>Ga0209648_10004336_pt1 | contig 12045 bp, 6 predicted proteins | sample GraSoi2013_115cm_FD_185830 | JGI IMG/M metagenome (GOLD analysis project Ga0209648, IMG submission 185830) | Grasslands soil microbial communities from the Angelo Coastal Reserve, California, USA - Sample 9_17_2013_115cm (SPAdes) (version 2) | ecosystem: Environmental > Terrestrial > Soil >...
TTCAGCTCGATGGGATTGGCTCGGTCTCCCAGGCCGTCGAGGGCCGCATAGTTCGCATAGGTTAAAAGCATCCCTACGTTCCAGTCGTTGGGATTATCTGCCGTTACGTTGTTGAAAAATTCGTACCCGGTCAGAATCCCGGCTTTTTTCTCTTCCTCGAATACCGGGATTAAGTTGATCATCACATCTTGATCGAAAGCGGGTCGCTGGCCCGGGTTGACCTTGGCCAGCACCACCCGGCTGACGTTCGTCGGAGTGACTTTGACGTTCACTGTTTGCGCCGACACCTGGCTTCGGCGTAGAACAAGGAAGCCCGCAATCGCAACAAACACCAATACCAAAACCAAAATTCGGTATCTCTTCATGGGTTACTCTTTTCTGGGGGGAACAGCGGCGTTCAGAGGCTCGTTCCCGCCGATTTCCTAGGATTCAAGGCCTGCTAGGGAAGGACCGTACTCTGCTTCTACTCCTCGGCAAACCTAGAGTCAAGCAAGACTTGCCGACAGCCGTCCGCGGCGGGACGGCAACCTGCGTTTGCCTTCAACGTAGCGCCGGGCTTCAGCCCGGCATCTCTGGGCTCTGCTTCTACTCCTCGGCAAACCCGGAGTCGAGCGAGACCTGCCGACAGCCGTCCGCGGCGGGACGGCAACCTGCGTTTGCCTTCAACGTAGCGCCGGGCTTCAGCCCGGCATCTCTGGGCGCAACTGCGTGGGCGGCCCCTGGTTGCGCGGATTCTTCTTCGCGCACTGTCAACGCCAGCAAAGGTGTCATCACGAGGCCCGCTTTCTGGGCCGAGGGATCTGCTTTTCGTCCTTTTCTCCTTCCCCCACCCGTCCCCCCGGCCGGTTCTTCGGTGTTGCCGTGGTCACGGTTGGTAAGCGCCTTGGAACCGAGCGGCAAATCTCGCGCGCAACTTGTCGCCGGCTGGAAACTGCCGCTTCAGGCGATATTGCCCGCGCCAAGTCGCATGTGTTAAATATCCCTCGGCCTCACTCCCCCAATCGACACCGTCGTCCAGGCCGCTGGTCCAAGACTATCGCACAACAAACGGTACATTAATCGAGTGGGCGTTTGATCCGGCGGGAGCCGCGTTGATGGTCGCGGTGTACATCACGCCCGTTGGAGTCCCAGGTATCGTAGTCGTCGAAGACGATGAGCTCCCATTGCTGCCTCCAGAGCATGCCCATAGGCCAAACAGTGCCACAAGAACAACGCAGCTAAATGCAATGCTCAAGCGCCGTTGCCTCTTAAAGATCACCAGAGTAACCAAGAAAAGCACACAAAACCCAATCGGCGGAAGTTTCTTCCCGTCCAAATCAAGCCGAGCCGTCGGCGTAGCGGCCGTATGTGCGGCGGTCGTGGTGATCACCAGTTGCGTGCTTCCGCTGCCTGTAATCGAGGAAGGAGTGAAGCTGCAACTGCTCAGGCTTCCCGCTGGCGTGATGGCGCATGAGGACGGGCCGAAAGTGATCGTACCGTTGTAGTCGCTCGTTCCGCTAATCGTCAGCGTGATTGGCGCCGAACTGTTCCCTGGCGCCGCAATGACCACACTGCCGCCGTTGCCGATGTTATCGCTCAATGTAAAGTCCGGGACGACCACTGCTTCCTGCAACGTCCCGCGTGAAGGGATGTAGTTCTGATCGCCTGAATATCGCGCCGTGATTTTGTGCGAAGTGGGAACACCCGACGGGAAGCTCGTCGTGAATTGCGCGCTTCCATTCACCAGCGGAACTGTTGTTCCCGCCCCGGCGTCAACTTGAAAAACGACGCTACCGGTGATGGGCGGCCCGCCGCTTTGGCTGCTCGTCACCTGTGCAGTAAACGTCATGATCGCACCCGGCGCCACCGACGAATTCGGCGAAGTCACCGTCGTCGTGGTGGCAAATCCCACCTGCACGAGCACCGTCGATGTCGCAGGCGAATAATTCGCGTCGCCGCTGTATTTGACCGTAACGTTGCTTTGCCCAAAGGGCAGAGCTGCTGCGGAAAACTGGATGATCACGATCGCTTGTCCCAATTTCGAGCTGTTGCCAATTCCCGTAGTAATCGTCGAGCTCGCAATCTGGGTCGTCCCGTTCAACAAACTCACGGTTCCTGACGGAGGCGCCGGGCTGCAAAGCATTCCCGTCTGCGGATTAAAATTGATGTTTCCGCCCACCAAAACGGCCATGCCGATGGTCGAGTTCACAGCCCCGGCAATTTGCGACGGTACGGTCGTTATTTGCGGAGTCACTTGAGTTACGCCGAAGGCTATCGGAGGAGAGGTTGGCCCGCTTTTCTGGTAGCTATTGTCGCCGGAATAGCTGGCTGTGAACGAGTGCGAGCCCGGAGCGAGCGCGCACAATCCGTTACCCGCGATCGCCGACCCCTCGCTGTTGAGTGAATACGTCTGGGGACCGCTATTACTATCGGTGAACGTCACAGTTCCCGTCGGCACACTGCCAGTGGCGTTCGTAGCCGACCCAACATCTGATCGGAGATAAACCGTCGTCCCATACGGAACGCTGGGAGGCACCGGCACCAATTGGCCTCCGGCGAATGTGAGCCCCGAGAGGCTTATCGCGCTTGCTTCCGGCGTAACGGTCACACCAATAGCCCCTGAATCGCTCGCGCCAAATGTGCCATCGCCCGCGTAATGTGCGTGGACACTGTAACTCCCGCCCGGAAGCTGCGTCGTCTGCCACGTCACAGTGCCAGCGCTCAGGGTATTACCGTCTACGCCTTGTCCATCAGCCGAGTTGGCAATCAGTGAGACGTCTCCGGTTGGCGTTCCCTTTGCACTCGTAACCGTGACTGTGACCGGAACGGCTGATCCGTGGGGAATGTTCCTGGTATCTGTGCCACTACTCACGTTGTCTAGGGTTAACGTTGTGGTCGTCGAATTGAAGGTTACATTGTTCCAGTTGTGAACGAGATTGAACGCATTGACGCTCCCGAGCCCGGTCGCCAAATCGTATCCCGTTCCCGTGCCATAGCCGCTAAGCACTCCGAAGGAATCGCCACCCGTCGCAACCTTGCAGTCTGAAGTGCTGTTTGCCGCGCAAGGCATGGCAATTGTCCCGAAGGTTACATCATTGAAAATGCAACCCGAGGTAGGGCCCGTCGTCGAGTTGCAATTCAACCCGCTTTGCGACAAAAGAGACGCGAGCTTATACAGCTCGTAATTGGCGTTCCCTTGGCCCGTCTTCGAATTCGTGAACTGATTCACCAGCGCCATCATGCCCGCGAACGCTGGCGCGGCCGCCGAGGTCCCGCCCACGCCGAGAAAATTGGCCAGGCCATTGTTCAGATTGCACGAGGGATGCAGGAGCAAGGCGTCCGCCTCGCAAACAATGTAAAAGCTGCCCCAGAATCCGTCGCTCGCAAAGAGCGAAACGTCCGGCACGTCGCGCACCGTATCTTTGAGCCCGTTCGTTTGCCAGGGTGGGCTCGCATAACCACCTGAACAGGTGTTCCGGCTGATGCCATTCGAGGCCGTGCAATTACTTCTTCCACCTCCGCCGCCCTGGGTAATCACCATGGGCCGCGACGTTGAATCATTACAGCGTGCCTCCGCCGTAGATTCAAACCCGAGGAAGGAAAGCCCTTCGGTCGTGCAGCTATCGTTCCAGGTGCTCTCCGGAACATATCCTTTCGCTGAAAGTCCCAGCCCTCCGGCCTGCGTATTGTTCGTTGAATTCCAGTAGGGACTCGGGCTGTTCACTTCAAAACTCGTCCCAAAATTCAGGAAATCGGTCCCCCCCACCGCCACATTGAAGGGCGTCGAGGCCCAGCCGCTCACCGCCAAACCCAATTGTGCCGGCTCGGGAGTAACGAGACCGTTGAATAAGTCGCAGCCTGCCGATCCGCTGTCCCCCGCCGCGACCAGCACCGTAATCCCCTCTGCCGCTGCCTGCTCCCACAGAGTGTTATGGAAAGCGTTTCCCGTCGTGCCCAGAAACAGCTCGCAAAGCCCAAAACTCACGCTCAAAACCGGCGCGACGTTGTTGTCCACCGCGTATAACGCGGAAAGGTTCACGCCCGCCGCCGTGTTCGTGGATGCGGATGTGACGAACGTGATTGCGGCTTTCGGCGCTACCGCGCCGGACCACTCCACATCCAGCAGAGCTTCCGTCTCCGTGTCGTTTTGGGTTAGTCCCGGGTCCGGGCCATCGACGATGACTTGCGGATCGTTCGCTGGAAGCCCGAACATGCTGCGGAAATCCCGCACATCCTGGGGATTGATATTGCTCTCCCCGACGATGGCTATGCTTTGGCCTGTGCCGTCAATCGCCGGATTCGAATTCCACAAAGGCAGCACGTTATAAATTGTCGCGAAGTCATACGGACCCAGGGCATAGCATTCCGGCTGGCATGTCGAATCGGTGAAAGTGAATTGCGGTCGCGCTGAGGTCGAAGGGACTCCATTTGCTAAAAGCCGCGAGCCCAAAGCCGTGACTTTGCCCGTTCCCACGGATTTCGAAAACGCTCCCGCCACGTGAAGCAGCGGCCGCACGGGGAAGTTGTTCAAAGAAGCTATCCCAGACACCACGGGGGTCAGTGCCGTTGGAATCTGCGGATCGGTGGCATTGGCCCAATGCGCCGCTCCACCCGCCAGATAGTCGTGAATCTCAGCACGAAAAGCTTCGCGCACCTGCGCCGCCGTCCCTGAAAATTCGATCACGGTCCGGCCTCGGCTCACGCGCGCCACTTGGAACCCGTGCGAGACGAGCCACAACGTTACGGTTTGGATGTCCTGGTCGGCGGGCCCGAATTGCTGGCCGAACTCGTCCGGGATTAGCCAGCGATGGTAGTTCGCCGACGACTTATCATGTTGCTGATCCAACAATGCCTGAAGCGCCGTCTCCTGCTCCGGGCTTCGGCGGAGCACAAGGAGCATGCGGTCCATCGGCAGGTCCGCAGGGGCAAGTCCTCGGTCGAATTCCGGTCGCGCCAGTGGGTGTGTGTTCCCCGTGAGCGTCGTCCGCATCGTCTCATCGATTGCCTCGGTAATTCGCGGCGTCTCTACCGGCGCTGTCTGCGCGCCGGCGCGCTCCGCAAAACCCACCAAGACAAGAACTGCGGCCACACAGAGACTCACCCACCGCTTTCGTCTGAGACAGGGCCGCAATCTCCGCGGTCCACTCTGGAGAATCCGATGGACTTTACCGGATTCCTGAAAACGTAGCCAACAACCCAGTCGGGCCACAAAAGCAGTAAGTGGGCGCATTTCGAAAATCCTCGGTTATATTCAGGTCAGATTACAGTCTTCGGGGTACGATCAAGCCGGAAGCTAGGTCTTTTATCCTAAGAACGGAATACGGTCAAGGCACTAGAAGCGCGCCGGCAAAATACTGGTGTCCATCCGATTGCGATCGTCTTTCGTTGAAGAATACCTTCGAGCGCCGTTGAGCGAGTGACAAGGTCTTTTGCAGCGCTCGGCGAGAGGTTTGTCCGATCTCTGGATCTAGGAAATTCTCAGCCCGGCGCGATTCGAACGCGTTTCACGTGCAACATCGTACGAACGTTCCCTGCGATTTCGCCTTCTCAACTGGAACGTTCGAATCGACCGTCCCAACCGAATCGCATTTGTTCGAATACCAGCAAGTAATCTTGCGATTGACTCTAAATTTACTTTATGCTAAACTGACTTTAGTTTTGTCGTCCTGGAGTCTTGCGCGCACTGCTCTTGCCGGGTTTCGCCCCGTCCCTGGAGGGTTCCGGCGGGAGATTCCCAGCGGCGTGGCGAAGCCAACGGTCAGGCCCCTTAAACAAAAACTTCCGGCTAAGCGATGATCGCCAGGATGTCATCCTGAGCGACATCGTGAGCGAAGGATCTCTCCGGGCGCTTGTCGCTGGGGCGACAAAATCGCTTCCTTCGCAGCCGTAACTGCAAGTGCCGCGGAATGCGCACTTACACGGAAGACCCGGGGGGGGCCGGCATTCGGAGCGGCTGCCTTCAGGCGGGCTCCTGTGGACGAGACGAGCCCTTTCGACAGAGTCTGACGTAAGGTGCCCAGAATGTGCACTTGCAAATTACGCGGCTTAAAGTCGTTCAGAATGAACACTTGCACAAATATGGGGAGGGGGGGCACCCAACAGGAGCCGCACGCGCTATAATCGGTGCAGCGTATCCGGAGGCGATTGGCCATGGATCTCTTTGAGGAAGTCTTGCGGCTCAAGCGCGAAGGCAAGCGCGCCGTGATGGCCACCATCGTTCATACCAATGGCTCGATCCCCAGCTTCGAGAGTTCCCGGATGCTGGTCCGCGAGGATGGTTCTATCCTGGGCACGATCGGGGGCGGCTGCGTCGAAGCCGAAGTCTGGGCTGCCGCAAAGGATGTGCTTAAGGCGGAGGCGCCCCGCAAGATGACCTTCAACCTGAATAATGAAGCCAGCTATGACAACGGGCTGATCTGCGGCGGTACCCTGGAAGTCTTTGTGGAGCCCATCCTGCCCCAGCCGGTCCTTTATATCTTCGGCGGCGGGCATGTTTCCATCGCGGTAGCCAACGCCGCGCATACGGCTGGCTTCGCGATCGGGGTGATCGATGACCGCGAGCAATTTGCCAATAGCCAGCGCTTCCCCATGGCCCGTGAAATCTATACCAGCTACGAGGACGCTTTTGCCAAGTTACAGCCCCATCCCTCCACCTACCTCCTGATCGTCACCCGCGGCCACCGCGACGATATGCGCGTGCTCGCCTGGGCCGTCAAAACCGAGGCGCGCTATCTCGGCATGATCGGCAGCAAGCGCAAAGTGCTGTCCGTGTATCAGGCGCTCGAACGCGAGGGCTTCGCGCCGGCGCTTTTTGATCGCGTGAATGCCCCGGTGGGACTCGAAATCGGCGCGCTCACCCCCGAAGAGATCGCCATCAGCATCACGGCGGAATTGATCGCGGTCCGCCGCGGAGCCGCCAACCTGGCGCATAAGGCCGTCGTCCGAAAGGACGACAGAAAAGAAGTCCGCAAGGACGACCAAGACCAAAAGGAAGACCGGAAGCACGCCGCGCAACCGGCAGAAGCCAAGGCCGACGTCGAGACCGGCGTAAAGACCGGCGCGAAAGCCGCCGCCGAGAGCGTTTCGCGCTGACCCTGCCCACGTGCTCGCAGCCGTCATCCTCTCTGCCGGTGAGTCCTCTCGTATGGGCTCGCCGAAAGCACTGCTCCCCTTCGGCGGCACCACATTCTTGGGCCACCTGCTAGAAGTCATTCATCAGTCGAAAAAAGATTCCGACAGCGGCAAGGAGATCGGTTGCACGCGCGTCGTCCTCGGCGCGCACACCAAGGAAATCACGGACAAAATTCCCCTCGACCCCAGCGCCATCGTGCTGAATCCGCACTGGCAGCAAGGCCAGCTCTCTTCGATCAAGGAAGCGATCCGCAGCCTCAAGGAAGTGCAGACTGATGGCATCATCCTCTTTCTGGTCGATCACCCATTGGTCAGCGCCGAATTAGTCGGTGAGCTCGTCCGCCAGTTTTACAGCTCTGGCCGCGCCATCGTACTGCCCAAATACCGCGACAAACGCGGCCATCCGCTGATCTTTGCCGCGCGACTCTACCCCGAGTTGCTTGCGGCTCCCGCCGAGCAGGGCGCCCGCACGGTGGTCTGGGCGCATCCCGACGAAGTCTTGGAAGTGCCCACGAATGAAGAAGGAGTCGCGCTGAACCTCAACGATCCCGAGGCGATGCGGCGCGCCCTCGCCGGCTTCTGATGGCAAAGGTATGTGTCTCGGCGAGCTGCGCATCCCGATGGAGCACGCGACTGCGGAATCTGATTTTCGGCTCGAGGTGGCGGCTAGATTTGCTCGAGGATCTCGTCCAGCGCGTCTTCCGCTAGCTGACTGCCGTGGCGAGTCGCCGCCGGCAATCCGCCGAGGGCCTGCGAGATTTGCTCGGCAGTGATGCCGCGAATTTCATCGATGGTCTTGCCGACCATGAGCTCGGTAAGCAGCGAAGCGCTGGCAACCGCTGCTTTGCATCCTCGGGTTCTGAATCGCGCGGCGGCAATCCGGCCGTTCTCGATGCGCACCGCCAGCCGCAATTCGTCGCCGCAAACGGGATTGGTGACGTCCACGGTGTTGGTTGCGTCAGGCAGATCGCCGACGTTGCGCGGATGCTCGGAGTGATCGAGCACGACAGCGCTGTACATAATTCGAGTATCGCAGTCTGATCCGCGTCGCGCAACTCGGGTGGCTGCTGAGGCAAAGCGCTGCCGCGATGCCCGATGGGGAAGCCAATTAGATCCGAGCCGGAGGCCTGCGAACCAGCAGCAGGACAATCACGACGAGGAGAAGCAGGCCGAGAGTTCCGCTCGGAAAATATCCCCAATCCGAGCTATAGAGCCATGCCGGCCAGGCTCCAAACACTGCCAGTAGCAGCCAGCAGCAGCCAGCAGCAGAACGATCAGCAGGAATGTAAGTGCAGCATAGTCTCTGTTAATGAGATGATTCCACTGGCCCAAAAGAGCCTCCGCGATCGCCTGCGGCGGCTGATCAGGAAGGACGAGCGGTTATGAGCCACATCTGCGTCACTTGCGGGACGCAATATCCCACATCGAACGATCCGCCCGCGGAGTGCCCTATTTGCAAGGACGAACGGCAATACATCGGACGCCGTGGCCAGGAGTGGATCACTCTCGAGTCCATGCAGAAGCGATACCGCAATGTCTTCTTTCTGGAAGGCGAGCGCTTGTGGGGAATCCACACAGAACCGGAGTTTGCCATTGGACAGCGAGCGCTTCTGTTACAGACGCTAAATGGCGGATTTCTGTGGGATTGCGTCAGTCTGGTTGATTCGAGTTCCATCGAGCTCGTTAAGGCGCTCGGCGGCCTTTCCGGCATTGCGGTCTCGCATCCGCATTACTATGCCAGCATGGTGGAATGGAGCCGCGCATTCGGCGGCATCCCGATTTACTTGCACGAAGCCGATCGCCAGTGGGTGCAATTTCCTGATCCGGCAATCGTGTTCTGGAAGGGCGAGACGCATCGGGTGAACGACGATCTGACTCTGATTCGTGTGGGCGGCCATTTCAGCGGATTTCAGGTGCTGCATTGGGCTTCCGCGGAAAACGGAAGCGGCGCGCTGCTGACAGGCGACATGCCGCAGGTCTGCCCGGATCGCAGGTTCGTCAGTTTCATGCACAGCTATCCGAATTTGATTCCAGTGGATGGCGCAACCGTCCGCGACATCGTTGGCAAACTCGAGCCTTACAAATTTTCGAGGCTCTATGGAGCATGGCCTAAGTTTGTTGTAAGCGGCGATGCGAAGGCCGCTTTGAAGCGTTCCGCCGAACGTTACCTGCGCGCCATTGGCAGCCTGAGCGACCGCAAAACCCAACGCTCCGGGTAACGATTGGGAACTGGGTTGGAGACGCAGCTGAAGCGCGACCCTGGCCAAACGACTGCTAACTTGAAGAATACGTTAGAATCAAAAACGGAGGAGTGGGTGAGCGGTCGAAACCGGCGGTCTTGAAAACCGTTGGGCCTGCAAGGGTCCCGGGGGTTCGAATCCCTCCTCCTCCGCCATCCTTAAAAGAGCCGACTGATATGGTTCCGTTGGCATAGCCCCGCGAAACACCCGCGCATCGTTACTGCGCACCGCAACTACAGACAAGAGCTGTCGCGTAATTTTTCCCCCTGCGGCACGCTCAAATTTTGGCGAACCCAAATTCCCTTGACAAAGCAGGCTTCCTACTATAACTAGGCGGCATTCGAGTTAGTGAAAGAGCTTCAGACAATTCCAATTTCCTTGAAGCTCTCGGAGAAAAGGGGTGAGCCGTGAGGTTCAAGAACGTTTTTTTCCTGCTTTTCCTCATAACATTGTCTAGCTTTCAGTTGCTGAGCGCCCAGACGGCTGGCACGGGAGCGTTGACGGGCACAATCAAAGACCCGTCCGGCGCGGTGGTGCCAAACGCCATGGTAACGCTCACGAGTTTAGACACCGGAGCGGCGCGCACGTCGACGACCGGCGCGGACGGCACGTACAAATTTAATTTGCTGCCGCCGGGCAATTACAGGGTGAGGCTTGAAGCCGGCGGATTCAAGCCGGTAGAAGTTCCTTCGGCAACGGTGAACGTAACCGAGACGGAGGTCCTGGACCGCAACCTGGAAGTGGGTGCCCAGACTCAAACCGTGACCGTGGAAAGTGACGTGGAAACGATTCAGACCACGAGTTCGGCGCTGGGCACAGTGGCCAGCGCGCGCACTATGACGGAACTTCCGCTGAACACGCGGAACTACACAAATCTGCTGGCGATGTCTACCGGTGTCTCGGCTAACGTCAGCAACGCGACCACCATTGGCAAGGGCGCGACGAACATGGCCGTGAATGGCGGGACCATGAGGGACGGAGTCACCGTCAATAATGCGACGGCCTTGGGCGGCGTGACGGAAGGGACCGTGCCGGGGACGTTTGCCATGCCCAATCCCGACGCCATCGCGGAGTTCAAGATACAGACGTCGAGCTACGACGCCGGATACGGGCGCAATCCCGGCGCCAATGTGAATGTGGTCACCAAGTCTGGCACCAACAATTTCCACGGGAGTGCATTCGAGTTCTTCCGAAATACCGTTCTCAACGCGAACGACTGGTTCCTTAACCGCAACGGCCAGGCTAAACCCGCTTTGAATTCGAACGTCTATGGTGGAGCGTTGGGCGGACCGGTTAAGAAGGACAAACTTTTCTTTTTCGTATCCTATCAGGAGGACGATCAGAAGAATGGCTTTGCCAGCTTCAGCCAAGCTTCCACAGTTTTGCCACCGGTGCCATCGGGAAATCGCGGGACATGCGGGCCGGCGGGATTTACAACAATTGCGGGGTGTGACGCCGCTGGGGCGGCGTTCGTGAAGAACTTGGCGGCGAACATGAACGCAGCCAATGCGCAGTGCCTGGCCCAAGACCCGACTAATAGCTGCGGACAACCACAATCGGGCAGCGCACTGATTCAGAACCCGGCAACCTGTGGCGCCGCTTGTGATTCGGCGGGCTTGTACAACATAAATCCGATCGCTCTTAGTATTCTCCAACTCAAGTTGCCCGACGGTAACTATCTCGTTCCCGGCTCGGGCGATTTCTCAAACTGCCCGTCTGCTACGTTTTTCTGTCAACATAACTTCGTGAATCCCGCCTCATTCAAGGATCATCAGGGGATCGGCAACGTCGATTATGTGATTAACAGCAAGCATACCTTTTCGGGACGCTACATCTATGAGACCGATCCGATCAATGCCAATTTCCCGGCGGTGAACGCTTTGGAACCTGGCAACGCGGTGCCTGGAAATACAGTTTCCACCCAGAAAACCAATCAGGACGTGGTGGCAAAGCTGACGTCAATTCTATCGAACAACGTGGTGAACGAATTCCACGCGGCATACCAGCGAAACGTCACGGTCAATACCGAAGCCGTTTTGTTCCACAACTCGCAACTGGGCATCCAGGATTTCGTCTCCCCATTCACGCCCGGAGCAGCGGTGGACAATATGTCATTCATTAACGTCAGTGGCTCGGCCACCACTGGCATATTGTGGTTCGGCGTACATCCTTTTTTCGGCTCGCATGCCAACTTCAACCAATTTTTGGTGGGCGACCAAGTTTCGTGGTCCCACGGGAAGCAAACGTTCCGATTTGGCTTTGAAAGCGAGCGCGTGCAGGGTGCATCTGTCTCTGGTACAGGATCGGTGGGACAGCCGGCGTTCAACTCGTTCGCGGACTTTCTGATGGGGCGAGCGGGCTGCAACCCCGTCGGATCTCCAACCGTCTTGAATCCGGGCGGCTGCAACGGCAGCGGAAGCAGCAACATTGCGAGCGTGGGGGGTACGACAACCGCTAACTCTGGTGTCCAGCAGAATCCCCGCTACCTTATGTTCAACAGCTTTGTTCAAGATGATATCAAGCTTACCCCGCGGTTCACCCTGAACCTGGGGTTGCGATGGGAACTGGATAATTGGCCCACAGAGAGGAACGGCGGCTTCAGCAGCTTCTGGGGAGCCTTGGCCCAAGCTGGACCGAACCCGATCCTGACCGTCGCCAGTTGTGCGCCTGGCACGGCGTTCTGTCCGGGCGAGAG
>Ga0209648_10004337_pt1 | contig 12045 bp, 6 predicted proteins | sample GraSoi2013_115cm_FD_185830 | JGI IMG/M metagenome (GOLD analysis project Ga0209648, IMG submission 185830) | Grasslands soil microbial communities from the Angelo Coastal Reserve, California, USA - Sample 9_17_2013_115cm (SPAdes) (version 2) | ecosystem: Environmental > Terrestrial > Soil >...
GAAGGGGCGAGAGATTTTGCCGCGTTTTCGCGCAGTTTATCTGGGATGTTTGCTTTGGATTGGTGCCTCCGCGGCGCAGCAGACCACTCCGCCTGCCACGCCCAGGCCAGTCCAACCAACCGCGCCCGCAACGCAACCAAGCCAAGCTCCGGAGCCCTCTCCCCCCGCAACACCAACGCCTCCGCCAGCGGCTTTGGCGCAGCCGACTCCCGCGGGAGAGCAGCCGACCGTTTCCAATCAACAATCCGCCGGGTTTGATAACACTAGCAGTCTGAATAGCTTGCACGGACTCATCGTTGCCGGAATCCAGGTTTCGGGTCCAGGCGTCGAGCACTCGGAGTGGCTGGAGCCGTTGCTGACGCAGAAGGCGCACGAGCCCCTCGACAAGTACAAGGTGCGAGAATCGGTCCAAGCTCTCTACAACACCGGACGTTTCGCAGCCGTCCAGGTCGAAGCCCAACGAACGCCGCAAAACCAAGTGCAGTTGGTATTTGACGTCAAAGAGAACTACTTCTTCGGATCGATACTGGCGGAAGGAGCGCCCGGGCACCCCAGTGAAAGCCAGCTGGTGAGCGCCAGCAAGCTTGCCCTGGGTGACCTCTTCTCCGAAGAGCGAATCCAAACCGGCATTGACGGCATGCAGCGCGCAATGCAGGAAGGAGGATTCTTTCAGGCGACTATCCGGCCCTTCTACGAGTGGGACGCGCCGCACCAACAAGTAAAGGTGCTCTTCCTAGTGAACAAAGGCTTGCGGGCGCGAGTCGGGCAGGTTGTTGTGACCGGATCGCCAGGCTATAGCGCGGAGGAGATCCGAAAAATTGCGGAGCTGAAGACTGGAGATCGTGTCACGGCGGGTCAGGCCACCCGCGCGTTGCAGCGGCTCCGCAAAAGCATGCAAAAGCGCGACCGTTTGGAAGCGCAGGTGTCGCTGACCCAGCGGGTTTATCATCCCCAGAACAATAGTCTGGATTACACCTTTGATATTACCCTCGGCCCCATTGTGGCCGTTAGAGTGGAAGGAGCCAAGATACGTCGCGGCCGGTTTAAGCGGTTGGTGCCGGTTTTTGAAGAAAATGCTGTTGACGACGACTTGCTCAACGAAGGGAAGCGCAACATCCAGGATTACTTTCAAACCAAGGGATATTTTGATGCCCAGGTCAGCTACGGCCAGGAACAGTTGGGTAAAGAGCGCCAAGAAGTCATCTTCCAGGTCGATAGGATGGAGAAGCACAAAGTATCCGATATCCTCATCAGTGGCAACAGGTATTTCCATCGCGACGAGATCCGCGAGCGTATGGAGATCCAGCCCTCGGGAGGACTGTTGCAGCACGGTGCGTTCAGCCAATCGATGCTGGCCCATGACGTCGGCGCCATTGAAAGCCTCTACCGCAACAACGGTTTCTTGCAGGCCAAAGTGACGTCCGAAGTGAAGGACAACTATCTGGGACAAAAGGGGCACATCCAAGTCGTCCTCACCATTGACGAAGGACAGCAGACCACGGTGGGAAAGTTGAGCATCGAAGGAAACAAGGCTCTTTCGGAGAAAGACATTCGCGGACTCATCGGCGCCGGCGAAGGCCAGCCCTACGCTGACTCTACTGTGATTAATGACCAGACTGAGGTGCTCAACGCGTATACCAATCGAGGGTTCCCGAGCGTTAAGTTCGAATATACGGCCACGCCGCAGGCTGATAATCCGCTCAAGATCGATCTCGCTTACAAAATCACCGAGGGTCCGCAGGTATTTGTCGATCAGGTGCTGATCGCAGGCCTGCACTACACACGTCCGTTCGTGGTGCAGCGCGAGATGAAGATTCGTTCCAGCCAGCCGCTCAGCCAGCGGCAGATGTTGGATTCGCAAAACCGCCTCTATAACATGGGCATCTTTAATGAGGTCGATATGGCGGTACAGAATCCTGACGGAGAAGCAACACACAAGAACGTAAATTTTCAGATGGCCGAGGCCAAGCGTTACACGTTTAACTATGGCGCCGGCCTGGAAGTCCAAACCGGCCAGCCCGCAGGAGCCGCCAGTCCTCAAGGAAAGACCGGCGCGAGCCCGCGCGTATCGTTTGACGTGACGCGGTTGAACTTTCGCGGACGCAATCACACGATCTCCCTCAAGACTCGATACGGCAATCTGGAAAAACTCGCGTTGCTGGGATACAACCAGCCACGCTGGTTCGATTCCGAGACGCTCTCTCTGAATCTGACCGCGTTCTATGAACAGACCAACGATGTTGCAACTTATACCGCGAACCGTCTGGAAGGATCGGCCGAGCTCCGCCAGAACTTCAGTCGAGCAATCACGCTTCTTTACCGGATGGTCTACCGCCGCGTCAGCACCACCAATCTAGTGATCAATCCGGTGGCAGTGCCGCTCTTTTCGCAGCCGGTGCGCGTGGGCATGCCCACCTTCAGCTACATCCGCGATACGCGCGACAATCCCATCGATTCTCACAAGGGCTCTTTCAACAGCTTCGATATCGGAGTGGCCTCGCACATCTTTGGTTCTGAGCCGAACTTTGCGCGTGTTGTAGGCCAGAACTCAACCTACTACCAGTTTCACAAGCGCTGGGTGTTTGCCCGATCGACACGCATCGGGATCGAAGAGCCCTTTGGTGACACCAGTGCAGCCATCGCTCTGCCGGGCCCCGGCGCGCCGCCGCCAGCGAGTTTTATCCCGCTTCCCGAGCGGTTCCTCTCGGGAGGCGCCACCTCGCACCGCGGCTTCGGCATCAACCAAGCTGGACCGCGTGATTTGGCCACCGGACAACCGCTGGGCGGCGAAGCTCTGTTCATCAACAATCTGGAGTTGCGGACGCCGCCTTTGCCATTTCCGTATGTCGGAAACAATCTCAGCGCAGTATTGTTTCACGACATGGGCAACGTTTGGGCCACACCATCGAACCTGATTAACAGCATCTACAAGTTCCGGCAGCCCAATCGCAGTACCTGCCTCAATCCCTTGGCGCAGCCGCAGACCTGCGATTTCAACTACGTGTCTCAGGCAGTGGGCGGCGGCATTCGTTACCGCACGCCGATTGGTCCGGTCAGCTTCGATATGGGGTACAATCTCAACCCGCCGGCCTTCCCCGTGGGCGCGCCGATCCAGCCGGCACCACCACCGGCGCCGCAAATCGCGCCTTTTTCTCAGGTGTTGAAGCATTTCAATTTCTTTTTCAACATAGGACAAACGTTTTGATGAAGCCGGCATTCCAACTCGCGATCCTGCTGTTGATCCAGGCCGCATGCCCGGCGGGTGGGTGTCTGGCGCAAGTGGTGGTCGACCGCATGGCCGCGGTAGTGAACAAGCGCGTGATTTTGGAAAGCGAGTTGGACCAGGCCGCGCGCGTTGAATACTTGGTCCAAGGCAAGCCGCTGAGCGGCGGCAGGCTGAACCCGGTGGAACTGCAGGCGGTGCTCGATCAGCTGATTGACCGCTCGCTGCTGGAGCAACAGATCGTCCATCCCGATATGTTGGCTCCGTCGCCGGAAGAGCTGGATGCACGTCTGCAAGAGATCCGTAAACGCGTTTCCGGCGCCGGCAGTGACGAAGGCTGGAAAGCTCTGCTCGCATCCTATGGCGTGATCGAGCAAGATGTCATCGAGCACCTTACCTCGGAGTTCCGCGTGCTGCGCCTGGTAGATCTACGCTTCCGCGGTCTGGTGCGCATCGACAAGAGTGCAATTGCCGGCTACTACCAGGAAAAATTTGTCCCTGAGCTGAATCATCGCGGCGCGAGTCCGCCTCCACTCGAAGAGGTCTCCGACAAGATTGAAAAAATTCTCGTCGAACAGCGCGTTGACGACATGCTTAACGAATGGCTGCAAACGCTGCGCTCGCAGGCCCACATTGAGCGCATGGGACCGGCAGAAACGAATCCACCCGGCGGAGCTCATCCATGATTCAGCCAGTAAAACCGGTTCACCCGGAAAACCCGACTCAGCCGGAAACACCAACTCGGCCGGAAACAACGGTCCAGCGGCAAACACCAACCACGCCGGAAAAGGCGACGAGGAAGCGCCGTTTTAAGTGGGTGCAGGCTGTGATCGGCGTGGTGCTTTTGGGCGCCGTTGTCGGGCTGGCGTTTTATCTGAACAGTGATTCGTTTCGCGAGATCGTTCGCGCGCGCGTGGTCGACGAGCTGGAACGGATGACCGGCGGCAAGGTTGAGCTCGAGTCGTTCTCTTGGAGCCTGACCCGGCTGCGTTGTGAGGCTCGCGGCCTGACGATTCACGGCCTGGAAGGCCCGGGCGAAGAGCCCTATGTGCACGCGGACCGGATCGCTTTGCGTCTCAAAATCATCTCCTTGCTCTCGCGAAAGGTCTCGCTCCGCGAGGTGGTCATCGACCGGCTTGCGGTTCATCTGATTGTCGCGGCGGATGGCACGACCAACCAGCCGGCTCCGAAACGCACGGGGTCCGGCGCGGGTGTCTCTGCCGAACAGCTTTTTGATCTTGCTGTGCGACGGGTGGAAATCAACGGCGGCACTCTTCTGCTCAACCAGGAACGGATTCCCTTCGACCTAAGCGGTGAACGCTTTTCCGCAAGCATGAACTATTCCCGCGCCGATCACGGATACGACGGCGCTATCGCCGCCTCGCTGGTTGCCGCGCATTGGCGCAACTCCGCGCCGCTCAGCGGTGAAATCGATCTGCACTTTCTGATGCGCGCCTCGGAAACGCAAGTTAAGTCGCTCAAGATCACCGCGGGAAAGTCCACAGTCCAGGCGTTCGGCCAGGTGCGCAACTATAGCCATCCGGAAATCGAGCTGCATTACATCGCGTCGCTGGATTTGTTGGAAGTCGCCAACCAAACCAGCGTCAGCGAGCTGCGCGCCGGCCGCGCCGATCTCAAGGGGCAGCTCAACTACCAGGCGAACCGCGTTTCTTCGGCGGGTCAAGCCGAAGTTCGCGGGCTCAGTTGGATCGATCCGTCTTTGCCCTTGCGCGTTTCGGGTGTAGACGGTTCGTCGGCGTTCACGCTCACGCCGGAAAAGCTTACCCTTCCTCGCTTCGCGGCCCGGATCTTCGGCGGCAGTGCCCAGGGTGACTTGCAGATCACAAATTGGAATTCGCCGGCCGGCAAGAAGTCTCCAGCGCAGAAGGGCGTGCTCAATCTTCAGTTCTCCCGCCTGCAAATTGGTCCGCTGGCCACGGCGGTTTCGAGCGCCCGGCTGCCGCTCAACAAAGTAGATCTTGCCGGCAGCGTATCCGGGGAGATCAAGAGCAACTGGGCGGGAACGCCGAAGAACGCGATTTCGGAAATCAAGCTGGATGTGGAACCGCCGTCGTCACCATCTGCGCGTGAGGTTCCCGTAACCGCGCACATGCACGGGACCTATCACGGCGACACGCGCAAGCTGGATATCGGTGGCCTGAACCTGGGTACGCGCGCTATTCACGCGAACGTTGTGGGCGAACTCGGCTCGCGAAGCGCCAAGGGCCATCTCGCCATTAACGCCACCAGCTTGCACGAGGTTCAGCCTATTCTGGACGCGCTCCATCCCGGCAGCCGCCTTCCCCTTTCTGTGCAGGGCCGTGCCAGCTTCAACGGCACCGTGTTTGGCGACTTCAACGCTCTCTCTGTGCATGGGCATGTTGAGCTCGAGAACTTTGAAACTGAAGTCAATCTTTTCATGCAGCCGGCCGGCGCGGGAAGACTGCCGTCGCGGATTCATTGGGACTCTCTGGTCTCCGACGTGAGCTATTCGCCTTCCAATCTAACGTTGCAGCACGCCGCGCTGCGGCGAGGCAATGCCCACGTCGGGTTCTCTGGCATGGTCGGGTTGATCCACGGCACGTTCGAGGAATCCATCAGCCCGCTGACGCTCGACCTACATCTCGGCAACCTCTTTCTGGATGACGTTCAGGAGTTGGCCGGGTTACATTATCCAGCAACCGGCGTGGCCGGTGTCGATGTGCACGCCACTGGCACAGCGCGCGACTTGCGTGGCTACGGAAGTCTGCAGATTGCGAAGCTCACCGTTTACGGCGAACCCTTCCAGGCATTTCACAGCCAGATTCAATTGGCGGGAAGGGAAGTGCAGCTCAACAACCTTGTTCTCTCCCACAACGGAGCTCAGCTGACGGGCAGTTGCGCCTTCGACACGGCTAGCAGAAAATTTCGTTTCGATTTGACCGGGGGCGACATCGACTTGGCGACGCTTCACTGGCTGCAGACACCCCGCCTGGCGTTGGAAGGACGTGCCGGCTTTCACATGACAGGTTCCGGTGGTGTGGGCGCGGGCGCACCGGTGATCAATGGACGCATCGATGTCTCCAGCCTGAAGCTGAATCGCGAAGCCATCGGTGGTCTGAACGCCGTCGTGGAGACCCACGGCAGCGAACTGGCGGTGCGCGGCCGCGCCGCCTTCGAGGATGCCAGCTTGAATCTGGATGGCACGGTGCAACTGTTTGGAGACTATCCCGCGCAAATGAAAGTGCAGTTTGCCCATCTTGACTTCGATCCGTTGCTTCGGGCGTATCTCCAAGGGCTGGTGGCTGGGCACTCTTCCATCGCCGGCGCCGCGGACATTCGCGGTCCGCTGAGCAAGCCGCGCGACCTGACCATCAGCGGCAACGTCACCCAGTTTTCCGCCGACCTGGGTGGCGTGAAGCTGCAGAACGATAGCCCGATCCATCTTTCCATGGATCGTGAAACGGTGCGGGCGGATCAATTCCACCTCATCGGCACGGACACAGATCTTTTTATTCAAGGCAGCATCGGAGTCGCGGGCGAGCATGCGCTGGACTTCCATACTCGCGGGCGTTTCAACCTCAAATTGGCGCAAGGATTCAATCCCAACATCCTGGCGTACGGTCCGGCGAACTTTACGGTCGACGTTGGCGGCACCCTGGCGCATCCGCATACCAGTGGGCGGTTTGAGCTCGTGGATGCGGGCGCTTCCCTTGCTGACCTGCCCAACGGACTCAGCCACATCAATGGCACCATGGTGTTCGCCCAGGATCGCATTCAGATTGAGAAGCTCACAGCGCACAGCGGCGGCGGCGAGTTGAGTCTCGGCGGTTTTCTCGCGTACCGCAATGGTTTTTATTTTGATGTGAGTGCCACCGGCAAAGACGTGCGTTTGCGCTACCCTCCCGGCGTCAGCGCCTCAGCCGACGCCAGCATGCGCTATTCAGGATCGGCTAAGAGTTCGCAGCTCTCCGGCGACATTACGGTCACGCGCTTTGGACTCAACCCGCGATTTGATTTCGGCGTTTTGCTGTCGCAATCGAAAAGCCCGCTCGGTATGAGCAGCCTGAATCCGTTTCTAGATAACCTGCGGCTCGATTTGCATATTCTTTCCACGCCCGAGCTGCGGGTGGAGACTTCGCTGGCTAAGGTCTCTGGCGATGTCGATCTGCGCGTTCGTGGGAGCGTGGCGCGACCCGCGGTGCTGGGGCGCGTCAACATTGCCGAGGGCGATGTCTTCTTCAACGGCACCAAATACCGGCTGGAGCGGGGTGACGTTACCTTCAATAATCCGCTGGTCATCGAGCCGGTGGTGAATATCGAGATGTCGGCACGCGTCCAGAACTATGACATTACCATAGGCCTGCATGGCTCGCTAACCGCGAACGGCTTGCGCATAACCTACCGTTCTGATCCGCCGCTGTCTAACTCTGACATCATTTCCTTGCTGGCCTTCGGCGCGCCGCGCGGGCCCGACGTATACAATGCGCGTCAGCTGGGCCAAACCACCAGCCGAACCACGCCGGGCGCCTCGGACTCGAACTTGATTCTGGGTCAGGCGCTGGATGCCGCCACCAGCAATCGCGTGGAGCAGCTGTTCGGCGCGGGCCGGGTCAAGGTCGATCCCCAGTATATTGGCCAGCAGAGCAACAACCCGAGTACCCGCGTCACCGTCGAGCGGACCATCAACAACAACATTACGCTGACCTACGCCACCAGCGTCACTCAGCAAGCAGAGACAGTCGTGCAGGTGGAGTACGCCGTGGACAAGAACGTCTCCATCGTGGCGGTGCGCGACCAGTACGGCGTGCTGGGTTTTGATGTGCATATTCGTCGCCGCAAGAAGTAGTCCATGAACGGGAATTCGCATCCTCCGTTTTCATCTGAACGCCTGGACATGGTGGAGGCGCAGCTGCGCCGGCGCGGCATCACCGATCAACGCGTGCTCGCGGCGATGAGCAAAGTCCCCAGACATGAATTTGTGCCGCAGCAATACTGGCCCGAGGCATACGCCGACCATCCTGTTCCCATCGGCGAGCAGCAAACTACATCGCAGCCTTACATCATTGCCGCCATGCTCCAGGCGGCGGAGATCAAGCCGCAAGACCGCGTGCTCGAAATCGGCGCCGGCTCGGGTTACCAGACGGCTCTGCTGGCCGAACTTGCCGGCGCCGTTTTTGCCGTGGAGCGCTATCCCACGCTCACTGCCAACGCGCAGAGCGTGCTCCAGCACTTGGGATACGCCAACGCCAGCGTGATCACCGGCGACGGCTCCCTCGGTCTGCCGGACCATGCGCCTTTCGACGTGATTATTGTTGCCGCCGCCGCGCCGCGAGTTCCGCCGGCGCTCGTGGAACAACTCGCCCTCAATGGAAGACTGGTGATTCCCGTGGGCGAAGCGCAACAACAGGTTCTGCAACTAGCCCGCAAACAGCAGGACGGCCGCGTCAACGTTATTACGCTCGAAGGTTGCCGCTTTGTGCCGCTCATCGGACAGCAGGGTTTTGCGGCATGAGAACGGCCATTAGCCATTAGCTCTTAGCCCTTGGCTCTCGCCTCGTTGTGCAATGCACGGTCGACCACTTGAGGAATAGCAGGACTAGACCTGACTCGCGTCTTTCGCGTTCATTCGCGGCTAATGTTTTATTCATCTGCGCGGATCTGCGTTCATCTGCGGCTGATTTAGAATTGTTCAGGTGCGCATTTTTTCGAACATCAAGATCACTCTCGACATGATCAAGTGGGAGCACTCGATCTTCGCTCTTCCTTTTGCCTTGTGTGGCGCATTGCTTGCCGCCGGAGGTTTGCCGACTGCGGCGCAGCTAGGCTGGATCGGGCTGTGCATGGTCTCGGCGCGCTCGGCGGCGATGGCCTTCAACCGGCTGGCTGACGCGCAGATCGACGCGGCCAATCCGCGTACAGCCACGCGTGCGATTCCGACCGGCGCGCTTTCGCAGAAGTTTGTCGGCACGTTTGTCCTCGGCTCTTGTGCCATCTTCGTCTTGGCTGCCGCCCAACTAAATCGGCTAACGCTTTACCTTTCGCCGATTGCGCTGGCGGTGATCCTTCTCTACTCGTACACCAAGCGGTTTACCCGCTGGTCTCACGTAGTGCTAGGCCTTGCCCTGGGCATTGCTCCGGCAGCCGCTTGGATCGGCGTCCGCGGATCGCTCGACCCGCGTATTCTGCTCTTGACCGCTGCCGTAACCTTCTGGGTTGGCGGCTTCGACGTCCTCTACGCTTGCCAGGACATCGACTTCGATCGCGCCAATGCCTTGAACTCCATTCCTCAGGCATACGGAATCCGCAAAGCGTTGCTCATCTCGCGGATGCTGCACCTGCTTATGCTGGGATTGCTGGTGGCCTTGGTGCTACTGTTCGGGCTGGGCAAGCTGGCAATCGCCGGTGTTGCCGCCGTGGCCATACTACTAACTTACGAACATTCCTTGGTTTCCTCTGATGACCTCAGCAAACTCAACGCCGCCTTCTTCACCATGAACGGCGTGATCGCACTGGTGTTCTTCGCATTCGTTGCGGCGGACCTACTGCTTCGTCGTTATACCTGGTGATTCCAGAATTGCGATGACCTGATTCCTTGGTGGAAGAGCGGCCCTAAGCCCATGGCTTCAGCCGTGGGTGAGCGAAGCGAATAGGCCGCGTAGCGAACGTTCTAGAGTCTGGGCTTCAGCCCTGGGTTCCAGAACCCGTGCGGGTAGATCACTACCAGACGTGGGAACAGATACGAGCTGGACAACAATAGTATGAGAAAAATCGTTTTAGACGGAACGACTTGGAGGACCAGGGACGATTTTTATGATGCCTTCTTTAAAGCTGTTGCAGCGCCAGATTGGCATGGGCGAAACTTCAACGCTTTGCGGGATAGCATCGTCACGGGCCACATCAATCAAGCCGAACTTCCCTACACGATCAACATCTCGGGGATCGAAAAAGCCCCTACTGAGGTCAAAGACTTGGTTAGGGATTTTTGCGATTTGATCAAGGAATTCCATGCTGAAGGGCACGAAGTAGATGTGACCTGTCAGGGGTGAGCGAGGGACTTTTCCCCTAGCCGCCCGGGTTGGGTTTTCTGGCCGCTCGATCTGGGGCGCGCGACAATTGAAGTCTGGAGATGCAGTCGACACGAGACAAGCGAATGTTGCCGTGTCCGTTACACTACTCTCATGCGTGATCCGGTAGAGCTGGAAATTTTCAAGAGCCTGTTTCATTCCATCGCCGAGGAGATGGGCGCGGCGCTGCGGCGTACGGCTTTTTCGCCCAACATCAAAGAACGGCGCGATTACTCCTGCGCTGTCTTTGACGGTCAAGGCGAGGTGGTGGCCATGGGTGACCACATGCCGGTGCACTTGGGCTCGATGCCGATGTCCGTGCGCGCCGCGGTGGACCGACTCACGCTGAATGCCGGCGACGTCGCCATCTTGAACGATCCTTTTTGCGGCGGCACTCATCTGCCCGACATCACGCTGGTGATGCCCGTCTTTCTCGCCGGGAAGAAAGCCAGACGGCCTGCGTTCTACGTGGCTTCGCGCGCGCATCATGCCGATGTCGGCGGAATGTTCGCGGGCTCGATGGGAAGCTGCCGTGAGATCTATCAGGAAGGCGTACGCATCCCGCCCATCAAGCTGCTAGTCGCCGGGCGAGTTCAGCAGGACGTCTTGCGGCTACTGTTGAACAACGTTCGTACGCCGCAGGAACGCGAAGGTGACCTGAACGCGCAGATCGCTGCCTGCCACACCGGGGCCGCGCGCCTGCGCGAGATCGCGGAGCGCTATGGCCTACCGCGCGTGCGCCGGGTAATGAACGAGCTGCAGGATTATTCCGAGCAGTTGATGCGCGCCTTCCTCACAAAAGTGCCCCCTGGCCGCTACACGGCTGAAGATTTTCTTGATGACGATGGCGCCGGCTCCGGACCTGTTCGAATTGCCGTCACAGTGACGTTCGAACGTCCTCGTGCGGGCCGGCCGCTGGCGACCATCGACTTCACCGGCAGCTCGCCTCAGGTTGCCGGAAGCATCAATGCAGTGGATGCGATCACTTACTCTGCGTGCTTCTATGTCTTCCGCTGCCTGCTGCAGGAAGATGTGCCCGCGGCTGCGGGGTTGATGCGGCCCGTGCGGATGATCGCGCCGGCGGGAACCATCGTGAACGCGCAGCCGCCGGCCGCGGTGGCCGGGGGAAATGTCGAGACGTCGCAGCGGATCGTTGATGTGCTGCTTAGGGCGCTGGCGCAGGCATTACCGGAGCGCGTGCCCGCGGGTTCTTCCGGCACCATGAATAATCTGACCATCGGCGGCGTCGTTAAAATTAACTGCGGCGAGGGTAACGCCGAACGTAGCGGCGAGCCGTTTGCTTACTACGAAACCATCGCCGGCGGCATGGGCGCGCGGCCGGACCGCGCCGGCGTCAGCGGCGTCCACACACATATGACGAACTCCTTGAACACGCCGGCGGAGGCTCTGGAGTACGCTTATCCGCTGCGCGTGACGACCTATTCGCTGCGGAAGGGAAGCGGCGGCGCGGGCAAGTTTCGCGGTGGCGACGGCATTGTGCGCGAAGTCGAGCTGCTCGCTGATGCGGAAGTGACGGTGCTGGCGGATCGCCGAACCCGCGGTCCTTATGGGCTCCACGGCGGTGCAGACGGCGCGGCCGGCAAAACCGAAATCGTACGCCGTGACGGACGCCGCGAGACCTTGCCTGGCAAGACCAGCGTGCGCCTGAACAAGGGCGATCGAGTCAGAATCGAATCGCCCGGCGGCGGGGGATGGGGGAAAGTAGCCGCAGATTAGCGCAGATGAACGCAGATCGAAAAGCGGCCGCGAATGCAC
>Ga0209648_10004338_pt1 | contig 12044 bp, 8 predicted proteins | sample GraSoi2013_115cm_FD_185830 | JGI IMG/M metagenome (GOLD analysis project Ga0209648, IMG submission 185830) | Grasslands soil microbial communities from the Angelo Coastal Reserve, California, USA - Sample 9_17_2013_115cm (SPAdes) (version 2) | ecosystem: Environmental > Terrestrial > Soil >...
CATCCTGGATTGCGACGGCCGACGGAAAACGATCCGAGCCGTCGATCTCGCTGATTACGGATCATCCGAGATGTTCGACGATAACCAGGTTCCAGAGATCAAAAGCTTTAAGGGTGAGCAGGTGGTTACTAGCGCACTGATCGAATTGATTCAGGACAAAACCCCAAAGCTCGCCATGATTGTCGGTCACCGAGAACTCTCCTTAGCTGATAGTGCTAACCTCAAGCGCTTTCGCGAGCTACTCGAAGGCGAGCATTTGCAGCTTCAGGAAATGAGCTTGAGCGGTCTCGAGAAGATACCCACCGATTACGCTGCAGTAATCCTGGCCGGACCCGAATTTGATCTGAGCGCGCAGGAAATCGGATTGCTGCGACGATATTGGAACGAAGACGGACGGCTCTTCGTGCTATTGAATGGTCGCGCCAAGACGCCGGCGCTCGACACTTTCCTGAACGAGCTGGGACTTCATGTCGATGACGATCTCATTGTCACCCGCGTACAGACCGGAATCCAAGAGGAATCAATTACCTTGGACGTCTATGCCCAGATATTGGGGAGCGCTTCATTTCTCAAATCACTCAATCAGGTACCGGGCTACTTTCCCGGTGGAAGTCGCTCCATCGGAATAGACGAACAACGCCTGAAGCAACTCGGTGTTCGCGCGTCTAAGATGCTCGCTCCCGCCGTTCCGAATTATTGGGGCGAGAAAGACGATTTTCTCCATTCCAATGCCAATCCAACTTTTCACGAAGGTACCGATCTTTCGCCTCCGCTCTTTTTAGGTTGGGCTTTAGAGAGAGGCTCGATCGAAGATCAGCGAGTTCAGGTTCGCTCTTCCTCTCGACTGGTATTAATCGGGAATGTCGATTTTATGCGCGATGAATCGCTGACTCGCGCCGCTCCTGATATCGATTTCCTATTGTTATGTGTGAATTGGTTGACCGATCGCGAGCAGTTGCTGGCGATTGCACCAAAAGCACCACACCCGTACATGCTGGATCTGGCGCCGATTCAAATGGAGCGGATTCTGTTTTTGACGGTGATCGGTATCCCGTTGCTGGTCGCTATCCTCGGCACCGCGGTTTGGGCGGTACGACGGCAATAAGCAAAATGAGTCTGCGAACCACCCTCGCACTGCTGATCATCGCCGTCGGCCTCGGACTTTTCATTTGGATTCTCGACCGCCGCAGCCCAAGCACGCGTGAAAGTCGGAGTGGATATGTCGTTGACTTGGATCGTAAGGATGTAACTCGCGTTGAGATCACGAACGAAAGCGACAAAACAGTCCTGAATAAGACTGCGGCCGGATGGCAAATCATCGCTCCCGTGAATGATCGAGCGGACGCTCGGGTCGTGGATTCGCTTCTCGACAATATTCAGTTTCTTCGACGGGACGATACCATTTCAAATCTCGGCAAAGGCGCGAAAAGGCAGAAGCGGCTGAAAGACTTTGGCCTGCTAAAACCACATCTCAAGCTTGTTTGGCAAACCAAAAATCGACGCTCTACAATCGAATTTGGCGCCGACACGGCAGTCGAAGGAACCTGCTATGTGCGCACCGAAGGGAGTGATGTGGTTTTCGTCACCGGCAATGAGCTGAAAAATCTAGTATCAAAGCGCGCGAATACATTTCGCGATCATCAAATCACGCCTTTTCTTACCGCTCAGATCGACCGCGTGATTGTGCATCAGGCCGCCGGCGACATCGAACTCGTGCGGCAACAGAATGGCTGGCAAATTGTTCGGCCAATCAAGGCGCGAGCTGACGATGACACAGTCAATGCCGCGTTGGAGAAGATTAATGCCACACCCATTCTGGACTTCGCCGAGAGCGAAAAAGTACCGAACGCGGACACGGAAAATTCGGGCCGTTCACTGTCGCTATTCTCCGGCGATGAGAAGGTGGAAATCTTCTGCGGCTCGCCGGTCCCGAATCAGCCAAATAAAATCTATCTACGGGTGGCTTCACGACCATCGTTACTTTTGGTGACCGATTCCTTCGCTCAAACGATCAACGCAAAACCCAACCAGCTAAGAGACCGAAGAATTGCCAGACTAAACTCTGATATCGTCGATCGCATCAGGATCGACCAAGCCGGGGTTGCTAGCGTCCTGCTGGCTCGGCACGAAGCCCATTGGGAAATCGTCAGCGAGCAAAACGCTCCGGCGAATGCCGAAATTGTAGATCGCCTGATCGCCACCCTCAATGGTAGCGACGTTCAGGAGTTTATCTCTGATACCGCCACCGATCTCAGTCGCTACGGACTCGATGCACCGGCTCTACGGATCGGGTTCAGTTCCTTTGCCTCAGACAATACCGCAGAAAGCGGAGCGGGAGAGGACCCGATCGCTACTTTAGCCATCGGTAAGTCGGATAAAAACGGCTATTACGCTCGAATTGAGGAAGAGCCCTACGTCTTCTCGATATCGGAGCAAACGGTAAACTCGCTTCCAACCCATGATTTTGACTTTTGGGCGCTTGATGTGCTCAATCTGCAGCGGAGTGATCTAGTGTCGATTGAGATAAACAACGATGCAGGTAAAGTAGAATTAGTGCGCGATGATCGCGGAAAATGGCTTGCCCAGGAAAAGGCCGATTCTCAGAACGAAGCTGCATTGCAGACTTTTCTCAACGCAGCGTCGCATATTCGCGCAATCGCCTGGGTGGGATCTTCTCAACCGGTTTATGGATTAGACCATCCAAGCGAGACAATTCGAATCCGATCGAAGACCGGTCAATTCGACCTGCAAATCGGGGGCACTAACGAACGGGGTGACCGCTACGCGATGCTCTCAAATCGCGTCTTTCTGATCGGAGCGAGCGAGTACCAGCAACTTAGCGCGCGATTGGCTAAATAAACGAACGTCAGCGAACGTCCGCTTGCAATCACTGTCGTTGGTGTTCATTGGCGTTCGTTGGTGTTCACTGTCGTTCGTTGCTTTCTGCTATCTTCTCAGCGTAATAGATGGCCACAATTCCACCGGTCAAACTACGCAGCTTGGCATTCCAAAAACCGGTGCGAGCCAATAGATCCAACATCCCTGTCCCTCGAGGGAAGCGCTCAATACTCTCTCCCAGATATTGATAGGCGGCGGAATGACCGGTGATTAATCCTGCCAATCGAGGCAGCACGAAATGGAGATAGAATCGGTAAAAGGGACGGAGCGGACCAGCCGGGAGGGAAAAGTCGAGAATAACCACGTGGCCTCCCGGTCGCAAAATTCGCGAAATTCCGGTGAGGGCACGCGCAAACGATTCCATGTTCCGTAAACCAAAAGCGATTGTAACAACATCGAACGCTTCTTCGATAAAGGGTAAAGTCATGCCGTCGGCGACGATTAGATTAGTTAAGCCACGGTGTTTCGCGACCTGAAGCATTGGGGCGCAAAAATCGGCGCAAACCAGATAAGCTTCTGGACTCTGCCGGTGAAGCTCTTGAGCCAAAATTCCGCTTCCCGTCGCCAGATCCAGGATTCGCCGCGGATGCCAGCTTGCTACGAGACTACCGACGACTCGGCGCCAATGACTGTCGATCCCGAAGCTGAGGATTTGGTTCGCCCGATCATAGCGTCCAGCGACGCGTCCGAACATCTCTCGAATCGACAATGGGTCTGTCGCAGAGAAATCTTTCTGCATTGGAACCTAGTGGTCTGTAGGCGAAATAACATGCTCACGAGAGGACTCGAACCTCCACGGGTTGCCCCATACGGTCCTGAGCCGTACGCGTCTGCCAATTCCGCCACGTGAGCGCTGTGGAGGTCAGATCATACGACCCTTCAGGCCGATCGCAAATAGCAAATAACAGATAGCCCGACCCTTCAAGCCGAATGACAAATGAAAGATCGAATTGTTGCCTTGCGCTCGTGAAGCCGCAGGTGAAACCGAGAGCCGAACGATTCGATCGTCCCTTCGGGACGGATAGCTTTTTAAAAACGCTAACCCAGCACTTCGTACTGGGTTTCTACTATCATAAGGTCCCTCTGGGACGATCCGAGAGGATCCGTCGGCGCCTTTCGCTGGGACGTCTCACGTTGACAGCCATAACGCGACCGCTATCCAGGCCATTTTTTCATTTGCTATCTCTCATTTGTCATTCGGCCTGAAGGGACGGGCTATTTGCTATTCGGCCTGAAGGGCCGCTAACTCAGTCGCATCGGCATGAGGACGTACAAGAATGGGCCAGAGATTTTGATCACCCCCGGACTCATTTCGTCTATGAGATCCAAATAGATCTCGTCCTCTGAAAGGTTCCGAAGCGGGGCCATGAGGAATTCCGGATTGAAGGCGATAGAAAAATCTTTGCCTTTATACATGACCGGGAGCGATTCCTTGGCCTCGCCAACGTCCGGTGTGTTTGCCACTATATCGATGTTCCCCTTTGTGAATATCAGCTTCACCGAATTCGATTTTTCACTAGCCAGCAATGAAACGCGGCGCGCGGCATTCAAGAAAGTCTCTCGTTCGAGTGTCACTCGCTCTTTCGCTTCACTCGGAATGACCTGGCGGTAATTTGGATAATTGCCTTCGATCAACTTGGAAACGAGGAAAGATTCGTTCAGCTCAAATGCGATCTGGTTATCTCCCACACTGACCTTCATGTCTCCCTCTTCACGCAGAAGTCGCTGCAGTTCGATCACTGCTTTGGTCGGAACAATCAGATCGACTTCCTGGCTCTTGGGGAACTCGAGATCGAGATCTACCAAGGCTAGCCGGCGGCCGTCTGTGGCCACTAGCGTCAACCTATTTTCTTTGAATGAAAACAGAATTCCGTTCAACACGTAGCGCGTCTCATCAGTCGAGATCGCGTAGGAGGTCTTCTTTAGCCCGTCCTTGAGAGCTTTCTGGGCAATCGTAAACACTCTCGCGTCTTCGAATCGAGCCAGCGGTGGGAACTCTTCTTCCGGAAGCCCAAGGATCTTGAAATAACTGGAGCCACTACGGATGGCAGCCAAATTCTTGGTGTCCACATCGAAGTAAATCTCGGACGAAGGCAGCTCTCGGACGATAGAAAACAACCGGCGAGCGGGTAAAGTCGTTGCCCCGGTCCGTTCGACTTGCGCTTCTACACTTCCCTGTACTCCCACGTCCAAATCAGTCGTAGTCAGCCGGATTTTTCCGTCGGCTGCTTGCAGTAACACATTGGACAGAATGGGCAGAGTAGTTCTGGTACTGACCACATTCTGCACTGTTGATAGACCTTCAAGCAGCTTGTCCTTACTGACACTAAATTTCATGGTGTATGGGATATAAAATCATGTGCCCCTTCCCTCCGCAAGTCGCTGAGAGGAGGGCAAAAGCGAACGTCAAGGAGATTCGACCAGTCAATCACCTTTCGCTGCTTAAATAAAATCTTTCTTTCGGTCAATGATTGCGTCGCGAGGGATGATGTTTTTGTCAGTCGTGTGCTGTAGGGTCGGCGTCACGGCCCGTCACCGTGCCGGGCGAAACCCCACTCCGCCAAGCCTAAGGTCGCGGCCAAGCTCAATGATTTTGCTTAAACTCGGAAACTCGGGCGCGCCGACGTGTCCTCCCTAGCTTTAGCGAAGGAGGAAGCTTGTGAAGGCGGTAGATCCAGCCTTCGGCGGATCTGCGTCGCCCTACCGCGATGGGCAGCGACCCCCGACACTCCCCTAACGCTCGAGTTGACTATCAAGGAGAAAGACCAACTGCCGGACCTGATCCTCCTTAGTCATGCGATCCTTAACGGTTTTGCAGGCGTGCAACACAGTACCGTGATCACGGCCACCGAATGCATCTCCGATCTCGTTTAGCGACGCCTTGGTGTGACGCCGCGCCAGATACATCGCTACCTGACGAGGAAACGCGATGTTGGCGGGACGTCGCTTACTGGTCATGTCGGCCAGCCTAACGTCAAAGTGCTCGGCCACTTTCCTTTGGATTTGGTCGATCGTCACTGTTTTCTTCGCTTCCTCCTGAAGAATGTCCCGCAGTAGGTGCTCAACCGCATCTCGAGAAACTTCGCGTCCGCTCAGCGATGCGAACGAGGCCACTCGCATCAGCGCTCCCTCCAGCCGGCGAACGTTTGTCCGAACTCGCTGTGCCAAAAACTCAAGAACATCTGGTGCAAGTTGAACGTGCAGGGACTGTGCTTTCTTTCGCAGAATAGCCATCCGGGTTTCGATATCGGGCGGCTGAAGCTCAGCCGTTAACCCCCACTCAAACCGCGAAACCAAACGATGCTCCAGGTTAGAAATCTCACTCGCCGGGCGATCACTGGACAAAACGATCTGCTTGCGGCCATCGAATAGGGTGTTGAACGTGTGAAAGAACTCCTCTTGTGAACGCTCCTTGCCGGCCAAGAAGTGGATATCGTCTATTAACAAGAGGTCAGCCTGACGATAGCGTTTGCGAAATTTGACGAGGGTGTTGTGCTGAATCGCATCGATGAACTCGTTGGTAAACCGCTCACTCGAAAGATACATTACCTTGAAATTTTTTTTCCGGTCGGTTACGTGCTGGCCGATCGCTTGCATCAGGTGCGTCTTGCCCAGACCGACTCCGCCATAGATGAAAAGAGGATTATAGGTCTTCGCTGGGGATTGAGCTACCGCCAGGCCAGCAGCATGAGCAAATTGATTGTTCGAGCCGACCACAAACGTATCGAAGGTGTTCCGCGGGTTCATTCCATGCACCGCGGCCCCTTCCACCTCCTTTTCTGAGCTCTTGGCCGCCGGCAGCTCTTCCGGTTTCGGCGCCGGGTCGGGAAGAAGTGCCTTCACCTTATCCTGGTCGGCTACCCGAAATTTGATCTCTCGAGGGCCGGCCAGCACGGCCAGTGTCGCAGATTGAACAAGTGGTAGATAATTGCTCTCAATCCAGAGCTGATGGATCGTATTCGGTACCTGAAAGGTGAGCATGCATTCGTCCGTTTGGACCAGCTCGATTTCGGAAAACCATCGCTTGAAAGCGTCAGTGCTTACATGAGGCCGGATATTGCCCGCAATCTCTTCCCAAATCCCTCGGAAGCTTTGTTCCATAGTTACATTATCCACAGTTTGCATGCAGCCGGTGATGTTCTATTCGCACTGTCGCCCACATCCCCTGTCCCGAAACCGATTCGACTTCCAGGTAACCACTAGATGAGAAAAGAAGAGGGGAACGCGATCGAACCAGCAGCAAGTGAAGGGGTTACAATCGTTGAGCACGTGTACATCTAAATCGCAGTCGGTTCATCGTGATGAGTTCGTCACCGGTTTGCCAAAGGGCCCTTCCACGGAACCAAAAATTGCCCAACATAGTTTGTTCACAAGTTATTCACACCGACCCGCCTTTTTTCCGTCGAGCGTCGTGGAGAATAAAGAAGACTCGGCCTGAGCGGCAAGCAAAAACTCGATACTATCGATTAATAAATTCTGCTATCGCCTTCACTCTTTACTTGACTGCCGCGGAACTTACATCTCCGTCATCCGGAGTCGGGCCCTCCGCCTCTCGCAAGCGCCCTTCGCTCCGCAGAATTTGCCTCCGCGGAGTCTTAAAACTGATACTCACAATAAAACAGACGACGCACCCTATAAACACCCACCAGGGCCCGGCGATCGACGGCCAGCTTGGGGGAAGCCAGCCGCCGAGATTCCAATCGACCCAACGCAGTTGGCCCCGACTAAATAAACTAACTACATCGAACCCAGGTAACTTAACACGGGCAACCACCAAAACTGCGACGATAGCTAACAGCATGGCGAAGATGTTGCTTCGATCGCTACCCCGACTCTTGGTTAACATGCCGACCAGAAACACACCAAGCAATGCCCCGTAAGTATATCCCGCAATTTGAAATACAATCGCGATAATCGTCAGTTTGGGATCAATCAACACCGCCACCGCCGTCGCCATCGCAACGATGATAATCAATCCGGCGAACACTACGGTGGAGACCCGAGCTGCCCAAATCGCCGTTCTTGGCGAGTCGCGATGCGGGAAATACGGAAGAAAGAAATCCTTCGTAAAGCTCGTTGCCAGAGCGTTTAACGCCGCGGACGTGGATCCCATCATCGTGGCAAAAACCCCCGCCACGATCAAGCCGCGCAAGCCCACCGGCATCTGCGTGATGATGTAGTACGCGAAAATCTCGTTGTCGGCTGCCGGCAGATTGGAATCAGGTTGGATTTTATAGAAGACCCACAAAAGGATCCCTACTAACAAGAAACTTGTCGCGATCGGCAGATCGGCCAGTCCGCTCGTGATGAGAGACAGCCGTGACTTCCTGAAGTCAGTGGCAGTTAACATCCTCTGCACCATGTCCTGATCGGTCCCGTGAGTTGACATGGTAATGAACGTTGAGGCGATCAAAGCGGAGGCAATCGTATAAGGTTCTTGCAGTAAGCTTTTGACCGCACTCCAAAAGCCATCTCCGGCGTCGAAACCGACCTGAAAGAAAGGCGGTATACCGCCCAGCTCCTGACTAACCGTCGCGAATCTTCCTGGAATATGACTAACAATTAACCAGATCGCGAGAGCCACCGAACTAACCATCAAACATGCCTGGATCATGTCAGTCCAGACCACTGCCTTAATACCGCCCACTGTGGTATAGATTGTAGTTAGTACGGTGACAAATAGAATCCCCCAAAAGTAAACCCAGAGATCGATTGGCGAATTGGGAAACAGAAACTGCCAAATGACTTTGATAATAACCCCGCCCAAATAAATACGCGCGCCGATCATGAGCACTCGCGTGAATAGAAACAGCGCACTAGCCAAATTTTTTGTCAGTGGCCCGAATCGTATGTCCAGAAACTCATAAATGCTTTGGACTCCGTACCGGTAATACGGGCGAATGAAGGTGAATGCGACGATGACGCGGGCCAGAACTGTCCCTATCGCCATCTGGCCGTAGACGAAGCTGCGAGTTTTGAAGCCTTCGGTTGGCGCGCCTAAAAAGGTCGCGGCGCTGGTTTCCGCCGCGATGATCGATGCGAGCACCGCCCACCATGGGATCGAGCGGCCGCCGAGAGCGAATTCGCTCAGGGTTCGGTTGCGCCGTCCTGCCCAAAGACCAATTCCAACAATACCGAAAAAATAGACGCAAAGAACGATCAAATCGATCAACAGCGCGCCAAGATCGTGAGGGGAATTCGGCATGCAGGATGACCGGTTACGTAGAATGGAATGACGTCAAAATGCTTTTCGGCAAAGGCTCGGGAGTGAGATTTTTAACCAGAATCCTGGAATTTCGCCCGCTTGCTTCATATTTGGCTCTCCGTTCGGGCGGGAGAATATCGGCATCGGCCTCGATGAAGCCCCCTTTCTGTTGCAGATAAACAAAGGCCTGGGTTGATAAAGCGAAAAGACGATTGAAACCGCGCTGTTTGGCCAGGGCTTCGACAAATGACATGAGTTTTCTTCCTAAGCCTTGGTTTTCGGTAGAACGGCTGACATAGAGACAGGCTAGCTCCGCCATCTTTTGCTCTGGGTAAGGGTACATCGCCACACAACCGACGATGTGCCGATCGATCTCCAATACCCAGTAATCATCGATACCAGCCAAAATTTCGGTCCGAGTCCGGCGGATCAGTTCTTCGTTTCGAATCGATTGTTGGATGAGGGAAATCACCGCCCGAACGTCCTTTTTGTAGACCCGGCGAATTTGCTCGTACTCATTTGAGTAGATCATCGTTCCGATGCCACCGTTACTGAAGATTTCCGCCAGCAATGCTTCGTTTATCGTGCCATTCAGAAGATGAACCCTAGGAATCCCGTATTGGCAGGCCTCGGCTGCATGCTCAAGTTTAGATGCCAGATTCGGCGTTAATTGGTTTGGCTGTTTTTTGAGTACGTCTTCCACTTCAGCAGCGACGAGTTGCCCAATCCGTTGTCCATCAAGCACCAGCCCATCGTGCGTAGAAAGAAAAATCAATTTGGCGGCATGTAGCGCCGAGGCAACTTCGAGTGCAACCAGATCGGAATTGACCCGAAAAGTCCGGCCTTCTCCATCGAATCCAAGCGGGGGGATCACCGGAACAATCTGCTCTCTGAGAAAGACCTCAAGACATCGGGTATCGACTTTTTCAACTTTGCCAGAGAACTGGTAATCAATCCCACCGATGATACCGGCCGGATGGGCTATGATACAATTGGCGTAGGCAGCGCGAAGATCCACTTGAGTCAGACCTTCCATGATCTCGTTGGTCAGCCGGATCGCCACATTAATCGAGAGCTGCAATGTTTGAGCATCAACAACACCGCTTCCGTCAGAATTGGAGACGGCAATGTCTTGGGCAGCAGCGGCCCGCTCGATTTGAGAGCCGGCACCGTGGACCAGCACCACCTTGATATTCAGTGACCGTAGAACTGCAATATCGAGAAGGATGTTTGGGAAATTGTCCGAAGCCAGGATTTCACCATCGATGGCGATGACGAAGATCTTGTCACGAAACCGTGTGACGTACTGCAGGATACCCCGAAGTTCAGGCAATTTCATTGGCTAACCACAAACTGGGACCTTAAATATTCGTAGAACTGATGCAAGTGGACGGGCTGGCCGGTTTTGGCCGACCGATTTACTCTAGCCGGCATCGCCGGCAAATCCTCAGAGCTTTCTCGGCCGCAATGAGCGCGTCGCTTTGGCGTTCGCGTGATTCTTGCGGACTAGCGATTCAACACCAGTTCGACCAATCGTTCGATCGATAAGTCCTCTGCGCTGGGCACAATCAGATCCGCGATCGAGAGATCTTGGCGCTCGCTAAATTGGTTCGGAATCGCCACAACTCGCATACCCGCTGCTTTAGCCGCGCGGGACCCGGGCTCAGAATCCTCCACCGCCGGCTTTGGGTTCAAGACCATATCCCGAGTGACAATCGTCTCAATGAAATGGCGAAGACCGAGCCGCTCCAGCCCCTGGTCAACCCAACCGAACCCAGAATTGCTGGCAACTCCGATCTTAATAGATCGGTTGTGAGCATCGACCATTAACCGCTTGATTCCAGCGAGAGTGGACTGCTGGAGCGTCAGTTCCCAGTTTCGACTTTCCCGCCGAGGCGCATAGACACTCCAATCGAGCTTATGACCCAAAAGCTTCTCTAAATGCAAACCAGGATCAAAACCTCCAACATATCCGGTCGCATGTCGCCAATCGTCCAAGGTGAGTTTCTGGCCAAACTCGTCGTATAGCTCCGACCAACTGACAAACCCGGGTCCTTCGGTGTCGACTATTAACCCATCAAAATCGAAAACGATCGCTTGGAGAGTCATCAAGTCAGCGAAATTTCCATTCGATCCTCTGGCTCCGAAATCAGTGTCCTGTCCGCGAAATAGCACTTTGCCGAGGTTAGTTGCGTGGAAGAAAGATGAGCCGGAAGTGCCTGACCGACGCCTCAAATGTTATCGCTTCAGCGCCGGCTCAAAAAGCTCGAGGTCGCTGAAAAACCGCTTTAATTCGGCGGCCGCATTCTCTCGGCTGTCGGAGCCATGAACCACGTTGAACATGGAATCCTTACCATAATCACCGCGAATGGTTCCTTTAGCCGCCTTGCGGGAGTCAGTGGGTCCCATCAATTCGCGCGCCCGTAATATCGCACCTTCGCCGCTCAGAGCTAGGACGATTACCGGCGACGATTGCATGAACTCTCGAAGCCCCGGATAGAATGGCTTATCAGCAACATGGGAGTAGTGGCGGGCCAAAAGCGCCTCGCTTAATAACATCATCTTACATCCGACGATTTCCAATCCAGCCTGCTCAAATCGCTTGATCACGTCGCCGCAATGTTTGGCGGCTAGGCAGTCGGGCTTGAGCAGTACAAGGGTAGTCTCAACCATAATTGATTCCGGTATCCAGTAGCGTGAATCCCAAGATCCGCAACTAAGAAGGTAAGCCTGGGCCCTCGCGCGTCCCCTTTGCAGAATCGACGCAAAGGCGCAAAGGCGCAAAGAAATACAGGAAAAGGTGGGAACCCGGCCAACAACCCGATCTTGGAAGGAGCTCGGTCAGAGGCGATAGAAGAGGCCTGTCGACTCTCGCATTTTTTCTCTTTCCGTACTGTATTTCTTTGCGCCTTTGCGTCTTGGCGTGAGATTCGGCGGGGCC
>Ga0209648_10004339_pt1 | contig 12043 bp, 15 predicted proteins | sample GraSoi2013_115cm_FD_185830 | JGI IMG/M metagenome (GOLD analysis project Ga0209648, IMG submission 185830) | Grasslands soil microbial communities from the Angelo Coastal Reserve, California, USA - Sample 9_17_2013_115cm (SPAdes) (version 2) | ecosystem: Environmental > Terrestrial > Soil >...
GTCAACGCTTCAGCCCATCCCTTGCGGCATGCGCCGCATGACTCGAGGTCAGCGTGGTTCGCTACTCCTTCACTGTGTGACTCTTTCATTCACTACGCTATGCCGGTCTCCCGGCGCTTTCGGCTACTTTCATGCGCCCCTCCCCACCCCAACGCGCCAAAAGCGGGCGCGCCGGGGACCCCGGCTGCGGGGCTCCCGACCTTACTCTCATTGCGCACTCAGCAGGAGCCGCGGGCTTCGGCGCGGTGCTGAATGCTGAACGCTATTCGATCGGAACGACAACCCTGAAAGGATTAGTTGCGCGATTATTTCACTCCATCAGCAGCGTGGGCCGACCCTGAGTTGACCAGGTCGAGCTGATACTTCCGCCCGGCAAAACGCAACGCCGTCAGCTCCCGCACTCCGGTGGAGTTTTTGAAAGTTTCGGCTGCATCGTCGGAGGCCTTCCGGTCGAGGGGAACGATCGTTGCCTGCGCCGTCGCCAACTCTTTATTTCCCTTGGTGATGTGGAGGTCGACATTGGGGCCTTCGCCTTCCCAGGTGACCGTGTAGTCCCCTGCAGGAAGTTGCTTACCGCTCACCTGCACTGCATCCGCGACTTGCAAACTGCCCTTGTGAACTGCACCCGCGGCGTATGCGGCCGTGGCCAGCAGTGTCACCGTGACAAGACTCATGAGTTTGGAGAAAAAACCAGACTTCATAGACATCAACTCCTAATTCTTCCCGATAAGACGTTCGGGAAACGGCTGGGGCGGCCGTGGAGAGGCTTTCGGCCCGCTTGCAATTCCTAGCCGATAGCCTAGAATGCTGTTCCTGGGGTCGCAAGAAAATCGGCGCGTTTTACGCGCGCACTTTTTTATAGGGATCACGCACGCCTGGGGCCGCCAAACCGTGGGCATGCGTGATCCCGTGACCCCTTCGAATCAGTCCAGCCGGAAAACCGTAGCCGTCTTTCTTTCCGATTCGCCGGCTCACCTTCAGATACGCTGGCGGAAGACGAAAGGTTTCAAACAATCCGCAGCGATTACCTCTTAGACGATCCCTTGTGAAGCAAGTTAGCTGTTGACCAGATCTTTAACAATTTCTTGAGCAACAAGGGAAATCGTACTGATCGAAGATGAACGGTCCAAAGCGGACAGTAGTGTGCTTTTTCTGAAATCCCGAATCCCCGGCCGTCGTGAGCCGGGGTGAGGGATCTCTATAACCGCGAAAGGCGATGGGGACACGATTGGGAAATCGATAGGGATCCCTCACCCCGGCAAAAGACGCGGGGGATTCGGGATTTCAGAAAACGGCTCAGCTCGCAATTCGGGTCCTATCGCCATTTTGGCCAGGCGTTTCCACGACCTTCAGAACTGCTCCTGCCCTGGACGCGGATTGCCGCCGCGGTGTGTGAACGCTTCCCAGGTTGTCCATACGGCGTTCCGAAAGGTTGCGCTCAGGATAGGCGAGCACCATGAAAGCCGAGCACGGCTCCTTCGACAGGCTGCGGTATGAGTGGCGCAGGTTCGAGTCGAAATAAATGGAATCCCCCGGCTGGAGCACATTGCTGTCGCTGCCAATTGTAAGTTCTAGAGTTCCACTCAAGATGTGCAGAAACTCAAAACCTTGATGCATGTGGGGCCGGCCGTTGCTATCTGCTATCGGTGAAAACTCGGCCAGGAAAGGTTGGAACTTGCGGTCACCTGTGCCCAGATCAAGCCGCATCAGATCATAACCGTCCTCGGTAGATACCCGGCGGTCAGGCGCTTGCTCGCGCTCGTCTTTCCGAGTGATGGAGATGATGCGGCGGCGATGTTCGTTCTGGAAGAAGTGATCGAGAGTCACATCGAAAACTGTGGCGATGCGTAACAACGTCGGAATCGTCGGTATCAGCTTACCGTTTTCAATCTTAGACAGCAGCGCCGGAGAGAGGCCGGTGCGCTGTCCAAGTTGTGTAAGTCCCATACTGCGACGCAAACGAAGGGCGCGCAGCTTTTGTCCGATGAGATACTGCGCCAGCTCGGCTCGGAGTATGTCAGAAATTGGCATTCGTTTGTCCTCTCACTGCTCCGGCAAATTTTTTGGCTGTGGATTGTCAGGCAGATTGTTTTCCTGCGGATTGTTGGGTTGAGGCGGCGGAGGCGGTGGTGGAGCCGTGACGGACGGATCGCTGGGAGGAGGAGGGGTCGTGTCGTTTGCGCCGGTGGCCTTGGCCAGTGTTCGGTGGTGCGTACCGAAGGCTTGGATTACGGCAGTACCGCCGCCGCCAATGAGAAGTCCGATCCCCATGCCGTCGCCGCAGTCACATATGAGCCACCCAAGGCCACCGAACAGTAAAGCATTGGTAGCCACTATCGCCAAGGGCCGCCCCGAACCACCGGTGTGGCGATGTGTGAACAAGTAGAACGCCGAGGCTGCGCTTCCTCCAATGATCGCTCCTTTGCCGGCCCCTTTTGTTCCGCCCAGAGCCCCGAGTCCCGCTCCCAGCGCCGTGCCTCCGACAATCGACCAAAGATACCGGTGTCCTTTGGGTATCCCTTTCAAATCTTCTGGGCTCACATCGCGGTCGGTTCTGCTCGGTGGGGTATTTGTCGGGTTATTGGTGGTGCTGTCAGACTTTTCCCTTTTTGCGGGATCGCTCGCAAACAGAGGCGCGACCAAAAGAAAAATCGACAAAAAAACTCCGACCGTTTTTCGATGCATCATGTCCCTCCTCCTCTTCCCTCATTGCTTGGATTCGTCCAGGGGATTCTGTGCTGCATGCCCAGTTATGCGTAAAGGTTGCGTGAGTTTGAAGGGCAGCACCGACTCGGCGGGGATTTGCAATTCCTTGTTGCCGGTCATCGCCGAGCCGGCCACTCCCGCACCGCCGCCGGCCAGAGCGCCAATGACCGCGCCTTTTCCGCCTCCAGCCAAACCACCGATCAGACCACCGAGGCCTGCTCCGCCCGCGCCCATCACTGTCGTGCGCTTCCCTTTGCCTTTGACTGTTTGAAGATACTGATCCGTGGTCAAAGGATAGGAAGCTCCATGCACGCGAATCGACGTCAGGTGCAGAGCTAGACCAGACTCGCCTTTGATCTTGCCGCCTTGATGCGCCTGCACGATTGTTCCCGTCACCGTGGCGCCTGCCGCAATCACTGTGTGTCCGTGTAGAGCGACGGGCTGGGCCAGCACTCCTTGGAAGGTCTGTCCGACTTGGCTCGATTTTGCGCTGATTGTGTCTGTGGTTCGAACGGAAAGCTCCGTGCCCGCAGGCAGAACCACAGACGAGCGCGGCGAAGGCTTTATCGCCGCCGACGTTTCGGCTGGTGACGGGGCGATCTCCGGCTTTGCCTCTTCGACAGCAGTTGGAGCAGGCGCCGGAGCGGGAGGTGTGTTCTCGGCGCGGCTCGACTGGGTGGCTTGATTGGACGACGGGTTTCCCGGAGTTTGCCTGGTGCAAGTAGTCGTCCACCAGCACATCAGCAGAACCCCTACCCCAACTGCTGTACGAAGCTTCATATGGTTCTCTGGCAACTCTGCCTTTCGATTTCTGGCCTTCTTACGAGTGTAGAACTCTGCTGATAACTGACTATCGGGTGGATTCGGTAATTACGGTCGCGGGTTGCTGTAACTACGCCCGGAACTTTTTCCCTGACGCGCCAAAATTCTGAGAGAGATAAAGCGCGAGAATCGCTGCCACTACAGTAGATTTTCGGAGTGTGACTCCGTAGTCGGCAGGATGCTGTCTCTCAACGCTCCCTTGAGTTGCGGGGTGACTTATGCGGGCTCCGCAGGATTCGGCTTCCGTCAATAATTCTGGCCACCTCCGCAATGGACATGGCAAAGTCAATGGTTGAAAGTGTGAAGATTTTGAAAGAGTCCCCAGCAAGTCTTTTATCAGTGCACGACTTGAGCGAGTAGAAGTCGTGCCGTCAAAGTCGATAAAAAATTTGGGTAGTGGTTAGTTCAATTGGAGAACGCCATCGCCCTGTCATCTTGAGTGAGCCCGAGTCCCGGTTTTCCGGGATGAGGGCGAGTCGAAAGATCCCGAGAATGTTTGTTCCTCCGTTGCTGATTCAGGGAGTTCTACCCAGAACTGTCCCCATAACCGCATCGCCCTGCGAGTCGCACGTTTCCCGATGAATGAAGGTCTCACGCACCCGGAGAAGCCTAGCGGAGGCAGCTTGGGGAGACCACCTCGTATCCGTATGCCATAGGACGCACTCTCGGGATCTTTCGACGCGCCCTCCGTCGCTGCGCTCCTTCGTGCTTGCTCAAGATGACAGGGCTGGACTTTTTGTATGAACTAAACTGACCAAAGAGGCTATCGTTGTGGCGGCTGGGCTGTTGAGGGCGAGCTCTGTTCGCCCGGGTCGGAGTGCAAGCGATCGATCAGCGGCTGTAAGTAGAGCAGCACGGCGTCTCGCTCTTGTTCGTTCTTGAGACGAGTTGCCAACGCTGCCCTGCGATCCTGGCTTTTGCCTAGCCGCTGCAGAAGTGTCGTCCCATCGGGTAACTTCCGGTTGGCGCCGGCATCGTGACACTTCGCACACCGGCTCACGAAGATCGCCTTCCCGTCTTCACCGCTGGCGGGCTTCTGCGCCAGAGCGGCTGGCGCAGCTAAGAGCATGACGACTAGACTGAACTTGACCACATGCTTCATGGCTTCGGTTGGCAAAAACTGAACAACAACATCGTAGCACTGCGCGCGCCATATGTGGCAAGTAGTTGAGTCCATAGGCGCGCATCGAACAGCCAACCCAGCATGGTGTTATCCTAGCTGGGACCCTTCAATCAAACGAGATCAATCATCTCCATGCACAACAGCGGTCTTCCAAAACCTCTACCACCTGACGAATCCACGGAAGCAAGTGAATCGTTCGAGCAACTTCTTTCGCAGTTCGAGCAGACCCGATCGGGCAAGGACGAGCAAGGCAAGAAGCGACTCGAAGGCACGGTAATTGCCGTTACCGCCGATTCGGTTCTGCTGGACATCGGGTTCAAGACCGAAGGCATTCTGCCGTTCACGGCGCTTGCGCCCGGAGAAGTAGTCAGGCCCGGCAACAAGCTGGCCGTCACCATTAAGGGCCGGGATCCGGAGGGCTATTACCAGCTCACACGCGGCAAAGTCCAACGGCCCACGGATTGGCCGGCGCTCGAGCAAGCTTTTGCTGAGAAGGCGACGATACTCGGCACGGTGACCGGCGTAGTAAAGGGCGGATTGACAGTCGACGTTGGCGTGCGCGCATTCCTGCCCGCCTCGCGCAGCGGAACACGCGATGCCGTCGAGATGGAGAAGCTGGTGGGGCAGGAGATCCGCTGCCGCATCACCAAACTCGACGTCACCGACGAAGATGTGGTTGTGGATCGGCGGGCGATAGCGGAGGAAGAGCAACAGGCGATCAAGGATCGGCGCTTCTCCGAGATCAAAGAAGGAGATGCGGTCAACGGAACCGTCCGCAGCCTCACCGACTACGGCGCCTTCGTGGACATCGGCGGCGTCGACGCCCTGCTTCACGTAAGCGACATTGCATGGAGCCGCGTCAGCAAGCCGGAGGATGTTCTCTCCGTGGGGCAGCAGCTGGAAGCTCGCATTTTGAAAATCGTCGCGGACCCGGGCAAGCGACGAATCTCTATCGGACTGAAACAGTTGCAGCCGCACCCCTGGGATGCCGCAGCCGAAAAGTATAGGAATGGCGAGCGAGTCCGCGGGACTGTGACGCGGGTGGTCGAGTTCGGTGCGTTCGTCGAGTTGGAACCGGGCATTGAAGGATTGATCCATCTCTCCGAAATGTCGTGGGCAAAGAAAGTGAAGAAGCCCAGCGACCTAGTGAAACCGGGCGACGCGGTTGAAGCCGTGATCCTGGGCGTGAACGCAGAGGAGAGGAGGATGTCGCTTGGGCTCAAGCAAGCTCTGGGCGATCCTTGGGCTGACGCGGCGAAGCGCTTCCCTGCAGGCACGGTTGTCGACGGGCCGGTCACCAGCATCACCAAGTTCGGAGCCTTCGTGCAGCTTGCCGAAGGCGTGGAAGGGATGATCCACGTAAGCGAGATCAGCGCCGACAAGCGCATCAACCATCCGCAGGATGTTCTTCGTCTCGGCCAGTCTGTGCAGGCCCAGGTGCTGGCCATCGACAGTGAAAAACGGCAAATGCGGTTGAGCATCAAACAACTGGTTCCCACGGGTTTGGATGAATATCTCGCCGAGCACAAGGCTGGCGATCTGGTAAGCGGTCGCGTGGTCGATAACTCCGACGAAGAGGCACGCGTGGAGTTGGGCGAGGGTGTTTACGCTAGCTGCCGAATCAGCGCTGCGAAAGGCGCCGGGGAGCGGAGCGGGACGGAGTCGGCTTCTCAAAGATCTGAAAGACCTGATCTAACGTCTCTCGGCTCTATGCTGCAAGCGCGATGGAAAGGTGGAAGTTCGGGGAACGTTACCACCAAGATCGCGGACGTTCACGCTGGACAGGTCCGCAGTTTCCGAATCACCAAGCTCGATCCAGCAACAAAGAAAATTGAAGTGGAACTCGCCTAGAGCACTTTCATCGATGGTGTAGACCAAGCTGGTTCCGTTGAGAGTGTCATTCCGACCCTGAGCTCGCCGAAGGGGAGGAATCTGCCCCGCCTTCTTGACGGCTTAAGAAAGCAGCAGGAGCAGATCCCTCACCCGCTCCCCTTCGCAAGCTCGGGGTGCGGGGTTCGGGATGACACGTCCAAGGCCAGGCGCCGTGGTTTACACCATCACTCAAGGCGGTCTAGCCGGCGTCATTCATCGCACTCGCGCATCGAAAGCCGCAGTCTGCACTTTACCGGGACGCTTAACCTGCACAAAGATACGATAGTCGCCTGCACGCGGGAAGCCATAAGGAAAGCTGAACTCCCCCGGCAAAGGACCTGACGCCGCAACCATCGGCATCGACATTTCCGTACCTCCCGTGGTCGAGAGGATTCTGTTTATTCAAGTTGACATGTGTTGAGCATGAAAGTATGCTTGCAGCATGTCAAAGATGATTCAGCTTCGTAACGTACCCGATGCTTTACATCGCAGCCTCAAAGCTCGCGCGGCGATGGCTGGCATGTCCCTCTCAGATTATCTGCTGGCTGAGATCAAAGAAATCGCCGAGCGTCCCACGCTGGGGGAGCTGCGCGAGCGTCTCCATAAGCGCGCGGCGGTTTCGGTTCAGCTCGATACTGCGCGCATGGTGCGAGAAGAGCGAGAAGCACGGTGATCGTTCTAGATGCGTCCGCCTTGGTTGACTGGCTGCTTCAAACATCTGCAGGACAAAGCATCGAAAAACGAATCTATGCTCACAACGAATCCTTGCATACTCCGCACCTCGCAGATCTAGAGGTCACGCAGGTGCTGCGGCGCCTGGCGCGGGAAGGAGCGGTTCCATCACATCGTGCGGAGGAGGCAGTACGTGATTTGCTGGACCTTCGGATCACACGGTATCCACACTTTTTGCTGCTGCCGCAGATCTGGCAACGCCGGCACAACTTTTCTGCTCATGACGCAGCCTATGTTGTGCTTGCCGAGACCCTCGGAGCGGCATTAGTTACGCGTGACCGTCGGCTCGTTTCTGCAGCGGGCCATGCGGCAATAGTCGAGCTGTTCTGAAGAAGCGGGGTAGAATTCCTGCAAAGAATCGCTTCCGTCAACGTTCTGATTGCAGGTCACATGAAACGATTTCTTCTGAAATATGCGTTGACTCTGGCAGCCTTCGCCGCTGGCGCTACAGTGTTTCTTCTTGCAGGCCCTCGAGCACCGCTGACCGGTCAATCTCCCCAGGAATCGTCCAAAGCCGGCGGCCTGCGTTCGTTTGAAATTGTTCCGTTGGAGAGTGTTTCGGAGACATCCGCCAACGCCAGCATTGGCGACCTCAACGGCGATGGACATCCTGATATCGTGTTGGTCAAGGGTCGTCATTGGGAGGTGCCAAGTCGTATTTTTTTCGGCGACGGCAAAGGAAACTTCACGCCCGGCCCGGCTCTTCCGAGTAAAGCCACCAAGACCTATTCGGCCTCCCTGGCCGATATGACCAAGAGTGGGCACCTGGATATGGTTCTGAGTAATGATGAGCCGGAACCGAAGTTGGTTCTGCTTAACGACGGCAAGGGTAATTTCAGAATTGGCGGGACTTATGGCGACCCTAAATGGTCAACCAGGAACGCAGCAGTTGGGGACCTGAACGGCGATGGGTATCCGGATATCGCAGTTGCGAATCGCGGCATGCCGAGCTATGTCTGTATGAATGACAGCAAGCTTCATTTCGATTGCCGGCCACTGCGGGATTCGCCGAGCGCGGCGACGGTGGCCATTGCGGACGTTGACGGCGACGGCGCAAATGATGTGATCTACGCATGCCGGGATAAATGCCAAAGCGCAGTCTATTTCAACGACGGCAAAGGAAACTTCACTCGTCGAGAGCCCTGGGGACCGCCGCAATCATCCACTCGCGCGATGGCCGTGGCCGATTTTAACGGCGATGGCAACCTCGACATCGCTGCCTGCCACGAGAAGCTGGGCTGCTTTGTTTACCTCAATGACGGCAAAGGCCACTTCGGCAGTTGGCATCCAGTTCGATAAGCCTGTCGCGGAGCCGTACTCCGCGGAGCCCTATTCAATGATCGCCGCAGATCTGAATCGCGACGGCCGGCCGGAGATCATTGTCGGCTACGTCGAGGCTGCGGGCGTGATCTATTTTAACGACGGCACGGGAAAGAAGTATCAACCAGTGCCGTTCGGCGACGGCCAAGGAGCAATCTATGGCATGGCAGCAGCGGATCTGGATGGCGATGGGTGGCCGGATGTTGTCGTGGCCCGATCAGACGCGCCCTGCTTCGTGATGTTCAGTCGCCCACCCAAGAAATGAGCGCATGCGCGATAGTGTCGTCCCCCAAGTCAGCGATACGCGGCGAGCGCGATTCGTTATGAGTTGCCGTGATAATAGTTCCAAAATGTCTCCCTAAGCATTTCATCATTCGTCTGGACCCGCACGACGGAATTGGTAAGTTTCTCCCGCAATCTCAAATAGCCGGGCTTCGGCTGCTCGACAACGTACTCCATCTTGTTCTCAAAGATCCTCAGGAGCAACTCAACAACCTGACGTTCCGAAGAGGTTACCAGGGCTCCCACCGCGACACCAGTTCTGAAGTCAATGAGGCGGCTCAGCGGATGGATTTCGGAGAACATGCGATTTCTCAGCTCTTCATCACAATAGAAAATTACCGGCTTGCCGAGCGACAACGCCATCGCAGCTTCGGCATCTTTGCCGTAGCTATCTTTTTTCCCCGCATTGTAGACCAGAACCTTCGCGCACTTGACCATGAGGCACTCAATTAAACCTTTATCCTCGTGGCCTGCGGCAGCACTAACTGTCGGGTCGAAATAGCGCAGGTGAAGCGAATTTAGTGCGGGATCCTTGAAAGTGTGCTCACAAAAATCCGCCATCTTGCGAAAATCTTCGCGATCACGCATGCTAGTGGCCACATAGATGTCCAGATCACTGGCCATTGATAGGAAATAAGCCGTGTTTTTCAGTGCAGCATTACGGGCAGTTTCAAAAGACTTGAAGATACTCAGGTATCTGGCCCTGAGCTCATCGGTGCTGTCGATTTCCTGCTCGAGAATGTCCACTGCGGAAAACATGAACTCGGTTTGACGCTCCGGAATTGGCTTCTTTGTAAAAGCAAATTCCAGTAGCTTGCGGACAGTCACCTTCGCGCCGCCTGTTTTGCGGAACTGCTCATATGCGTCCATCAAATAGTTCTCTAATGCACTTCCTGACCCGTCCGGCGAATCGTAAGATTTGCATGCCATTTCGGAGATCAAATACCGATGGTCTTTCGCGATGTTTGCCAATGGAAGGGCCTTTCCGCGACGTTTCATCCCTTCCGTATTAAACCGGTGCTTCGCGAAGAATTGATTGAGGTCCCCACGAGACATAACGCGAAAGCTCCGGAAAGCTGTTCGAACATCGCCAAAAAACAATAGTGAATCGGTATAGAGCCGGTACATACCCCAGGCAAGATGATCCAACGATTGGATCGCATCAGTGCCCAGCCAAGAGCCATGAAATCCCTCAACTCGCGTGACGTCATAGCAGTGCTGCGGCCCGGAGAGAAAGTAGTATTCAAAAAAACCTTCTGAGACGCCGGCTTGATGGCAAAGATGCAACAGCTGGTTGAACTGCTCCCGGCCCAGCGGGTCAGCATCAATTGCAGATAGGCGCTGCATGACGCTACCGGGAGCGTTGTTTCTTAGCCAGGTATCAAATCCAAACCGGAATTTGTTGTAGATATCCTGGTATGTTTCGGGTTTTGGGTCGGCGGGAGCAATGGATTCTATCGCCATAGGTGTTCTCCTGATCCGCGGGGTCGCTTTGCGTTCGCCGCAGGGTGGCTCACGGAATGTGGTGCCGCACGAGCTCGCACTAATTATCGGCCAGCTTCTCGCAAAAGTCAACTTTGGTCACTTCAGTCATTTTTGACCGTTGACAACCATATAGAGCCGATGGTATTTTTTGAATGCCGTGACAGGGTTATTTTTCTTCGCAAGGGGGCGCATGAGTACCATTCATATTGATCGCAAGAAAGGAGTGAGGATCACTCGGATTCACAGAATTCCACTTCAACAACTTAAGCTCGATCCGCAGAACGTTCGTTTTCGGCATCTTAATGCGATCCTCAAGGACCGGGACATGGAACGGAAAATTCTTGAGGAGCCAGAAACGAGGCACCTGCTCAAGGCAATAATTGCTTCAGGTGGCCTGTCGACACGCCCAATCGTTACAGAGGGGGGTGTGGTCAGGGAAGGCAACAGAAGATTGGCCTGTCTCAGACGCATAGCCGCGCTTATCGATAAAGGGGAACTCCCCGAAGTTGACCCCGCAAGCTTTGCGGAAGTGGAATGCGAAGTCCTGCCGAGGGAGATCACCCAACGCGAAGTCGATATTTATTTAGGTAGGGTCCATGTAAGCGGGGTAAAGGAGTGGGATGCGATAAATCAAGCTCAACATATTTGGACTCTTTATCATGAAAGAGATTTGTCGACTGATGAGATAAAGGACTTTCTCGGATTAGGCAAGGGCACAATTCTTCAAAAACTCCGTGCGCTGGAGTGGACAACGGAGTTCATGAAGTTGTACCCGCAGCAGGCTGACATCAAGAAATTCAGTTTTTTCGAGGAGCTTTACAAAAAGAAAGATCTTCGAGTGTGGATTGAGCAGGATCCGTCGCATTTGAAGAATTTTTTTACATGGGTTGCGGAAGGAAGATTTGACGATACCGGGGCAAAGGATGTCCGCAGGCTGCCAGAAGTTATGAACGATAGCGAGGCGTGGAATACATTTCGCTCCGCAGGCGGGAAGTTTTCAAAAGCTATAAGGAAGCTGCAGGAAGGACGGCCTGAACTCAGCAGTCCAACATTTGAAGCGGTAAAGAATGCCACGGATGCGCTGAGTAATATTGGACTTGATGAGTACAGGGCTATTCCGAGCGATCCGGCCCGCCTCGAGATGTTAGCTACCCTACACAAAAAGGTCAGCGAGATCCTTGGTGAACTCAAGAAATCACGACAATCTAGCAAAATGCGGAAATCAGGATGACCAATCGGGTGCTCTGTCCTTGCGCCTTGTTTTTTTTTGCGAAGGGCGGGGACCCGATGAAAGAGGTGCGTGCGGTTGTGCCGTCGCATGGGGCTGAGGAATCCCCGTCTTTGTGGCTGCCTTTTTTCTCGTGGAGGGTCGAAGAGGTCAGCGCGTTTTATTTTGAGAGCCCGGCCAGCCGGATGAATGTTGTCGAGACACTCAAAGAATCGAGTGATCGGGGATCGGGTGATCTGAAAGGCACGGCGCGCGCGTTGTCGAGAGAATTCCCTGACGCGACATGGTGGGGAATACATCCTCGGGATCCCTCACTCCTCCTCGGTCGCTTCGCTCCCTCGTCGTCCGTTGATTGGATGACGACAACGGCCCCCAACAGTCTCGAGTAAACTCGATTTGGTAATGACCGAAGAGCTCGAGACGAAGGAGGCCGCATATGAAGTATATAGGCTGTGACTTTCATCCGAGCTTTC
>Ga0209648_10004340_pt1 | contig 12040 bp, 16 predicted proteins | sample GraSoi2013_115cm_FD_185830 | JGI IMG/M metagenome (GOLD analysis project Ga0209648, IMG submission 185830) | Grasslands soil microbial communities from the Angelo Coastal Reserve, California, USA - Sample 9_17_2013_115cm (SPAdes) (version 2) | ecosystem: Environmental > Terrestrial > Soil >...
CAGACTAGCGTCTACGCCTTGCCGTCGAACCCGATGTAGATGTTCGTAAGGATGTCGCTTGGCTTCTTGCCGGTGGCCGGGTTGATCAGCACGCCCGGTACGGGGCAGAACTTCGGCAGGGTGACCCTGGCGACCACATGCGCGTTCCCCCTGGCGGAGAACGTCACCGCGGGGGTCGTCGCGACGCGGGTCCCGTTGCAGAACACCGACAGGGCGAGATCGGGCACCGGGTTCTTGTTCCCTGGCGGGACGACCAGCCCGGCGATGGTGGCGGTCAGCAGGCCGTCGGTGTGGAGCGCGACCACCCCCTGGGTGATCTTCCACGGGACGCCGCCAGCGGTCACGCCGAAGATCTTCGGGTCGGATGGGACGCTGGGCGCCAGCCGGGCGGTGACCAGGATCGGACCGGGCGTGCTGGCCTCAGGTGCCGCCGAGGCAGCCCCGCCGAGCACCGCCCAGCCGCTGAGGGCCAGCGCGGCCGCGCCGACACCAGCGATAGTTATACGCAGTCGTGTTCGAATCACCACTACCTCCCGCATTCGCACTCCTGACGAATACACGACATTCGCCAGTACCTGGGGTTCCCTCAGGCCAGGGCGGGCTCCGGCGGGCCGGCCAGGCTGGCAGCCATTCCCGCCACCGCATGCAGCCGATCCGGCGCATCCGGCGGAAGCGGCCGCTCGGTGAGGAGCACGTCCAGCAGCGGCCCGTCCAGCTCGCGGCCGGGCCGCCGAGGAAAGGAACCCGGGCATCTCACCCAGCGAAGCGTCAGGCCCGCTCATGGCGTTACACCGCCCGGTCCACGATGACGGCGAGCCACCATCACGCCCTTGCCGGGAAAGGATCTCGTCGGATGCGCGAGTGAATTTGGCATCACGGCTCGGATAAAGAAGCGAAAGGCTGCCAGGGACCTCGGCGTGACCAGGGCCGAGCTGATCCGGATTCTCAACGAGGACTGGCTTCCGCACATCGAGGTCGTCAAGATCCCCCCGCGCCTGCGACAGGTTGATCCCCGGGCGCTAGAGGTGCGTGACCGTGAGGCGGACGATTACCCGGCCGCAGCGCTGGCCGCGCTGCTGTCGGCCTGCATTCTGCTGACGCACAACTACACGGACTTTGGCGCGCTCGGCGTGAAGACTAAGTCGCAGGGGGTCGACGGCGCCTGCGGCTGATCGATCTGAAGATCGGCCAGATGCACGTGCGGGCGGTCGTACTGCTCCCCGAGCTGCCGGTCCGGATTGCCGGGGCGAGCATGAAATGGGCCTCGGCGAAGTTCGGGCCTGTCACGTGGTCTTCCTCGGCCTGGTCGTCATCGGCGGGATCTACTGGTACCGGAAGCAGGCGCCCGAGCGCCGGGAGCGCATCAAGGAGGTGACTTTCGATATCGGCTCGCGCCTGATGGACCAGTTCGAGATGGCGATGGCGGAGGTCCAGCTGGAGCGCGTGCAAGTCCACGCATGTGTCGTGCCGAGCCCCGGGCGGCGGACCCCGGTGTCCGCGATCCTGCGGGAGCTGGCGATGTCGGACGAGTCGCTGTCGGCGCAGCAGATTGCCGATCTGGCCGATTCGCGGCATCCGGAAAACGACGTCTCACGCGGTAACCCGCCAGTGCGCCTTCGCCGGAGCTCGGTCGCCGATCGCGGCGCTCGGAGCCTCAGATATGACCGGAACCGGTACAGGGCGCTCGCAGCGCATGACGGGACATTTGCATCCGGCAAGTGAGGTCGCGCAAATCGCCCGGCCGGTCGTCTCAGTATCAAACCTGAGTTGGGCCACGATCTGGCTCTGAGCGGGTCAGCGGCTCTCTGACGTGCAGTTTCGCGGTTCGGCCGGGCAGAAGCTGCGCACTAAGGCCGGCCCGTAGAGTAAGAGAGTGCCCCGTTTGCACCGACGGTTCAGGTCCGGGCCGGGTCGGGCAACCGTGCAGTTCGCCCGGGCCGCGGTTGCCTGCGGCAGGTGTGACAAGGCGACAGGGAGCATCAGGTGACTGCGCTGCGGTTCCCCGCCGAGATCGCGGTCGGCGAGGTCTGGTGGGAGGACGCCCGGGAGCCGGGCGGGTGGGGTCATCTGCTTGCCATCGGCGTGGTGGAGGTGCCAGACGGCACTGCGGTCAGCCTCTCGGTAAACGTGGTCGCCGAGGTCGGCGTCTTCGGCCGCGATCAGGCGTTCGGCATGTTCACCGCCGAGCGCCAGCCGACCCCGGCCGGGACCGGGTCGCTGCCGGCAGTCCCGCGCCGCCGACCTCGTGTCCGGCCAGCGCGTCCAGCGCGGTATCGGCGATCCCGGCAGAGGGCTACCTGGCAGCAGGGAATGCCCGACGGCGCGCTGCGTAACACCAGGAGCATCTGGGGCGGGCCCGGGGAGCGAAGCCACTACGTCGGGCACGGCGAGGAGGCCGTGGACCTGGAGTTCATCCGTGGCCTGCCCGCGGACAGCGTCTTCGACCTCAGCGTGACAGGCGACGTCGTCCCGGCCTCCTTCGCCGCGGTGGCTCATCTCGCGCCGGGCCTGCGGGACCTTTCCGTATACCTCGACAACCTCGGCGATGACGCCCCGTCCGTGATCGCGGAGCTGACGGCGCTCGAAAGGCTGTCACTCGCCGGCCACTCAGCCCCCGAGGATGGCCCCTCGCTGCGGCTTGACGACCGTGCCCTGTCGGTGATCGCGGACCTGCCGGCCCTCGAATCGCTGTCACTGCTCGGCGGGTCCTACACCGAGCATGGCGTGCAGCAGCTGCGCCGTCTGTCGAAGCTGCGGCACCTCCACATAGAAAGAGAAGGCCTGACGGCCCCGATGTTCCGGTTCGCCGCCGTCATGCCAGCGCTCATCCGGCTGTCAGGCCTGGATGAGTTTGGCGACGATGGTCCGATGCCCCCGGCCGAGGTCGAGCAGGTACGGGCAATGCTCCCGCACATCAGCGTGGGCTGACCAGCCTGCCATCGCTGGCATTCGGTTCGGCCAGCCACGCCGCACCCAGCCGCATCAGCGGTCACTCAGGTGCGCACTAAGTTGGCCCAACTCGGTTCCGGCAAGTGAGGTCGCGCAGATCGCCCGGTCGGTCGTCTCAGTATCAAAGCGCGGAAGTGGCGAGCAGGCCGAGTTGGGTTACCGAACGGCACTTGCCGGCAGCCCATTCGCTCGGGTCCGGATCGAGGGTCGAGTTAGCTCTGCTGGGCGACCCGCCCTCGCAGCGCAAGCAGCGCGGCACTCATGCTTACTAGCCCGATCCCTGTCAGTGCCGCTAGACCCTCCAGGAGAACCCTGGCATCCCATCCGGTGACGATGAGCGCCCGCAGTGCGTTGATCACGTATGTGACGGGGTTATAGGTGGCGATGGCGGCGAACCAGCCAGTCAGGGCCTGCCTGGGCATGATCGCGTCGCTCAGGAAGAACGCCGGGAAGAAGATCACGAACGACGCGTTCACGGCGGCGGGGCTGCCGGTCTTGAGCGCTACGGCGTAAGGGATCCCGGTGAAGGCGAGACCCCAGAGAGCCGACAGTCCGATGAAGGTGAGCACGCCTGGCACGCCGGTGACGAACCGGACACCTACGGCGAAGCCCACCGCAAGCACGGGCAGGCAAAGGACGATGATCACCGCCATGTCGGCCGCCATGAGACCGAGCAGCAGGGCGAGCCGGCGCACCGGCGTCATGCAGAGCCGGTCGAAGTAGCCGCTCTGAACGTCCGTGACCAGGGCGGGGGCCCGCGACATGCCGGTGACGGCGAAGGCGATGGCCATGGGCACCAGGAACGCTTTGTAGCTGAAGCCCACCGCGTAGCGGGCGACCTTCTCAAGGGCACCCAGGTTGGTTGTGTAGAAGAAGGCGGGGACCAGCACGGCTGGGATGACGGCTGTTGGCTCGCGGGGGACGGCCCGCAGGGCGCGGCCGGCCACGGTGGCCAGGTCGTGAAGGAACCCCGTTCTTCGCCCGAGGACGGCGTGCGCAGCGACGGCCATCAGCGGGCTCCGGCCACTTCGATGTGGGAGCCGGTGAGCTCAGCGAAGACATCGTCGAGGGTGGGCGACCGCAGGGTGAGGCTGTCGACCTGCAGTGCGCTGGCATAGAGGAGGCTGGCGACTGGCAGGACGCTGGCCGGGCCGTCGGAGGCGGCGATGAGCAGCGCGTCGTCCACCCGGCTCACCATCTGGACGCCCTGGAGTTCCTTCAGCCGGTCGAGGACCGCTGGGTCATGGCCGCTTACCCGGGCCACCACCAGGTCCGCGCCGATGCTGCGCTTGAGGTGATCGGGCGTGCCTTCGGCCACCAGCTTGCCGTTGGAGATGATGCCGACCCGGTGGGCCAGGGCATCCGCTTCCTCGAGGTACTGGGTGGTGAGGAAGATGGTGATGCCTAGCTCGCGGTTGAGGCGGGCTACCTCCGACCACACCCGGGCGCGGCTCTCGGGATCGAGGCCGGTGGTGGGCTCGTCCAGGAACACCAACTCGGGTCGGTGGACAAGGGCCGCAGCCAGGTCGAGCCGCCGCTTCATGCCACCCGAGTAGGTACCAATGCGGCGGTCGATGGCCGCGCCGATCGAGACCAGGTCCAGCACCTCGTCCACCCGCCGCCGGACGGAGTCGCGGCCCAGCCCGTAGAGGCGGCCTTGAAGCGCCAGAAGCTCGCGGCCGGTCTGGGCGTTGTCCAGCGCCGCCTCCTGGAGGGCTACTCCGATGCGCAGCCGGACTTCGTTGGGCTCGGCCACCACGTCGTGGCCGGCCACAACAGCCCGCCCGGCCGATGGCCGCAGCAGTGTGCAGAGCATCCGGATCAGGGTGGACTTCCCCGCGCCGTTGGGTCCCAGGAACCCGTAGATCTCCCCGCAGCGCACCACCAAGTCGATGCCGTCCACCGCGCTCGTGGGTCCGAAGCGACGGACGAGAGCGTCGGTCCGGATAGCAGGCTCGGTATCGACCGTTTCCGAACAAACTTCCTCCACAACCAGTGGCATACCCATCAGTATCTAGTATGCTCGTGGGTAGGTCAATATGGAGCGCTATCTGGAACCCCTAACCCCCGAGCGCCGCCGGCAGCAGACCAGGGATTACCTGCTGGCCGCCGCCGCTCAGGTCTTCGCCGAGCGCGGATTCCATGGCGCGACCCTCGATGAGGTGGCTGCGGTCGCCGGGTTCACCAAGGGGGCCGTGTACTCCAACTTCAACAGCAAGGACGACCTGTTCTTGGCACTGCTGGAGTCCCGCTATGAGTCCGAGACCACCAGCCTGCGGGCCTACCTCGATGCGGCCGACCGGCCCCACCACGCAGCTGACTTCCTCGGCCGAGTAGCCGACGAGCTGAACGACGCCACGACCGAGCACTGGGGAGCGCTGTACCAGGAGTTTCTCGTCTACGCCATGCGCAACCCCGAGGCTCGCAGAAAGCTCGCTGAGCTGGAGCGCGCCGACATCGAATCAGTCGCCGAGATCCTCGCCGCCGAGCGCAAGAAGCACGGCATCAAAGATCCGCATGCCGTTGAGCACACGGCCCGATTCGTCATCGCCGTGATGCGCGGCCTGTTCACCATGCGCCTGATCGAGACCACAGCCGTCGACGAAGCGCTCGTGGCCGCTGTCCTGGACTTCCTGGAGCGGGCTCTCACCCCCGACCCTTGACCGCGATCACTGCGACCGCAGAAACACATAAGGACGCCTCTTGCTAGGGCCGCGGCCCCTGTAGCTCTCGACTAGGCCCGACGCGTACAGACCGTGCCCGGGGTCTGTCCACCATCACAGAACCGCATAACCCGGTTGCGGCTACAGCGGACGACCGACCGGTTCGCCTGGAACGGGCGAGCCCTGCGCATCCTTCGCCGGACCCGCCACAGAACCGCTGGGCCTGAGGCTGTTCGGCCCCGTGGCCTGGCTGCTGCTGCCGATCCCGATCGGCATAACGGCCCGGCTGCGCTCGGCCTACCTGGAGGCCGCGAACGCCCGCGCGGAATACGCCGAGCGGACCCGTGAGGAAGAGGCACGGCACCGGGTCGCCGAAGAGCGGATGCGGATCGCCCGTGAACTCCACGACGTGGTGGCCCATCACCTGGCCCTGGCCAACGCCCAGGCCGGGACGGTCGCCCATCTCGTCCGCACCGGGCCTGGCCAAGCCGAAAAGATCGCGGCCGACCTGGCCGGCACCATCTCTTCCGCGCTGCGTGAGCTGAAGGGCACGGTCGGCCTGCTGCGCCAGCCGGACGACCCGGCGGCACCGCTGGAGCCGGCCCCCGGGCTCGCCCAACTCCCGGTCCTGGGCGAGAATTTCCGGTCCGCCGGGCTCACCGTCACCATAACGACGGACGGCGAACCCCGGCCGCTGTGTCCCGCGGTGGACCTGACCGCGTTCCGGATCATCCAGGAAGCGCTCACCAACGTCGCCAAGCACGCCGGCGCGCGCGAAGCCCAGGTGCGGCTCTCCTATGCCCTTGACCTGCTGACCATCACCGTCAGCAATGACGCCGGCCGCGGCACCGCCGCCGGGGCGGCCGGCCCGGGCTACGGCCTGATCGGCATGCGCGAACGCGCCGCGTCAGTGGGCGGCCGCCTGCACGCGGGCCACCGGCTCGCGGGCGGCTTCGAGGTACCGCCACGCTGCCGCTGCAGCCCCTGACCGGGGAGGAAGAGCTGGCCTCGTGACCATCCGCGTGCTGCTCGCCGACGACCAGGCCCTGCTCCGGGAGACGTTCCGGATCCTCATAGACTCCTGCCCGGACATGGAGGTGGTCGGCGAAGCATCCGACGGCAGCGAAGCAGTGCGGCTCACCCAGGCCCGCCGCCCCGACGTAGTCGTCATGGACATCCGCATGCCCGGCACCGACGGCCTGGCGGCCACCGCTGCCATCTGCGGCGACCCGGACCTGTCCGCTACCCGTGTCCTGATCCTGACCACGTTCGAGGTCGACCAGTACGTCGCCCAGGCGCTGCGTGCGGGCGCCAGCGGCTTCCTCGGCAAGGACGTCAGCGCCAGCGATCTCCTGGCCGGCATCCGTACCGTCGCCTCCGGAGACGCCCTGCTCTCCCCGCAGGCCACCCGGGCGCTGATCACCCGCTTCCTGGCCAGCCCCGACCCCGACAGCCACCCGCCCGGCGCGGACCGCCTCGCCGGCCTGACCGCCCGTGAGCGCGAGATGATGGCGCTGGCCGCCGAGGGCCACTCCAACCAGCAGATCGCCGGGAAGCTCTTCCTCAGGCCGCTGACCGTCCGCACCCACATCCAGCGGGCCATGATGAAACTGCACGCCCGCGACCGCGCCCAGCTCGTCGTCATCGCCTACCAGACCGGCCTCATCCGCCCACCCAGCGGTGACCGAACGGAATAACACCCCGCTCAATACGGACGCCCCAAGTGGCCACATCTCCGGGCCTTAGCTATTCGCGGCCCAGGTCGCCGTTTACTTTCGGTAAAGGACGCTGGCGGCGAACTTCAACGCCGCGGGCCGCCACATGATGTCGCCGGACGGACCTTAAAATGGTACACGAATCTCCAGATCCCGCGGGTGCCGGCGCGGTCCGAAGCCGGACCCGCCGGACTCGCCAGCAACAGAACACCCAATATTGCGCGGTTCGGCCGACGATCCCACGCACCGCCACGCAGCGCCAGATCGGCGGCTATTCGCAGCGCCGGACAGCGGGCATCGTCACAGAGTGTGTGTGATAGCTGGCCTCCGTTCTTGGGGATTAGCCACAAACGTGACGTAAGTGGCCGGTTCCTGGCAGGTGCCAGCGCTGACTGCCGATTCGGGCGCGGTGCCGGTCAGCTGGGGTGCGTGGGTGTGTTGTGCGGGCTGCTTTGCCTTGGTCAGGTCGGCGCCGTGGGTGGTTGTTGCCCGGCGGCTGGATTCGTGCAGCGTTGTGTGGCCCGGCTGGTGGGGCGAAGCCACGGCCAGACGCGCGGGGCCGCGGCCAGCAGGGCGATCGCCAGCACGGTGACGATAGCCTGCCCGGCCCGGCCGGCAGTGATGCCCTGGCCGGGGCGGATGGCATAGTCCGCATAGCCGTTGCCCGCCGCGTCTGACAGCAAGACCGCGCAGCCCAGCACCAGCCCGGCGCGGCGGCGGCATGCCAGCAGCCCGGCGGCGACCGGGTCTAGTACGGTCAGCGCAACGAAATAGCCCGCCAGCCAACCCGGCAGCCCGCGGTAGGGATGCCAGCCCCCTGCCGCGAGCTGACCCAGATGCACAGCGGTGCCGTAAACGAATACCGCGACCGCAGCGGCACGCCCGCCCACACCCGGTCTCGCACCGTCTCAGTATTGCCACGCCCGGCAGCCATTGCGCGTCGCCGCCACACGCTGACCAGCGTCCGGCCCGCCGCGGCTGGCCGGTCCCGCCCGGTGCGAGACTGGTACGGTACCTGGCCATACGCAGACCTCTTCGACGACAGGTATGGCAGCGACGCCGTGGGAACAACAGGTCGCCTACTACCGCGCCCGGGCCGCCGAGTATGAGGCAACCTCGTACCGGGACGTGCACGGCGCGGATCGGCGGATCGCCGCCCTGGTCAGGTACCTGCGCCCGGGTGGCCACCTGCTGGAAATCGCCTGCGGAACCGGCATGTGGACCCGGCACCTAGCCGACTGCGCCGCCACCGTCGCCGCGATCGACGCCGCCCCGGAGATGATCGCCCTGGCCCGCCAGCGCATCACCACCGACACGGTGACCTTCGTCACCGCCGACGTCCTGGCCTGGGCGCCGCCGCGGCGCTTCGATACCGTCTTCTTTGCCTTCTGGCTCTCGCACGTGCCCGCCTCGGTGTTCGGCCAGTTCTGGTCGCTGCTGCGTGGCGCGCTGGCCAGCAACGGCCGCGTGCTGTTTGTCGACGACCAGCCCGCAGCCGCGGACCAGGAGACGTATGTGACGGGATCCGACGAGGTCGTGCAGCGGCGGCTGCGCGACGGAACCCGCCACCGGCTCATCAAGGTCGTCCGCGGCCCGGCAGAACTCACCGGCCAGCTCACCGAACTCGGCTGGCAGGCGGCCATCACGCGGTCCGGCGACTGGCTGGTCGGCCAGGCACGGCCCACGCGGTAGGGCGGGCCACAGCCATACCGCGTCCATGCCCATGCAGTACCCGCACTGCGGCTATGACAGAGCCCCGGCAGCCGCGCCGATCATCCAGATCTGCGTGCCGCGCCAGTAATACCATCACCCTCCGGTCGGCGTCCAGAACGGCGGCTTTGTGCGCCTCGGTCAATGTCCGGTGTCGATCACGCACCGTGACGAATCCAGTCTGACGCGACGATAGCCGATCGAATATTTGCGGCTGACACGTGGGCCGCGCAGCGCCGCACCTGCGCGCAGGTTAGTGACCGTGAAAGACCCCCGTCACCGGGGGTTAATGGCCTGCTGATGGCCCGGCGTCCTTGGCCAATGTGGGGTCGCGGCCGCGTGGGCAGGTGCCTCCCGGTGGCGGGGGCCATACCGCGGCGATTCGGGTCTTTCAAGCCGTTGACAAGGTCAGGGTGGTGCGGGACAATGCCCGCCATCGGCCACGGGGGTGTCCTTGACGAAGGAGGCCCATCATGAAGTTCGTCGTGACCTGGACAGAGCGAGCTGGCGGATCGGCAGCAGAGAACGAGGCTAGCGTCGCCCGGTTCCTTGACGTGCTCAGCAAGTGGTCCCCGCCCAGTGATCAAACCTTCCACCAGTTCGTCGTTCAAGCCGACGGGCGGGGTGGCTTGGCAGTGGTCGAGACTGACAACCTGGCCGGCGTCGCCCTTAGCAACTTCAAATTCGACCCGTTCCTTGAGTTCGCGGTCTACCCGGTCCTCGACGTTCAGGAGGCAACCGGCCTCCTGGCCGAGGCCGAGTTCCGCAAGTCCACCACGTAGGCTGGCGGCCTCGTCCTCCAGCCACAGCCCGGCACGGGGCAGTGATCCATGCCATCCGGTCATCAAACCTTCCCTGGCGGGTGGCCCCAAGGCTGGTCGCGGCCGTCCCATCCGCCGTCGAGAGAGCCGCTGGGCGCCCGGCGGGATTCCAGAGACATCCTTGATGCATTCCCAGGCGAAGGGGGCGGGCAATGGCGCTGTGCATGTACCAAGTCGCGTACACCGCGGAGGCGGTGGCGGCTCTGATCAAGGACCCGCAGGACCGGGTCGAGGCAGTCCGGCCTGCGCTCGAGGCCGAGGGGGGCAAAGTCCTGGCGTACGGTTATCCGTTCGGCGAGTATGACGCGCTCGTTGTCTACGAGGCACCTGATGACACGGTGGCTGCGAGCTTTGCGCTGGCGGTCGCCGCCGGCGGTGCGGCCAAGTCGGCCAAGACCACGCGGTTGCTGAATGGCCAAGAATGGATTGCCTCCTTGCGGAGAGCGCAAGGTTCTCAGTACCGGCCGCCGCGGTAGTCCACACCATCCGTCAGATCGGGGAGGAGACGGGCCAGATCACGGGGATGCGGGTGCTGCCTGACGGGAGCGCTGGCCCGAAGGTCGAGGTGTCGTTCCAGGCGAGCGGGACCGTACTGGGCGTCCACGGGAACAACGTGGGCACTTGTGGGTCGGTGACCCGGCCGGACAGGACCCTTTTCGTGGTCGCCCTGCGTTCGCTGCGAGATGCGGTGTCCGACTATCCACCCGATTACGGGCACTCGTAGCATTCCGTTAGGCGCGACGCCCGGCTAGGTGGGGCCTCTTCCTGTGGTGAGAGTCGCGCTGCGAGACCTCCGGTCAACACCCGGCCGGAGGTCTCATCGTGCGTGCGCTGAGTTCACTTCGCGTCTCGGCGGACGCGGCTAGCATGTCGCGCATGATCCGCCGTCGCGTTGCGTTGCTCGCATCCCTCGGCGCCTTCGCGACCGTTGAGGCAGGGTGGGCTAGCGGGCAGCTTGCGCGTTCGGCATGGCTGTTGACTGTCGCCATCACTGCATACCTGTGCGCCGAGATGGTTAAGCCGAGATCCAAAAAAAAGTTGAAAGTGTTCCACAGGGGACCGCTCTGACCTGCGCAAACACGCTGCCTCTTGCTAGTTGACTTGCCTTCCCTTACTGTCCAGCACGACCATCAGCTCGGCGGTCGCGATGGCCAGCCATGGCACGCCAAGGTGGCGGCCGTTGTCCCGGCTGCCGGCACCCTGCACACGGACACGTCTGAGCAGTCCGCCGGCGCGCTGGCGGTTGGCTGGACGATCGGTGCCGTCGGCGTCGTCGCCCCGGGACCGCCGGTGATCGACCGGATCCGGGTCGCGTGATAACCGTTCGCGTGTAGTGATACGGGCAGCGGGGGTGCGGCGGCAGAACGGGCTAGTTCCAGTTGCCCCGGGCGCTGAGCCAGATGAACGGCCGGGTGAGGGACCGGTAGATCGGACGCACGACCGCGGCCGGGAGCACTCCGTTGCGTTCCTCCTGCCACACCCGGGCGCGGGGATGCTGGCGCAACAGGACGAAGCCACGCGGTGCCGGCGGGGCGCTGGTGTGTATCTCGATGGCGCGCAGATGCTTTGCGTTGAGGTAGCCGTACTGCTGCGGGCTGACCAGGCGCAGCGGCGCGCCGTGCGCCAGGCTCAGCGGCGCGTTGTCGAGACGGTCAGCGAGCAGGACATCCTTCTGCAGGGCGTCGTCGATGTGCACGATCGCCCGGTAGCCGTCGAGGCCGCAGAAGACGACGTGCGTCACGGGCGTGGTCGGTGACAGCTGCGGCTCGATGATCGAGCCGTAGAAGGCCGTGAACCCGACGCCCTCCCAGCGCAGTCCGGTCGCCGACCATCCTGCGACGCAATGGAAGTCGGACATCCGTTGCATGCGCGGGAGGGTGGACAGCTCGGACACGGCCACGGTGACCGGCTCGCGGACCGCGCCGGTGATCTCGAGCGCCGGGCTGGCCGGCACCGCCGGCGGCTTGAACGGACCGCCGAAGCGCGGGAACCCGTCGACCTTTCGCTGTCCGGGCGGCAGCAGCGTCATGCCCTGGCCGCCCGGCTGGTCAGACGTATGGGTGCGCCAGGGCCTGGACATGCGTGCTGTGCTCGGCAGCCTCATCCGCGAACCCCCATATATACGGTACCGTATAGATGGAGGCTAGCACCGGCGCCGGCGCTGTCAATCCGGGAGGTGATT
>Ga0209648_10004341_pt1 | contig 12038 bp, 7 predicted proteins | sample GraSoi2013_115cm_FD_185830 | JGI IMG/M metagenome (GOLD analysis project Ga0209648, IMG submission 185830) | Grasslands soil microbial communities from the Angelo Coastal Reserve, California, USA - Sample 9_17_2013_115cm (SPAdes) (version 2) | ecosystem: Environmental > Terrestrial > Soil >...
ACCGAAGCATAGTCGGTCCGCCATCTCGATTTACTGCCGGAAAAGGTGCAAGAAGTTCCGCCAGAGCAGGCAGTGGACCCGCCAACCGGGAAGGGAATGCCGTTCACATGGCTGCCCGAGGAGAGACGTCCAATCGTGAACACCTCAGAAGTGAGACCGCCCACCACTTTGTCATCTCGGCGATGGTAGAACCGTTGCCATTCCGAGCGCCCTCCAAACTGAATCAGGTGGTTGCCCTTGACCCAGCTCAGGTTCTCGCTGAAGTTATAGTCTTTTCCATTCCACAGGCGGCTGCGGGCATTCTGGGTGTCCACATTGATCGGTTGCATGCCCGTTCCAATGCCCTCGCCCAGAATGCTGAGCGCTGCGTTCCGCCCATTCGGCTGAGCGAAACCTTGCGGGCTTGGTATGATCGAGGGCGAGAAGGTTGCCCACTGCCACCAGTGACGCAGATAGTCAAACGTGGACTGGCTGGTCAGGTGCGACGTGATCTGGCCCGTCAGGTTCGTCACCAAATACCGGGGAGCCAGTGGCCGCTGTGCTGTGGATACCGGTTGCCCCTTTGTGTCCCCCTTCAGCAATCCACCGATGTCGACTTGCACCGGGGCGGCGAAGGTCGTCCTGTCGTACCGGTAACTCGCGCTGAACTGCCACTTGGAACTGATTTGGTGATCCAGTCGGATCACCCCGAAGTTCTCGCTGAGCGGGGTTCCCACCGGCGCATCAAAGCACAGGGTGTTCAATCCATCCGAGGGAACTGCCGTGCCGCAGCTTGGCTGATTGCCTGTCGGCTCGAGGGCCCAGACCGCGGCGATTGCAGGATTCAGTCCCAGAGGGAGTCCGTTCGATCCGTTCCGCGGGTCGCAGGGTGCAGGTACCAGAGCTGTCCCGCAGTTTGCGGGCTGATACGTCACGCCATTTACCGTTACAGGGCTCCCATTCAGGTTGAAGGCCCCGAGTTGCGTTACCGGCGGGTTGGCGACGGGGTCTAGCTGGCAGGCAGCATTGCAGACCTTGATTGGAAACTGCAGCACGCCTGCCTTCAGCAGGTCCGAGGGCACGCGCCGCGTGATGTCCGTCGAGCTGACGAACCGTCGTCCTTCGTAATGCACAAAGAAGAACGTCTTGTCCTTCCAGATCGGACCTCCAAGGCGGCCGCCGAAGCGGTTGTCGCGCAATGCCGGATTTGGACGCCCGGAAGAATTGCGATCCCAGGTATTCGCATTCAGGACGTTGTTTTGCAGATATTCGTACGCTGCCCCATGGAACTGATTCGAACCGCTGCGTGTGACCATCTGCACTTCGCCTCCCGCCGACCGCGAGAAGCTCGCGCCCGAGTTTGTGGTCACCACGCGAAATTCTTCCAGGCTCTCGATGGGTGTGGGTACCACCGCGCGCGGAGTGGCCGTGAAGTTTGTGCCGCTGTATTGGCCGCCGCCCGCGGTGCTGTCGGTAGCATCGCCGCCATCCAGCAAGAACGTATTCTGGTCGCTGCGCGCGCCTGCCACCTGTCCGCCAGTGTTGTCGCCTTCGCCCGTGGCGTTCGGAGAGCCAGGCGAGTTGAAACCCGGATTCGCCAGCGGTTGCAACAGCAGCAGCGCCGTCGCGTCGCGCGCCAGGCTCGGCAAATTGTCGAGCATCTTGCGTTCGATCACGTTTCCGACCGACGAATCCGACGTTGTCAGTTCGACCTGCACGCCGGCTTGTACTTCCACCATCTGCGCCATGGTGCCAATCTCGAGCTGCGCATCTACCGTGAGCGTTTTGCCTACCTGCGCGCTCAGCGGCCCGATTGTGGTCGTTCGAAAGCCGTCCTTCTTAACAACAACCCTGTAGTCTCCGGGCGGCACGCTAACGAACGTGTAGTAGCCCGTATCGTTAGTGGTCTGCGTTCGCGACTCATTCGTCGCGACGTTAAGCAGTTCGACATGGGCGCCGGGAACGGACGCCGCTTTCTGGTCCGTAACCGTGCCGGTTACCGTTGCTGTGGAAGAGCCCTGAGCATGGGTAAGGGCCGGGGCGAGAATCAACACGAGAAATACTGCAAGGAACACTTTCAGGTTCAGGTTCGAAATGCGCATCTCCACCACCTCCGTTGAACACACTGGGGCGGTTCGAGTGGGGAACACACAAATAATTTCCGAAATCTGTCGGGCATGACAGATAAAGCCACCCTAAACCACCACAAACATACTGAGAAATTAGTTCCGGCAGCCTTCAAATGTCAAGCTGATTTCTTAGTTTTATCTGAATTTGATTTTGATTCCGAAGGCGTTGGCTAGAAAGCAGGGGCGGCTAGTCCCGGTACTTCCATGTCCTCCCGCTAGCACGAGGACAACCTCGTTACTGGGCGATTTTGCCGGATTGTTTTAGGCGGTCGAGCCAGCGCTGGGCGGTCACGGCTTCCGGGTGGTCGGCGTGGTTCTTTAGGAAGTCTCGTAGGGCCTGGGCGCAGTCCTCGTAGCGTCCGTTGGCGGAAAGGGATTGGGCCACGAGGAGCGCGATTTCGGGCGCTTTGCCGTTGGATTGCGTCAAGGCTTGCTGCGAGGTCTTTAGCGCTTCGGGGTATTGCTTGTGATAGTAGTAGGCCTTGGCCAGCGTCCAATGGGTTTCCCAGCTCCCGGGGCTGAACTGGACGGATTTTTCGAGCGGCGCTATGGCGGCGTCGTACCTGCCCTGATTCGAAAGGGCTGTGCCGAGCGCAGCTAGCGCGCGGGCGTGCTTGGGATCGATCTGCGTGGCTTTCTCTAGAACGGACTGCGCCTCGGCCCATTTGCTGCGCCGCAGATACAAAACGCCTTGCAAATACAAAACGTCGGGGTGTCCCGGAGCGAGGCGCATCGCTTCGCTGAGGCGCTTCTCGGCTTCCTGGAGATTGTTCGCTTGCAAGGCCTGCAAAGCTTTACTGAGGACTTCCTTGGCTTTCGGTGCGAGCACCGGGCCTCCGGTGAGGCCGACGGTTCCGGTTGCATCGGACTCGGGTTCCAGATAGACGTCCACTTCCGCCTTGACCGGGATGGGCACGGAGACTTCTTCGTGCCCGGTCTTGTAGCCGGGTGCTTCGACAATGACGCTAAACTGACCGAGATTTTGCGGCGTGAAAATGGCGCGACCCCTTGCGGTGGTCGACTGGCCGTTGGGGATGCCGCTGGCGCGGAAGAGTTTGACCACGGCGGGCACAGAAATTGGCGAACCGGAGCTGTCGCGCACGTTCACAACAATGACCGCGTTGTTGCCGCTGATGGCGGCCTGCTCGTCGACACCGTCCTGGCAACGCGCCGCGACCGGGGAGAAGAGCAAAGCCAGCAGTGGCGGGAGAAGGCTTCGCGAGCGCCGAACGCATTGTTGCGGAAAATGCATGGGAGAGGCGTTAGTCTTTCGCCGAGCGTAGCCCTCGCGCGGGATGGCGTCAAGGAAAAGGTTGGCATAGCGAGGCTTGACAGAGCGGGCGCAAGGCGTTTACATGCAGGTTCTATGACCAGAGGATTACGGCGGCGTGCGGCGAGGTTCGCGACGGTTGCAACGCTGCTTGCGTGCACCGGCGTTTTCGGCTCTGGCGACCCGAATCAGGGATGGGTCGAGGTACGCAGCGCGCATTTTGTGGTTTCGAGCAATGCCGGGGAAAAAGAGGCGCGGCGGATTGCCGACCAGTTTGAGCAGATGCGCGCTCTGTTTCACGGCGCGTTTGCAAATCTTCGCGTCGATCCCGCGCAGCCGGTGCTGATCCTGGCGGCAAAGAACGAAAACACGATGAAGATGCTGCTTCCTGAGGACTGGGAGGTGAAGGGGCACGTCCATCCGGCGGGGCTGTACCAGCAAGGGGAGGACAAGCACTATGTGATTTTGCGACCATCCTTTCCATGCGCTGTACCACGAATATACGCACGCCTTGTTGCACCTGAACTTTACAGGGCTGCCGCTGTGGCTGGACGAGGGACTGGCGGAGTTCTATGGCAATTCGCGGCTGGGAGAAAAGGAATCGAGAGTCGGAACGATCGATGAAACGCACTTGTACATTCTCGGGCAGAACAAGCTGCTGCCCATTGAGACGCTTCTGAGTGTGGAGCAGTCGTCGCCGTATTACAGCGAAGCGAACCGGGCTTCCGTGTTTTATGCGGAGTCGTGGGCGTTGGTGCATTACCTGATGCTGGATCCGGAAGCGCAACAGCGGCAACTGCTGAAGAATTTCTTTGCGGCGTGGGACAAGAGCGGAAATCAAATCGACGCGGCGCAACAAGCCTTCGGAGACCTGAAACGATTCGGGCAGGTCATCGAAGGGTATTCGCGGCAAGCAAGTTTTCGCGTGGGATTGATCAAGAACGCGCAGCAAGCCGCGGATAAGAACTACTCCGCGCGCGGCTTGACGCCCGGAGAAGTACTGGCACTGCGCGGGGACTGCGCCACGCATCGTGAGAGGTTCGAGCAGGCACAGCCATTGCTGGAGCAAGCGACGCAGCTTGAGCCTAATCTGGCAATCGGTCACGAAGCGCTGGGCTATTACCTGTACCGCAAGGAAGACAAAAGCGGCGCGGACAAGGAAATGAAGAAGGCGATGGAGCTGGGGTCGACGAGCTTTGTGGCTCCGTATTATCACGGATTGCTGGTGCTGCGAGGAGGTTTGGCGGCGGCCGAGGCGCTGCAGGAGGCGATCAAGAACTTTGAAAAAGCCACGCAGATCAATCCGCAATTTGCGCCGGCATTTGAGGGACTAGCGCAAGCGTACTCGGCGTCTCCGGAGACACAGAAACAGGCCCTGGAAGCGGGCATTCGCGCCGTCAAGCTGGAGCCCACGGCGCACGCTTACGCAATCAACCTCATCTACTTGCTGCTAAACGCCGATCGGGACGCGGACGCCCGGCAATTAGCGCAGAAGCTGCTGGAGAAAGCGAGTTCGCCGCAGGAATCACAAACGGCGCGGGAGTTGCTGGAGCGCGTCAAGGAACATGAACAATGGGTGGCGCAGAGAAAGACGCAGGGCGATGCGGCAGCGAATCCAACGGGCCAAACCGCGGTTGCGAATGCGCCCAGGGATACGCAAACGATGACGGCCTCGTCCAAGCCAATTCCGCTGGATACGCTTATGGCGGTGGAGGGATTAGTACGCGGGATCGACTGTTCGCATAAGCCCGCGATTACCGTAACGCTGAGCGGGGGGAACCGTCCGCTGATTTTTCATGCGGCGGATTTTGGTGCGGTTGGCGTAACAGGCGTGGGCGAGGGCGCTCTGGGTTTGGATTCGTGCGAGAAGTGGAAAGGGCGGCGGATTAGAATTTGGTTTCGCGCGGTCAAAGGCAAGGATTATTTGGGAGAAATCACGGACATCGCTTTTCAGTAGGTAGAGAAAAGCCTCAGGTCCAAAAGGCGGACCTGAGCTACAGCAATGATCATTGCGGCTTTAGTGCCATTGAGATCGCGCCAAGCAGGGGCGCAGCGTGCTGCGCCCCTACAAAATCAGGGCTTTTCGTAGACGGTGCGGCCGCCGACTACGGTGCGGAGGACTTCAGTCTTCACATAGTCTGACGGCGGGACTTTGGTCAGGTCGTTGGAAAGAATTATGAAGTCGGCGTATTCGCCGACTTTCAACTCGCCCTTCTTCCCTTCCTCGAATTCGCCGTAGGCGGAGCCGGAGGTGTAGGCGCGAATGCAATCCTGCAGCGAGATTTTTTCCTGCGGCTGCCAGCCGACGACGGGAGTGCCATTGGGAAGCTGGCGCGTGACGCAAGCGTAGAGTCCGCGGAAGGGGCTGACGACTTCGACGGGATAATCGGTGCCGAAGGCGAGACGCGCGCCGCTTTTTTCCAGCGTGGCCCAGGCATAAGCGCCCTTGATGCGCTCGGGGCCGACGCGGGATTCGGCCCAGCGCATGTCGGTGGTCTGATGCGAAGGCTGCATGGAGGCGATGACTTTGAGCTTGGCGAAGCGCGGGAGATCTTCTGGGGCGACGACTTGCGCGTGCTCGATGCGGTCGCGGCGGTCGCGCGGGCCATTGGCTTTTGCGACGGCTTCGAAAACGTCGAGACAGACGCGGTTGGCGCGGTCGCCGATGGCGTGGAAGTTGAGCTGGAATCCGGCCTTGTCGCGTTCGATGGCCAGCGATTTCAGCTTGTCGGGCTCCATAATCAAAATTCCAGTGGTCTTGGCGTCGTCGGAATAGGGCTCGAGCATGGCGGCGGTGCGGGAACCGAGAGCACCGTCGGTGACCATTTTGAGAGCGCCGGTCTTGAGCCAGGGGTCGGTGGTGCCGCCATCGGCGCGCTTGTTTTCCAGGTCGTGCAGAGACTCGGTGAAGTGCAGCCATTCGGTGATGCGCACGGTGAGCTTGCCGTCATCTTTGAGCAGCTTGTAAGCGAGGAAATCTTCCCAATCGGAATTATCTTGAGCGGAAGTGACGCCATTCTTGGCGAGATCGGCCAAAACCAGGGTGATTCCGCGGCGGCGCTGCTCGACGCTGGGATCCGGGATGCGGGAGCGGACAAACTCCATCGCCGGACCTTCCTTGAGCATGCCGGTAAGCTCCCCAGCAGAGTTGCGCTCGAATTCACCGCCGGGAGGATTGGGCGAGTTCTTATCGAGTTCGGCGAGCTTGAGGGCGAGAGAATTGGCGACGGCGACGTGGCCCGTAACTTGGGTCAACAACACGGGATTTTTGGGGGCAACGTCGTCGAGCTCCCATTTGTTGGGAAATTGTTTTTCCGCCCACAGCGTGTGGTCCCAGCCGGCGCCGGTGATCCATTCGCCTTCCTTGTGCGAAGCGACGCCGGCGGCGAGGCGCTTTTTCAGCTCTTCGATGGAGGTCGCGCCGTAGAGGCGCACGGCAAGCATGCCCGCGCCCGCGGAACCGAGGTGGACGTGGGCATCATTGAATCCGGGCATGAGGAATTTTTCGTGGAGATGCTCGGTTACGGCGTGGGCGTCGCTCCCGCCGCAGTCAACTACAACCTGGGAGATGGAACCGATGCAGATGATTCTTCCGTCGCGCACGGCCATGCCTTGCGCCCAGGGATGCTGGGGGTCGTTGGTGTAAATGCGGCCGTGCAGATATAAGACTGTGGGCGGAGGTTCTTGCGTGGCGCGAGCCTGGGGCCGGAGCGCGACGAATGCCGCGAGCGCGACGATCAGGAGGATCGACATAGTAGCGGCACGAGCGGGATGCGTTGTGCGTGGGCGATGATTCATCGAGCTTTTTCCTCCGCGATTCCGGAAACACCGAGAAGCGTGAGAAGCGCGCGCTTCAGACCCAGCTCGCGGCCGGCGGGTTCGTACCACTCCTGCAAGGAGTGCGCGCCGCCGCCGGTGCCGCCCGCGCCGATGGAGAGGGCGTCGATGCCGTGGGAGAGCGGGACGTTGGCGTCGGTGGAGGAGCGCTCGATGCGCGACTGGTTGCCGAGATATTCGTCGGCGGCGCGCAACGCGGCGAGCAGCGGTGAATTCGAAGGCAATTCCCCGCCGGGACGGCTGCCGAGAAGCTCCACTTTCCATTCGAGCTTGCCCTTGGAGCGGTCGCGGGCGGATTCCATTTCGTCGCGGACGCCGGCGGCGATGCAATCGCGCAGAGCGGATTCGAGCTTGGTGAGCTCGTCTTCGCTTTCGGAGCGAATGTCGACTTTTAGTTTCGCTTCGTAGGGAATGGAATTGACGGAAGTGCCGCCTTCGATTTGACCGATGTTGAAGGTGGTGCGCGGGGCGACGGGCACTTTGGTGTTGATAAAGCGGACGGAGGCGCGCACGAGGGCGTTGATGGGATTGGGCATGCCGAAATCGGACCAGCTGTGGCCGCCGGGACCGGCGATGGTGGCTTCGAGGCGGCGGGAGGCGAGAGCTTTGGTGGTGACGTGGTCGGTGCCGGAACCGTCGAGGACGATGACGGATTTTAGTTTGGGCTTGTAGGCTTCGACGAGGGTGCGCATGCCGCGGAGATTGCCTTCGCCCTCTTCGCCCACATCGGCGACAAAGAGGATGGTGCGGCGCGGCTTGAGATGCGCCTCGTGGCAAGCGCGGGCGATGGCGATGAGCGCGGCGAGGCCGGTGCCGTTGTCGGAGATTCCCGGGCCGAGGAGGCGATCGCCTTCGCGACGGACTTTTATTTCGGTGGAGGCGGGAAAGACGGTGTCGAGGTGCGCGGCGAGCATGACGATTTCTTTTTCGCTGGCGCCGCGAAGCTCGCCGATGACGTTGCCGGCCTTGTCGATTTGCACGTCGAGGCCGGAGGAAGAAAAAAGAGCTTTGACGGCGGCGGCGCGCTGCGCTTCCTGGAACGGAGGCGCGGGAATTTCGGTGAGGCGCACCTGCTGGTCGTTAATCCACGAGAGGTTGCGAGAAAACCAGTCGAGAGCGGCGCGGACTTCCGGCGCGTCAGCGAATTGCGGAGGCGAAGCGGGTCGATTGGTCTGAGGAACGCTGACGGACCTAGCGGGCATGCAGAAGAGGATAACGCAAAGGAGAGCGTGTTTCATCGCCGAGTTCGGAGCTTGCAGCGAGGTCAATTGCGTGCGGCCTCGGCGCAGAGAGCTTGCACTTCGCTCTCGGTGAGCACGCGCGCGGATTGCTTGGCGGCGTCGAAGATGCGGGTGACGAGGGCGTCGTCGGCGGGGATGCCGTGGCGCTCGAGCCAGAACAGGACGTTAGATTTGCCGCTCAGGGGGCCGATCTCGATGATTTGGTCGAGTCCAAAGAGATGGGAAGGCACGCCGCTGTAGACGGCGTCGGCGAGGGCGGCGTCTTTTTTGTGATAGGCCTTGATGATGGCGGCGGCGTGGACGCCGGTGGCGGTGCGGAAGGCGTCGCGGCCGATGACCGGATAATTTGGCGGGATCGTGGTGTGCGTGGCCTTGGCGACTTTTTCGCAGTATTCCTTGAGGCGCGAGAGGTCGCGATCGATCAGGCCCATCAGGCGGAGGTTGACGAGCATCAACTCCATCGGCGTGTTGCCGACGCGCTCGCCCAGAGAATTGGCGGCGGCGTGGACGCAGTTGGCGCCGGCGGCTACGGCCCAGAGGGAATTGGCGATGGCCAGACCGCGATCGTTGTGACCGTGCCAATCGACGCGGATTTTCTCGCCGCTGGGCTTCACGACCTCTTCCATCGCAAATTTGACGAGGTTGTACGCACCTTGCGGCGTGGCGTGGCCGACGGTGTCGCAGAGCACGATGGCGCGAGCGCCGCTGCGAATCGCGGTGGAGTACAGGCGCTTGACGGTGGCGGGGTCGGTGCGAATGGTGTCTTCGGTGACGTACATCGAGGGGAGGTTGTGTTCGATGGCGAACTTGACGGCTTTTTCGGTGGTGCGCTCGAGATGGTCGACGGTCCAGTCTTCGACGAGCCGGCGAATGGGGCTGGAACCGAGGAAGGTAGCGGCTTCAATGGCGATTCCTACGCGCTGGGAGATTTCGGCGATCGGGCGGATATCGGCTTCGACGGTGCGCGCGGCGCAGTTGGGGCGAATCTTCATGCGATTGGTGGCGATTTCGCGGGCCAGCGCCTCGGTATGGGCGACGGCGCGGGGACCGGCCCCGGGAAGGCCGATGTTCAGGGAATCGATGCCCAGCGACTCCATGAGGTGCAGGATTTCGATTTTTTCTTCGATGCTGGGATCGTAGACCGAGGGATTTTGCAGGCCGTCGCGGAGAGTTTCATCGTTTAGGAGGACGCGCGTGCCCGGTGGGATTAGCGGGGTGGAGGCCTGGTTCCAATCGTGGATCCATTCGCTGTTTGTGGGTTGCGTCATTTGGATGATCCTTACTGCCCTGCCCTTCGTCATAGCTTTCGGTTCATTTTACGTTGAGGTCCTTCAGCCATCCTCATCGGATGGCTTCAGGATGACACCGCGCTGTAAACGGACGCAAAAATTGTTGCTGCTTCACTCACTGTTATTTCAAGCCGTGATCGCGGAACATGGTTTTTAGGGCGCCGCGGGCGTTGCGGAGGCGAGCGGCGATGCCGCGGCCGTACTCGAACTGCAGGAAGGCGTCGGCGGCGCGCTCGAGATCGGCACCGTAGCGGTACCACCAGGGCTTTTCGCGGCCTGGCAGGCGGTCTACATCTATATATTTTGTCTGCACCATTTCCAGGAGGCCGGCTTTGCCGTGCGTGCGTCCCCAGCCGCTGGCGCCGCAGCCACCGTGCGGGGCCTCGGCGATGGCGAAGTAGCTGATGGCGTCGTTGACCATGACTGCGCCCGCGCGCAGACGCTTCGCGATGGCTTCGCCGCGAGCGTCGCCGCGGGTCCAGACGCTGGCAGAGAGCGCGAAGGGTGAGTCATTCGCACGTGTAATTGCTTCTTCGGAGTTCCCCACCGTTTGCATGGCCAGGATGGGGCCGAAGGTTTCTTCCTGAAAAAGCCTCATGGTGGAATCGACGTTTGTAATTACCGTGGGCTCAAAAAAGTTTGCGCCGAGCTCAACGCGCGGATGGCCGCCGCAGAGAACGCGCGCGCCGCGGCTGACGGCATCTTCAATGAGGTCGACCATGCGCTGCACATGTTGCGGGCGAATCATGGGGCCGACGTCGGAGGTGGGGTCATTGCCAGGGCCGAGCCGGAGCTTTTTTGTTTTCGCCACGCAACGCGCGGCAAACTCATCGCTAACGGATTGCTCGACGAAGAGGCGCTCAACCGAGAGGCACACCTGGCCGCAATTGGTATAGCTGCCCCAGACTGCGGCACTGGCGGCAACATCGAGGTTCGCATCGACGAGGACGAGCATGGCGTCTTTGCCGCCCAACTCCAGAACCGTGGGAATCAAGCGCTTGGCGCAGGCTTCGGCGACACGCCGCCCTGTCGCGACGCTTCCTGTGAACAGAATTTTGTCAGGATCGGCATCGATCAGCGCCTGGCCAACTTCCCCGCCGCCTTGCACGACGGTGACTAAATCTTTCGGGAAGCCAGCGTCAGCAAAGAGTTTTTCGATGAGCGCGCCGCAGTGAGGAGTGAACTCGCTCGTCTTGCAGACGGCGGCATTACCCGCAGCCAGGGCCGGGATGATCTGGCTTAGCGGAATCGCCAAGGGATAATTCCAGGAACTGATGATGCCGATGACGCCGAGCGGTTCGTGCGTGAGCCGGCCGAATTTTGCTTTCGCGGCCAAGCTATGATGCGGGACGCGTTCTGGTGACAAGAGGCGCTCGGTGTTTTTTGCGAAGTAGGCCGCCATGTCAACGGCGACAAAAATGTCCGCGAACAAAGCTTCGACGCGCGGTTTCCCCGATTCGGCGACGACCGCGTTGGCCAGCTCGTTGCGCGAGGACATGATGCCGTCGCGCAAGTCGCGAAGGCGGGCGCAGCGTTCGCCTATCGGGACACGCCCCCAAGCGGCCTGTGCCGCTCGAGCCCGCGCAACGATTTGCCGCAACGCCGTAGGAGGCGTTTTCTCAAAGTATCCAAGTGTCGCGCTGGTCGCGGGGTTGATCGAAGGAAGCGTATCGACGGAGATGGCCGTTGCCACCATAAACGTGATTCTATCTGAATGACGACCGACCTGCACGGACTGCACAGGGAAAAACCTGTGAGCATAGGCGCTACGGCAGTTCCAGATCGAGAGCGTAAATTTCCTGGGTGCTGATGTCGCGTGGGAAAAGCGGAGTTTCACCGGGGCCGAGGCCGGTCCAGGAACCGGGGCCGAACTGGCTGGGGTAGGTTCGGATGTCTTTTAGGCTGACGATGCGATCAAGCTTGGAATTGCTGACGCGAAGCCGAAAGTATCCGGGGTCCGGTGTATTCAAAGTGTCGAAGTAAATGTAAGAGCCATCCGCGGACCAGGCCATATACCCGATCAAGGCGTTCAAGGCCATGAGCTGGCGCCAGTGCTGGGATTCCGTGTCGAAGAGCAGCAATTTCGTGCCGTCGTAGGAAAGAGCAGCGATAGACAGGCCATTCGGGGACCAGCGCGGACCGAAGATTCCCTGGGAACTGGCCAAGCGTGAAACCTGACGGGTTTTGAGGTCCAGCACTTGAATAAACGTCTGATCTGGCCCGGCAATGCCGTTTATCCCAAAGGCCAACTTTGTGCCATCCGCGGACCACGCCGGGTCCGTTTCAGGTTGAT
>Ga0209648_10004343_pt1 | contig 12032 bp, 10 predicted proteins | sample GraSoi2013_115cm_FD_185830 | JGI IMG/M metagenome (GOLD analysis project Ga0209648, IMG submission 185830) | Grasslands soil microbial communities from the Angelo Coastal Reserve, California, USA - Sample 9_17_2013_115cm (SPAdes) (version 2) | ecosystem: Environmental > Terrestrial > Soil >...
TGCCGCTCTTTGTGAAAGCTCGAAGTTTCCTGAGAAATTTCTTTTTATCCCGCCGTGTGGACGCAGACCTAGACCAGGAAGTTCGTGCCCATCTCGAAATGCTCATAGCCGAAAACATTCGCGCGGGCATGCCGCCGCGCGAAGCGCAACGCGCGGCACGGATGGAGCTCGGCGGAGTCGAGCAAGTCAAGGAACAAGTACGCGATTCGCGGACGGGCGCGTTTCTCGATTCCCTATTGCAGGACTTGCGATTCGCCCTGCGCCAGATGCAGCGTTCTCCCGGCTTTGCCCTCACCGCGGTCCTTATCCTGGCGCTCGGCATCGCCGCCAACGTCATCGTGTTCGGTGTGTTGCAGGCTTTAGTCCTGCGGTCACTGGATTTACCTCATGCAGAGCAAGTGATGACGCTTCAGCCTAAAGACGCCGGCCCCTTTGTCTCGCATCCGGAAGTGCGCGATGTGCGCGATGGCAACTCGGTGTTTTCTGCTGTAGCCGTTTATGAGTTTCAAGACTTTGGCTTGGAAGCCAACGGCGTCACCCGGCCTGTGTGGGGAGCCGAGGTGAGCGGGCAGTACTTCGAGGTTGTCGGCATTAAGCCGTTCCTCGGGCGTCTGCTGGAGCGCGCCGATGACGATCATCCCGGAGCCTCAGAGGCTGCGGTGATTTCCTGGTCAGCGTGGCAGAGTGATTTTGGCGCGGACCCCAACATCGTGGGAACGACGGTCCGCATTGACAAGCATCCGTACACCATCGTCGGGGTCGCGCCGGAAGGCTTCCGCGGGACGGAGAAAATTGCCCAGCTTGACATTTTCGTTCCCATAGCAAATGAAGCATCGCTGGACGGGTTCAGTTGGCTTGAGTCGCGAAGCTATAGGAATCTCTTTTCGATCGTGCGCATCAAGGACGGGGTCACCACGCCCCAGGCGCAGGCGGAATTGAACGCCATTGCGACCCGCATTGCCAGGCAATATCCGAAGGATGAAGAGGGGTTGGCATTGAAGCTCGCCCGTCCTGGCATGATTGGCGACTTTGTGGGCGGACCGGCGCGTGGTTTTCTGGCTGGGGTCATGGGGCTGGCCGGTATTGTGCTGCTCGCTGCCTGCGCCAACCTTGGCAGCTTGTTCGCAGCGCGTACGGCAGACCGAGCGAAAGAGATTGCCATCCGCATGGCGCTTGGATCGAGCCGGTGGCGCATCCTTCGGCAACTCCTGGTCGAGGCCTTTGTGATCTCGATTCTCGGGGGCGCGTTGGCCTGCGGCTTGGCGTGGATGGCGCTCACCGGCCTGGCTAGCTGGCATCCACCCACCAGGTATCCTCTCAGGCTCTTCTTCGTTCTGCCGCAGCCATCGTTGATCCTTATGGCGTTCCTAATCTCGGTGGCCGCCGGAGTCGTCTTCGGACTGATGCCACTGCGGCAGATATTCAAGACCGATCCAAATGACACGATTAAGGGCGGCGGAAGCCAATTCGCAGCAGGACGCCGCTGGGCGCTTCGCGATGTGCTGCTGGCGGCACAGATCGCGCTCTGCTGCGTCACCGTCACAGCAGCTTTTGTCTCGCTGCGCGGGCTGGGCAAAGCAATGACCATGGATCTGGGTTTCAAGCCGAAGAATGCTTTGCTCACGCAATTCGATTTGAGCCAGGCTGCCTATACCGGCGAAGCCGCCGATCATTTCCAGCGCCAGCTACTGGAGAGAGTCTCGCAGATCCCGGGAGTAGTAGCGGCAGGCTACGCGAATACCACGCCCCTCTCCGGCGACACAATGGTCTCTGCTGTTTTCTCTCAACAAAGTTCCGATTTCAGGCCCTCAAACAAAGCATTTTATGCCTATAACTACGACATCTCACCGGGATATTTGACCGCCGCCGGAACATCTCTGGTCGCGGGACGCGATGTGAGCTTTGCCGACACTGCAAAGACCCCACCGGTTGCCATTGTGAATCAGGAGTTCGCCCGGCGGCTCTTTCACTCTGAGCACGCTATTGGACGCTATTTTAAAGACCGCAACGGTGTGTCGATCCAGATCGTAGGCATCGTGGCAGACGGAAAACAGTTTACGCTCGCTGAAGATCCGGAAGCCGCTGCGTTCTTCCCGATCTCGCAGAAAGCGAGCACCAGTACGGCGATCGTCGTACGGACCCGGCGGGACACGGCCGATATGGTAGCCTCCGTTCGCGGAGTAATCCTGGATCTTGACCGCGCCGTTCCTATTCGTGAATTGGGTCCCTGGAACACCGCGCTTGCACTGAGCTTCTTTCCGTCCCAGGTGGCTACAGTGGCCCTTGGTATCTTTGGCGCTTTTGGGCTGCTGCTCTCGATCGCCGGCACGTTCGGTCTGGCCTCCTACACGGTCAGCAAGCGGCTGCGCGAGCTGAGTATTCGTGTCGCGCTTGGAGCGCAGGCGAAGCAGATTCTCTCGGCAGCGCTCGCTCGCATGCTGATCCTGCTCGCGAGTGGGTCAGCGGTGGGCATTTTGCTGGGCGTGGCGGCCAGCCGGATACTCTCAGCCATCGTCTACCAAGCCTCCGCGCAAGATCCATTCGTGCTTACAGCGGTTGTATTCACTTTGCTGCTTACCGGAACACTTTCGGTGGCCGGTCCGGTGAGACGCGTCCTGTATATCGACCCGGCGAACCTGCTCCGCGAACAATAATTTTCAACCCAGATTTGGCCTCCCATTTTGAATGTGCCCGAGTGTCGCGCACTCGGGAGTGATCCACATGCCTGATAAACGCGCTATCCGTAGAGGCGCCAAATTGGACCTGCTTGTTTGTATGCGTTCCTTTCGCTGAAAAGCAGCAACCTGCTTTTCACACTACGACGACGTGTTCGCTGAAGATTCATCCCTTGACTAACAGCAATTGCGAATGGGGAATCAATTGAGCACTTCGCGTGCGGGGAGGAGTTTATGCAACTAGGGAGCTTACTTCGAAGCGGCAGGCGCCGCGGTCCTGATATTTGGGAATTTAGGTATCGAGACCGACGACAAAACGGACGGCGGATATATCGACGGATCAAAATCGGCACGGTGCAGCAGTTTAAGACTGAGGCCGCGGCCCGGAAGGGAATTGCTGGCCTAGTCAGAGAGATTAACTTTGGAGAAATTCGATTCAGAACGACGACGATGACGGTTGCTGAGTTGGTTGAGCACTATAGGCAGCGCGAGCTGATACAAGACAATACTTGGAAAAGCTATTCAACCAAACGTGGGTATGAAAGTTACTTGAAAAATTGGATTGTGCCACACTGGGGAATATACAAGCTCCACGAGATCAAAACGATTGAAGTGGAAACGTGGCTGAGGGGTCTGTCGCTGGCGAAATCGAGCTCCGCAAAGATTCGCAATATCTTCAGCGTTCTGTTTAACCACGCTTGCCGGTACGATCTATTTGACCGCAATCCGATCACGCTCGTCCGCCACAGTGCTAAACGCCGTAGGATTCCTGAGGTCCTCACAGTTGAAGAGGCGCAGCGACTGTTATCTGTCCTTGCTGTCAAAGAACGCACGATGGTGCTGATGGCTCTGGGTACCGGTTTGAGGCGCAGTGAACTCTTCGCTTTGAAGTGGAAGGACGTCGACTTCGCCACAGAGCATATAAGCGTAACTCGCTCGATCGTCAACCAGGTTGTCGGCACCTGCAAGACGGAGGCCTCACAAAAGCCCGTGCCTCTTCACAGCTCTCTGGCCCAAGCGTTGCATGTGTGGCGCCGACAGACCTCGTATCGCAAACGAGAAGACTGGGTCTTTGCTAGCCCGCATTCCCAAGGTAGGCACCCGCTGTGGGCCCAAGCAATCATGCGATACCACATTGGCCCCGCCGGACGGAAAACCGAATTGCAGAAACGCCTTGGATGGCACACATTCCGGCATACCTATTCGACGATGCTCAAGTCCGTTGGAGCTGATATCAAAGTGATGCAAGAGCTGCTCAGGCATGCTTCTGTGCGGTGCACGTTGGATACATACACGCAAGCGATCATGCCCGCCAAGCGGGCAGCCCAAGCAGCTGTGGTTTCAATGATCTTGAGCGAGAGACCCTCGAACGCAAATCAAAGTTGCACCGTTTTGCACCCATAACGCCTATGGGCCAGGAATAGATAAGTGCTTTAGTTAGAATGGCGGGGACGACGAGACTCGAACTCGCGACCTCTGCCGTGACAGGGCAGCGTTCTAACCAACTGAACTACGTCCCCAGCCGCGGAATCAACGACTTAGCCTAAAACCTTGCAAATAAGGCCTTTGCAAGTTTCGCATATAGCGCACGATCTGCATTCCGTGTCAAAGAATGCGGCTGTTTCCGGCGCAACCGCCCCCAAACCGCCTACAAATCTCTGTGCGCTCATGCGAATTTCATACTAACACAGATGCCTGCAAGAGCGAAGTAGTGTCCGACGGACCTCGGCGCATCCTCCCCGCCACCTACCGCTCGCAACCTGTTGCTACCCGTGATTGACGCTCTTGCAACAAAAAATGACGCACGGTCAACGAGTACGAAATCGCGAACATCTGATGGATTCGGCCAGTGGGAAAGAGCTGTGCAGAGGTCTGGCTTGACCCCACCCGCCTGGCCCGTTCTTTAGGTAGTTTCTAACCTACGCTGGAGTTGCGCATCCAAGCATCAAGGGGAGGTTTCCGAAAGGTTTGCCCGATGCGAACAGAAGAAGTTACAGACGGGTCTCGGCTTTCAGGCGCCGCCCGATATGAATTGCTCGTCGGCGTGTCGAATGCGATCGGAATGCATCGAGATCCAAAGGAACTGTTTAGCGTGCTGGTGAGAGAGTTGCGCCGGGTCGTTCCGTTTGACTATATCTGTGTGACGGTTCGTGATGAGAAATCCAATACATTTCACCGGCATTCTATCGATGCGAAAACAGAAGCAGCTATCCCTCCAGACCCCGACCTGACCATGGAGGAATCCGATGGCTGGTGGGTCTACCAGAATCAAGAGCCTATGGTGACCTCGCACGAAACCCACGACGCTCGCTTTTCCAAACTCCAAGAGGTTTTGAAGAAATACGGAGTCCACTGTTTGTGTACTCTCCCCCTAACGACAGCCCATAGCAAGGTCGGAACGCTGACATTTGGCAGCAAGACTCCGGATGTTTATAGCGCCGAAGAAGTTTGCTTTCTATCGGTGGTGGCTGAGCAGATCGCTCTGGCATTCGACAATGCGCTGCTCTTTGACGCGGCGCAGGCCTCACAGCAGCAGTTGCTGAAAAAGAGCGAGCGTGTTGGGCTTCTCCTTGAACTGACCAATCACGTGGTTTCGAATCTCGAGTTCCGGGACGTTCTCCGAGCCGTAGTGGCGAGCACGCGCCGGGTCATGGGCTGCGATGGCGTTGCCATTACTCTTCCCGATACCGACAACACACACTTGCGGATCCACGCCCTGGATTTTCCGTTCAGGGACGAATCCCGCCAAGAGGACAGCCTTGTCCCCATCGATGAAAATGTCGTGGGAACGGTCTATCGCACCGGCAAACTCTGGTGCGGCAGCGTCCAGGGGGCGAGGCAACTCGGAATGAGGGACCCCGCGCAGGCCGAAGTTGGAACGCTCTGCATCCTTCCTCTTGCTAGCCGAGGTCGCGTGCTGGGGATATTCGGTGTGGTCAAATATCAGGACAATGCCTTCGCTGGCGACGATATCGAGTTTCTGACCCAAATCGCAAATCAGGTTGCCATTGCCGTGGAGAATGCACTTGCCTTTGGGCAGATTCGAGAGCTCAAAGACCAGCTCTCAAAAGAGAAGCTGTATTTGGAAGACGAAATCCGCACGGAAATGAACTTTGCCCAGATCATTGGAAATAGCGCCTCTTTGCGCAAAGTCCTCAAAAATGTAGAAACTGTCGCGCCGACGGACTCGACAGTCCTGATTTACGGCGAGACGGGCACGGGAAAGGAATTGATCGCACGCGGCATTCATGATTTGAGCCCGCGGCGCTCCAAACCCTTCGTCAAGCTGAACTGCGCGGCCATTCCGACAGGTTTGCTGGAAAGCGAGCTGTTTGGACACGAGAAAGGCGCATTTACGGGAGCGATCGCGCAACGGATTGGGCGTTTCGAAGTGGCCAATGGCGGCACCATCTTTCTGGACGAAATAGGAGAGATTCCTCTCGAATTGCAGACCAAGCTGCTTCGCGTGTTGCAAGAGCGGGAGTTCGAGCGGCTTGGGAGTTCGCGCACGCTTCGGACCGACGCACGCTTGATTGCCGCGACGAACCGCGATCTCGAAGTCATGGTGGCCGAGCAGAAATTCCGGTCCGATCTCTTCTTTCGCTTGAATGTTTTTCCAGTTCACGTTCCGCCTTTACGGGAGCGCCAGGGGGATATTCCGCTCCTAGTGCGGCACTTCACGCAGCAGTTTTCCCGGCGCATGAACAAGATGATTGATACGATTCCATCTGCGGTAATGGATGCGCTGTCCCGATATCATTGGCCTGGGAACATACGAGAACTCCAAAACGTGATCGAGCGCGCCGTAATTATCTCGGCGGGTCCTGTCCTAAGTGTCGATGTTACCGATCTCAAATTTCCCAAGGCCGGCCCTCCGGCGGAAAAACCCGCTTCTCCGAAATCGACAAATGGAGCGCTTCACAACGTTTTGGAGGAAACGGAACGTCAACAGATTCTTAACGCCCTCAAGGAGTGTAATTGGGTTGTCGCAGGTCCCAAAGGGGCAGCAGCACATCTTGGAATGAAGCGGTCCACCCTCCAGCAAAGAATTCACAAACTCGGAATCGCACGTCACTCCGCTTAACCAAGCCACGCTACACCTTCACTCCCCTCAATTCCGAAACGTTCTTTCTTGCACCACACTTTTCTTGCGTGCCGCAAAATGGGCACGCTACCGCAAATCCGGCAGTGCCAAGCTGGCAGCATGATTTAAAGAACGCTTTCTCGGCTCGGCATTGCCATATAAATCAATGAGTTCCGCGACCCTCGAAGACCTCCATGCTTCGGCCCTCGTGATGCATTCCTCCTGAGCGAGAGGGATTTGGCATGAGTGAAATGCGAAGCCTGAACGAAGTATCAGAATTGCGACCTCAGTTCGCCGGGAAAAACGCAGATTCTTTCTTCCAGATCGAGGCCTGGATGCCAAGTGAAATCAAAGCTGTCGGACCTCTAGTGCAACGGCTGATGCGACTGATCGAAGGATCGCACTGCGTTGCTGGTGAAGAACCTGCCGTCGAACTCGCACTTGAGGAAGCCCTAAACAATGCAGTTGTTCACGGCAACCGTATGGACCCCGAAAAGTTGGTTCAGGTTCTTTGCCGCTGTGACAGAAAAGGCATTTCTCTCGTCGTCAAGGACCAAGGGCAAGGATTTGACCCGAATACGGTTCCCAATCCCCTGAGTCCTGAAAATCTCAGTGCCGACCACGGGCGCGGCATCTGGCTGATGAGAGCCGCGATGGACGAAGTCTCCTTTGAAAACCGTGGTACCGAAGTCCACATGCGGAAGGCACAGACACACCAACCAAGAACGGAGCCGGCGACGCAGTGTTCGGCACTGCTTGCCGCAGTGAGGGAAAGTATTTCGGTAGTCGAACGAGTCAATTCGTCAAACAAAAGAGGTTGACGTGTTGAAGATCACGAGGACCGAAACGTCAGCAGAAGAGAAATGGACTCTGCATGGCCGCTTAGTCGGATTGTGGGTTAGCGAACTGAGAAGGTGCTGGAAAAAAACCCATCGAACCGACGACAACCTGAAGTGCATTGTCGATCTGAACGACGTCACGTTTATCGATGAGAAGGGTGAAAGGCTCTTGCGAACCATGTCAAAGCAGGGCGTGCAATTCATCGCCAGCGGTATGTACATCAAGCATTTGCTTCAAGAGAGGTGTGAAAGATGAAGTTGTCAAGGAGCCGAACTATGCCAACCAAACTCATGGACAACATCGGCAACGAGGAAGCCGCGATTGCTTCTATCGACAGCCTTCATGGCGAAGGAGACATGACCCTCGTCGCTGCCGCGAAGAACGGAAATAGAAAGGCCTTCGAGATCCTCGTCGAACGTCACGAGCAAAGGATTCTCTTCGTTGCGCGGCGCATTACCCGCACGCGAGAGGACGCCGAGGATGTCGTGCAGCAAAGCTTTCAAAAAGCTTTCACCCATCTGCGCAAATTTGAAGGGCGATCTGCCTTTTCCACCTGGTTGACCCGTATCGCCATCACCGAGGCTCTCATGTTTTTGCGGAGAAGTCGTGGACTTCGCGAAGTGTTGATCGATGACTTAAACGGGAATGAGGAAACCACATCCGCGCTGGAAGTTCCTGATTCACGACCGGACCCCGAAGCTATCTATTCACAGCGAGAGTGGGTGGAAATGCTGTCCTTGGCTGTGAATGAGTTGCCGGCCGGAATGCGGAGGGCAATCCAGCTGCGCGATCTCGACGAACGATCATCGGAAGAGACCGCCCGAATCATGGGTATTTCCGTTGGCGTGCTGAAGGGCCGGACCTTTCACGGAAGAAGGAAATTGCGCGAGAGATTGAAGCACATTGTCGAGCCAGCTTGGAAATCCGCAAGGAAAACTTCGCAAAGGGTCGGTAGTACGACACATATTTTGCAAGGTCAGGTGCCCTGCAATGCGTGTGGTTGAAGGCGAGACGAGGGCGGCCCTGATGGACGTGCTTCGGCTTGTCATCGTATTGGCGGCTGTGGCCTTTCAGTGTTTCACCGGCCACCCGGTGTCCTTACTCCGGGACGCCGTCACTAAGTTGATTGCGCGAAAACGGGTCCCGACTTACCCCATTTGGCGGTTCCGTTGATTTGAACCGCAGCCAGGCCAGGGCAGATATTCAGGGTGCATTCAGATTGAGGGCCATTCAACTATAGGAGAAAGGGACTCAGGTACGACACCGACCCTTCGGAGCTGACGGATTTAAGAGCAAGTTGTCGGGGGGGGGAATCAGCATTAATCGAATTAGTTTTGTTGTTTGTGAAGGAAATCCAGCAACCGGGAGAAAACTAAAATGATTCGGAAAATGATAGCGGCAGCAGTCCTCGGAATCCTGGTCACCGCCTCAAGCGCTATGGCCCAGGAAGGACGGTGGCAGGAAATTAGCGTCCAAGGAACAGGATTCTTTACGAAGGATTCGAGCGGGAATGGGATCAACCAGCACGCCACGGATACGGGTGGATTTCTCCTAAGCTATCGCTATCACTTCAATCGCTGGCTGGCCGCCGACGCGAGTTACGGCTACGCCCGGAACACGCAACAGAACTTCACTTCCTCCGGCCTGATCGGAGTGCAAGCTAATGTGCACCAGGCAACGGGTGCCCTCGTCGTGACCGCGCCACACCGCATTTTCAGACTTAGACCCTACGTCCTCGCCGGTGCCGGCGCCCTCGTGTTTGACCCTACCGGTAATGTAGGCGGATCTGTTACCGGAGCGCAGAGTCAGTCCAAAGCTGCGTTTGTCTACGGGGGCGGCGCCGACTACGACCTCAGCAGGCACTTCACAGTTCGCGCCGAATACCGTGGTTTCGTGTACGGACGTCCAGACTTTGATCTGGCAGCGCTTCACTCGGGCACGACCACGCACACAGCCCAGCCCTCCGCCGGTATCGTCTTTCGCTTCTGAAACAACCGTACCGTGATTGTGGCCGCGGGTCCCGATTTACCCCGGTCGGGACTCGCGGCGTGGAGGTGACACGGGTGCCCGCGCTGAGATCGAGAGCAATTCAAATACGAGAGGATGAGGATTCCCGTATGACATCGAAAGGCAAAAGAAATGAGACTTTGAAACATGACGCAAGTCCCATTCAGCCTCATGCAGAGGATACCTCTGCAAACCACGCACCAAGTCACGAAGAAATCAGGAGCCGCGCTTATGAAATCTATCTTGAGCGTGACGGCCACCCAGGCGATGAGCTTGATGACTGGCTCAGAGCCGAACGCGAGCTCCAAAAGGTCGCTCTTTTCAAACAAGGCTGGAATCGTCTTCAGGAGCGGCGTCAGCTCGACTCCGACGACGGAAATTGACATTCAGCGCGGAGAAACATTGGAAAGGAGACACCAAAGACGATGCTAGTGATTTTGGCAATCATGGTCGCCGCAGCCCTCGTAGTGGCAGCGGTCGCGTACGAACGCCGATCGCGCGAAAAAAATCAGCGATCCAACTTCGAGTAGGAAAAAAAGCTCGGTCTACAGGAGTTCAGGGACAAAAGGAGAAGATCGTGAATTACGCTGTAAGCTTTCTGTTTGGCAAAGTACCGCGACTGCACTCTGGTGCCGTCTTCTTAGCCGTCGCCGCCCTCGGCATTTTCGTTTCAGGCTGCAACAAAAGTCAGGCAACAACAACCACGGTGCCACTGGAGGTGGGAGTGGTCACGGTAGAACAACGCGACGTCCCCGTTTACAGCGAATGGGTGGCGACGTTAGACGGCTACGTCAACGCCGAGATCCGGCCCCAAGTCTCAGGCTACATTATCAAGCAAGACTACACAGAAGGTTCGCTCGTCCGCAAAGGCCAGGTACTTTTCGAAATAGATCCGAGACCCTTCACGGCAGCCCTCGACCGCGCAAAGGGCGATCTTGCGCAGGCGCAGGCACAACTTGGCAAAAGCACTCTTGATGTGGAGCGTGACACGCCGCTTGCAGAAGCCAGGGCCATCGCCAAGAGCCAATTAGATAACGAGGTTCAGGCGAAGCTTGGGGCCCAGGCCGCAGTCGAATCGGGCAGGGCAGCCGTGGAGCAAGCGGCGCTCAACCTGGAGTGGACGAAAGTCACCTCGCTGGTGGACGGAATCGCTGGGATAGCGCAGGTACAGATCGGCAACCTGGTCGGAGCCAACTCTATCTTGACTTCTGTTTCGCAAGTGGAGCCCATCAAGGCTTTTTTCCCGATTAGCGAACATGAGTATCTCATCGCACAAAGCCAGGGCAATTCCATTTCCAGCCAGCACACTATCCGTTTTTTCGGAACCACGGTCGAACTGATCCTTGCTGACGGCCGTGTCTACCCTCAAAAAGGTAAGGTCTTGCTAGCGGACCGGCAAGTGGATGCAAACACTGGCACGATTCGCATTATTGCTGCCTTTCCCAATCCCGGCAACATTCTTCGTCCCGGCCAGTATGGACGTGTGCGTGTCGAAACCAACTTGAAAAAAGAGGCTCTGCTACTGCCTCAGAGCGCCGTTGCGCAGTCGCAGGGAAGCTACCAGGTGGCGATTGTCGGCAGCGACCACAAAGTCAGTATGCGCACCGTGAAGCCCGGCGAGACGGTCGGGACGATGTGGGTGATTGACGAGGGCCTCATACCGGGCGAGCAAGTCGCAGCCGAAGGGCCGCAAAAGCTCAGAGAAGGAACTCTCGTTACACCGAAGCCCGTACATCATTCCGGGGAAGGAAACTAAGTTATGTCAAAGTTCTTCATCAACCGCCCCATCGTGGCCATGGTGATCGCCATCCTTACGGTGATTGTGGGCGCGGTGACCATCATTAGCTTGCCCGTGGCGCAGTTTCCCAACATCGTTCCACCGGAGATTCAACTGCAGGCTAGCTATGTCGGTGCGGACGCGCAGACCCTGGAGCAATCCGTCGCCACGCCCATCGAACAGCAAATCAACGGCGTGGACAACGTGAACTACATGTACTCCCTAAACGCCACCGGCAACTCGCAAACCACCATGGTCGTGGACTTCGACCTGAAAACGGACCCGAACACCGATTTGATCCTTACACAGTCGCGCGAGCAACTGGCTGCCGGTCAGCTTCCACCGGATGTTAACACCTACGGGGTCACCATTCGAAAGTCCGTGACCGCCCCGCTCATGTTGGTCGGCCTATTTTCCCCGAAGGGCACCTACGATACCAAGTTCCTTGGCAACTACGCGTATATCAACCTCAACGACCCCATCGCCCGTTTGTACGGTGTGGGCCAGACGCAGGTTTTCGGCGCAGGGCAGTATGCGATGAGGCTCTGGGTACAGCCTGACAAACTGGCGAAGCTGGGCATCACGGTCACGGACATCGTCAGTGCAGTGCAGGCGCAGAACACAGTCAATCCTGCGGGTCAGGTCGGCG
>Ga0209648_10004344_pt1 | contig 12031 bp, 8 predicted proteins | sample GraSoi2013_115cm_FD_185830 | JGI IMG/M metagenome (GOLD analysis project Ga0209648, IMG submission 185830) | Grasslands soil microbial communities from the Angelo Coastal Reserve, California, USA - Sample 9_17_2013_115cm (SPAdes) (version 2) | ecosystem: Environmental > Terrestrial > Soil >...
CGCCGCCGCGCTTCGTCCATCCAGTTGCCGCAATGGCGTCACGTCGTCCAGAATCCAGAATGAGCGGCCGTAAGTTGCCGCAACCAAATCGTCCTGCTCAATCGCCAGATCGTGAATCGCCACCACTGGCATATTCAGCCTTAGTGATCGCCAGTGCTCGCCATCATCGAATGAAACGTAAACCCCGCGCTCCGTTCCCGCGTACAGCAGCCCCTTGCGCTTCGGATCTTGCCGCACCGTCCGCACAAAATCGATTTCGCGGATTCCCTGCACGATCTCTTGCCACGTTTGTCCAAAGTCGCGTGTCCGGAAAATGTGCGGGTGCAGGTCGTCATGATTGTTGCGGTTCACGGCGGCGTACGCGGTGCCCGCATCAAAATGCGATGCTTCCACAATACTCACCGTGCTCCACTCCGAAACGCTTGGCGGAGTGACGTCTTGCCAGTTCTTGCCGGCATCTTTCGTCAACTGGATGTTTCCATCGTCCGTGCCAATCCAGATCACTCCCGCTTTCACTTCTGAGGGAGCGATCGTGAGAATTGTCCCGCGCGCCTGTTTCGAATCCTTTTCATCCAGCCGGACGCGCGTCAAATCCCCGCTCACCGCTTCCCAGTTCGTGCCTGCATCTGTCGTCTTCAGCAGAAACTGTGTTCCCAGATAAAGCAGGTGTGGATCCTGCGGCGAAAAAACCATCGGAATCGTCCAGTTAAACCGGTACTTGCTTTCGAACGACACCGGCGCAGGTGAAATATCCCGCACCTGGCCCGTCGTTTTTGACAATCGCACCACGCTCCCGCCAGGCCCTGCGTTGTAAACCACGTCAGCGTCCAGCGGATCGGGAATCGTGTAGCCGCTTTCTCCTGGGCCCACCGGAAACCAGTCCCGCTCTGTGATTTGTCCATTGTTTCCGCGGCTCGTGATTGCCGCCGTCCCGCTGTCCTGCTGCGGTCCGTACACCCAGTAAGGAAACCGGTGATCCGTCGCAACCCGGTAGAATTCTCCCGTCGGCTGGTTGTACCAGGGCGTCCAGGATTCGCCTCCGTTCAAGCTGATTGTTGCGCCCTGATCGACTCCCAGCAGGATTCGCTGCGAATTTGTCGGATCGATCCAAACGCTGTGATAATCGTCTCCCCCCGGCGCTCCCTTGATCGCCGTAAACGTGTACCCGCCATCATTCGAACGGTACAGATTTTGCGATGGCACATAAACGATGTCGGCGTTCTTCGGGTCCACGTAAATCTCGCTCATATACCAGGACCCAGCGATCCGCTCGTCTTCGGTCGTTTTTTTCCACGTGGCTCCGGCGTCGTCCGAACTGTACAGCCCGCCTCTCTTATCTTTTGCCTCCAGGATCAGGTACACGCGCTGTCCGTGATTTCCCGGCGCAACCGCAACTCCTTCTCGCCCCCAATCTCCCTCGGGCAGCCCGTTCCCGGTGATTTGCGTCCAGGTGACGCCTTCATCCAAAGATTTGTAGAGCCCGCTGCCGGGCCCATACGATGTTCCTTTTTGTCCTGGCTTTCGAATGCCGTGCCACAGCGTCGCGTAAACTACGCGCGGATTTCCCGGCTCAAAACATAAGTCCACTGCTGCTGTCACACTGTCTTTGTGCAAAACTTTCTTCCAGCTTCGTCCTCCGTCCGTGGAACGGAAAACTCCTCGCTCCTCGTTCGGCCCGGAACTGTGGCCCATCGCCGCCACCAGCACGATGTCCGGATTCCGCGGATCGACCAGGATTCTACCGATATGCTGCGTGCCTTCCAGTCCTACGTGTTGCCAGTTCTCCCCGCCGTCCACAGACTTGTAAACTCCATCTCCGTAAGCGCTGTCTGCAAAAATCGTGTTGACGCCCGTGCCCACGTAAACAATTTTCGGATTCGAAGGGGCCACCGCCAGCGCCCCAATCGACGCAACCGGCTCCTTGTCAAAAATCGGTTTCCAAACCGTTCCGCCATCCGTCGTCTTCCAAACACCACCGCCGTCCGCGCCAAAATAATAGACCGCCGGATTGCCCGGCACGCCCGCCACGGCGTTCACCTTCCCCGCGCGGAACGGCCCGATCATCCGCCATCTCATCTCCGAAAACATTTGTTCAGGAACCTGCTGGGCTACAACGATGCGCGCGATGAAAATAGTCGCAGCGGCAAAAAACGCGGTAATTCCGGCAAACCGAGAAACGAAAGCAATTCTCATCAACGTGTTTCCTCTGTGCGAGAGGATAGCTTGCCTCTAGCGTCCTCGCAAAACACATTCAATGGATTCGAATGGAATGGATTTGTCTCAGCGGTTGGCCAAAACTCTCAATCCCGGAACGTTCATCAACCGTTCGTCTGCCGTCACCAGCGTGAGATCGTATACCTTCGCGGTCGCCAACAAAAACCGGTCCGCAGGATCCCGATACCCCAAGATTGTGTATCGTACCTCGTGCGCAATTTCCCAGTTCAACGGAACTTCAATCAAACCCAGATCGAGTTTTGACTTCTCGAACCACTCTCCGAAATCCCCAATTGGTCGAATGCGCTTTTTCTCCAACAGGAGAATCGCTTCCCAAACGCTCACGGCAGAGAGATATCTCTCGTTTTCAGGGCTTCCCAATTCACGGGCCACGTCAGACGAAAGTTTGTGCGCTTCGACATCGCTCCAGATCCAGATATGCGTATCCAGGAGGAGCTTCATTCGGGCTTCTTGGCTTCGTCGGTCTGTGGCTCCCGCGCGGCCTCCCAATCCGATTCATCGCCAATAGGACCAACGATGTCTCCAAGAATCTCCATTGTCCCTGCACCTCCACCGAGGCGTGGCACCAGTTTGGGAGGTTCCGGCGGACTAATCTGAGCCATGGGCTGTCCGAAACGTGTCACAACCACCGACTGGCGAGTCTTGCGCACGCGTTCCAGCACCGCCAAACAGGTGGCCTTGAATTTGGAAATGGCGATTTTTTCCATAGCGTAACTCCCACCCTAACAATAACATAGATTCTGACTATAGTCCAATCATAGTCAGACTATGGTCGCCGGCATATTGTTTCTTCCTTTGCTCTGGGGCCATCTACTAAATTGTTCAGGGTTCGTCGTCACCGTCAGCATCGGTAGAAGCAGTGGCATCTGGTGATTTGTTTGGATCGATCGGTGCGAGCCCGGTTTTCTTGAGTTCCGCGTTGAGCGCTGGAATATCCTGCTGCAGGATTTTCGCCCACTGGGCGATGAGCGTCTGCAGATCTTCTTCGAGTTGTTTGAAGACAGCAGTGGCTTGCGTCGTGGGCGCGGCATCGGCGCTGTCGGCAACTCCCAGGAGGCCGCCGAAATGTTGGTTCAAGCTGGAAAAATTCTCCGGCTGCTTCGCGCCGGGCGGCAAACCAAAGAAATTGCTTTGCGCCGCCCCTTCCAGTTCCGCACCTTGTTTGTCGAGCGCCGCGATTGCATCGGCTACCGCGCCCTTCCCTGCTTTCGCGGAGCGCTCTTTCAGCTGCGCGCGCACCGAGCGAACCTGCGAAAGCGCCTCGAAACTTTCATTCATGCCTTCGGCCGACCCGCTCTCCATTTCAAATTGTTTGCGAAGATCCGCGAGCGAAGTTTTGATGCGTGGATCCATCTTCACGACGAGCGGTCGAGAATAGCTCTTCCCATCCACAGTAAGCTTCGCCGTGTAATTCCCTGGCACGACCCATGCTCCGAGCGGATGCTTCGGCGTGTCGTGAACGATTGCCGAAATCGGAAATTCGTGACTGAGAGATTCGGGCGGAGCGTAGTGCAAGTCCCACACGAAACGGTGCATCCCCGCGCTCGCAGAAAGAATTTGCGTCGGGCGCACCCAATAGATGGGAATGGGATGCTCTCCAGCGGTTTTTTCCAGTGGCTCCGGCTTGTCCGAACTGGAATAGCAGCGGACGAGATGTTGCTGCTCATCGAAAACCTCCAGCGTCACCGGTTTGTTCGAACCGGACGCGAGATAGTAATCGAAGATGGCGCCGTCAGGCGGATTTTTTCCTGCAGGAACTTCGGGCGGAAGCGGCGTGTCCGGATTTCGATTCCAACGGACGCGAATCGCTTCCTGTGGCGTGAAGAGATGCACGCTCTCATTCGCGATGTCGGCGTTCAGTTGCCGCAGCGGGGTGATGTCATCGAGAATCCAGAACGAGCGGCCATGCGTGGCGACAATCAAATCGTCGCCATGAATCGCAAGATCGCGCATGGACGTGTGCGGCAAATTCAACTGCAGCGGCTGCCAGTCGTCTCCATCGTTAAAGGAAACGTAGACGGAGCCTTCGGTACCGGCAAAGAGCAAACCTCTTCGAACTGGATCTTCGCGCACCACGTTGCTGGCGCCGACATCGGGAATTCCTTTTGTAATTTCCGTCCACGTTTTTCCGTAGTCATGAGTGCGGTAAATGTGCGCGCGCAAATCATCCAGCCGAAATGAATTGATTGCCGCGTAAGCCGCGCCCGCATCGAAGTGGGAAGCTTCGATAATGGAAACTTTGCTCCACGGCTTCAACTGCGGCGGCGTCACGTTTTGCCAGGATTTTCCGCCATCGCGCGTGATATGAATCAATCCATCGTCGGTGCCCGCCCAAATGGTGCTGGCTTCCTTGAACGAAGGTGCCACCGCGTAAATTACTCCACGGTGTTTTCCTTTTTCCGGATCGCTTGGGGCAAAAGCGCCGAGGTTCGCGGGAATTTCGTACGACTCGCGCGTGAGATCAGGACTGATAATCTCCCAACTGTTTCCCGCATCCGTCGTTTTGAAAAGCTTGTTGGCCGCGAAATACAGCGTGTGCGGCTCGAGCGGCGAAAAAACCACTGGCAGCGTGCGCGTGTAGCGGTATTCGCCGCGTCGAATCGGCTCCGGCGTAACTTTCGCGTACTCGCCGATGTCCTGCTTCGTCCGTGTGAGCCAGTCTCCATAAAGAATGTTCGAGTCCAGCGGATCGACGGCAATATAGCCGTACTCGAAAATTCCCGGCAGCCGCCAGTCGCGAAACGTAATTTCGCCGTAGTCGCTGCGGCTCTGGGTCGCCACGGAGCCGCTCTCCTGTTGCGCGCCGTAAACCCAATACGGAAAACGATTGTCGGTGGTGACGTGATAGAACTGCGCCGTCGGCTGGTTGTACCAACTGCTCCACGTCGCGCCGCCGTTCACGCTGATGACCGTGCCCTGATCGGAGCTCAGCGCGATAATCTGCGGATTTTCCGCGCTGATCCAGATGCGCTGGTAATCGTCACCGCCCGGCGCGCCTTTGAATCCCACAAAAGTTTTTCCGCCGTCGGTGGATTTCCACGTGGTCGTATTCGCCACGTAAATTACGTCCACATTGTCCGGAGCAACGACAATTCCCATCGCGCCCGGCCCGCGGCCGCCAATGCGGCGGTCGCCGTTTACCTGCTTCCAGGTTTCGCCGGCATCTTCCGAGCGATAAACTCCCGCGCCCTTGGTGGCTTCTGCCGAAACGTAGATGCGCTTCGCATCGCTTGGAGCAATCGCAACGCCCATTCGCCCGAGCCCTTCGCTTGCTCCCGGCAATCCCTTGGTCAAAGGCTTCCAGGTGTCACCGCCATCCGTTGATTTATACAGCCCGCTGCCTGCCATGTAGATGGAAGCGCCGCTGCGCACTTCCCACGGCGCAACGCGCGCGGCCCACAGCACCGCGTAAACTGTTTGCGGATTCGTGGGATCGAACACGAGGTCGGCGGCGCCTGTGTTTTCATCCTTGTAAAGAACTTTCTTGAAAGTTTGACCGCCATCTGTGGAACGGAAAACACCGCGCTCGGCGTTCGGACCGTAGGGATGTCCCTCGGCGGCAACAAAAACGCGATTTGGATCTTTTGGGTCAACGAGGATTGCGGTGATTTGTTGTGCGTCGCGCAAACCAAGGTGCGTCCAGGTTTTTCCCGCGTCGGTGGACTTGTAGATGCCATCGCCGGTCGCGAGATCGGGACGCTGCAATCCTTCGCCGCTGCCAACATAAATGATGCTCGGATCGGAAGGAGCAACGGCTAGTGCGCCGACGGAGCCGGTGGGCTGATCGTCGAAGATGGGATTCCAAGTGTTCCCGAAATCGGTGGTTTTCCAGACGCCGCCGTTGACGGCCGCCATGTAGAAGACATTCGGCTGATGCGGCACGCCTGAGACAGCCACGGCGCGGCCTCCGCGGAACGGCCCGATGCACCGCCAATGCATTTCGGAATAAAGCTTCTGATCGAATTGCTGCGCGCTCGTCACATTAGAAAAAGAAAGACAAGAAGAAGCGCAAAAAATAATCGCGCCAACAACTCCTGCACTGAACCACTTCCCTGCCACACCGATTCGCATCCGAGTCCTCCGTAAGAAGGGAGAGGATACTCTGACTGCGCAATCGGAGCAATTCGCGGCGACGGCGGAACGAAAGGTTGAAAGTTAAAAGTTAAAAGCACGAGCAAAGATAACGCAGAGACGCAAAGAGGCCGGAGTTGCGGAGGACAGCCAGGAATGGCTGTGCCACACAAAAAAAGGGAAGGCCCGACGTGTGGTCGGGCCTCCCGGTTCATTGGGGAAAGAGGATGGCTACCTTGTGGAGCTGGCGGCGGCGGCTTGGGCTTTCGCTTTGCCTAGCTCAGGGACGGCGCCGAGCTGCTGCATGAGGCCCAGAGCGTCCCAGTTGACATAGCCTTCCGACAGTCTGCCGTTCACGAAGCGAGCGATGGTCACGCCGGAGATGGTGAACTGCTTTCCGGTGGGGGCAATCCCGTTGAGATCCCCTTTGTGGGTGCCGTGACAGGACCAACGGGCCATGACGGTATCGCCTTCGGCAATGAGGTCCTCGATGGTCAAGCGCAGGTCGGGGAAAGCAGTGCGGTAGAGGGCCACTCTCTTCCTTTCACTCTCGGGGCCGTGGCCAAAATCGGGCGACGAAGAGTCATGATCAGTGTAGTTCGGTGTAAAGAGCTGGTCTGCCACCGACAGATTGCCCTGGTTCCAAAGTTCTTCAAACACACGACGGACGATAGCTTTGTTTTGTTCAGACATTTCGTATTCTCCTCTTTGAGAAAAGCAAAAACGGTCCTCGCATATAGCGAGTCGAGCTCGAATGTTGTGGCGTAGAACCGCTGCGGTCCTGGGCGCGCAGTCCGTTGGATCGGATAGAAGAATAGGCGTCGCACGAGCGGAGAAAAACGAGCCGAGGACGTACTGTCCTCTTGGCGCTCGATGCGCTGCTTAAGTGCTAAAGAAACGGCCCTTGGACTACGGAGCGGGAGTCTCGCTTTAAATGGCGAGACTTCGAGATGATGGTGTGCTTCGCGTACGTGTGTGTCAAGGTTAATCGAAGAATTCTTTTGAGGAAAAGGAGCGGCGCCACTCCCAACCAGCCGGCCTGTGTTACTTCGAAGAGGATCGCGGCTGTTCGCCGAGGTAGTAGGGGGCGCTCACGGTAAAGATGCGCTCATTGCCGCGCACGAGCAGCATCCATTCGAGCAAGCGGCCGCGCTGGTTGTGAAGAAAATATTCGTACCAGTGGCCTTCGACGAGCTCTGGAATCACGACGATGATGCGACGTTGCGGCTGCCTGGCGGACAGGTCGAGGATGTACTGAATGATGGGAACGATGATGAATCGGTACGGCGAGGGAAGAATTAGGAGCTTGGGGGCCGGATGGCCGGCGGCGCGAAACGGCGGCTCCACGTAGCGTTCCCACTCCAGCTTCAGCAGCTCCGAATGTTTGTCGGGCTCCACGTGGACGCCGATGATTTCGTTGCTGATTTTGGCGGCAAATTCGAGGCCCTGTTTGGAAATGGAGCTCCAGCGATCAATGGGAACAACGGCAATGGGAGCGTCGGCCTGCCGCGCGTGCACAACCGGGACGGTGCAGGCAGTGCGCATGCGGACGGCATGGTAGTGACGGCGCACGAAGCCAAAAAACACGATCAACATCGGAATAAAAAGGAGCGTGATCCAGGCCCCCTCAGTGAATTTTGCAATGAGCACGACACAAACGGTTATGCCGGTGACAAAAGCGCCGAAGCCGTTCACCAAGGCGCTTTTCACCCAATGAGGGCCGCGCCTCTTATACCAATGCACGACCATCCCGGCTTGGGACAGGGTAAAGGCCAAAAACGCCCCGACGGCATAAAGCGGAATCAATCTGTCCGTGACGCCATCGAAAAAAATCAGCAACAACGCCGTGAGCACGCCGAGCGTCACGATGCCATAGGAATACACCAGGCGGCGTCCACGAAAGCCGAAGGCATGCGGCAGATAGTTGTTCTGCGCAATGGCGCGGCAGAGGCGCGGGAAGTCGGCAAAGGCGGTGTTCGCGGAGAGCGAGAGAACCAGCAGGATGGAAACGATGGTGAGGTAGTAAAAAGCGCCTTTGCCGAAAACAGCGGCGACGAGCATCGAGAGGATGCTCTGATATCCGGGCCTGCCGGGCAGCGTGGCAACGATTCCGTAGGCTTTGACGAGGTAGGAAATTCCGGCTAGAAGCACAGCCAGAATGAAGATGATCACCGTAAGAGTGCGCTGCGCGTTCTTGACGGCCGGCTCGCGAAAAGCCTTCACGCCATTGCTGACCGCTTCGACTCCGGTCAGCGCCGTACAGCCACTGGCGAAAACCTTCAGGAGCAGCCAATAGGTGACGGCTTCGGTCGCGGGCGATGGTGGAGCAAGAGGCGTAGCGGGTACGGGATGTCCGCTGCTGCGCAACACGGCAATCAGGCCGGCGCCAGTGACGATCACGAGCGTTCCGACGAAAAGATACGTTGGCGCCATGAAGGCCAGGCCGGCTTCGCGGAGGCCGCGAAGATTGATGATCGTGACCACGACAAGAATCCCAATGCAAAACTCTAAGGTATGCGGCTGCAAGGAAGGAACCGCAGAGATCAGCGCGCCGACCCCGGCAGAAATTCCCACGGCCGCGGTGAGAATGTAGTCCGTGAGCAAGGCCGCGGCCGCCAGCAGGCTTGGACGCGCGCCCAAATTGAACCGCGCCACGGTATACGAGCCGCCTCCTCCAGGATAGGCAGCAATGGTCTGGCGATACGAAAAATAGACGATGATGAGCAGCGCAATGATCGCCGCGCTGATAGAAAGAATGTAGTTCAGCCCCAGAAGCCCTAAGGGGATGAGCAAGGTGAGCGCAGCTTCCGGGCCGTACGCCGCGGAACTCAGCGCGTCTAGCCCGAAGATGGGAATGCCCTGGAGCGCTCCGATTTGCTCGGCACGTTCTTCCGTGGTCGCCAGGGGCTTGCCCACGAGGAGATCGAGAATGTTCATAAGGCTGGCGGACACATGGTATATGCCGTATATGCCGCGCGTCCATTTGCAACGAGGAAGGCGGCAAAGCCAGAAAGTGATGGACGTAAGAGAGCAGAGTCGGAAGATCGATATTGGAAAACGTAGACGATAGAAGACGAGGCATCATCCGAGAACCTGCGCTGCCATGCTTGCGGCCGTTTTCATTTTGGGCAAATGGCCGACAATTTTGTGAATGCGGTTCGCGCGATGCCCTTTAAGATTTTCCTGGGTGGGCGGCGTGCCCAGCGTGCGCACTTCCCGGGGCCTCAAGTTCGACTACTCAACTCACAAGGGGGGAAGCGCCGATGGCGCAGTCGCAACAGGTAAGATCATCGTTCTCCAGGCCGCTCCCATATCTCTCACCCGGGCAAATCAAGGAGATCAGCGAAGCAGGCGCAGCGTATATTGACGGACAACGGAGCCGCTTTGGAGGGCGCGGCACAAAATTGCCGCGCGAGCAAATATCGGAGTTGTGCGCATTTTTCCGGGCCGACTTGCTGTACTCGATCCGGTTGTTCGTCCTGGAAGACGAGCGGGTTCCTAATCCACCGTTTTATCCCATGATGCGGGCCATGGGTTTTGCCAACCTGCCCGATTTCGCGCTAATGGCGGCGGTGACCTTCAAAGATGTGATCGTTTCAAACGAACCGTGCTCCGCGGGAGTGCTCTTCCACGAGCTGGTGCATGCGGAGCAATACCGGCAGCTCGGCGTGGCCCGCTTCGCGGAACTGTACGTTCGCGGATTTCTTTCCAGTGGGGGTTACAACGGGATCCCGCTGGAAGTGAACGCGTACTCGCTGGGCGCCCGCTTCGAGGATTGCCGCGAGGCGCACTTTTCCGTCGAGGCGGAAGTTTCCTCGTGGATCAGGCAGCGCGCGTTTTAGACGACGAGTGCGGAGCGGGCCGGGGGCCTCGCAGCTCTTTATGAGCAAGATCATTTAGGAAAGGGGCCAGCCATGATGGGCCCGGAAAGCACAGGCGACCAAGCCTCCTTGCAGTGGGCACATTTCACTTCGCGCGCGGCAGCGTTGCTGGTGCCGGAATGGGTGTCGAGTGCGACGGAGCTTTTCTTGTGACAGTGAGGACAAGTCAAATCGACCAAAACGTTGAGTGATGCAGGTTGTGTTTGTGTTCGAGCGCGCTGTTTAGACGTTTTGCGACGGCCATCGGCGAGCAGTTGGGTAGTTTTGCCGGCACGCTTTCTGTCGTACAGGACCTTATCCGCGCTAGCCAGCATTTCCTCGGGCCGCTCGCCCAGTTCGTACTGCTTCCATCCGGCGGAGAAGGTGATCGGAATCTCCTGGCCGCGCCAATCCACTCGCAAGGAGCCAAGCCGTCCCAGCACAAGTTGCAACTGCTGCGAGGTGCATTCCGGAAGCAAAACGAGGAATTCGTCTCCGCCCAAGCGCACCGCCAGGTCGCCCCCCCGAATCACGTTATTCAGGCGGGCGGCAAATTCCTGCAGCACCTGGTCGCCGGCGGGATGCCCGTAGGTGTCGTTGATCTGCTTGAAATTGTTCAAGTCCAAAGTGAGGATAGTCAGCGGGTGTCCCTTGCGCTCGGAACGGGCCACTTCCGCGGCCAGGCGTTGCTCGGCAAAGCGCCGGTTGTACAGACCAGTCAATGGGTCAACCATGGCGAGGTTGCGGAGAAGGTCCGAATGGCCCTGCTTCTCGGCGAGCTGGCGGCGAAGCCTCTTGATGAGAATGGCTTGAGAGACCACGTAGACGTTAAAGAGCAGGACCAAAGCGATTAAACCAAACACAACATCAATCCTGTTGATCTTGAAAAAGGTCTCCGCACGGTGACGCACTGCCGGGAAACTCAAGGTGATGACTGCAAAGGTGAGGAGGGCGACAAAAATCGAGTAGCCCCACAACCACCAGTCGCGCTTCTGCGTCTTCTGAAATTCACGTGCCAGCACTTGATCTCGAGCCGTAACAGAGGCGGCGATGGGATGTGTGCGGGGTTCATTCATAAGGTGGAAATGAGGGCGGAACCCCCATCTAGCCAAGCTAGCCTGAGCAGGTTTACGGGTCAATTCGAATCCACGACGAGTTAATGAGCTAGTTACCTTAGGCCGGCCGTCCAGGGACGGTCGATCAATCTCGACAATCCTCTAACATTTTTACCATCAATCACTTACGGAGATGCTTGGGCTGAGCAAGAGTCCTACCCGGCTGGTACTCGCGCTCCATTGGCGGAGGAAGGGAAGTTTAAGAAACTTGCAGTGAGCAAATATGGTCTCCGTATTCATCCTCGTGTTCGCGAGTTTCGCCCTGGTGAAATTCGGAATCTCGCAATGGCGCGCGATCTGGATAACGACCGCCAGTCAGCCGCTGTCTGACTCGTTGCAACTGACGGCCGGAATTGACAGCGCGACCATTAGTGGAGGCGATTTCCAGACGCTCATGAATTTGTGCGACGAAATGTCCCCTGATTTGAAGAAGAAAAGCCCCTGGCTAAGAGAAGTGTCGATGTATTACCGCGCAGTTGAGAAACTCGACCAAACCTTCCGTGTGAAGCTTCCCGCCATTTCGGCGTGGGCAAAAGGTGAAATGCAAATCTGCTCGCGCTACGTGGCAGTGGTTCTTGACCAAAATCTCTCCATGAATATGGATCGCCAGTTCGCCACGCGCACTAACTAACGCAGCGTGAGCCTGACAGTCGCCTGAAGATGGCGGAAAGCCCGTGCCGGCACGGCGAGCGCCGGGATTTAAGAATTGAGCACAAAAGGAGGGTAGTTCTATTTTCTGGGCTGGCGGGG
>Ga0209648_10004345_pt1 | contig 12030 bp, 7 predicted proteins | sample GraSoi2013_115cm_FD_185830 | JGI IMG/M metagenome (GOLD analysis project Ga0209648, IMG submission 185830) | Grasslands soil microbial communities from the Angelo Coastal Reserve, California, USA - Sample 9_17_2013_115cm (SPAdes) (version 2) | ecosystem: Environmental > Terrestrial > Soil >...
GGTGGCACTGATGCAGAATACCAGAAGTGCAGCGACGACAATCTCGATCGCTAGTCTCATGGCCGGTCCTTCCAAAAATATCGCGATATTGTGGCTTGCAGCCTTCATTATATCACCAAAGCGGGTGCGTGCGCAGAGTGTGACAAAATCGGCCCGGTCCTTGCATAAAATCTATGCATGCATTGCACAAACGCTCCCGCAATAGCGCGGGTTTCGATCCGGGCCCAACAAGCGTATCATTGTAAGAGAACATGAGTTGCAGAGGTGTCCCAGTTGCCTGATCCATCATTCCCGGCGAATTTTCCGGCGCTCGGCCAGCCCGTCGACGAACTGGCGCTGGCCGAGATCAAGAGTGCGATCCTCGGCAAGCTTCGGCTTGCGATCGGCAAGGACTCCGGCATGGCCAGCCGGCACGATTGGTACAAGGCGGCGGCGCTGGCGTTGCGCGACCGCATCGTGCACCACTGGCTGACCGCGGAAAAGCAGAGCTACGATGCCGGCTCCAAGCGGGTCTATTACCTCAGCCTGGAATTCCTGATCGGCCGGTTGTTCACCGATGCCTTGAACAATATGGGACTGTTGCCGGTGTTCGAGGCGGCGCTCGGCGATCTCGGCGTGGGCCTTTCGGACTTGAGCAAATGCGAGCCGGACGCCGCGCTCGGCAATGGCGGCCTCGGACGGCTTGCGGCGTGCTTCATGGAGAGCATGGCGACGCTTGCGATTCCCGCGATCGGCTATGGCATCCGTTACGATTTCGGCCTGTTCCGCCAGATCATCGCGCAGGGCTGGCAACAGGAATATCCCGACGAGTGGCTGAGTTTTGGTAACCCCTGGGAATTCCAGCGGCCGGAAGTGGTCTATCACGTGCATTTCGGCGGCGGCGTCGAGCACGTCGAACGCAAGGGGCGCGACCTCGCGATCTGGCATCCGGCGGAAACCGTGCAGGCGGTGGCCTACGACACCCCGATCGTCGGCTGGCGCGGCCAGCACGTCAATGCGCTGCGGCTGTGGTCGGCGCGCTCGCCGGACCCGCTCCGCCTCGATGTGTTCAACAAAGGCGACTATATCGGCGCCGTCGCCGAGGAGGCGCGCGCGGAATCGATCTGCAAATTCCTTTATCCGAACGACGAGAGCCCGGCGGGCCGTGAATTGCGGCTGCGGCAGGAATATTTCTTCGTCTCGGCCTCGCTGCAGGATCTGATCAAGCGCCACCTCACGTCCGACGGGCAGTTGCGCAACCTGGCGTCAAAGGTCGCAGTGCAGCTCAACGACACCCATCCGAGCCTCGCCGTCACCGAGCTGATGCGCATCCTGGTCGATCTGCACAATTTCCGTTGGGACGAGGCGTGGAAGATCACGGTCGCGACGTTGTCCTACACCAACCACACGCTATTGCCGGAAGCGCTCGAGACCTGGCCGGTCGAGCTGTTCGAGCGCCTGTTGCCGCGTCATCTCGAAATCATCTATCGCATCAATGTCGCCCATCTGGCGCTGGCGGACCAATGCTGTCCGGGCGACGTCGATTTCCGCGCTTCGGTCTCCCTGATCGACGAGAAATCAGGCCGCAGGGTGCGGATGGGACAGTTGGCGTTCGTCGGCTCCCACCGCATCAACGGCGTCTCGGCGATGCATTCCGACCTGATGAAGGAGACCGTGTTCCACGACCTCAATCATCTGTATCCTGATCGTATCACCAACAAGACCAACGGCATCACTTTCCGCCGCTGGCTGATGCTGGCGAACCCGAAGCTGACCGATCTGTTGCGCGAGACCTGCGGCGAGGCCGTGCTCGACGATCCGAGCCAGCTTGGACTTCTCGAAGCCCGCGCCAGCGACAGCGCGTTCCAGCAGAAATTCCGCGCCGTCAAGCACCACAACAAGATCGCACTGGCGCGGCTGATCGGCGAGCGCCTCAACGTCATGGTCGACCCCGGTGCGCTGTTCGACGTTCAGATCAAGCGCATCCACGAATACAAGCGGCAATTGCTCAACATCCTCGAGACCGTCGCGCTTTATCAGGCGATGAAGGACGATCCGCAGCGCGACTGGGTGCCGCGTGTCAAGATCTTCGCCGGCAAGGCGGCGGCGAGCTATCGCTATGCCAAATTGATCATCAAGCTGATCAACGACGTCGCCGACGTCGTCAACAACGATCCCGCGATCGGGGGACGGCTGAAGGTCGCGTTCCTCGCCGACTATAATGTCAGCCTTGCCGAAGTGATCATTCCGGCCGCCGACCTCTCCGAGCAGATTTCGACGGCGGGCATGGAAGCCTCCGGCACCGGCAACATGAAGCTCGCGCTGAACGGCGCGTTGACCATCGGCACGCTCGACGGCGCCAATATCGAGATTCGCGATCACGTCGGTGCGGAGAACATCGCGATCTTCGGCATGGAGGCGATGGACGTGGTGGTACGGCGCAAGCAGGGGCTGGATGCGACCGACGCAATCCGGCGGTCGCCGTATCTTTCACGCGCGATCAACGCCATCGGAAGCGGCGAATTCTCGCCCGGCGATCCCGGCCGGTTCGAATCGATCGCGCACGCGCTGCGCTATCTCGACCATTACATGGTGTGTGCGGATTTCGACTCCTACTTCGAAGCCCAGCGTGGCATCGACGCGCGCTGGCAGGTGGTGCCGGCGTGGACGCGGGCCTCGATCCTCAACGTCGCGCGAATGCCGTGGTTCTCCTCCGACCGCACCATCCGCGAATATGCGCAGGATATCTGGAACGTGCCGGTGCGCGGGACGGCGCCGCGAGGATTGCAGGAGCCGGGTGCGCAGCGCGGGGCGACACGCTAGAGCCGATCTGCCATGACCTCCCACGTCATTGAGTTAGCGCGGGATCGCAATGATATTGTGCGGAAGGATTTTCGGAGAATTTCATGCTTGCCAGGACCGAGCACCTGTTCGACGACGCCACGCGGGTTACCGCGGGCGATAGCCGCTGGCAGGGGCGGACCAGCGAGGATTACTGGGCGTTCGTCGGCCCATTTGGCGGCGCCACGGCGGCGACGATCCTGCGGGCGCTGATCGATCATCCGCAACGATCCGGCGATCCGCTCGCGCTCACGGTCAACTATTGCGCGCCGATCGTGCAAGGCGATTTCGATCTCGACGTTCGCCTGGTCAAGGCCAACCGCTCGACGCAGCATTGGTGTGTCGAGCTGACACAAGGCGGCGGAGAGGTTGCTACGCTTGCGACCGCGATTTTTGCCGAACGCCGCCCGTCATGGTCGCACCAGCAGGCCGAGTTTCCGCAAGCAAGCCCATTCGAGCAGACGCTTCCCTATGCAAAGGTCGCGGCAAATTGGGTCAAGCAATATGATTTCCGCTTTGTCGAGGGCGAGCCTAGTCTTGGCGTCGCGAACAAGGATGCCCCGGCAAGCGCGTACTCCAAACTATGGATCGGCGACCGCGTTCCCCGAAAAATCGACGTGCTGTCGCTAATGGCGATGTCGGACGCGTTCTTCGCCCGCATTTTCCACGCCAGGCGCGAACTGGTGCCGTTCGGCACGGTGTCGCTGACGACCTATTTTCATGCCGCTGCGGAAGATCTTGCGAAAGAAGACATCACCCGTGTCCTGGCGGTGGCCGATGCCAAGATCTTTCACAAGAGTTACGGCGACCAAAGCGGCGAACTCTGGTCGCCGAACGGGCGCCTGCTCGCGACCACCACGCAGATCGCGTATTTCAAGGCCTAGGGATTGGCGGCAAGCGCGGGGCGATTGCGCCAGAGCATGATCCGGAAAAGTGGGCACCGGTTTTCCGAAAAGATCATGCTCAAACAAAGAGATGAGATCACGATCCGATTCAACCTAATCGGATCGTGATCTAGTAGAATGACTGCCGGCTTAGCTCTGGGCGGCATTGCCGGTGATCAGGCTGGTGCTGCCGGTTACGGGATCGGTCACCGCGGTCCTGATCTGGGCCGCACCGGCAGATGAAAGCGTGAACTTGCTGTCGCCGATACGAAACGAGTTATCCTTGATCAGCACGCTCTGGTACTGAACGGTCGATCCGCTCTGGTATTTCACCTGCGCGCGGAAACCGCTGACCTGCGAAATGGTGAACTCGAATTTCTGGTTGTTCGAATAGGTTCCCTGCCAGCTGCCCTGGTAACTCGCAGGATCGACATTGGTGTAGGGCGTGCTGGATGGCGAGCTTAACGGTGCCGTCGCATAGCTTGACTGCAGAATGCTCATAATGTCCGACATGCCGATGCCCCGAGCCAACAAATGCTTGGCGGGCAGTACAGGCCGTATCCGGTTAATCAGGCCCTAAGCGCCTTTTCCCGATATTGCTGACGTTCTTTCAGACACAGATTGAAACAGAAAGACAATCGGCAAAAAAGGGCGGCCTCCCGATCGCCCACCAGCCGTCATTCCGGGATGCGCCAGTTTTAGCGCGTCGGGGAATGACGTAGCAGCTTATTCCGCCGCGAGCTTCGCGTCCGGCGCGGCGGCGCGGATTTCGGCGTCGACCTGGGCTTCGAATTTGGCAAAGTTCTTCTGGAACATGCCGACCAGCGCCCGCGCCGTCTTGTCGAACTCGGCCTTGTCGGCCCAGGTTTTTATCGGATCGAGGATATGCGGCTCGACGCCGGGCAGCGAGGTCGGCACCGCAAAACCGAAATAGCGGTCGGTGCGAAAATCACCATTGCGCAGCGAGCCGTCCAGCGCCGCCGTCAGCAGCGCCCGCGTCACCTTGATCGGCATCCGCCGCCCAGTGCCGTATTTGCCGCCGGTCCAGCCGGTGTTGACCAGCCAGCAATCGACGTCGTGCTTTGCGATCAGGTCGCGCAACAGATTGCCGTAGACGGACGGATCGCGCGGCAGGAATGGCGAGCCGAAACACGTGGAAAATTCCGGCTGCGGCTCCTTGCCGAGCCCGCGCTCGGTGCCCGCGACCTTGGCGGTGTAGCCGGACAGGAAGTGATACATCGCCTGCGCCGGCGTCAATTTTGCGATCGGCGGCATCACGCCGAACGCATCCGCCGCCAGCATCACGAGATTTTTGGGATGCGGCGCGCGGCCGGTCCTCGAAGCATTCGGGATGAAGTCGAGCGGATAGGCCGAGCGGGTGTTTTCGGTTTTTGAGCCATCGTCGAAATCAGGCTCGCGGGTGTGTTGGTCGAGCACCACGTTTTCCAGGACCGCGCCAAAACGCTTGCTGGCGGCATAGATCTCGGGCTCGGCCTCCTTCGACAGTTTGATGCATTTGGCGTAGCAGCCGCCCTCGAAATTGAACACGCCGTCCGCGCCCCAGCCGTGCTCGTCGTCGCCGATCAAGGTGCGTTTCGGATCGGCTGAGAGCGTGGTCTTGCCGGTGCCGGAGAGGCCGAAGAAGATCGCGGTGTCGCCGTCGGGGCCGACATTGGCCGAGCAATGCATCGGCATCACGCCCTTTTCGGGCAGATAATAATTCAGCGTGGTGAACACGCTCTTCTTCATCTCGCCGGCATAATAAGACCCGCCGATCAGGACGATCTTGCGGGCGAAATCGATCGCGACCACGTTCTCCGAGCGCACGCCGTGGCGTTTGGGATCGGCCCGAAAACTCGGCAGATCGATGATGGTGAGCTCAGGCACGAAGTTTTTAAGTTCCGACGTCTCCGGGCGGATCAACAGCGTGCGGATGAACAGCGAATGCCAGGCAAGTTCGGTAAAGACCCGCGTCTTGATCCGAAAACTCGGGTCGGCGCCGCCGTAGAGATCCTGCGCGAACAGCGTCATGCCTTCGGCATGCTTGAGGAAGTCTTTGTAGAGGGTGTCGAACTGTTCTGAGGTGATCGACTGGTTGCCGGCCCACCACATGTTCTTGTCGGTCGTCGCATCGCGGACGGTGAACTTGTCCTTCGGGCTGCGGCCGGTGAACACGCCGGTGTCGGCGCACAGCGCGCCATCGGCCGACAATACGGCTTCGCCGGCAGACAAAGAGTGCTCGTAGAGTTGCGGCGCGCCAAAGTTCCAGTTGACGCCCTTGAGTTTTCTTAAGCCGAATTTTTCGGCGCCGAAGGCACCGTTATGCACGCCCGTTTCTTGCACGAAGAGGACCTCCCATTACTCGAACGCTCGATCTTGTCCGCGGCTCACAAAGCGCCGATGACAAGGCTTGATACGCAAAAACAGTGCCATTGGCCCGGATCGGCTGCTGAGCGAGGGGCAGATATGCGGCCAGCTCATGATAACGCCGCCCAGATTTGCTCGGAATGCAATCTGTCTTGAGCACGGATTGTGCTGCTTTGACGCGAGATCACGGGCCGCGACAGCGATTGCCGCTGACCCGACGGATCGGCACTCAGAATGCGCGATTGGTCCAGATGACGTGAAGCCGCCGGGACAGCTGATGCTCCCGCGGATCGCAGCGCCCGTCCATCAATCCTTGAAGGAACTATGCAGGGCGTCCGAAAGCGGCGAGATCATGTATTCCAGTGCCGTGCGCTCGCCGGTCGCGATCACGATATCGGCCTGCATTCCCGCCACCAGCTTGTCGCGGTAACGGTCGTCGATCGTCGCGTCCGACAGGTTGATCAGACCGAGGAAATAAGGCTGCTTGGTCGTCTCGTCGACCAGCCGGTCATGCGAGATCGAGGCGAGCTTGCCGGTCATCATTTGCAGCCGGCGCGAATGAAGCGCGGGGAAACGAATTTCCGCGGTTTGCCCGACCAGCAGATGCTCGATCGAATTGACCGGAAGTTGCGCGTGCACGACCAGCGTCTCTCCGCTGGGGACGATTTCCATCAGCGAATCGCCGGCACGGATGACTTGTCCTACCGTGAAGACCTTCGACCCCTGCACCGTGCCCGAGCGCGGCGCCTTGATTTCGAGACGAGTGAGCTGATCGTCGGCGACGAGCAGCTTCTCCTTCGCCGTATTGATCTTCTGTCGGGTCTCTAAAAGCTGGGCCGATACGTCTTCCTGAAATTTTTGCTTGAGCTGCATGATCTGCAACCGGGCTTCGTTCATTCCATTCTCGGCTTTCGCCGTATCGGCAATGGCGCGGCCGACGACGCCCTCGAGCCGCGTGCGCTCTCTTTCCATCGCCAGAACCCGCGTCACCGGAACGAGATTTTTCTCCTTCAGGTCGCGAAGTCCCACCAATTCGTCATCAATGAAGCCGATCTGTTTTTCGGTCGACGCTTTCTCGACCGCAATGCCCTGGGTCTCGGTTTCGAGCTGCAGGATTTTTGAACCGATCAGGGCCACCTGGGCCTCGCGGGAGCGCTTGCGCTCGTCGAATTGAACTCTCTGGTCCTCGACGGTACGGGCCAAGACCGGCGAGCTGTTTTGCCTCGCGAGCAAATCTGCCGGAAAATCGATGTTGTCGCGCTTGTCGAGTTCCGCCGTGAGCGACGCTTCCTGCGCCAGCGCGCCATCGAGTTGATTGCGGATGGTGTCGAGATTCGAACCGGCCTGGATCGGCGACAGCCGCAGCAGCACCTGACCTTCCTTAACCTCCTGGCCCTCCTTGACCAGAATCTCGTGGACGATGCCGCCCTCGAAATGCTGCACGACCTTGCGGTTGTCCTCGACCATGACGATGCCCTGCGCCACCACGCCGCGGTTGAGCGGCGTGACGGCGGCCCAGCCGCCCATCACCCCGAAGGTAAGAAAGATAACCGTGTAGCCCGCGATCGCCGTCCTGCGTTGCGCGAGAGCCGGGGCAGTGGCGTTTCCGAAGCTCAAGGAGCTCAACATGTCATTTCGTCCTATCAACCTGCGGCGATCCTGATGGGATGCGGAGCGATCAGAGGGCCGAGCACCTCTTCACGCGAGCCAAAGCTTTGCATCCTGCCGTTGGCCAGCACCAAAATCTTCTCGGCGACCGCCAGCACGTTGACCTTGTGGGTGATCACGATGATCGTGCAACCGAACGATCGAAATCGACGGATGGTGTCGATCAGCGCTTCTTCGCCGCTTTGGTCGAGGCTGGCATTGGGTTCGTCGAGCACCACAAACGATGGGCGACCGAAAAACGCCCGGGTCAGGCCGATACGCTGGCGTTGACCACCCGACAGCGACGCCCCGCCCTCGCCGATATGCGTGTTATAGCCGTCGGGCAGCGCCTGGATCATCTCGTGGCAACCGCAGAGCCGGGCGGCGTCAATAATCGCGTCGGAGTCGGCGCGTTGGAAGCGCGCGATATTCTGCGCCACGGTGCCGGAAAACAATTCGATGTCTTGCGGCAAATAGCCGAGATGGCTGCCAAGCTCCTGCGGATCCCAATGAGCGAGGTTGGATCCGTCAAGCCGGACCTGGCCCGCCGACGGCGGCCACACGCCCGTGATGACGCGGGCGAGGCTCGACTTCCCCGCAGCGCTCGGACCGACCACACCCACGACCTCACCGGGCAGCGCTTCAAAGGAGATATGATGCAGGGTGGCGTTCGAATGCTGCGGCGGGCCTGCCGTGACGGAGACAAGCTTCAGATGTCCGAGCGGCCGCGGCAAGGCGAGCTGCAGTTTCCGTTCTCCCGCCACCACGAACAGCTTGACCAGCCTGTGCCAGCTGTTGCGCGCATTGGTCATGCCCTTCCAGTTCGCGACGATGCCCTCGACGGGAGCCAGCGAACGTCCGACGAAAATGGAGGCCGCGATGATCATTCCCGGCGAGATCTGCGCGTTGATCGCGAGATAGGCGCCCAAGCCCAGAATCATGGTTTGCAAAAACATCCGCACGAATTTGGAGCCGGCAGCGATAAGCCCGGAACGGCGGCCGGCCGACGCCTGCGAACCGAGCGCCTCGCCGTGCCGCTCGAGCCACGCGTTGCGCAACACGCCGAGCATGCCCATGGCTTGAATGACTTCGGCGTTGCGCAGCGCCGACACCGCCCGCTGGGTGGCGGTGGCGGACGATTTGGATGCACGGCTCAACAAGCGCGTCGTTGCCAGTTCGCTGGCGAGCGTCAGCGCGAAGATGAGCGCTGCGCCAACGATCGCGATCACCCCGAACCATGGATGAAGAATGAAACAAGCCGCAACGAAGATCGGCATCCATAACAGGTCGCACAGCGCGATCACGCCAGGACCAGCGATGAATTCGCGAACTGCGTCGAGATCGCGCAGCGACTGTCCCTGCGCCAGGCTGGGCCAGCTCAATCCGGCGGAGTGTGTCGCATCGAACACCGCGCCCGCAAGCTTATTGTCCACAGCCATGCTCGCATGAACCATGATCCTGGCGCGCAACATTTCCAGAAGCGCGTTGATGATCAGGAGATAGCCGACAAGCACGGTGATACCAAGCAGCGTGGTTTCGCTGCGGCTGCCGATCACGCGGTCGTAGATCTGCAACATGTAGAGTGGGCTGGTGAATGCGAGCAAATTGATGAAAAAGCTGAACACGACGGTCGTGGCGACCGCCGGTACACAGGCTCGTAGCCCGTCGCTGAGCACAGGGCTCACTTTGGTTGCGCCGGTGACGCTCATGCAAAATTTCCCCAATGACGCGCGCCGAATCGAGTGTCCCCCGGCCGGTCATTTGCTCTTACGTTAAATAAAATTGCGTTTTTTGCTTGGCCCATCTAGTTCACACCGCCAGCAACGCGCAATCGCCGCGATTACGACACGCGAAAATCGTTTCTGAAGTCTGCAAAGGTGCAAAAATCCGATCGGTCGCACGCGCTGGCTGCATTCGTATTTAATGGAGTATAAACAGATGAAACCTGCTCAGCCTATGACGGTTGAATCGAACGGCGCCCGCGCAGTTTGCACGTCGATGCATCACACGACGCAAAGATGCGCCACACTGCGTATACGTTGCTCGCTTGATCGACGGTGAGGTTCCATGCCTGAAATCTAGGCGTCTGCCATCCCTCGAGCATACAGAGCAGCACTTTGAAAATTTTCATTAACGGGCGGTTTCTCTCCCAGCAATTGACCGGGGTTCAACGCTACGCCGCCGAAATGGTCAAAGCGACGGACCGGTTGCTGACCGCGGGCCAATGCCCTGAGACGCTGCTTGAGGCCGAGTGGCAGTTGCTGACGCCGAGCGATGCGAGCGTCAAGATCGAGCTCAATCGTATCGGGATCAAAAAGGTCGGCCGGCGCACGGGTCATGGGTGGGATCAGATCGATCTCGCGCGAGCAGCGACCAGCGGACGGCTGGTCAGCCTGGCGAATTCCGGACCCGTGCTTCATCCCAATCAGATCGTGGTGATCCATGACGCCCAGGTGTTTCGCAAACCGGAGTTCTTCAGTTGGCCTTATCTGACCGTGCATCGCACCCTGGATCGCCTGCTGGCGCGCTCTTCAACGATCGCCACAGTGTCGCAGTTCTCGCGACGCGAACTCGCCGCGGTCTTGAATCTATCCCCGGCGTCTATCCCGGTGTTTTCAAACAGCGCCGAACATTTTGCTGCGACGGTGCCGGACTTCACGATCATCGAGCGGCTCGGCCTGATCCCCCACCAGTTTTTTCTTTCGGTCGGCTCGATGACAAAGAATAAAAATATCTCGTTGGCGATCGAGGCAGCCAAATTGCTCGGACGATCCGACGTTCCGCTGGTCATCGTCGGAGGTGACAACAGCAAGGTGTTCCAGGGCAGTTCGACGGCGGCGGAAGCGGGTGTCATCATGGCCGGGCGCCTGACGGATGGCGAGATCGCCGCGCTCTATGCTCGCGCGATGGCTTTTGTGTTCCCCAGCCTTTATGAGGGCTTCGGTGTGCCTCCTTTGGAGGCAATGATATTCGGCTGCCCCGTCATCGCCACAACTGCGGATGCGGTCAAGGAAACCTGCGGCGATGCGGCTGCATATTTCAATCCGCTCGACGCCGGGGAATTATGTCAACGCATGCTCGAAAGAATGGCAGCCGGCAGAATTTCTGACGAGGAACGGGGCAAACAAGTGGAACGCATCGCGGCGTTTTCGTGGCGCAAATCTGCCGAAGCGCTGCTGCAGTTCCTCGCAGAGCCGAAACGCTGAGCGCCGACCGCTGAAGCGAAATATTCCGGTCTAAATATTGCTTTATCTGCATGCGAACTCGCATGCCGAAACGACCAGACTGGATAAGTTCCATATGTCGAGTGAAAATGCCGGAGCACTGAAAGTGCTCCACGTCGCCGAGACGATCCGCGGCGGGATAGCCACTTACTTGAATGAATTGCATCCGCATCAGCGTGCGAGCCTCGGCCGCGGCAACGTACATTATATTGTCCCGTCAGATCATCGGGACGATCTGGTGAACTTCGAGGATGCAGAGGTCTCGGTGTTCCAGCGCGCGGGCCGAAGCGTGCCGGGCCTGTTGCGAATGGCGCTGGTGACGCTCGAACAAATTCGCCGCGTCCAGCCCGACATCGTTCATATCCACTCGACATTTGCGGGCCTCGTGATACGGCCGATGTTGCTGTTGAAGCGCGGCGGGCCGCGCGTGGTCTATTGTCCGCACGGCTGGGCGTTCTCCCGCGAGACCTCACAGCTCAGCCATCGCACCACCAAGCTGGTGGAGCTTGTCCTCGCAAAGATCACCGATCGGATCATCTGCATTTCCGGCGACGAACAAAACGAGGCAATCAACGCGGGCATCGCTTCCGAACGCTTGACGCTGGTCTACAACGGAATCTCGGCCGATCGACCGGCCTCACACACCCATTCGGTTGTCTGGCCTTCGCAGAAGACGCGCCTGCTGTTCATTGGCCGGTTGGATCGACAGAAGGGATACGACCTGTTGGTCGAAGCAGCTCGACAGCTGGGTGAGACAGTGGACGTCCGCGTGATCGGCTCGTCTGTCATTGGCAAGCACGAAGATATGGAACTTCCGCCGAACGTTACGCTGCTCGGCTGGATGAACAGGCCTCAAATCGAGGCGCATCTGGAGGCAGCCGATCTCGTCGCCATTCCGTCGCGCTGGGAGGCATTCGGGCTGGTCGCCCTTGAGGCGATGCGCGCGGCCAAGCCGATCGTCGCCTTTCGCATCGGCGCCTTGCCGGAAATTGTCGAGGACGGTGTCACCGGCATCTTGAGCAGCCCCGTCTCCGTCGCGTCGCTTATTGATGGCATCGACCGCGCGGTGAAGCTTGATCTGTCGGCGA
>Ga0209648_10004350_pt1 | contig 12024 bp, 11 predicted proteins | sample GraSoi2013_115cm_FD_185830 | JGI IMG/M metagenome (GOLD analysis project Ga0209648, IMG submission 185830) | Grasslands soil microbial communities from the Angelo Coastal Reserve, California, USA - Sample 9_17_2013_115cm (SPAdes) (version 2) | ecosystem: Environmental > Terrestrial > Soil >...
CAGCAGCTTTTCACGCCGGTACGGCGCCGCGCCAGCGGCACCAGGGCTGACCCGAAACCCCGCCGTGACCTGAACGCGACAATACCCCCGAACCAAGGACAGCCATTCCGCCGCACCTATCCCGGCAAGCCCCACATGACCAGCATCAACACGAATCAGCCACCCGATCCGCTAAACAAAAGACTGACCTTGCAGGCGCCCTGCCGTCACGACTCCGCGATCAACCCGCCGCCAGACCGTAACCATCGGTGGAAAACCAGACAGTCAGGCTCATATCTCCGGAAACTTAAGGGCAGGGGCCATGCACCCACATCGTAGTCTGATTAAGCTTAGATTACTTACAGATCTCGTCCGTTTACCCACGCGTAGTCAAACCAACTCGTGAAAAACTCGATGGAATCCCGCGAAAGCTCATCACCATGTCCTGCATAGATTAGCCTTTTGTTCTGCTCACATAACCTCCAAGCCCCATCCTGCCTAACCCAGACGAAGTACCCAAAGAAGATGTGATCCTCGTCGAGCGTGAGCCCTCTGATCATAGGGAGATGGAGGTATCCGCGCCAGGATAGTTTCGCCGGACGCTGCCTGGAAGCGATCCTAGCTTGCATAGATGCGAGACGTGCACAGCTTGCCAGCACCTGTTCCTTCGCACCTTCGCCAAGCCTTTGAATATCTGGAGATTCAGGATCCGCAATCAGGACTCTGATATCCCAGTTTGAGCGTGTCGAATATCTGTCGATAACCTGATCCAAATAGTGCAGTGTAGCTCCGCCGGTGAGCACTACCATCCGAACTACATGTTCTTGACCGGAGCCGGACTGGCCAAGTTGTTCTAGAACATTGGTGATTCTGGTCTGCATCCCGTGTGGTGCCATATCCGGAATTCCTTGATACTCTGTGGCCGCCATGTACTCAAGCCTGGCAAGGAAGGGCTGCTTGGCAAGAATCAGCTGAATAGCGAGCACTAAGATCAGTAGTCCCAGCAAGGGGACCCGGAATCTGATGAACAGGTCAGTCCAATCGCCCAGTTTACTTACCCACTCCTGAGGTGACAGCGCGAGTACTGCCGCGATAGTCCCTGATGCCAAGAACAAATTTCTTATGATGTTCGGAAGCGCTCGGTTTGACCGAACCTTCGGGGTCCGTCGCCTGATCGGTCTCATACCTGGCCGCATGGATTTATGCTAGCGGCCATGGGGATCCTATGCTGGCAACAATACGCTCGCAACCATGTGCGCACGTCCAAGCGTTGCCACCAGAGATGACGGGGCACGCGCATACCTTTCAACGCGGAGGGCTGGTCAGTCCCATCCGCCGGGGCAGCAGGGCAGGGCTCCGGCGTGTTTCGTGAATGTCCGTTTGTGTCCTAATCAAGGCCGTGGAGGTGGAGGGGTTCGGCGGGGGTGGTGTGGTCGCGTCGGCCTTCGGGGATGTGCAGGTAGCCGGCGTCTTTGATGGCCGCGATGATGGCGGCGCGGATGGTGGCCAGGTTGATAGGCCCGCTACCGGTACGGCTGGTGGCCATATCTTCACCGAACGTCACGTCTCGGACGTTCTCCGGGGGTGAAGATCGGACAAATAGGACGTTTTCGCAGATCGCCCTGGCAGATCCATGATCAACGACTTGTTGTCGGCGCCTGAGGTGTTGTACACGTTGCGGATTCGCACTGGCTGAGCTTTCAAGCAGCAACGACAACGAGCACCACACCTCCCAAGCCGTGTTGCAAAAGCTGTCCGCCAGGCATCTGGTGCAACATGGTGCGACAGGCTGGCGACCCCTGGAGAACGGACATGGTGGTGCGCCTCGACGGACCAATGCTCGCGGACCAGGCGGGCCAGGTCCTGCGAGGTGGCGTGGGCGCCGGTGAGGCTGGTGACGGCGTAGACGGTCTCGCGGGAGGTCTTGCCGGTGGTGGTGTCCTCCCGCCGGCGGGTGATCTTGATTGCTTGGCGGGCGCAGGGGAAATCCAGGCGGCTGGCTGGTTCCGCTTCACATCGACCTCGAGATGGCCCAGGAGGTGCCCGCCGTGTTCGGCGGCGCCGAGGAGGTGGACCCGGGTGCCATCGGCGCGGCGGGCTCCGCGGGAGGTCTTGCCATCCACGGCCACTGCCGTAACCGGTTGCGCGCCAGCGTTTTCGCCTGCTGGGTGACGCGCCGGGCGCGGTAGCCGCGCACGCTGGCCGAGGACGGCCCGCCGGGGCGGCGGCGGCGGCGCGGGCGTGGTCCGAGCAGAGCCCGGGTCAGATCTCGCGAGCCGAGACGGTCCAGGACCACCCGGATCGTTTTCTCGTCCGGTGCCCGGTAGAGGCCGGTGATCGGGTCCCACGGAGCGCGCAGGCGGCCCAGGTCTGCCTGGCCGGCCCGTTTGATCCACTGCCCGACCGCGGTGAACCGGTCGTTCCCAGCGGCGGTGAACGCGCAGACCGCGATCGCGATCAGGCAGGCCAGCGGGTCGATCCGCCCTTGCGGTGAGCGCGGGCCGGGCAGCGCTTCCAGGCGCTGCCACGTATCGGCGGCCCGATCCTCGCCGCCGGGACCGGACTCGACCGCGCGCGCACCCACGCGCGACAATGCCATCGCGGGCACGCCACACCTCGTTCACGTAGACCTCAGAGACCTACATGATCACGTGGCGTGCCCGTGCTTACAAACTGTGCGAGTACACCCATCACACGCATACCGGACAAAACTGGGTAACTCCGGAACACGCCGGAGCCCTGGGCAGCAGGGGGGCGATGCCAGCGCGCCTCGCCGCGCGGAGCCAGTTCCGGGCTTCCACCGCGGCGTCTTCCCGCTCGGCCTCGGTGAGCTCGTACCACGACGGGATGCCGACCAATTCGTGCGCGATCTGCTGGCGGGCCTCGGCCATGCTGACGGACCCATCCCGCTCGCACCGCGAGGCGCAGGCGAACGCCACGCCATAGTCACGCGGATCCGGGATGCAGACCTCGCGGTCGTGATCATAGTCGTCGCCGGTCATCATCCGCCGACCCCCTGGGCGTGCCCCTGCGGATGATCATAGCCGTGAGGCGCGGGCGGCCAGCGCCCGAATCACCGGGTCGCAAATGATGCGCGCCGGCTAACGCACGCTATCCACGAGCCGCGGCACTCCCTTGCCCGGCGAAGCCCCTCCGGTGGGGGAGATCCGTAAGAGGGGAGATGCGCCGCGGCAGCCGTTCGGGATAATTCTGCCCGCTGTTGTTCTGGGGCGGCGTCCCGCGTTCGGCTAGTTTGAACCCGCACGGCGCCGGCCGGTTCCCCGGCTTTGGGCGGCGGGCCGCCGATTCGGGGCAGCTGCCGCACGCACCCGCCACAGGCCGGCCGTCCCAGGGCCACAGGCCCGCCCCGCCGGGACACCACGTCAGGAGATGCCATGACCGCCGGGCCGAAGCCACAGCCGTGTCCCTCCTGGTGCACCGGCCAGGACGTCCTTCCCGGTAACCCGCTGGACGGGTTCCATCACTGGGGTCCCGCCACCACGATCGAGCTGACCCACACCGAGCGCACCGACCAGGCCGACGTCCTCACGGCAGGGCTGTGCGCGTTCGTGCCCAGCCTCGACGGCGCGCCCCGGCCGGCGCGGGTCGAGCTTTCCGTGAACAAGCACATCGCCTTCGAGCTCACACCGGCCGAGGCACGCCAACTCGCCGGTATTCTGCTCGACCTCAGCACCGTTGCCGAAGCGGCCGGCCCGTAGGGGTGCCAGCCGCACCGGCGTCGCCGACCCCGACCTGCAAACCGCAGGCGAGCGGGCAGCCCGCCAGGCCCTCGAGGATCTGGATGCGCGCTACGCCGAAGAGAGACTGCCCCTTGAGCGGGCGCTGCGTGAGGCCGAGACGCAGGCCGAGCCCGTCAGGTATGGACTGCTCTATGGCACCGGCGATGAACTGGTCCACGCTGTCGCACAGGTGCTGGCCGATGCCGGGCTGCGCACCGTGGACCTGGACAAGGAACTCGGCGGCACCAGGTCAGCTGATCTGCTGGTCAGCGCCGATGGCCCACCATGGCGCCTCGTGGAGGTCAAATCCGCCAGCGGCGCGGCCCCGGAACACCTCGTGGGCCACCTCGAACGGCACCTCGCCACATGGCCACAGCTACGGCCCGAACAGCCGGTTACCGGCGGAGTCTTGGTCGTCAATCACCAGCACCGGCAGCACCCGTCCGAAAGGACAGCACAGGTCTATTCCCGGCCTGAGTTCGTCGCCGCACCGCCCCGTCACGGTCGTCAGCACCGTCGAACTGTTTGGCTGGTGGCGCACCGAGAACTGGACCGCGATCCGATACCCCGCTGCTGCTCGCCGCGACTCGCTGCGCGATCGTCTTGTCCGAGGCCCGCGGCTGGTCTGCCGCGACGACCGCTGGCGTGTTCTACGGCCTGAAAGCCGTCCTCGACGGCCACACCGGCGACGACCCGGTTCCGCTGTCGCAGGTTCGCCAACGGGTGCGGCCACGCAGCCACAGCTCAGCCACCAGGATCGCTGAGGTCCTCGCCGAGATGGAGCTGCTGCACGACGACACGACCGCGGCGATCCGGACCTGGATCGACCGCCGCACCGGCGAACTGCCCGCCGGCTTCCGCCGCGACGTCCGTGCCTGGCTGGTGGTGCTGCTCGACGGTGACGCCCGCACCCGCCCCCGGTCGCACGCCACCCTGCGGGTTCACTTCGGCATCGTGCGGCCGTTCATCGAGTGCTGGGCAGCAACACGCGGCCACCTGCGGGAGATCACCTCCGGTGACGTCGACACCGTCCTGGAGCCGCTGCGCGGCCACCGCCGCTACAACGCCATCATGGCGCTGCGCTCGCTGTTCCGGTTCGCGAAACGACGCGGCCTGACGTTCGCCGATCCCACCCGGCACCTCAGCGGCGGCCGGGGCGCCGGCCGCACCATGCTGCCGATGACTGCTGAGGAGATCCGCGCTGCCGGGCAGGCGGCCGTGACTCCCGCCCAGCGCCTGGCCATCGCGCTAGCAGCCGTGCACGCCGCCCGCCCCAAGGCCATCCGCGAGCTCACCCTGGACGACATCGACCTGCCCAACCGGCGCATCACCCTCGCCGGTCACCGGCAGCCCCCCTGTGACCTCACTTGCAACGCCCTGCTGGCCTGGCTCGGATACCGGCGCGCCAGCTGGCCGAACACCGCCAACCGGCACGTCCTGGTCTCGCGCATCAGCGCCCTGGGCACCAGGCCGGTCTCCCCCGACTACCTCGACAAGCACCAGCCGCGCGGCGTCTGCCTCGAACACATCCGGCGTGACCGCATCCTGCAGGAAGCCCTGGCCACCGGTGCCGACCCTCTCCAGGTGTTTTCTCAGGCGTCCCTGGTCATCGTTCGCCATGCGCCGAGAATCGTCCAGCCCGCCAGCCAGGCGATGATGACGCAGACGGCCTGGGTGGCCGACTCGGGCAGTGATTGCGCGGCGCCAGGCCCCCCGACGCCTCCGGTTACCCCCGGCAGCGCCGATGCCACCGGCAGCCCGGAAGGTTCCAGGTGCGCCATGGCCAGCCCGACGACCGAGCGCTGCAGATCCTGCAGGTGAGGGATGACGAGCGCGGAAAGGATGGGCGTCAGGATGAACTGGAGCACGATAAGCAAGATCACCGGGCCGGTTCTTTGCCCCATCAGTGACGCGAGCCCGAGTCCGAGTACGAATTCGACGGTCACTTGAAGCTCGATCCACAGCCCGGCCTTGATCATGAGGGAGATCGGCGGACGGCGGAGAGTGCTGATGTAGCCACGGTAGTCCTGGCTGGCGATCTTGACGGCCAGAGCTTCTAGGTTGGCAGGCGCGGGCTGGGCGGGGGTGATTGCTGACTTCGACCAGCGGGGCGGACCGGCGCACGCGGCGTTCCCAGGAATGTGCCCGTTGTAGGGGAGCGAGCAGATGACCGGCTCGGCGTGGCTCGCGGCCCAGTTTTCGAAGCCGGCGCGTGACAGGCCGGGAGGTATGTTCACGTTCGAGTCATCGATGAAGGTCGGCGCGGCGAGGACGGATACAGCGCAGACGATCGTGTAGCCGATCGCGAGCAGCGGTACGACAATCGCCAGTCCGGCGGGGATCCGGGCCAGGTAGAGCGCCAGTCGCGACCGGCCAGTCACCACCAGGTGTCGGAACATGCCTTCGGTGAGGTCGCGCGATCCCGCGGTGCAGCCCACCATGATGGCGGTGATGAAGCCGAAGGTGGGCAAGAAGCCGGCTGCGAGGACCAAGAAGATCAGCTGGCCGCCGGCAGGCGGGTTGGTGCGCGGCGCGAACGCGTGGAGGAGCAGCCGGATGAGGAGGAACAACGCCGGGAGCCCGATGTTCACTATCACGACGGCGATCATGAGGCCGCGCCGTCGCCGCAACTCCATGATTCTGGTGGCGATCATGCCGATGGTGGGAATCGGGGAACTCCGGCGGTCGCGGGAGTGCCTGGCGGGTGCCGCCTGCACCGGCTGGCCAGGCGTTGACGCGCCGGCAGCTGGCACGGTTGTCATTCCGGATCCTCCAGCCTGCTTGTGACCTGCAGGAACCACGATTCGAGTGAGGTCTTGACCGGCTGGAGCCGGTAGACGGAGATTTCGCCTGCGGCGAGAATCCGGCTGATCTCGGCGATGACATGGCGTCCGGTGCCCCCGGGCAGCGTGATCTCCAGGCCCAGCGCCGTCGGCGTGGCCTGGATGCTGGCACCTAGGGCGGTGCCCGCGAGCAGGGCACGGGCCCGGCCGGGTTCAGAGCATTCGACAACAAGCGCGACCGGCATCCCCGCCAGCAATTCAGAGATCGGTCCCTGCCGGATGATGCTGCCGCGGTCGACGATCGCGACAGCGTCGCAGGTCCGCTCGACCTCGTCGAGGAGGTGAGAGGACAGCATGACCGTGCGGCCCTCAGCCACGAGCGACAGGATCATGCCGCGAATCTCGGCTATCCCGGCGGGGTCGAGTCCGTTCATCGGCTCGTCCAGGATGAGCAGCTGCGGGTCGCCGAGCAGGCAGGCGGCGATGCCCAGGCGCTGCCGCATGCCCATCGAGTACGTCGAGACCCGGTCGTCGGCGCGGTGCGCTAGGCCGGCGCGCTCCAGTACCGGCCCGACCCGGTCCCGCGCGGCCGGTTCGCGGGCTGCGGCCAGAAGCCGCAGGTTCTGCCTGCCGGTCAGATGGCCGTGGAACCGGGGCTCGTCGACGATGGCGCCAGTACGAGCGAGCGCCGCGTCGCGATGCCGCGGAACCGGGTATCCGAGCAGGGACATCGTGCCGGCATCGGCGCGGGTCAATCCCAGCAGCAGCCGGATGAGCGTGGTCTTGCCGGCGCCGTTAGGGCCGAGGTAACCGAACGCGGATCCCCTGGGGACCAGCAACTCGACACCGTTCACGGCAGTGTTCGCCCCGAAGCGCTTGGTGAGCCCGTGGGTCTCCACGGCCCAGCGGCTCTCGCGGTGGGGAGGAAGCATCACGGGTCCTTGGCGTCGCCGGGCAGGGGTGCAATTGTGCGATACGGGAGGGAGGCATGTCTTCGGCGCGGGGTTGCAGATCGCCGGTCCGCCGCGCTGCAACCCAGGGTGGAGGGCGTCTACAACCTGCGTTGGACCAGGCTGTGCAACCTCGAATTGGTGCCGTCCGGCTGATGCGCCCGTAATGTTCGTCAGATGAGCACGGATATCGCGGGCAGCCCGGCCCTCGCCACGCTGCGCAGGGTGCGGGCGCAGCAGGAGGCAGTCATCCGGTGGTTGCGCCGCCTCGTTCCGCCCGTGTTTGTCGTGGTGGTGGCGGTCACGTTCACCCCCGGCCGGAACTCGGGGGTGGCGATCCGCGACATGGCTGCAGTTCTCGCTGTCGGCGGGATCGCGCTCGGCGCCCTGGGCGCTCTGACCGCCCGCCATCGACGCGCGGCGGTCCGCATCGTCTTTGCCGTGGGGCTGGTGGCCAGTTCGGCAGCTCTCATGGGACTGCAACCCGACGGACCGGGTCTGGCCGGGCTCTTGGCAGGCCTGGTGCTGCTCGCCCCGCGGGTGCCGGATCGGTTCCCGATCTCATTGTCTGTCGTCGGCATCACGTGCCTGGCGGCGGTTGCGGTGGCCGTGAGCCACGACTCGCCGACCTTGGCGCTGCTCAGCGCCATCGCGATTGTCGGCTTCCCCGGCATGACCTTGCTGGCAAGACGGCTCGGGCAGGCCAACGACCAGGCCGAGCGGCTCCTGATCGAGCTGGAGGGCACCCGGGCCGCGCAGGCACAGGCGGCTGGACTGGCCGAACGCCAGCGGCTCACCAGGGAGATGCACGACGTGCTCGCCCATTCCCTGTCCGGGCTCATGCTCCAGCTGGAAGGCGCCCGGATGCTCGCGGCCGAAGACCCCAGCGATCCCCGGCTGCCAGGGATCATCGAGCGTGCCCACCACCTGGGCAAGTCAGGGCTCGAGGAGGCCCGCCGGGCGATCGGGATGCTGCGCGACGACGAACTGCCCGGGCCCGAACGCCTGGCCGGTCTCGCCGCGCAGTTCCAGGAGGTCAGTGGCGTCCCGTGCCAGTTCACGGTGTCCGGCCAGGCATACGAGCTCCCGTCAGAGGCCCGGCTCGCGGTGTACCGGGTAGCGCAAGAAGCGCTGACGAACATCACCAAGCACGCCGGCCCGGAACGGGTCGAGGTGCACCTCGGTTATGAGCCTTGCGGCACCCGCCTGACGGTCGAGAATTTCGCGATGAACTGGGAACCGCCGCGCGCGGCCGGCGACGGCCCCGGTTACGGCCTGACCGGGATGCGCGAGCGGGCCGAACTGCTCGGCGGCGAACTCACCACAGCAACAACGCGCGGTGGCTTCCGTGTGGAGTTGCGGGTGCCGGTGTGAGCCAGCCGATGCGTGTTCTCATCGCTGACGACCAGCGAGTGGTCCGCGAAGGCCTGGCGATGGTGCTCGGCCTCCTGCCTGACGTCGAAGTCGTGGGCTCTGCCTCCGATGGCGACGAGGCCGTCGCCCTGGCCGCTGACCTACTCCCCGACATCGTCCTCATGGATCTGCGGATGCCCCGCTGTGATGGCGTCGAGGCCACCCGCCTGCTGCGTGACCGCGTGCCACAGACCAAGGTCGTCGTGCTTACCACCTACGCGGATGACCGGTCCGTGATAGACGCCCTGCGGGCCGGCGCCCGCGGTTACCTGACCAAAGACGCGGGCGGGGCAGAGATCCGCCACGCCCTCAGACAAGTCCTCGATAACCACGCGGTGATCGACCCCGCCGTTCAGCATCACGTGGTCGACGCCATCGCAACGCTATCGTCGGCCCAGGCCCGGCGATCACCCGCACCCCTTCCCGCGGGTCTCACGCCCCGGGAAGCCGAGGTACTGTCACTGATCGCCGCCGGCATGTCGAACCGTGAGATCGCCGAACACCTCGTCGTCAGCGAGGGCACCGTCAAGAGTCACATCAACCACCTGCTCGCCAAGATCGACGCACGCGACCGCGCCCAAGCGGTCACCTTCGCCTATCAGCGCGGACTTGCCCCGCCACGGGAACAGCCCAGCTGAAGTCCCCATCGCCCGCAACCCTCACTTCTTCCGTTCCTCCTTGTACTCGGCCTGGATCTCTGCCAGAGCCTCCAGCACGCCGAGTTGGGCAGCGAGTTCATCCGGGTCGGCCGGGCCGCGCCGCCACCCGCCGTGCCCGCGCACCGCGAGCCCGTGGGCCGCGAGCTCGGCGAGCGCTGTGTTCACCGCGGTGGACGATAGGCCGGTCATCACCGGCAAATCCATCGTGCGGACCGGCCCGGCGTCGAGCTGCTCGTACACCAGTGCCGCCGCGCTGCCACCCGCCGCCCGGAACACCTGATGCACGCCGATCCGCCCAGGCCGCCACCGGTGCCAGGCCGCCACCTCCGCATAGGCGCCTGGCACTCGTACCAGGTACTGGTCGCCGCGAGCCTTACTGCGCTTGGACGCAGGATCCCGGGGAGAATCCAGTAGCTCAAGGAACGGATCGTTCTCCTCGCGCAGCTCCCGCAGCGCCCGGGCCGCTGTCGCGTGGTCGACCCCGGCCAGCATCCCGATCGACCGGGTACCGAACTCGATCACCATGCTGCCCTTAAGCTGGCACGCCGCCAGCACCCCCCGCATCTCCACCCGCAGCGTGATCCCGTGCCTGCCCGGCCAGCGCTGCAACTCCGCTGCCCGTACCGCGTTATAGCAACGGCGGATCTCCTGGTAATCGGTGAAGCCACGGCCACGGCCGCAATATGAGCGGTGCCCGGCCGGAGCGGGGTGGCTCCGGCCGGGCAGGGTGTGAGGGTGATCATCGCGGTCCCGCGTCGCGTCCGTAGTTGTCGGGTCGCGGTGGTCAGGCGGGCACGGTGCTGGTGAGGTCGGCGGGGCCGGGGCGGCCGGAGCGGTAGAGCAGGGCGGTGAGCAGCGCGCCGGCGGCGAAGAAGGCGGTGGCGGTCCAGTAGGCGGTGGTGTAGCCGTGGACGGCGGCGTGCTGCAGCAGTGCCGGGGTGATGGCGGCATGGGGGCGCAGGTAGCTGGTGGCAGCGCTGGCCGCCAGGGTGCTGAGCAGGGCGATGCCGGTGGCGCCGCCGACTTGCTGGGTGGTGTTGACCAGCGCGGATCCGACGCCGGTGTCCTGGCCGCGGAGCCGGGCGGTGCCCAGGCTGATGGCCGGGGCGAAGATCAGGCCGAGGCCCAGGCCGAGGACCAGCAGCGGGCCGAGGACGGCGGCGGGGTAGCTGCTGGTCACGGTCAGCCGGGTCAGCCAGGCCATGCCGGCCGCGCTGGCGAGCATGCCCAGCGGCAGGGTCGGCCGCGGCCCGATCCGGGTCAGCAGCACGTTCGCGCCGAGAACCGAGCCGGCGATGGTGGTGGCGACCATGGGCAGGAACGCCAGCCCGGTGCGGACCGGGGTGTAGGCCTGGACGGTCTGCAGGTAGTAGGTCAAGAACAGGAACACCGAGTAGATCCCGGCGCTGGCCAGGGTCAGCGCGATGATCGAGGCGGCGCGGTCGCGGTCGGCGAGGACCCGCAGCGGCAGCAGCGGCGCGGCGGCCCGGTGCTGCCAGCCGGCGAAGGCGGCGAGCAGCGCGGCGGCGCCGGTCAGGGACAGCCAGGACGCGGGCGCGTGCCACCCGCCGGCCTGGGCCCGGGACAGCCCGAACACGAGCAGGAACAGCCCGGCGGAGACCAGGGCGGTGCCGGGCAGGTCGAGCGCGGGCCGGTGCGCCGGCCGGTCCGGCCGGCGCAAGAACGCCGCCGCCCCGATCAGCCCGATGGCGGCGAAGGCCAGGTTGACATACAGCGTCCAGCGCCAGTTCAGGTGCTCGGTCAGCAGCCCGCCGAGCAGCAGGCCGACCGCGCCGGCGATCCCGGCGACCGCGCCGAAGATCGCGAACGCGCGGCCGCGGGCGGGGCTGCCGGCGAACGTCGCGGTGACGATCGCCAGCGCGGCCGGGGCGAGCAGCGCCCCGAACGCGCCCTGGGCGGCCCGCCCGGCGGCCAGGACCGCGAAGTTCGGCGCCGCCCCGGCCAGCGCCGACGCGGCGGCGAACCCGGCCAGGCCGGCCAGGAAGGTGCGGTTGCGGCCGAGCAGGTCCGACAGCTTCCCGCCGAGCAGCAGCAGGCTGCCGAACGCCAGCGCGTAGGCGGTCACCACCCACTGGCGGTCCGCGTCGGAGAACGCCAGCGCCCGCTGCGCCGACGGCAGCGCGATGTTCACCACGGTCACGTCCAGCACCACCATCAGCTGCGCCACGCTGGCGACGGCGAGCACCCACCACCGCCGCGCCGCGCCGCGCGTCTCGCGCGCGCCGGCCGGGGCCGGGGTATAGACCTTCGCTGCCATGACTGGCCTCCCCTCTGGTTCGCGGGATCCTGGGCTGCCGCCGGGGGTCCCGCCCGTCAGAATCTCTGAGACATCTTGTCTCACAAAGCCACTATGCCACCTCCCTCGACTATGAGTCAAGTTGTCTCGTAAACTGGGGGGCGTGACATCGACGGCCACTGACCCGCGCGCCGCCCGAAGCCGCGAGGCGATCCTGGCCGCCGCCTATGACCTGCTCGCCCG
>Ga0209648_10004351_pt1 | contig 12023 bp, 11 predicted proteins | sample GraSoi2013_115cm_FD_185830 | JGI IMG/M metagenome (GOLD analysis project Ga0209648, IMG submission 185830) | Grasslands soil microbial communities from the Angelo Coastal Reserve, California, USA - Sample 9_17_2013_115cm (SPAdes) (version 2) | ecosystem: Environmental > Terrestrial > Soil >...
GATGTTCGTATATGCTTTGAGAAAGGAATGACCACCATGGCGACCCGAGAGACCTTTTCTGTCCCGCCAGATAGCTTCCTGACTAGTGCTCCTTCAACATCTTCTGAACAACTGTCTTTTCCCTCTCAACCTGGAAGTTCCCACTTTCAGTCCTCCGTCTCCCCATCTCGCTCGTCTTCTCCAACAACCTTCTGGATGCCCCTGGATGAATTCGCCACTACCTGGGCCAACTTCGGCAGCGAGAACGCCGCAAGTTCGCTGGCCCTGACCGCAACCGGCACTGCTTTCATCGCCCTCTCCTGGGAAGCCAGCGCCCTGCGCCATCACATCTGGGCCTGCCAGGACTACTGCCAGTGCCGCACGCGCAATGCCACCCGCTGGTATGGGCAGGCGATGGAGGACCTCACCGAGGCCAGCCGCCAGTGGAGCCGGGTCGTGATGTGGCTGGAAAAACTCGCCAATGACGAGCAGCAGTGCAGCCCCGCCATCCTGGAACGCACCCGAGGCTTGATTAGCCAGGCGATGGCACAGCAGCAGCGCCTCTGGCACCTCACCCAGGAGGTGCAGCAGAACCTGCTGGCTGTTGGTGGAGGCAGGGATGGACACTCCCCCCGACAAGCAGGGAGGACGATGCAGCAAATCGGTGAGGAGGGGTAACAATGGCCACCATGAAAGAACAGATCGCCCGGCATACCCGTTCCGAGGCACCAACACAACAACAGCCTCAACACATACCCGATGACCCGCTGGCTCCCAAGCCCATTCGCTTTACACATCAGCGGGCGGTCAATGGGCCGACCGCCCGCTGGCACCTGGAAGACGGTTCCGAGGGTTCGGACGCTGAACCACCACCCCGAGGCCAGGCCCCTACGTCCTCCCGCCAGACGCACGATTACCAGCAGCAGGCGCTCCTTACCCAGGCCTATCCCCCTGACTACGACGATGCTGACGAGCCGTCTCCCCGTCCTCCACGCAGCGCTATGCGCTACCAGGATACGCTACCACACCAGTACCGGGGGGAGACCGTGCTGCCTACTCCTCCGCAGCAGTTACGCCGCCAGCGTCTCACCGGCAACGCTCCTGGCCAACAGCCTCGCCCTCCCAGGCGACGGAACAGGCACTGGTCGGTGTACCTGGTGACTGGCATGGCAACCATGACTGCCCTGGTCATTGGCTTGTACAGCCTGGGAAGCTGGTGGCAACATGTGCAGGATGATTGGACCTATGGCATGCCTCGGACGTATCAGACCGATGCCGTGGTAGGCCATAATCATGACTCACGAGCCCACCCCAGCCATTTTATAGCCATCAACCTGCACGGCCAGGTCGAGGTGTTTGAACTGCCCGCAGGCGACCCGACCAAAGTGCGCGTCTTCCTCGGCCCCATCCTCTCAGGGGCGGGTGCCGACCAGGTGGTGGTCACCATCAGCTTTACCGATCTCGACCGTGATGGGACCCCCGATCTGATTCTCCGCTATGGCGACAGTGCGGAAGTCTTCTCCAACCATGATGGCACGTTCCAGGTACCAGGTGGGAAATCCTCCGAGCAGGGAAGGAGCACCCTCGCATGAAACAGGTCCAACTGGGCTGTGTGCTCTTCGCCTGCGCCCTGCTGCTCACCTGGGTGGTGATCGTCGCGCTGCGCATCGTGCCACAGGTCTTCCAGGCACTGCATGTGTTTTGAGGAAAGGAGAGATCCCTATGCAACACCGCTTCCCTATAGAGATACCGCTCCTGCTTGACCGGGTGCAGGCGCACTACTCCCTGCTCCAGGCTCATGAGCGGCTAGGAGCCTCTTTAGTGCTCTTTGAGTGTGAGGCTCTCATCCACCCGAACCACTGCAAGCAGGCCATCAAGACGGTACATACCATGCATGAGCTTGCTTCTTCCCTGCATGCGTCCCTGCTCACGCAGGACTATTCAGCCTCGCTCACTGTGAGCTTGCGCCTCAGACTCTCCCTGCTCAAGCACTATACCGAGAAGACAGCCATGCAGCTGGTGCTCTTGCAGTCCTGCTGCCGGAGGCACACGGCCATCGCGCTCTGGCTTCACCAGCAGGCGTGTGCCTACCTGGATGCGGTCATGGAACTCAGTGGCGAAACGCTGCGCGAACTCGCACGCTTTGTGACGCAGGTCCGCCGCGACCACCAGCAGGCGTCTGTCGAGAGAGCAGATGGTATCATCGCCCTCCTCGTGCAAAGGAGCAAGCCCCTCATGACCGTATCAGTACAACACAAGGACCAGCGCAGCATAAACGAGAAAGGACAGTAGCAGACGATGCACGAAGTACCGCAGATGAAGACCAACACCGCAGATAATGATGAGCAGTGTCCCGCCGGTGAAGCGCCACCGAGCAAGAGCACCGGGCCTGCTGCCAGCCAAGCCAGGCTGATCCCAACCGCCCTCATGGGACCAGCACAGCAGGGACGGGAACCATGCCCGATCATCCTGCCACGTATTGCCATCGGGGTGTCAGTAGCCCCGCACGTCCCTGCGCTCCCGGCAGCCCAGGCAGTGGCAGCAGCATCCCTTGCACTTGAGCACCGGCCTACGCTGGTGCTCACTCCTGTCACCAATGAGGAAAAAGGGCAGGAGACAGGGGCACACGAGCAGCACCCTGAAGAGGAAGCAGCGCAGGTACCAGCAGAGCCAATAGCACCACCGCCACCGAAAGCCTCACCAGGCCAGGAGCGTGGCTACCCGGTGATTACTAGCCCAATCCCGACGCCTGGTGATCTCTCCCACACGATCCCGTTTCCCTCAGTGCCTATGCAGCAGTGGAGTCCTCGCCACCAGAGGCTTTTCCTCACAGGGCTGGGCAGTGGCCTCTTCCTGTACCTGCTCGCACTGGTGCTCATCGCCGTGTTCGTCGCTCCGGTGGCAACCCTGGCCGCAACGGTGACGCTGGTGCCTGAGACCAAGACGCTCTCGACCAGGCTCACCGTCACGGCGCTCTCCACCGGCACCCCTGAGCCAGCACGCCAGCAGGTTGCCGAGCGCCTCCTGGAAGTCGGCAGCCCGCTACAAAGCCAGAGCGTGCCTACCACCGGCACCGGCCATGCGCCTGCCCGAATGGGGGAGGGCACCGTGACCTTTTACAATGCGGCCCCCTCTGCCCAAACGGTGGCAGCAGGCACCGTCCTCACCGGGACCGATGGCGTCGAGATCGTGACCGATGCCCCAGCGGTCATCCCTGCGGGCAATCCCCCGATTGAGGGCGAGGCCACCGTTCCCGCCCATGCTACAGTCATCGGGCCACAGGGCAACATTGCCCCGCTCGATCTCAACGGGCTCTGCTGCCTGGCGGGTATCTCGGTCAAGAACGCGATGGCGTTTCATGACGGGCAGGACGCCTATGACTACCCGATGGTGACCCAGGCGGATATCGACCAGGCCGCAGGGCCGCTCGTAGCCACCCTCACAGCAGCGACACAGGCGACGTTACACGCACAGGTCTCCCCCAACGAACGCCTGGCCGGGCAGGTGCAGTGTCAGCCAGCCGTCACTCCCGATCACCCGGTTGGAAGTGACGCTTCCCGGGTGACGGTGAGCGTCTCGGTCATTTGCCATGCCGAAGCCTATGACTACGGGGCAGTGGTGCGACTGGTGAGGAGTGCGCTTCTGCAAACTGCCTCGACGACCCTGGGGACAGGGTACGCACTGCGCGGAACGATCAGCACCACCATCACCCCGGCAGGAGCACCCCCACGTGCCAAACCGGGAACCTTGACCCTACTCGTCACCGGACAGGGGGCGTGGGTCTACCAGGTAAGTACGACTGAACAGGCTCGCCTTACCAGGCTCATTGCTGGGTTATCTAGGCAAGCAGCTACACAGGTGTTACAGCAACAGGAACCTGGGCATCTCGCCGCTATCCATATCGAGATCACCGGCTTGTGGGTAAGTGGCACCACCCTGCCAACAGACTCGGCACATATCCATCTCGTCGTCACGATGGGAGGATAAGCGGATGAAACAGCGTGTCTTTCTCTGCAAGCACTGCCAGCACGAACTGACCCCACCACGAGCAGGCATGCGCTTGCAGGAGGTCAAGTCCTGGTTCCGGTACTCACGATGCCCACGCTGTAAGCACGAGCTACGGGTGATCGAACGAGTCCCTGAACCGGTGGTTCCTGCTGCAACCCAGCAGTCACTGTGGACAGGGGAAAGCACCGGTCTTTCGACGTAGGGCAGGAAGCAAGACGCAACAGGACAGGAACAGAGTCTGCTAGCAGCTTGTCGGAGAAAAGCAGACCTCCGTCTGTGATGGTATACTGGTGAGCATGAAAAGAACATTCAAAACGGTGGACTACGCCCGGGCACTCGATCTGACGGTGCGGCTGGGCGACTGTCTGCCCCCCGACCATCTGGCGCGCTTCGTGGTAGACAGCGTGGCCCAACTTGACCTGTCGGCGCTATATGCCCACTATGGGACACGCGGTGGAGAGCCCTACGCCCCTGAAGTGTTGTTGGGCTTGCTGCTCTATGGCTATGCCACCGGGGTATTCAGTTCGCGTAAGATCGAGCGCGCCACCTATGAGGCGGTGCCGTTCCGCTTTATCGCGGGCAACCTGCATCCCGACCACGATACGCTGGCCACGTTTCGGCGCACCTTCTTGCCCGAGCTGAAGGACCTGTTCGTGCAGGTGCTCTTGCTGGCGCAGGAGGCGGGCGTGCTGAAGCTGGGGACGATCAGTCTGGACGGGACCAAGATCCATGCCGATGCCTCCAAGCATAATGCGGTCAGTTACAAGCGGCTGCTGGAGGTGGAGGCGCAGCTGCGAAGCGAGGTCGAGGAGTTGTTCGCGCCTCCGTGAACAGAACGACCAGCCAGAGGTCCCCGATGGGCTGGTGGTGCGCGACGAGATTGCGCGGCGCGAGGATCGCCTGGTGCGGTTGGCGGAAGCCAAAGCGGTGCTGGAAGCGCGCGCCGCCGAGCGAACGGTAGCCGAGCAGGCGGAGTATGAGGCCAAGCTGGCGCAACGCGCGGAGCGGGAGCGCACCACGGGCCGACGCCCGGGTGGCCGCCCACCGACCCCACCGGTGCCAGGACCGCGCGACGGCGACCAGTACAACTTTACCGACCCGGAGTCGCGCATCATGAAAAACCCGACCAACGCCGGCTTCGAGCAGGATTACAATGCGCAGGTGGCCGTGGATCAGGGGAGTCTGCTGATCGTGGGATGGGCCCTGTCCAATCACCCCAACGACAGTCAAGAAGCTGAGCCTACTCTCTCTGCCATCCCGTCCGCACTCGGCACGCCCGAGGCAGCCGCGCTGGATACCGGGTACCTCGGCCCCGCGACGCTGCTGGCCTGTGCCAAACGCAGCATCGAGCCCTACATCGCCACGGGGCGTGATCCCCATCATCCCAGCTGGCAGCAGCGCTTCGCGCCACGGCCTGACCCGCCGCCGGAGGACGCCAGCGCGCAGGTCAAGATGGCCTACAAGCTCAGAACCGCGCTGGGCAAAGCGATCTACGGGGCACGCAAATGCACCGTCGAACCGGTGCTCGGCATCATCAAGGAGGTGCTCGGCTTTCGCCAGTTCTCCTTGCGTGGGATCTCAGCGGCGGGCGAGTGGTGCTTGGTCTGTTTGGCGTTCAATCTCAAGCGCTTCCATATCGTATCCTGGGCATAGCGTGGGGATGGGGCATCTTTCCAGGTCGTTCGGTCCCCATCGCTGATCCTGTCCTGCCTGCGACCGCTTGCCGTTCTGGCGCGTGTGCCCGTGCTGTGAACAACGCATGCGCTGGCAGAGCGGCTGGCATCACTGCCCATCCGTTCTCTCCGACAAGCTGCTAGTGCGCTACACTTCCACCATGCGGAGCAGGAGCAAGAAGAGTAAAGAGAGAAGGAGTGCAGAACCCAGGCATCAACCCCTGAGAGATGTAGGAACCCATGCAGCAGATCATCACCGCCAAACTCAAACTGAAGACCACACCAGAAGAGCGCCAGTCGCTCAGGCAGACGCAACTGGCCTACCGGGATGCGCTCAACTACGTGAGTCAGTATGCTTTTGCGCATGGCAAGATGTCCAATGCCGAACACTTGCAGCAAGGAACCTATGACGATATTCGCCTGCTGTACAAGCTCCCCTCGCAGATGGCCTGCAACGTCCCCCGCCAGGTTGGGGCTACCTACAAAAGCTTATGGACCAAGCTCAAGAAGAATATCGAGCATCGCAAGGCAGGCTATACCAAGAAACGCTACAAGGGGTTGGACAGGCCACCCAGGTATATCTCTCCGACGGTGACCTACAACTACGGCTACGACTACACCTTCAAGCCAGGACAGCAGGTGAGCGTGCTCACGCTACAAGGGCGCATCATCCTCTCCTACCAGGGCTATGAGCCGCATGTGGCCCTCATCCATCACGGTGCCACTATGGGAGGTGCCAAGCTCTGGTACGACAAAGCCCACCAGCAGTTTTACCTGCTGGTCTCCCTGGAACTGGAGATACCTGAGCCAACCCCTGACACACTCCCTGCGGTTGTGGGCGTAGATGTCGGGCAGCGTTACCTGGCAACGACGGCGACCCTGTCCAACCGAAGCCGGTTCTATCCCGGCAAACGCGTCCGGGCGAAAGCTGACCACTACGCCCGGCTCCGTAAACGCTTGCAAAAGAAAGGCACTCGCTCCGCGACGAGGCGACAGATCGCGCTCAGCGGGCGAGAGAGACGGTTGAAACTGCAAGCCAATCACAGCATCGCGAAATCCGTTATCGTGTCCCACCCGCACACCTTGATCGGTCTTGAGGAACTCACCGGCATCCGCGAACGCACGAAGAGGCGCAGGAAACGACGTAAGAAGAACGGGAGAGGCACCGAACCTGTCTCCAAGAAAGCGCGTCGCGCCAATCGCCATGCCTCACAATGGGCCTTTGCCGAGCTCCAACAGATGATTACTTACAAAGCTGCATTAGCAGGCTCTCTAGCGATCAAGGTGGATGCGGACTACACCAGCCAGGCCTGTCCCTACTGCGGCTATGCAGACAAGCAGAACCGTCCAGGGAAAGGGCTGCTGTTCATCTGTCAGTATGAGCAGTGTCCCTATAGGCGACGCACAGGACAAGCATATACCCTGCATGCGGACCTGGTAGGGGCACGCAATATCGCGCTGCGAACGCTTCTTACCCGGCAGGACTGGGTGAGAACGGGCGTCTTGTCAGTACGCCCTGATGTATCGGACGATGAGAACAAAGCTGCACGCCTCAAACGGTATGCAGAACTGCGGTGGAGTTTAGATACGAGCTCCTCCCGTTAAGGGATGGAGTCACTGACACGCATTATGCACGAGTCCAGGCAAAAATACAAGCTTTTTAGCGTAATGGGGTGTATGAATTAGTTGTAGGTAAACGAGCGGGTAAGACCAGGAAGCGCCTCGATCCTATTGGGTGCAGCAAAATACACAAGTAGCATTGCAACCAGACCTTCAGACGCCTGATGTGTCCACTGCCCCTGGATCGGGGTCTGACCAGCGTTTTCTGTGACTTCCGAGAGCTGGCTTGTCTGTTCGTTTGCGTACAGCTCATGCATACACTCCTGTCGCTCTCACTCATTGCCATTATCGATGCAAGTTGCTATACTACTGTTGACCTCCATCATACGTTGGCGAAGCAGAGAGCGAAGGCGGGAGCAGTATATGCCATTGGTAGAGACAGCCCTGACGGCTATTGTACAAAAAGCCTTCACTTATGCCCTGGATCAGGGGCAAAACAAAGTAGTCGGTTGGGCTCAAGACAAGCTAGGGCTTGAACCCAGGCAACAAGCCTTCAAACGAGCTCTGGACAAAGCTTATAAGCAGTTCGAGAAGCACTATCCGCAATGGACAGCGGACCTCTTCGATGCGAGCTTTCTTGAGCACGAGGGAGCGTTCGTCCTGGCTCAATTCCTCGTACGGGACGGTCATCCCGATCCGAGTGCATTGGCGCTGCGCTGGGCTGACTCATTGAACATGCACAACCGTGAGCGACGCACGACCCTCGTTCGAGAACTGGAGCCGGCAGCGACCGATTTTCTTCAGTATATGACCTCGGCACTCAAAGCCGAAGCAGAGCTCAGCGAACTGAACGATAGCCGTGCCTTTGAGCAGTTGGCCAGTGACTTGAAGGCTATCCGTCGCAAGCTGGATGCAGAACAGGCCACACCTGGTACGCGCTGGGACTACCTGCATTGGCTGATCGAACGCACTCTCTACCTTGATCCACGAGGCACCTTCCAGACACAGCGCCAGGTCCTGGTGAAACTGGATGAGGTGTACATTGCGTTGCGTGCACAACGCGATCAAACGCCTGGCGAGGTGGACCGTCGCCTTCTGGAGCAAGAACTGGCCCAATTAGAGACGGAAGTGGTCCGTGCTACTCTTTCTGCTGAGGAGGTAGAGGATCAGCGCGAACACCTGCTGGCTCATATCGAGAACCGCCTGGCTGATGCTAAGATTGTGCCAGGTGAGGTCATGGAGTTGGCCGAAGCCGTCAATCGCCACGAACGCCTGGTGATATTGGGCGATCCAGGCAGTGGCAAGAGTACCCTGCTGCGTTATCTCGCTCTCAAACACGCCCAGGCGTTGTATACTGGTCGAAGCGAGGCAGGCGCAGACCTGGGTACTGTCCTTTTCCCGATCTTGATCCACATCGCTGACTATGCTGAGCATGGCTTGCCCAGGGGGCAATCGCTCAGCAGCTACCTGGCAGACTACTATGCTCTGCACGAGTGCCCAACGTTTGGCTTAGCTGATCTGCTGGCAACCGAGCTCGCAGAGGGTAAGTGTCTGGCCTTGCTGGATGGGCTCGATGAGATTGTGAACGCGGACGACCGGCGCAAAGTCGTGGAACGGATCGAGGATTTCATCCGCTATCATGGCAATCGCCCCAATCACTTCGTTATCACCAGCCGTATCGCAGGGTATCGCAGCGCTCCCTTGGGCGATCCCTTTGTCCACTACACCGTGCAGGAGATGGATGAAGCGCAGATCCGTCGCTTCCTGGAACGCTGGTGTACGGCTGTGGAAGCGGCCCAGGCGCCAGACCTCTCACAAGAGACTCGAGATGCCGTGGCACGCAGAGAAATCGATGGCATTATGAAAGCAGTACAGATTTCGCCAGGTGTGCGCCGATTGGCCGCCAACCCGTTGCTGCTGCGCACGCTAGCACTCATCCATCGCACAAGCGCGCAACTGCCGCAGAAGCGCATTGAACTCTACAAATTGGCCGCAGATACCCTTGCCCGCACCTGGCGCACCGCACAAGGTGTACCCGAGTCAGCGCTGGCGGACGAAAGGTATCTTACGCGCTTGCTGGGCAGGCTTGCCTTCTGGTTGCATGAGCACAAATCAACCGGCATTGCTACCGAGCAGGAGGTCTATCGAGAACTGGGACAAGAATGGGCGCGCATCAAGGGGCAAGCTTGGGAGGAAGATAACCCCGATATAGAGAGCGAGGTGAAAAAATTCCTGCGGGCAGTGCGCGAACACACGGGCCTCTTTGTAGAGCGAGCGCCAAAGCGTTACGGTTTCATGCACCTGACCTTCGAGGAATACTATGCCGCTCGCTACCTGGTTGCGCGCAGCAAAGACCGGGCACAGCTCATTCGCCAGCACCTGCATAAGCCGCGCTGGGAAGAGCCGATTTTGCTGGCGCTGGGCTTTGTAGGATTAGATTCTCCAGAAGATGCCGCCGACTTGCTGGAGACGGCGATCATGGCGCAGGGTGAAGAGGCAAAAGAACTCGCCTTTTTCCCCAGCCCCTATGAAAACCTGTTGGGGCAAGACTATCTCTTTGCCCTGCGTTGTCTGGGTGACAATATTCCTGCGCGCCCTACATTGCTGAAGCAAGTAATGGAGCGCTTAGCCGGTGAACTGCTTCATCATACTGCCCCTGCTCGATTCAGCCGCTTTAGAGAAGCCTTAAATGAAAGACTGTCCTATTTAGGAGCAAGTGAGGTCGCATCAGTATTGCTTTCACGACTCATCACCGCCCTGCACGATAGCGAAGCCGATGTCCGCTTCTATGCAGCAGAAAGCCTGGGGCAACTGGGCCAGGCGTCTTCCGAAGTCGTGGCAGCGCTGGTTGCTGCTCTGCACGATAGCGATGCCGATGTCCGCCTCACTGCTGCACTGAGTCTAAGGCGACTGGGCCAGGCGTCTCCCGAAGTCGTGGCAGGGCTGGTTGCTGCTTTGCACGATAGCGATGCCGATGTCCGCGTCAATGCAGCAGCGGGCCTGGCGCAACTGGGCCAGGCGTCTCCCGAAGTCGTGGCAGCGCTGGTTGCTGCTCTGCACGATAGCGATGCCGATGTCCGTTCTAATGCAGCAGCGGGCCTGGCGCAACTGGGCCAGGCGTCTCCCGAAGTCGTGGCAGCGCTGGTTGCTGCTTTGCACGATAGCGATTATGCTGTCCGCCTCACTGTAGCAGGGAGCCTGGGGCGACTGGGCCAGGCGTTTCCCGAAGCCTTTGCAGCACTGGTTGCTGCTTTGCACGATAGCAATGCCGATGTCCGCTCTAATGCAGCATGGGGCCTGGGGCAATTGGGCCAGGCGTCTCCCGAAGTCGTGGCAATGCTGGTTGCTGCCTTGCACGATAGCGATGCCCGTGTCCGCTCTAATGCAGCAGAAAGCCTGGGGCGACTGGGCCAGGCGTCTCCCGAAGTCGTGGCAGCGCTGGTTGCTGCTCTGCACGATAGCGATGCCGATGTCTGTTCTAATGCAGCAGCGGGCCTGGGGCAACTGGGCCAGGCGTCTCCCGAGGTGATAAATAAACTCTGCGAGGCAGTGCAAGAAGCAGGAGAATACGCAATACGCCGCCGCGATGCGGCTCAACAGTTGGGCCGCATCGGTCAGGGTGATAACGTCGTCATCGATGCCCTGTGGCGTGGTTTGTTAGCTGAGGATGACGGGGTGCGCAGTGCCTCTGCTCAAGCGCTGGCACAGATAGGCAGACGGAATACTGCAATTGCCGAACTCATCGAGAAACGGTTTGTTGAGGCTATCCATGACCCAAAGTTTGAACAGAGCGATCAATACGGACACCGTCCAGCATACGATCGCGCTTACGGGGGGCTGTGGTCGCTAGTGGTAAGTAGTGAGATCGAGGGGAAGTAGGAACCTCCGGCATGTCAAATGCTCCGAAAAGCATTTGAAGCGTAACAGGAAGTCAAATCGCAGCAAGGTAGTGTGCATGTGCTTTTAACATACCAGCACGGGAAAATCGAGGCGCTTCCTGGCCTTGCCTGCCTAGCACGCTTGCTTGATTGCCTACAACTAATTCATGACTCTGCTGGGAAAATCTGTCTAGACAACTAGACAGGAAGAAAGAGACAGCAATTCATGTTGCATAACAAGTTTTTGCGTATAATACAGGCACATCTGTTGGGTTTCTCGACAGGCAACGTATTGTCCTGGAAACGCTTTTGCCTGTTCTGCCTGTTTCACACGTCTCTTTCTTTCGCTGGTTGCTTGGTTCAACTGGTCTATACCAAATTTCCCAGCAGAGTCATTCATACACCCAGCGTAATGTACTGCTGTTACACTTTTGTCAATACTTGCTGTGGTGAGAGTCGCGCGGCCAGGTATGCGGGATAGATGGCTCCAAGCACGCACAGGGCCATACCCAGCATGACCGCTCCCAGTATACACACGGCAAACAGGAGCGGCGACCAGACATGGTACCCTACCGCGAATAGAGCCACGGCCACGAAACCACCGAGTAGCCCACCGAGAAAACCGAGCGCCAGCCCTTCGCGCACGATTTCCGCGGCAACTGCACGACCTGTCCAGCCGGTTGCAAGCAATACGCCAAACTCACGCCTGCGCTCGCGCACCATCAGCAGGACGGTCAGATCTGCCGTTAACGCGGCACTGACACAGGTTAGAACAGCGGTGATGACGTGGATAGCGGAGAGACTCACCTGCACTTGCTGCCCCAGCAGCGTTGAGTAGAGGATGCCATCCAAGCCCCGGTAGACGAGCAGCATGATGCTTACCAACCCACAGGCCCCAGCAGTAGCCAGCGCGACGAGTGCTGCA
>Ga0209648_10004352_pt1 | contig 12022 bp, 10 predicted proteins | sample GraSoi2013_115cm_FD_185830 | JGI IMG/M metagenome (GOLD analysis project Ga0209648, IMG submission 185830) | Grasslands soil microbial communities from the Angelo Coastal Reserve, California, USA - Sample 9_17_2013_115cm (SPAdes) (version 2) | ecosystem: Environmental > Terrestrial > Soil >...
AGTCGCAGCGAATAGGGGCGTCCATGAGTTTTTTCGGGGAGGGCCTCGGCGCCTCCCATGTTGCCGGAGCCGCTGCCTCCATATTCGCGGGCGTCGCTGTTGAGGAGTTCTTTCCAGTAGCCGCCCGTCGGCACGCCAACCATGTATCCCACTCTGGGCACGGGCGTGAAATTGCACACGACGAGCACCGGGTTCTCGCCGGTCTTGCCTTTGCGCAGCAGCGAGACGATGCTCGCTGGCGCGTCATTGCAATCCACCCATTCAAAGCCTTTGGGATCGTTATCGAACCAGTGCAGCGGAGATTCGCTGCGATAGACGCGGTTCAGTTGTTCGACCCAGCTCATAAGCCCGCGATGCAGCGGGTATTCCAGCACGTTCCAGTCGAGGCTGCGATCGTGCGACCACTCGCTGACTTGGCCGAACTCGCAGCCCATAAAGAGCAGTTTCTTGCCGGGCTGGGCGAACATGTAGGCGAAGAGCAGGCGCAAGTTAGCGAATTTCTGCCATTCGTCGCCGGGCATCTTGCCGATCAGAGAACCTTTTCCGTGCACGACCTCGTCGTGACTGAGCGGCAGGACAAAATTTTCGTGGAACGAATAGAGCATGCGAAAGGTCAACTTGTTGTGGTGGTATTGGCGGTGGATGGGGTCGTTCTGGAAATAGGTGAGCGTGTCGTGCATCCAACCCATGTCCCACTTCAAGCCGAAACCAAGACCGCCGAGGTGGGTTGGCCGCGAAACCATGGGGTAGGAGGTTGACTCTTCGGCGAAGGTTTGAATGTCCGGGTGCTCTTTGTAGGCCTCGAGGTTGAAGCGGCGTAGGAAGTCGATGGCTTCCAGGTTTTCGCGACCGCCAAACTGGTTGGGAATCCATTCGCCGCGATTGCGCGAGTAGTCGAGATAGAGCATGGAAGCGACGGCGTCAACGCGCAGGCCGTCAATATGATATTTGTCCAGCCAGAACATGGCGCTCGACATCAGGAAGCTGCGTACCTCGGTGCGGCCGTAGTTGAAGATCATCGTCTTCCAGTCGGGATGGAAGCCCTGGCGTGAGTCCGAGTGCTCGAACAGGTGGGTGCCGTCGAAGTAGGCGAGGCCGTGGCCGTCGGAAGGGAAGTGCGACGGGACCCAGTCGAGAATGACCGCAATGTTGTGCTGGTGCAGGTAGTCGACCAGGTACATGAAATCTTGCGGCGTGCCGTAACGCGCCGTGGGAGCGAAGTAGCCCGTGGTCTGATATCCCCAGGAACCATAGAAGGGATGCTCCATGATGGGGAGCAGTTCGACGTGCGTGAATCCCAGCTTAGTCACGTAGTCGGCAAGGCGAGGCGCGATCTCGCGATAGGTGAGCGATCGGTTGTGCTCTTCGGGGACGCGCATCCAGGAGCCGAGGTGGACCTCGTAGATGGACATTGGCGCATGCAGCGAGTTGATGGCGGCGCGTTTTTCAAGAAAAGCCGCATCGTTCCAGGTGTAGTTGAGATCCCAGACCACAGAAGCGGTGCGCGGCGGTTTCTCTGTGAAGAGTCCCACCGGGTCTGCCTTTTCAGTCTCGTGCCCGTGTTTATTGGAGTTGATATGGAACTTGTACAGAGTTCCCTTGCCGACGCCGGGGATAAAGCCTTCCCAGATTCCCGATGAGCCGCGAGCCTGCAGTGGATGGGATTGCGGGTTCCAGCCATTGAAGCCGCCAATCACGGATACCTGGCGGGCGTTGGGAGCCCAGACGCTGAAGACGGCGCCCTTGGTTCCCTTGGATTCCACCAGGTGCGCGCCCATCTTCTCGTAAATGCGATAGTGGCTGCCTTCGTTGAATAAATAAAAATCTTCGGCGGTCAGCAGCGAAACGTCGTAGCGGACCGGAGATGCTTCCTGAGTTGGAGTTTTCGGCGTCATGGTTTCGCTTCGAGTTTTAGTGTAGTCCAATGCCGGAATTGTGTGGTGGCGGGGCTTTGCCCCGCCAGGACGGGGCAGAGCCCCGTCCCCACACGAACTCCACTACCGGCGCTTTTCCTTGTGCGCTTCGCGCTTTGCCCGTGCCCAGCCTTCTTTCACGCTTTGTCGCGCACGCCCAAGCGCCAGCGCGTCCGCCGGCACGTCTTCGGTGATGCACGCGCGAGCGCCAGCGCGTCCGCCGGCACGTCTTCGGTGATGCAGCTCGCGGCCGCGATGTAGGCGCCGCGTCCAATCTTTACCGGCGCCACCAGCGTCGAATCGCTGCCGACGAACACGCCATCTTCGATGATCGTCTTGTGCTTGTTCATGCCGTCGTAATTGCAGGTGATGGTGCCCGCGCCGATGTTCACACCTTCTCCGATTTCCGCGTCGCCCAGATAGCTGAGGTGGTTCGCCTTCGATCTCTTGCCCAGCTTGATTTTCTTGGTCTCGACGAAGTTCCCCAGGTGAGCGCCTTCACCCACCTCAGTTCCAGGGCGCATATGCGTGTACGGCCCGAGGACAGCTCCCGCGCCCACCCGCGAGTCTTCCATGATCGTCCCCGGCTTCACAATGACACGGTCGCCAAGGACTGAATTGCCGATCACACTGTAGGAGCGAATGCGGCAATCCGCGCCGATCTTTGTGTTGCCCAGCAACTGCACGAAGGGCTCAATCACAGTGTCGGCGCCAACTTCCACGTCGCCGTCAATCACGCAGGTGTTCGGATAAAAAATCGTAACGCCGGCTTCAAGCAGTTCGCGGCACTTCGCCAGGCGGAGGCGCGCATCCAGATCCATCATCTCCGCTCGCGTGTTGCTGCCCAACACTTCGCCCGGATCCGACGTTTTGATTGCTACCACTTTCTTGCCGGCCCGGTGTAAAACTCCCGCCATATCCGTGAGGTAGTACTCGCCGTGCGCGTTCGCGGTTGAAAGACGATCAATGTGCTCGTACAAGGCGGGCCCAGCGAAGGCATAGAACCCGGAGTTGATCTCGCGGATTTTCTTCTGCTGTGGAGTCGCGGACTTTTCTTCCACAATCGCTTGCACCCGCGCACCTTGGCGCACCACTCGCCCGTATCCAAAAGGATGGTCGAGATCGGCGCTGAGCAAAGTCATGGCCGCATTCTGAGCGGTGTGGAAGGCGCTGAGCTTCCTTATCGTTTCAGCAGCAATCAGCGGAGCGTCCCCGGAGAGCACGATGATCTGGTCGTAAGCGGAGAGCGCACCACGCGCCACCATGAGCGCGTGCCCGGTGCCACGCTGTTCGGCTTGCAGCACGAAGTTCACGCCGGTCGCGGCGACCGCCTCACGCACGCGCTCCGCGTCATGCCCGATGATCACGAAGATGTCCTGCGCGGGCACGACTTTTTGCGCGGTGGCAATCACATGGGCCAGGATCGGCTTGCTGCCGACTTCTTGCAGTACCTTGGGGTGTTTCGATTTGAGTCGAGTGCCCTTGCCCGCCGCCATGATCGCGATGGCAATACGCTGCGGATTTAGCGGAGAAGATTTCGACTTGGTCTTTGTCTTTGGCGTTTTTGCCATGCTGAGCCAATATACCCCGAAGGCCGCGGTAGAGACGCGGCTTGCCGCGTCTCAGATCGCCGATGGAGAGCCGGGCGTCCCCGCCCGGTCGCCAAGCCTTGTCGGGCGAGACGCCCGCCGCTCCACAAATCAACTGCGGATCGTCTGCCGGTCGGGGGCTTGCGCCATCAACGCCATCAGGTCATGCGCGATCCGGTCGCTCTCGTGCCGCGCCACTCCGCCCTTCTCCAGATAGTCTCCCAGCACCGGGCAAACGCCAAGCGTCTCGATCGCCTCCAGGTCGACCACGATCTGCGAAGCTCCCTCGAGAGCGTACTTGGCCTTCATCTCTGGAGTTGCCGCTTTGCGATTGATCAGGGAGTAGTCGAATAACTGGACGCCGGCGTGGTCATTCAGAGCGCGGATGTGATCGGCCGCGGTTAAACTAAGGCTTTCATTCGCCTGCGTCATCAAGTTGCAAACGAACACCTTGACGGCTGGAGACTCTAGAATTGCCTCGGGAATTCCGCGCACCAGCAAGTTCGGAATCAGGCTGGTGAAGAGCGATCCAGGACCGATCGTGATCAGGTCGGCGTTGGCGATTGCCTCCAGCGTCTGCGGAAGCGGCCCCCCATCGGGAGGCGCCAGGAACAGCTCCCGAATCTTGCCCTTGCTGGCCGTGATCCGCGTCTCGCCGCGCACCCGCGTCCCGTCTTCCATTAACGCTTCCAATTCCACATTCGATGTAGTTGCCGGATAGATGTGTCCGCGGGTGAGAAGAATTTCCGACGAAAGCCGCACCGCCTCCGCAAAGTCTCCGGTGATCGAAGTCAGCGCCGCCAGAAAAAGATTTCCGAAGCTGTGGCCTTCCAGTCCCGAGCCCTTCTGAAAGCGGTGCTGGAACAGTCGGGAGAGCAGGGCTTCGTCTTCGGAGAGGGCAACGATGCAATTGCGCACGTCGCCCGGCGGAAGCATATTGAACTCTTTGCGCAGACGGCCGCTCGATCCGCCATCGTCGCTCACCGTGACCACGCCAGACAATTCGCGAATCGTTGGCTGACCTTGGATGGCCAGCGCCGGCGACATGACATAGCGCTTCAGCCCCTTCAGCAGTGTGGAGAGGCCCGTGCCGCCGCCAATTGCGACCACGCGCAGTTCGGGGCCAGCCTTGCCGGTGTCGGATGAGTTCGTGCGCAACTGATGGAGCATCCCGCCTCAAACGGCAGCTAGTACGCGCTCGCTTCTTCTTCCTGCGGCTCAGATTCTTCTGCGCCCGGATCCGGATAGAGCAACTCTGTGAAACGTGGATCTTCCGCCAGATTCTGGAAGTCGGTATCGTTTCGCGCCTGGAAGCGCAGCGCCGGTTTCGCCTGAATCGCCTCGTTGAGCGTCTTCAGCGACTCTTCGACATGGCCGGTGAGGCAATGCAACGCCGCCAGCCCGTACAGAACGTACTCTGCCTTGGGCTGCTGCTTCAAGAGCTTGTCGAGATGTTCGCGCGCCGTCACGTAGTCGCCCGAGTTGATCAGTGACACCGCATAGTCGTAATGCTCTTCCGTGGTTTTGAACTGCAGCGCGGGCTGATCCAGATACTTGTCGCAGGTGAGCATATGCACATGGGCCCGGTCGACCAGGGACTTGTCCGGTCCGCTCAGCACCTTCTGCAGGTGGCCTTTGGCCTTCTCGAACTTGTGCTCTTGCAACGCGCGGAGCCCGGTCTCGTAGTTCTGCACCGCTTGCGCGTGTCGAGGATCTTCGGTCACTAGCTTCTTGGGGGTTACCTTCAGTGCCATCAAACCGCCTCTAGTTCAAAATTTAGTTCAGAATTGAAATCGAAAAGCTTGAAGTTACGAGTGCCACTTTCCCTGAGTACCCCTGTGCACCTCTGTGTCCTCTGTGGTTCAAGATTTTTCCCGCAAGGGGCACAGAGGTACACAGAGATAAAAACTCAATTAATGCTGGCCGCTGTCTCCAGATCGACCAGCTTCCAGTCGCCCTTGATAATTCCTGCGCGAATCTGCCGCGCCGTCTTGCCCTGCTTGTGCATGGTGTAGCTGTAATAAAGCTCCTTAAGGCAGGTTGCACACTGCGCGCCGTGCGTCCCCGAAAAGCAGCTGTGCAGGCTGGTGTGTCCCATGCCGCGGTCACAGTAGCAGTAGCACGGCTGCTGATAGATGAGCTTCGGAATCTTCGCCGCCAGTTCGTAGGCATGCGTCTGATACGGAAACTGCGAGTTCCCGCCCCAAAGCTGATCCTTGGACAGGATCGGCGGGAGCTTGCTGCCCGCAGCCGGAGGAGCCCCGTTGAAATGCGGCACTCCCTGATCGGCTTCGGACTGAAGCCATGGCGCCGACACAGTCGTGACCATCAAGAACAGCACCGCCGACGCGAAAACCCGTGTACGCATGCCCGCTTGACCTCAAACCCTGTATTTTACCTTAAGGCGCGGGATTAGGGATTACCCAGAGGGTTCGGGGGTAGTGGCTGAATTTGTGAGGGCACTAGTAGCTATACAATCACAAGATGGCACGCGGGTTTGCCCGTCATTTAGCCGCAATGTAGCACGTGTCTGAAGTGCAGGCAAAGCCGATGACCGTATCACCGGGAACATAAGGACTGTATCCCGGTTTTACCGCTGTAACCGTGATGCTGCTTGTTGCCTTCACAGACTGTGGATGGTGCAGCAGCACTCCGAGTAAGAATCCGGCCAGTACAGCCAAGCAGGTCTTGAGAAAATTCATTTTGATCGCCTCCCGTGATCTGTGATTTAATCATGTACAAAGCGAACGCCCTATCCGCCGCAGACAGCAGTATCACGTCACGGGATTAATAGAGTAAAGCGCAGTTCCCCACCGTCCGGCAGTCTCACAACCCAGAACTCTGTAACGATTGAATCCGACCGTGGCTCAAATTTTGAGCACTCAGCTCCCGGCAAGTTAAAAGTCAGCGATCCCCAAGCTGTATTCACGGTCAGCGAGTGCTCGCCTTCCACTACAAACTTTCCTCGAACGTTTAAGGTAACTTTTCCTACAGAACCTGTTACACCCCAAGTTGAAGAACTGTGCAAGCAGTGGTTGAGGAACAACTTTACAGAGTCCACATCGGGGGAAGTCATATTCGTCCACACCGTACAAACGCTAGGATTCAGCCACTACCGGTTCAGGGGGCGCAGTTGTTCTAATCTTGTATCTTGATGTCTCTCGGATGAAGCACCGTCAAGTCGGGGATCTGCTTGAAATCGTCCTTCTCATCGAAGGTCAAGATTTGGGAGATGCCGTTATTCTTCATAATCACACTGTGAATCACGTCGCCGACCCCGGAGTGATACTTCAAAATTCCCTGTTTCACGTGGTAAAAAAATTCCGTGAAATCGTAGTCTTTTCCGGGGCTGACTTCGATGATTTGTATCTTGAGACCCCTTAGCCGCTTCTCGCTGACAAGCTGACTCTCGATCTCGGCCACGACTCCGCGATCGAGATTCTTGCGAGAAACCAATATGTTCACCATCTCCGTCACTGCCCACATCGAGGTGCAAAGCTGGACGTCCTTGAGGTCTGCGAACACTGCAAAGGCTTGCTCCACCGTTTTCTTCTTCGTCTCTTCAGCCCTGTCGGTGGAGTAGTAGGCGATTAGGACATTGCTATCTAAGTAAATGCGGTTCATCGCTTGGCGCGAAAGCGAACAACTCGCTTTCGCTCGACCGTCTTGACAGCCCGGAACGAAACCGTTTTCCCCGACTTAGTCTTGAACTTGATCCTCGCCGGTTTCTTCACAGTCTTGGTGGCAACGAATCTAACGATTTTCCGGGCCATGAAGCGATGATAGCACTGGAGCACGGTGGCGCAAGGCGTACGCGCCCGTCCCTACCCAGGTACGTGCGCTTTTACCGCCTGTTGATAGTGAACTCTAACCCCCCAGCTTCTCAAAAAACAAACAGATCGTTTCAATCCCGCGATGGAAATTTGGGATGTGGAACTTCTCATTCGGAGCGTGCAGGTTGTCGTCGGGGAGCCCGAAGCCCATCATGACCGATGGAATCTTCAGCACGTCCTGGAAATCGGTTACGATCGGAATTGATCCGCCGGAGCGAATAAACACAGTTTCTTTCTTGAACGTGTCATGCAGCGCCTCAGTCGCCGCTTTGATGAAGCGGTTGTCGGTGCCGACCACGCAGGCGGGGCCCTTGCTCCAAAGCTTGATCTTGATGTCGATCCCTTTGGGCGTATGTTTCTTGACGAACGCCGTGTAGCGCTTGAGGATGTCGTCCGGATCCTGGTTCGGCACGAGGCGCATGGAAACTTTTGACGACGCCTTCGCCGGAATCACCGTCTTCGCGCCCGGAGCCACAAACCCACCCGGCATGCCATGCACCTCGAGCGTCGGACGCGCCCATGTCCGGTAGAGCACCGAATACCCCGGCTCGCCGGTCAGCACCCTGGAGCCGACTTCGGTTTTGCGATAATACTCTTCGTTGAAAGGGAGCCGCTTCCAGGCCTTCAGCTCATCTTTGCTGGGCGCTTTGACGTCCTTGTAAAAGCCCGGGATCAGCACCTTGCCCTTTGAGTCTTTCAGCTTGCTGATGATTTCAACCAATGCAAACAGCGGGTTTGGCGCAGCGCCCCCATACATGCCGGAGTGGAGATCGGTCTTTGCGCCAAACGCCTCAATCTCCGTGTACACCAAGCCCCGCAGGCCTACGCACAGCGTCGGCAGGTTCGGCGCGAACAGTTCCGTATCGCAGACCAGCGCGAAATCCGCCTTCAACTGCGCCTTCTGTTTGCGGACGTACTCGGCAATCGATTCGCCGCCCACTTCTTCTTCGCCTTCAAAAATAACCTTGACGTTGATGGGCAGCTTGCCGCCATGGGCCTGCATCAGGGACTCAAGCGCCTTCACTTCCATCCAGAGCTGGCCCTTGTCGTCAACCGCGCCCCGCGCGTAAATGTTGCTGTTGCGCTCGGTCGGATCAAAGGGCGGCGTCTTCCATTCGTCCAAAGGATCGGGCGGCTGCACATCGTAGTGGGCATACATCAGGACCGTCGGCTTGCCATCGGCGTGCAGCCAGTCGGCGTAGAGCAGGGGATGTCCCTTGGTGGGGATAATCTCGACATTGTCCATTCCGATGCGGCGCAGTTCAGCGGCCACAAATTCTGCCGCCTTCTGCACGTCGCTTTTATGTTCATCGAGCGTGCTGATGCTGGGGATGCGGAGCAGGGTCTTCAGTTCGTCGAGAAAACGCGGCTGATTATTACGCGCAAAATCGACTGCGGGGGAAGCCATAGTCGGTTGCCTTTCGGGCGCGCTGGGCGCGCATATTTAAGATGATTGCGAAAGCGATTCAGTATACCGGAATCCGGGCCGGCGCTCTGTAATAGCCTGTGCTCGCACTCAATTGGCAAAGCGGTTAGCCGAGAATTTCGATACATCAATTTGCGGCTTTTGCCCGGTCATCATTTGTCCCATAACTTTAGCTGTCACCGGTGCCAGCAGAATTCCATCCCGAAAATGCCCGGTTGCCACGAAATATCCGGGCGTCGGCGTTGCGCCTAGAATCGGCAGCCCGTCGGGTGTTCCCGGACGCAGACCCGCCCATGCTTCCAGAATGCGGGCATCTGCCAATTTCGGAACCAGATCGAGCGCAGCCTGCCGCAACTTCTGGATCGTCTCCGGCACGGTCCGCTTGTCGAAGCCCGCTTCTTCCGCGGTCGTCCCGATCAGCATCCGCCCGTCGCTGCGCGGGATCAGGTAAACGTCCGGCATGCGCACCACATGGCGCACCAGTTCTTTTTCCGGCATGGCGACGTACAGCATCTGCCCTTTGACGGGCCGGGTCGGGAACGGGTGCGGTCCGATCTGCCCGGCCCAGGCTCCGGCGCAATTCACCACCATGCCCGCGGCAAACTGAGTCTTGTTGGTGCGGACGCCGGACGCCTTGCCGTCAGCTACTTCCACGGACAGCACATGGTCGCCGTGCGAAAAATCAACACCGCGATGTCGCGCGGCGCCGATGGCTGCTGCCGTCAGATGGCGAGGGTCAACGCACCGTTCTTTCAGATAAAGCGGTGTGCAGTCCGTCGCGTTGAGCCTGGGTTCCAACTCGCGCAGAGGTGCGGGCAAAGGATGAGAGGCCGCCAGTTCCTGTGGTTGATCCGAATGGAGGAAGAATAGTGTGCCTTGTGACCGCAGATCGATCTTCAGCCCCGACTCATCCTCAAGCTCATGCACGAACTCGGGATACATCCGGGCGCTCTCAGTCGCCAGTTCCCGCATCCCAGGCGGAGTTTCGAGGACGAAGTCGACCAGCATACCACCCGCCGCCCATGACGCCTCGCGCCCCGGCTCGCCTTTCTCCACCACCAGCACCCGCAGCCCCTGCTGGTTCAGTTCAATCGCCAGCGACAACCCGATGATGCCCGCACCAATGATGATCGCGTCCCAGTTCTTCACGTCGTTCATTCTATCTCGGCCCGCCCACCGTCGCCGCAGCGCATTACCGTGCAAGTGTTCGGTTGCAGGTCGCAATTTCGGAGTTCTCCGCCTTCCTCTGTGTTCCCCCGTGCCCTCCGTGCCCCCTGTGGTTATGGTGTTGACTTCCACCTCCGCCCAAGAACCCAAAACGCAATTGACAGCAACTCATATCTCACAAACAATAAGCTCTACAGTCCACTTCAACCGGAGGCAACCCTAATGCCTGAAGGCGAGCAACCGCACGTTTACCAACCCGAGCCGCAGAGCAATGTCGGCAAATGGATCCTAATAGCGCTGGCCGCCGCCTACGTTGGCGGATCGCTGTTTTTCATTTACACCCTGCACGGTAATCTGCGTAAGGTCGCGCAGGATCAGGCCGCCAGCGAAAAACAAGTTGCCGATCTGACCAAGCGCATGCAGTCCGCCGAAGCCGATTCGGAGACTGTGGCCCAACAGCTGGGCCTGACCAAGAAGGAATTGGCGACGCGCGCTGCCGCGTTGCAGCGTCAGCAACAAGCCGCATCGGCACGCCTCGCGGCGCAGGCGGCGGAAGAGAAAAAGGATGTGGGCGCCGTTGCCGGAGAAGTAGGATCGGTGAAGACCGACGTCGGCGGTGTAAAGACCGACGTGGCCGCCACCAAGGCGTCGCTTGAGGCGACCATCGCCAAGTTGCAGGGCACCATCGGCGATCTCGGCGTGCAGAGCGGACTGATCGCCAACACGCGCAGCGATTTGGAAGCCCTCAAACACAGGGGCGACCGTCAGTACTACGAGTTCGCTTTACGGAAGGGTGCCAAGCCGCAGTCGTTCTCGACCGTAGCCTTGCAGCTCAAGAAGACCGATCCGAAACGCGGCAAGTACACGCTGAACGTTACTGCCGACGACAAGACCATCGAGAAAAAAGACAAGAACCAGAGCGAGCCGGTGCAGTTTTACACCGGGCGCGAGCACATGCTGTATGAACTCGTGGTCTGGTCGGTGGACAAGAACAAGATCACCGGCTACCTGAGCACGCCAAAGAATGCTCCGGTGCCGATCACCGCGACGCCGCAGTAGCAGCACCGGCTGAAACGACCGCAATGCTGCCCGCGAACGCGCACACGCTCCTTGAAATCGCACTCCGCACCGGAGTCATCTACTGCCTCGTGCTGATCGGAATTCGCATCAGCGGCAAGCGGGAAGTCGGCCAGATGACTCCGTTCGATCTCACGCTTTTGCTGTTGCTTTCGAACTCCGTGCAAAATGCGATGACTGGCCCCGACACCTCGCTCGCCGGAGGCGCGATCGCCGCCGCCACGCTGCTCATCCTGAACTATCTTGTGGCGGAGGTTTCGGGTGTGAATCGCCGCTTCCGAAAATATATTCAGGGACAGCCCAGTCTGCTGGTGCACGACGGCGAGGTCATCGAAGCGCACATGGCCAAAGAGCACGTCAGCATGGATGAATTGCAGCGCGCGCTCCGTGAACGCGGCGTCGGCACCTACAAGGAGGCGGCGCTCGCGGTGCTGGAAGTGGATGGCTCCATCAGCGTGCTGAAGTACGACGACATCGAGCCGACTGCGACGACCCACCTCAACCGGCGGCGATTCCTGAAAAAGAATTGATGTAACGCCGCCTTCGCTTGACACTTAATTTTTGTGATTTAATCGTCAGTATGCAACCCGCTGAAATTAGTCCGCGACCGGTGGTTGGAGCGATCGTCGTGGTGAGCGGCCTCGCTGTGTCATTCCTGCTGTGGTTGCTGTACGTGCATCATGCTTCGTCTGACTTCGCCGGACGCTGGATGTTTTTGCCGGCCCTCAACGCGCTTCTCAACGGATTGTGCGCGATTACTCTTTGCGTGGGATTGTATTTCATCAAACATCACAACCGGAACGCACATCGCACGAGCATGCTGCTGGCCTTCGCGTTCTCTTCCGTTTTTCTCATCAGCTACATCGTGAACCACGCACTGCACGGCGACACGATTTTTCCCGGCCACGGCCCGGTGCGCACGCTGTACCTTTCCATTTTAGCCAGCCACGTAATCCTTTCCATCGTTGCGCTGCCGATGGTGCTCACGACGTTTTTTTTCTCGCTCACGGGCCGGTT
>Ga0209648_10004353_pt1 | contig 12021 bp, 12 predicted proteins | sample GraSoi2013_115cm_FD_185830 | JGI IMG/M metagenome (GOLD analysis project Ga0209648, IMG submission 185830) | Grasslands soil microbial communities from the Angelo Coastal Reserve, California, USA - Sample 9_17_2013_115cm (SPAdes) (version 2) | ecosystem: Environmental > Terrestrial > Soil >...
ATGAAAACTTTCCTACGGCATAGTACTGGCTGATTTTCATAAGCTCACCTGTCTGGATGGTGTGATACGAGCAGGTTCTGAATGGTCGGCAACCCTTACCTAATCGCGTTACGTCAGAGTTGCCCGTCATCTGTCCGCAATCGGCGGCATGCTCCAAATCGACGTTCCAATTTCTCACAAGCGGACTTCGCAGGGATGTTAAAGAATCCGGCAAATACGCTGGCATAGATTGGCTGAGACACAAGGTCCAGTATCACGGGAACTCGTCTGTACGGTGCACGCCCTATCTCACTTGGGTTTTGACGGCCAAGTCATGAGCCACTGGGATTACGGTCACGGCGAACGGGGTTCCAGCATCGTCTCCAACGAAGGGAAGCGTGCCACCTACCTGGTTACCGCCCAGCATCGAGTTCTCGTAATACGGGGTGTATAACATCATGTGAGGATGCCACGGGCCAACTCCAGGCCCGAGGTCCTGGTCCGCAGAGAACATATACGCGAATGCCACCGTTTCCATTTTCGGCAGCTCGCCTTTGGCGTACGCCGCCTGAACTCCTTCGGCAATTTGGTCTGGTGTCTTGCCTTCCATTCCGAGCTTGGTGCGCAGCTCCTGCAACGGCAAAACGGTGCGGCTAGCGACGGGATTGAAGCAGATGGGAGCGCGGAGCTTTGAGTAGTAAACGAGGTCCCGGAACGGTGCAGGCGTAAACGTCGGGGCTCCCCAGCCGCGCATGACAATGCACACGAAGCCGTTGTCGCCTTGGGCGGCAACCTTGAATCCGGAAGCTGTAAGTATCTTCACGGCGGCATGCGCCGAAACGTTTTCAGGCGCCGCACTTCTCGCCAATGCTATCTCGGCTTCGGGCGTCATCATGTACTCGCTGAGCGGAGGGTACTTGGCGCTCTGCCCGCGTACGGGGGCAACTTGCATACTAACCAGAAGTAATACCAGCCCTGCCATAATCTTTCGCATTTGAACTCGTCTCCTTAATTGAAATAGCTTCCTAATCTCTATTACGGCTCTCGACGCCACAAAGATACGCACTCAGGATTTGTCACGTGGGAGGATTCGGAGAGGACGAGCTTAGGTCGCGGCCTAAGCTCGTTAGCGCCCCGGATTAGCAGAGCTTCAGACGGCGGCCCGTGTCGCCAGCGCTGCGCGCCCAGCCGCACGCCGCGAGTCGGTCACGTTGCCACGATGCATCGTCTGGTGCAGGGCCAGCACGAGGAAGCTCTGCCCGTAAGTGGCGAACTCCCGCTCCCGCCCCTTTGGTGGCGCTTTCGTCGGCTTGTCGAGGTCCGCTTCGCTCAGCGACTCCAGAAGCTTCAGGTTCTGCTTACGCAATTGAAAATACTTTTCTCGAATCTCGGTGAAAGGTGGATACGCGCCAGCACCGGCGACAGGTTCCGAGCCCTCACCAAAGTATTGTTGCCACTCTGCCGCGGGATTCTTGTCTCCGAAGAGTACCGCCGAGATCAAGCCCTCAACTAGCGTGAGATGACCCAGAACCCAGAGCGGGTGGCACCCGCCGTTCGGCGTCGGAAACGTCGTTGCGGGCGCCGCTCATCTCGTCGATTACACTTAGCACCGCTCCATTCGAAACGTTCAGCGCGAACTTAATAGCATCTTTCGTGTGCATTTTCTTTCCTCCTGGAATTGCACTCTCGTTAAGTATTACGACTTTGGAGCGGTCCAGGATACGCGCCCCGGCAAAATGCTCAGGAAGGATCGGTCACGACTACGGAAGTCGCCGCCGGGAGAACCCACGGACAATGCGCGTAGTCCGCGATGCGCGCGATGTGCTGATCGATCACTTCGAGGCGAGCGATAGAATAGGGCCTCCACTCGTCCCTGTGTTGGCGAAGCGCGACGACTGCCAACTCGCCGTCCACTTCCGCCACTACCATTCGCCACGGTACCGTAAGGCGTTCATAGTTCCCGAAGTATGGCGATTCATCGATAGGACCGGCAAAGCGATCTGCAACCCGGAGTCGAGCATCCGCGCGAATGAGTTCGCGCAGCCCCTCCCAATCACGCTTATTGAACCGCTCGACGTAGAGATGCAAAAGCCGTGATAACTCTGGGCTCACTTCGCGCTGTGATGGCACGGGCTCAGGCGAGGCAGCCAATTTCGATCGGCCCCGGTTGAGCGCGGCCTTGACGCCGCCCACGGTGGAGCTGACGAGTTCTGCGATTTCTTCGAGGGTGTAGTCAAAAACGTCCTTGAGCAGCACGCAGGCGCGTTCCTTGGGAGGCAGACTCATCACTAGCTGTTCAACCGCTCGACCGACACCAAGGACAGAAGCATTGGCAGGCCTTACGGAATCTGGACTCATTGCAGCAGTTTCGGCCTCAACCCGGACACCACGCCTCCGCAGGAAGTCTATGCATCGATTGTGCGCAATCCGGAAGAGCCACGGGGCAAGAGGACGGGTGTCGTCGTACTGGTCCAGCTTCCGATAAGCCTCGAATAACGCATCTTGAACAACATCCTCGCCGTCCATCACAGATCCGGTCATCCGTGAGCAGTACCGGTGCAGGCGCGGCCGGAGTTGAGTGATGGTTTCAAGGAACGCCAGATAGCGTGCATCGAAAGGACCATGGGCTTCCATGTCGCGTGGATGATCCATATCTATCTGTACGCAGCTAGTCGCCTTTGGGATACGGACAGAATCTCTAGGTTACGACGTCTGCCCTTGAAGCGGCGCGCCATAACCCATTTCGGGAAGAACCTTCCGCTGCCAGCGGGAAGATCGGTCGAGCGGGTCCATGACGCGGGCGTTGGTCGACGATTCGATAGGGCGGCCATTCGGCGGGCAAAGCACGTCGCATTATTCCTCAGATCGTCGAGAAAATCGAACACGTGCTTCTTGACAGTGGTTTCCGGGCGGGTGGTCGGCAACCCTTCCCTTACCAGATTACGGAAGGGTTGCCCGTGACCCAGGCACAAAGCCGGGAATTCGCAATCGGCTGCGAAGAAGGTCACTTCGGCGTGTACCTGATTTCCCAGAGGGAACCAAGAAACTAGCAAGGGATCCGTGATGCTTGGATTTGTTCAGTCGTTTACAAGCACAGCTCTGCAGGCAAGTTGCCCACTGTGGACCGCCTCAAATGCGTCAGCAACCCGGGTCAGCGGAAATGTTTTGATGCGAGGGCGAATGCCGTGTTCTGCAGCAAATCGAACAGCTTCCTTCAACTCCTGACGAGACCCGGCGGGGGACCCCAACATGCGACGACGCCCCATAACCATTGCCACGGGATCAATTTGTATTCGGCCTGCGCCGACGCCCAAAACTACCATCGTCCCATCGGCTGCAAGCCCGGGAAATGTTTCGCTCACAGATTCAACATTCGGAGCCGTCGTCAAAATGACATTCGCTCCACCATCCCAATTTTGCAGTGCCTGAGCAGCATCGCCTTTCTTCAAATTGATGAAAAGCTCAGCACCAAGCCGACATGCCTCCTGCTCTTTTTCCGCCGTTGAAGAAAGCACAGCAACCCGCGCACCCATGGCGCGTGCATACAGTACCCCAAGGTGGCCGAGTCCCCCCAAGGCGATCACAGCAACCTTGTCTCCCTTTTTATATCCAGAATGCTTCAGGCCGCTGTATACCGTGATCCCTGCGCACATCAGTGGTGCTGCCTCTGCATACTCCAACTCAGGGGGAAGCGAAGTCACGTACGCAGCCTTGGCGATTACAAATTCGGCGTAGCCGCCGTTGACCATCATTCCTGTCCAGACCCAAGCAGCACACAAGTTTTCTGCGCCTCTCTGGCATTGCGGGCAAGACTCGCAGGAGGAAAACAGCACGGATAAGCCCACACGATCGCCCGACGTGAAATCTGTCACTCCGTAACCGATCTCTTCTACAGCTCCGGCGATCTCGTGTCCGGGTACGATTGGATACTGAACAAACTGGAAGGCTCCTTGCTGCACCATCAAGTCGCCGTGGCAGATTCCACAGGCACGGACGCGGATCAGTACTTCTCCGGGACCAGGTGAGGGACGAGGTCGGCTTTCGATCTGGAGATCTCCGTTAGGCTGCCGAATACAGACTGCTTTCATGGGCCTCCTCGAGCGAGTGGGGACCTGATATGCCGAGGCGGATATTAACTGACCGCCTGACCATCGCACAATGAGATCGTCAGCAGTGGGTTTTACCCGGGCATCTGACAGGCTTCTCTTCTTTCTGGGGGACCACTTAACGATTTACTGACCACCCGTAGAAGTGGCCGTACTGGCCATTTTGATTCGAGCCACCAGGGGATTCCTCCCGGATTGTCGGCAAACCGCACCTTGGGATTATTTCAGAGTTGCCCGTAATCCTCCCAGAATTGGCGGCAGGCGCGGAGGCTCGATTGAACCGACAACTCTTCGGCAGGGACCGAACGCCGATATTGTGTAATGACTAAGCGCTATCTCTCTAAGTTGGGAAGGCTAGGGATTGTTAACTGCTGCACGGCGAGGTCGTGCATCTCATACGGACATTCCTGCTAACTCCCTTCGGCAAGCCTCACCAAACGCGAGAAGAAAATTCATGCCGCTCTGCTCCGTAACGACGGACGCTTGGAGCGGCACATTAAGCAGTCCGTGATAGCCCCGCACGGAAGCCGCTTGGGCTGCGACGTGCGAGTAGGCAAGCGTCAGGCAGACCAGCAGTGTGCTGGCCAAGAAATTGAAGCGAAGGACAAAGTTGCGAAATATCGAACGACCTCATGTGCCGATAGATTTAGTATTAGTTGCCACACGAATCGGCAGTCGTGTGACGGGTTGACCAGTGGCGGCAAGAACCGCATTGCACACCGCAGGCGCGATTGGCGGGACGCCGGCCTCGCCCGCACCGCCTACGACCGCGCCGCTGTTGACGATCGCCACCGTGACTTCAGGCGCTTCGCCCAATGCGAGCAGACGGTAGGAATCAAGATTGTTCTGTTGCGTCCGGCCGTTCTGAACAGTAATCTCGCCGAAAAGCGCCGCGGTGAGCCCGAAGATGATGCCGCCTTCCATCTGAGCCCGGACGCCGTCCGGATCAAGCGCCATACCACAGTCGACAGCACAAGCGACGCGATGGACGGTGGGCACGCCTTCCTCGATCGAAATCTCGACTGACTGCGCGACGACGCTGCCGTAGCACTCGTGGACGGCGGTTCCGCGGAAGCGACCCGTCTTAGGCGCCTCCGGCCACAATGGCCCAAGCGTTCGCAATACTGCCTGGTGACGCGGCCGATCCTTGAGCAGCCCAAGTCGGAACGCCACCGGGTCCTGCGCTGCCTTGCGCGCGATGACGTCCATCGCGTGCTCCACGAACCATGCATTGAACGAATGTCCGACGGAACGCCACCAGCCGAGACGAACGGCGAGCGGGGCATTGTGCCAAGTCAAACGATGATGCCCAATTTGATAGGGAAATGGTGCAGCGCCTTCCACAGCCTGCGAATCGATAGTATCGGCGCGGCGTATGCTCACCTTCGATACTTCGAGGTGGGGCCGCAGGTCGGGCACGGCCAACTTTTGAGTCCACGATATCGGCAATCCGTTCGAGTTGAGCCCGACCTCAATCATCGTAGCGGCGGGTGGGCGGTAATAGTCATGCTGAATATCTTCGTTCCTCGACCAGATTAGCTTCACTGGCCGATTAACCGCCTTCGCGGCAATCGCGGCTTGGCGCAGATAATCGAGCCGGAGCTTACGCCCAAAACTGCCGCCGCAAAGCGTGGTGTGGATTCGTACCTGTTCAGGAGTCATTCCTAGCACTTCCGCCACGACCTCGCGGGCCATCGTCTGCACCTGGGTCGGCGCCCAGACATCGGCATCGTGCTCGCCGATCGACACCGCTGCAGTCGGTGGCTCGAATGAGGCGTGCGCCAGCAGAGGTACTTCGAGGCGCAAAGCGACCCGCGTGTGCACTTCCGTTGGCGCAACGTCGCCGTGTTCCGTGACCACAATTCCGTCTGTCGCCAAGGCCTTGTCGAGGCTCTGACTGATTCCGGCGGAATCGATTGAAGCGCCGGGTCCCTCGTCCCAGTCAACGCTCAGGGCGTCAATAGCTTTCGAAACCGCCCAGAAACTCTTTGCCACGACGATGACGGCATCATCGAGCGGTACGACTTTCACAACACCGGGCATGGCCATCGCTGAATCGGCACCAACGTGGCGCAACCGTCCGCCGGCAACCGGACAATGAAGCACGGAGCCTATCAGCATGCCTGGCACCTGAACATCGATCCCGAACCTTGCTGCGCCCCGAACTTTGTCGCGGCCTTCGAGACGCCGCATGGGTCGTCCCAAAATTCGCCATTGCGATGCTGGTTTGAGCTTCACTTCGCGCGGGGGCGTCAGTTTGGCAGCAGCTTCGGCAACTGCGCCGTACGACAACACCGCACCGGTCGAGCGATTCCGTATCCGCCCGTCCTGTACCTCGCAATTTTGAACTGCGCAATGCCATCGCTTGGCTGCCGCCGCAACCAGCATCATGCGGGCGCTGGCGCCCGCCAAACGCAATGGGTCAAACGATGTGATGGCACTCGTGCTGCCGCCAGTCAGCATTGCATGGAACCCAGGCGTTTCGTATTCGGGTGCGACCGGCGCGACTTCGACTTGTAGCTTGGCGGGATCGACCTCCAGCTCCTCTGCTACTAGATTGACGGCGAGCGTGTGGATGCACTGTCCCATTTCGGTGTGGGAAACGCGAACAGTTATCACGTCGTCGACTCCGATGACGACCCACGCGTTCATACGGCTTGAGGTTGAGGCGGTTTGTTCGCGACCCGATGCGGTAAACAAGCAGCCGACGGCAAACCCGCCAGCGCAAACACCCATGCGCAGTATGGTGCGGCGTGTGATCAGCAGAGTCATCGGGATGCCAGCGCTCGAAGGGCGCGGATGATCCGAGGATATGTCCCGCAGCGGCAATGTACATTCAACCCGGCGTTAAATGCTTCCTCTGTGGGATGAGGGTTTTCCCCGAGCAGCGCGACGGTCGCCATGATCATGGCGGGTTGGCAATACCCGCATTGTGACACTCCGGCGTCTAGCCAGGCTTGCTGAACGGGATGTAATGTTTCGTTTCCCGAAAGGCCCTCGATTGTAGTGACCTTCGCGCCTTCGGTCTGGCCAACCGGCAGGGTGCAGCACGGCGTTGCTGTGCCGTCGAGATGTACCGTACAAACTCCGCAAACGCCGATGCCGCAGCCATATTTCGTTCCGGTGAGGCCCAGCTCCTCCCTCAGAACCCAGAGCAACGGCGTATCCGGCGTCGACTCGATGTCGTGAACAATCCCGTTGACCGAGAGTTTCATGGAACGTGTCCCTTGGTCACAGAGTTTTCAGATACTCGATAAGCGCAAGCTTGTCCCCTTCGGATAGGCCCTGCGGCGGGAACTTATGGCCTTGGTTACTCAGGCCGCGCAGATTTGTCTGGTAATAGCGACGCTTCTTTACTGCGGTCGTGGCATCGTCGGGCACCTTATCGAAGCCCTTGGCTTCCACGCCGAGCTGCTTCTGGTCGTAGCCAGTGTCTGTCCGAGTCCAAACGGAGGGTCGAGACAGGGGAGTGAGGAGGTCCCAGATTGTGGGGACCGAACCATTGTGCAAGTAAGGTGCGTTCGCCCAGATGCCATCAAGTGGCGGGGCGATGTAGCCGTTTACGGAGAGATAGATCGGCGTTTTGCCGTACGCGCCGACCCAGCTCTCGTCGAGATGCTTTATGAAGTCGACCGGGAAGTCGCGCACCCGGACCGGATCGGTCCCGACCTCACTAAGGTCGACTACTCGCTGGGTGTAGCTTCCTCCCGCACCATAGGTCCCGTGGCACTTGGAACAATTCGCGAGAAACACGACTGCTCCGTGCCGCGCTAGTGCCTGATCGATCGGATAGGGGTATTTCGGTGATTCCACCGCATTGATCCATGCAAAAATGTCCTTAAAGGTCTCCTCATTCGCGAGGATTTTCTCCCGTGGAATAGAATAGCCAAAAGTGAACTGCATGATGTCGCGATGCGTCTTCGCGATGAACCCATCTGCATAGTAGCGGGTCTTCTTCTTCGACAGCCAGTATGGCGGCGTTTTCATTGGAATATCGAGCTGGTTGGCCGTTGGCGTCGTGTACTGCGGTGAGTCGACCAGATTCAAGTCTTTGTCGCGCACCAGCATGTAGGCGAACGCTTCCCCCCAGGCGTTGTTGAGGCCGCGCACGTTCTCCTGCGGAGCGTTCACGGCAGCCTTTGGCAGCGCTGGTGGTTTGAGGCCCTTTGCCGCATAGGAGCGTACAAGGTCCTCCCTGAACGTCGCGCTATCGAGCAATGAGTTGCCAAGTCCTCGCACCACCTTGCCCGCGACTGGACCTCCGTGACACGTGAGGCAGTTCACCGACAAGTTGCCCTTCCCGTCGGAGGTGAATTGCTGTGGCACAGGCCCGGGACGGTCCGGCGTCTCCTGGAACCCGTAGCGTTCCAGCATCATCTGGCGCCGTTGTTCGGGGGTTGCCGCGGCGGCCTGACTTCTTTCCGGTTCCGGCCAATACTGCCAAAGATCAAAATATTGCTGCTCCGTCATGACGGGCGCCTCGAGCGGCACCGTAAGCAGTGCGTGATAGCCCCGCTCGGAAGCTGCTTGGGCGTCCGCCTGCGAGCTATAGACGGGCGGTGTTTGGGCGGCAGTATTCAAGCCGATAAACGTCGTGCCGACGACCAGCGCGCTGACCAAGAAATTGTAGCGGGCAATGGAAGTGCGCAGCATAGAACGATCTCCTTGCCTCGTGGAATGTCCTTTGAATCTACATTGTTGTCCGATTAGTTTAATTCTTGCTTCCAGTCATACCATAAATCGCTTGGCCTCGCGAGTTGGCAGGCTTTCGGTGTCTTAGCTCCATAATTCTGTCACCCCTTAACGGCAACGTGAAAATGTCACCCCATGAGACAGGAGACATTCACGTTGAGTCAGAAGGAACTTCAGAGAGTGAGTGTGATCAGCGCTTGCATCAAGGGAGATTTGGCGTGTGCCAGCGCCGCCGAACTCCTTTGCTTGAGCGTACGCCAAATTAAACGCTTGAAGAAACGCCTGTGCGAAGCCGGGGAGGCGGCGCTGGCACACGCCAACCGCGGCCGGCCCAGCCACCGCCGCTTGCCCGAGCTCACTCGCCTGGCTGTCCTGCGTCTGGCCCGCACCAAGTATGCTGGCTTCAACGACCACCATCTCGCCGAAAAACTCAACGAGGTCGAAGGACTCTCGCTCGGTCGCGAGACCCTGCGCCGCCTTCTTCGCCAGGAAGGCTTCGGCTCGCCCCGTAAACGCCGCGCTCCCGCCCATCGCCAGCGCCGTTTGCGCTCTCCTCGTGAAGGAGAACTCGTCCAGCTCGACGGCAGCCCCCACGACTGGCTCGAGGGCCGCGGCCCCCGCCTCACTGTTCTCGGCATGCAAGACGATGCCACCGGTAAGATTCTTGCCGCCCAGTTCTTCCTCTCGGAATCCACCGAAGGCTACTTCCACCTGCTCCAGCGCTTGCTTCGCCGCTTCGGCGTCCCCACCGCCTTCTATGGCGACCGCAGCGGCGTCTTCATTCGCAACGATCCCCACTGGTCGCTTGAAGAAGAACTTACCGGCCAGCGCCAACCTACTCAATTCGGTCGCGCTCTCTCGCAACTCGGCATCACCTTCATCGCCGCGCAATCTCCGCAGGCCAAAGGCCGCGTCGAACGCCTCTGGGGTGTCCTTCAGGATCGCTTGTGCAGCGAGCTCCGCCTCGCCAATGCTTGTGATCTCGCCTCTGCCAATGCCGTACTGCAGCGCTTCATCGCCGACTATAACCGCCGCTTCGCGCGCACCCCGCGCGACACCGCCAAAGCCTGGCGTCCCGCCCCCGATCGACTCGACCGCATCTGCTCGTTCCTGCACGAACGCATCGTCAGCAATGACAACGTCGTGCAGTGGGAGGGCCGCCGCTTCCAAATCCCACCCCAGAACCGCCGCTTCAGCTTCGCTGGCGCAAAAATCCAGCTCTATCAAGCTCTCGATGGCCGCGTCTCGCTCTACTATGGCGACACTCGCCTCGAACACCCCAACACACCAGGGGGGTGACAATTTTATGTTGCCGTTAGGGTGACAAATTTACGTTGCTACAACAGTTGGCAGGCTTTCGGTCCTTTCGCGTGACTGGCCGAATCAACCAGTGATAAGACTGATGCGGAGATTCCATTTGCATCCACATCCGTGCCGCTTGGTTCCAAGCAGTTACCAAACGATAATGCATTATCACGGCAGAGGGACTCAGGCAACGGTTTACAAGACCGTTGTATGGCCGGCGACGATTCGACTCAGAACGGAAAGACCTTGGAAAGCCCACGAAAGTTTCGGTAAACAACTCAAAGAGCGCTTGTAGGCAACGGTTCACCAGACCGTTGCTCCAACAAATCCGCACGACGTACAACCAACCAGTGTGCAACTCCCCAAATCCGTACCCAATACACAATTCTCGAGCATTCCGTTCCGTCGCGAATTGCCTTAGCATCCGAATTGTTTAGTGCTGCCTTTTTAGTGCTGCCTTTTAGGTTGGAACTGATCCGACTCGCACCGTAGACGGCGTGCGAGGTCAAAGGTCACAGGTTGGCCGGTAATTTTCGGCTTTAGTGGTCCAATCCGTGCACGCGCTCGTAACCTGCAAGCTAAGAATGAGTTAAGCTAGCGCGGGCATCGCGATTGGCCACTAAAGCTGACCAGCCGGAAGGTGGCCAGCCCAGTCAATACAAGCGCGTTATCCGGGCGCAATCGCCAGGTGACAAAGCGGACCGCATCTCCAGTTAGCCGAGTTCACAAGAGTTGGCGGTGCCCCCCCCAAAACCCAGCATATCGAATGGGGTATGCTCCAGGAGTACAAACGCAAGAGGTGAGCAGAAATCTGATGACAAACGGTCTGTTGAATGGCGAGAAGTCTGAGATGAGCGACGAAATGCGAACGAGGCCTCCGGACGCGAATCGGACGTCACCGACAACTGGCGGAAGCACGGTCAGCCGGGTTTTCCTTGGCGAGCGAGGCATCCGCGCGGGTTGGAGCGTGCTACTCTTTGTGGCGATTTTCCAAGGGCTGGATACGGGAGTAATCGCAGCGCTCAGCCACTTCGTGTCACTGAAGCCCCAGGGGCCGATACCACCAACCCTCGCGCTCATTCGTGAATTTTGCGAGGTACTGGTGGTTCTCGCGGCTACCTGGGTGATGGCGCGTATCGAAAAGCGGCGGCTTTTTTCCCTCGGTTACACCGTTGGTGACAAGATGATACGGCTGGTGAGCGGAGCGATATGGGGATTCGTGAGTTTGTCCGTGCTCATCGGAGTGTTGTGGAAGAGTGGTTCGCTGGTCTTTGATGGGCGGTTGTTGGGTGGTCTCATGGCTTGGAAGTACGCGTTCGCATGGGCGCTGGTATTTCTGCTGGTCGGCATCTTCGAGGAATCGCTGTTGCGTGGCTACCTCCAGTACACTCTGTCGCGGGGAATCGGCTTTTGGTGGGCGGCATTGCTGCTCTCGGTAGCATTTGCGCTATTGCATGTCGGCAATATCGGCGAATCAACCTTGGGGTTGCTATCTGTTGGAGCCGGCGGTTTCGTTTTCTGCCTCAGCCTCTGGTACACCAAGTCGTTGTGGTGGGCGGTGGGCTTCCATGCCGGGTGGGACTGGGGCCAATCCTACTCTCCAGAAACTTCTTCACGTTTGTGCCAGTGTGATCTGGAGGCCTAGTTTGGCTGCTTTCTTTGTGAGGAACTCGATCTGTTGTCGGCGATATCTGTGCTCGTAGTACTCAGCGCCTTTGTCAACGTATCGCTGACCGTACTTCAGCATTCGATAGGCCAGTCGGGCGAGCCGGTGGGCCATTGCCGTAATGGCTTTCGGGGCGCCGAGCTTGGTGCGCAACCGTCGGTATTGCGCTCCGAGGTAGGTGCGACTGCGCATCAAGGTGACGGCAGCCATGCGCAACGCTGTGGCCGCGCGATTGACCACACGTCGGGTGCCCCGGGCCAGCACCTTGTCTCC
>Ga0209648_10004354_pt1 | contig 12020 bp, 12 predicted proteins | sample GraSoi2013_115cm_FD_185830 | JGI IMG/M metagenome (GOLD analysis project Ga0209648, IMG submission 185830) | Grasslands soil microbial communities from the Angelo Coastal Reserve, California, USA - Sample 9_17_2013_115cm (SPAdes) (version 2) | ecosystem: Environmental > Terrestrial > Soil >...
GAAGGTTCGAATCCTTCCTCCCCAGCCAACAAGATGTTGTGGCCTGACTCGCTCGAAATACGATATGTGGACAGATACTCGGATTCGTCCGCTGTGCTCAGACTCCGGGCTACCGCGTGATTCGCATATCAGACGTGCTATCGCATCCCGACGCAGGACGGGCCCAGTTCCAAGCCCAAGGACGCACGCGTCAGGACGATGAGGCCCCGGGTTCAAATCCCGGGCCCCCGACCAAAGTTCTCCTATTTGAACTGGGCAACGAGAAAGGCCTGCGAATGGCGCTGATCTGGGACGTTGATGCGACGCTGGACGTAGCGATTCGGCTCGTGCCTGTCGCACGATGGTGTACTTGCTATCGATGAAGGCTACCCGGGCTGATCGGCTAGCAGAGGGACGGAAGGCGTTCAAAGCCAAGCGCTGGTCTTCAGCCGCGCGGCTCCTGACCGAGGCCGAAGAGGAAGCGCCGCTCGATCCCGCCGATTACGAGTTGCTGGCAATCGCTCGATTCCTCATCAGCCCCGACCAGACCGGTTCGGACGTCATGGCGGGCGCCAGCCAGGTGCTGAACGAGCGCGGGGACGTCGCACGCGCAGCGCGCGCAGCCTTCTGGGCAGGCTCGACGCTAGGCCGCCTAGGCCAAATAGCGGCGAGCTCAGGCTGGATCGCTCGCGGCCTGCGCCTGCTCGACGAGGCCGCTCTTGAAGACTCCGTCGAACGCGGCTATCTCCTGGTACCGTCGATCTTCGGCGCCCTGCGCGCCGGGCAAGCTGGCGTCGCCATTGACCTCATCAACGAAACACGAGGGATAGCGCGCAAGTTCGCAGACGCCGACCTCCTAACTTACACGCGCTTGCTCGAAGGCCGCGCGCGCGTGGTCCGCGGCGAGGTGCAGGCCGGCATGTCGATTCTCGACGATGTCATGGTCACCGCTACCACGAGCGAGATGTCTCCACTCGCCGCAGGCCATGTCTTCTGCACCGTAATCGTGACCGCGCACCAGATGCATGATTTCGGACGCGCGCGCGAGTGGACCGCTGCCATTGAGCGGTGGTGTCAGAGCCAGCCCGACCTCGAGATGTACCGCGGCGAATGTCAGGTATATCGCGCTCACGTCTTGCAGGTCGTGGGCGACTGGCCCGCGGCTCAGCATGAAATCGCGTCGGCCTGCGAGACGTTTCTGCGCCCGCCGCCCCACCCCGCGGCAGGCCTCGCCTTCTATGAGCAGGGCGAGCTGCACCGCTTGGCGGGTCACTATGACGCGGCGGAGGAGGCCTTCTCCCGGGCGGCGTCGTTGGGTCACCCCGCCCAGCCTGGGCTTGCGCTGCTGAGATATGGTCAGGGCCGGACCGCCGCCGCCCAGGCCGGCATCCGCCGAGCTCTCGCCGAAGCTAACGGCCGGCTGGCTCGCGCGGCGGCCCGCCTATGTCGAGATCCTGTCGGGGGCTGGTGCCAGCGAAGACGCCCGCGTGGCATCAGCCGAGATCCACGACATTGCGAACCAGATCGGCTCTGAATACCTGCGTGCACTGGGCGACCAGGCCGATGGCTTACTGCTGCTGGCGGCCGCGGACGCCGGCTCGGCGCTACCCCGACTGCGGCGTGCCGCCGAGACCTGGCAGCAGGTTGACGCGACTTACAACTTTGCGCGCGTTCGGCTGCTGATCGGTCAGGCGTGCCATTCGCTCGGCGATGACGAGGCCGCCCGGCTCGAGATAGAAGGTGCGCGCGACGTCTTCCGGCGCCTGGGCGCACAGCCGGACGTACAGCTGGCTCAGGCGTTGCTGGAGTCATCCGCTCGCGAGCGACCGCTCGGGTTGACCGAGCGGGAGGTGGAGCTGCTGGCGCTCCTGGCCACCGGCAAGACGAACCGCGAGATTGGCAAACAGCTCTTCATCAGCGAGAAGACCGTGGCTCGGCACGTGAGCAACATCTTCGACAAGCTTGGGGTATCTTCCCGAGCGGCCGCAGCCGCGTACGCGCTGAAGAACGGCCTGGCGTAGTCCCGGCGCCTACATAGAAATACCCACGCGCCAGTGGCGGAAATTGCGCATTCCGGCCGATGTGCGGGCCAGCCGACCGCCTCTACGGTGTCCTGCATGACGACTGCTGAAACGGTTCAAATCGCCTACGACGACATCGGCAGCGGAGACCCGGCGGTGGTGCTGCTGCACGGGCTCTTCGAGGATCGCAGCTACTTCGCGGCACAGATGCGCCACCTCGCCCAACGGCGCCGCGTCCTGAACCTCGACCTGCGCGGCCACGGCGCGAGCGACGTCCCGACCGACGGTTACAGCCTCGACGTGATGGCCGAGGATGTCGCAGGCGTCTGCGACGAAACCGGCGTGCGGCGCGCGGTGTTCTGCGGGCACAGCATGGCGGTTGCGCTGAGGGTGGCGGTGCGGCGTCCCGACCTCGCCGCAGCCGTAGTTCTGCTCGACGGCGCCGTCCTACATCTTCCGCCCGCGCTGGCGCGTATGCGTCAGCTTGCGCGCCAGCTGGAGAGCGAGTCCTGGCGCGAGGCGGCGGTGGGGTTCTTCACTCGGGCCGCCGGGCCGGCAGCCGAACGTGTGCGCACCGACATCGAACGTGCGCCCACTGGATATGCGGCGCCGATCCTCCGTGACATCGCAGCGTCCTCCACCGGGGTACATGCCCATGAGCTGGCCTCTCTACAGTGCCCGCTGCTGTACGTGCACGGGCAGATGCCGATCGACCTCGAGCAGCTCCGACAGCTGCAGCCGGACGTGATCGTCGAGGAGATCCCGAACGCCGGTCACTACCTGATGCTGACCGCGCCTGACCGGGTCAATGCCGTGTTGGACCGCTTCCTGGAGGTGATCAAGTGATGCAGTCAGAACGTGAGCTGAAAGTCGAGCTCGAGCACAGCTACTCGATCTTCATCCGCGCCACGCCCGCGCAGGTCTGGCAGGCGTTGACCGACTCAGGCTTCACGACGCAGTATTACTTCGACAGCGCGGTCGAGAGTGACTGGCGTGTCGGTTCCGACTACCGCATGACGAGCCCTGACGGGACAAGAGTGAGTTTCGAGGGCACGATCCTCGCGCTCGAGCCCGAGCGGCGTCTCGTCCAAAGCGTGCACATCAAGTTCCATCCGGCCTTCCTCGCGCACGAGAACATGAGCATCGCCTGGGACATCGAGCAGTTCGGGGAAGCCTGCCGAGTGACCATCACCCATCACGGCGCCCCGTCGACTGCCGAGCTCTTCGCGATGCTCACCGCGCGCTGTCCGGACCTGCTGTCCGGGATGAAGACCCTGCTCGAGACTGGACGGCCGCTGCGCATCGGGCAACCCGAAACGGCGCACAACGCGGGGGGTCCGGCATGAAGGCCGTTGTTGCGGGTGCCGGACCGATCGGCCTCGCGACCGCGATGCTGCTGGCCCGAGAAGGCTGGGACGTTCGTGTGTTCGACAAGGACCAGCAGGAGCCGCCCGACACCACCGATGAGCTTTGGTCGAGCTGGGAGCGACCCGGCGTCGCCCAATTCCGCATGCCGCACATCATGCTGCCGAGAGTCCGCGGGCTCTGGAGGCCGAACTGCCCGAGGTGCACGAGCGCCTCCAGCATCTCGGCGCGCTCCGCTTCAATATGACCGAGGGGCTGCTGCCCAGGACGCTCGCCGACCGCTCGCGCCGTCCCCGCGACGAGCGCTTCGATACGCTCACAGCACGCAGGCCCATCCTGGAGGCTGGATTCGCACAGGTCGCGCGCCAGACGCCGGGTGTGGAGATCGTCCGCGGGGTCGGCGTGCAGGAGCCTCTTAGCGATGCAAGCGACATCAGTGGCGTCCCGCATGTGCGCGGTGTCCGCCTCTCCACCGGCGAGCAGGTGACGGCAGACCTGGTGATCGACGCCATGGGCCGACGCTCCCAACTGCCGCAGTGGATCGCCGGGCTCGGCGGCCGCCCCCTCACCGAAGAGGCATCGGACGCGGGGTTCGCGTACTACGCGCGGCACTTCCGGGCCCGCAATGGCCACGTCCCCGAGTTCCGCGGCCCCATGGGTGGCCCGTTGGGAACTCTGCAGACGTTGACGATTCCGGGCGACAACAGCAGCTGGACAGTCGCCCTGAGCCCCACCGCCGGCGATGCGCCGCTAAAGGCGCTCCGTCATGCGGAGGTGTGGGAGCGGGTCGTGCGCTCGATTCCGCACATTGCGCATTGGCTCGACGGCGACCCGCTGACCGACGTCCTGCCTATGGCGGGAGTGCTGGATCGCTACAGGCGCATCGTCGTCGACGGTAAGCTGGTTGTGACGGGCCTCGTCGCGGTCGGCGACTCCTGGGCGTGCACCAATCCGACCGCTGGCCGCGGGGTCTCGCTCGGCCTGCAACACGCGATCGCGCTCCGTGACGCCGTCCGCGACAGCGGCGCTGAGCCCTGCCGACTCGCTCTCCGCTTGGACGAGCTGACCGAGACGTCTCTGACCCCTTGGTATCGCGACCAGGTGGAGAGAGACCGACACCGTGCCGCGCAGATGAGCGCCCTCGTCGCTGGCAGAACGCCGGACAACGGTGCCACTCCGCGGCAGCAGATGCAAGTGGCGTTCATGGCCGCCGCGGCACACGATCCCGAGGTCGCGAGGGCGTGGTTGGACACGTTCCTCTGCCTGGCATTGCCTCAGGAAGTCATGGCGCGGCCTGGGCTCGCGCAGAAGGTGATGAGCTTTGCCGGCGCACCGGTGCCGCAGGTATCCGCGCCCACCCGGGCCGCGCTGCTCGAGCTGGTGCAGGGATAGCTCACCCGGGCAAGTTCTTGTCGTTTGCCGGCCACCACCACATGACCTCGACCGCCCTCAGCTGGTTGCAACCCGAGGCCCCGGGTTACAGCGTGATTAGATGCCATACGCGCCGGTTTCACGCCAAATTTGCGTCCCGGCCTTAGACGCGGAGCCATTACGCAATTCGCTAATCAGACGCGGCAACTCAATTCGAAATCGCAATTAGCGATATCGCGGATTGCTCTGGATCAGAAGGTTGAAGGTTCGAATCCTTCCTCCCCAGCCACCAAGATCTTGCGGTTATGGCCGCCGATACCTCTATAGCTTGCGCCGCGGACGCAAGTTGGCGCGAGCCATCAGGGCCCAGGTCGGTGTGTCAGTAGAAGCTCGATGGCGACAGCGCCCACTCCGCTGACGATCGGAATCCCCCAATTGGTCACGCGATTGAGCGCCAGCGTCGAGCCTGATCCGGGAAGATGCGATTCGAGACTGGCTTGATTAGTCAAGACGAGCTGTGAGTCCACGAACGGCAGACTTGCGGCATCGGACAACCGCTCGGGCGATATCCGCGATCCGAGTCGCGTGACGGCTCTGCCGGCTCTGTTAACCAGCCAGATGCCTCGATAAGTTCGACCTCCCGTACCTCGGACGTTACAGCGTTGCAGATGCGAGACGTCATCACGGCTGACATCCTCGTAAATCAACCGCTGGTTGAGCCATCGAAGCATTGCGGGTTGGACCGCAATCGCCATCGCGTAAGGGCGTCCGACAACGACGTTCGCAACGACAATCAGCGTAATGAGCGAGACAAAGTAATAACCCAGCACTTGCAACCCCGTTGGCAAGTAGTGGTTCATGGCCCAGACCACCGCTGTGCCGCCGGCCCCCAGAAAGATGTATGCCACGAACAGAAGAGGCCGATTGATGTGGCGCGTGGGTAGGCGAAAGACATCACCGGCCAGTCGAACTCTGGGGCTGCCGCCGCGCCTCGTTAGGTTGGTCGCACGCGATGCCGTGATAAGGATGGGGATACCCAAAACTGCACCAACGCATGTGAGACATAGCGCGACGCCGGTGATGATCGCCAGCAATTTGGATGGGCGTCGCTGAAGCGATACCGCGATCGTCGAAGCTAGGCTGAGCCCGAACAAGGTGAAGCAGACGCCAAAAAACGGCAGTGTTGACGGATCGGAGCTGCTACCGCTGACAGCGATCAGTCCAACAAGCGAGATCCCGCCGAAGATCACGCTCGCGATCACGAGGCAAGCCAAGAGCGCCGTCCGGAGGCCAGGGGTGGGCCGTTCGAACGGCGAAGCCGCATGATGAGCTGAGTATCCCAACCGCAGATTGGTTGGATTGGGTACGTGGATGACCGCGAACCATTGGCGGCCGTCGAACCAACTCGTTTGGTCCTCCGAGTAGTGGGCAACCAGGACAGAACTTCCCGACACGTCCTCGGTCAGCTCCGAGGACTTGGGATTCAAGTGGCCGTTTGGCGTCAAGCGGGTGTCGTCCATATGTCTCGAAGTTGACCGCGTTCGCTGCTCGAGTAAATCGTGGCGTCGAGGTTCTGATGCAGTATCGCCGGGGCAATCGCCTTTGGGTGACCAGTAGGCAGCGTCGCGCGTCGATCGGCGTGACTGTCCTGCGTACTCAAAAATTTGCGCCCTGGATTTAGACGCGGCGCCACCGCACAACTCCCTAGATCGCCTTGATCCGCGCAAGACGGCCGTGCTTGGCCAGTAACTCGTGAAAACCCGATCATGGGAGTACTCAGACTCGCCGCTACCGCGGCTGGATGTCATGCAGGCGTCTCCTATGGATAACGAATCGCTCCTCGATCGGTCGGAGCAACGCGTGGCGGCTCGGCGGACGCTCGGAGGTGAGGGTTCTGTATGCGTCTTCGTTGTCCTGCCAGAAGCCCATTCGCTCGCTGAAGGCGACCCACTGGTCGCCGTACCTTTGGACGCTGTCGCCGGGCGGCGTGACGGCTGCTTGCCGGGCAGCCTCCTGCTTGCACTCGATGTAATGCATGTATGCGACCGAGTCAAACATTGCAAATGCTTCGAGAACCACATTCAAGAACGACTTCCGCATCTGGACCTCTTCTCCTGATTGGAAGAGTTGCTCGGTGGCTCGGCTGTTCTGCCTTCGCATCTGTAAATGACTCAGGACCAGGGCGTTTGCGGACTTGGCTGCAGAACACCGTCGATGTCGATGTCGACGCGCTCGTTGAAGAAACAGACCATCTCGGCGATGCCGCCAACCTCGGGTGATGGCCGGTCGTAGCTCCAAGCTAAGTCGCGTGGGTCGCCTGCGAAGCTCCAGTACTGGCTGGTTTGGCCCTTGTAGGCGCAGGCGGTGACAGTGTCGGACATGGTCAGAAGGTCGAGGCGAACGTCATCGCGGGGGATGTAATACCTGACGGGCAGACCAGTCTCGAACAGCATGCGCGAGCGGCGGCTGTCGGCCACCATCGTGTCACCGATCCGCACCTGCACGTGGCGGGCGCTGCGCAGGATGTCGATCCGGTGGAACGGGTCACGGGCGTGGGCGATGACCTCCTCGTCCTCTTCGTACCAGGCGTCCATCAGACGCCAGTGGAAGGCGATCAGGCCCGACAGGCCCGGACACCCGAGTGGGGAGGCCTCGTAGCGCCATGCCGCGTTGGCGGCCACGCGCTTGCCGGCGTCGATCGTCAAGTAGGTCGCCTCGCCTTTGTACGGCGAACTCTCGCTGCGAGTGCCGGGTGCCAGCAGGTCCATGCGGACGTCCTCGACAGGGAAGTAATAGACGGGCAGCCGGCCGCTCTCCAACATCAGTTGCACGCGGGAGCTGTCGGCGATTGTCAAGTCGCCGAAGAAGGCCCGGACGCGTTTGGCGGTTGGATAGAGGCGGACATCGTGGTCGTCGCCGGGGATGAACCGGATGTCCTCGAGGTCAAATGGGACGCGAAACGTGGCGCTCACTTGCGGGCACCCCAGATTGCGGGGTTGGCGCCGATCCAATAGGCGTTACAGGTCATGGGGTCGCACAATGCGGCTCCCATAGTCATGAGACCGTCGACAAGGAGTTCGCCAGAGCGGCGAAGGGCGGCGGCGATTGGCTTCCAACGGGTCCTGGTTATCGGTGATTGGGCGGTGGCCGCTCTCGTGTTTTCCATGACGGCAGCGTCGCGCCGAGTGGGTGCTCGCCGAATCGTGGAAAGTACGTAAAGTTGCTGCTCAGCCTCCAGGCCCTAAGGCTGCGCGGTGCTCGGTGATCCACGCAGCGACCTGGGCTCGTGAGTTGAATCCGAGCTTGGTCATGATGTGGTTGAGGTGGGTCTCGACCGTGCGCTCGGCGAGGAAGAGCTTCTCCCCGATCGCCCGGCTGGTCATCCCGGCGGCTACCAGCTTGGCCACCTCCATCTCCCTGTGGCTGAGGCCGTGGGTTGCCTTCCGACGCGGGCTTGTCGCGGCGCTGAAGCGCTCACGGATCTCCAACCGGAGCGCGCCGGGCGTCAATGCGTCCGCGCTCACCCAGGCCGTTCCCGCCTCTCGCTCCGGCAGCGCAGCGCGAGCCTGCTGCACCCCTTTCTCGACGCGCGGGGCCCAGAGCCCGCCCCCCGACGTATCCACCATTGAGCGGAGCCGGGCCGCCGCGCTGAACAGCCGTAGCGCGTACCGGGGGTCGTCCGGGGCCATCGCACAGGCAATGCCCGCCACCTGGTCGGTGATCGAGAGGATATCGTCGGGCTCGACCATATCAAGGCCGGCGAGGAACGCCGCCAGAGCCTTGTCGCGCATGCCGTGGTCGAGCTCGAAGTAGCCGAGGTGGAAATAGGCGCCAACCGCGCCGAACTCGTCGTCGACCTCCAGCGCCATCGCAACGGCTCTCTCGATCCACCCGCGCCCCGCGTCAGGGCGGCCCATCCGCGCCTCGATGCTTCCCAACGATCCCATGGCCATCGCCATGGTGGGGCTGGGGCCGAGCTCCTGGAAGAGGCCTACGGCCGCGACCATATGGGACTGCGCGCGCTCGAGGTCCCCCAGACGGCGCTCAAAGTCGTAGCCGATGCTGATCTCGATCGTCGCGGCGATAAACGGATCGTTGCTATCCCGCGCCATTGCCGTGAGTCGCTGCGCAAGTTCCGCTGGCGGCTCGACCCGGTCCAAGCGTCTCCCGGTGAGACCTCCGAGCGCACCCCACGCCAGGGCCGCCGTCAGGAACTTCTGCGTCGGGCGCGGCTCGGCGCTGCGCAGTACATCGGTCAACCGCTCAAAGCCTTCCGTGGGGGAGTTGACCATCCAGACCAGGAAGAGATTGCCGAGCATCTCCAGCTCGACGTCTGGATCGCCGCGAGCCCACTCAAGCGCGGCACGCACGTCGTTCATCTCCCTCCAGATCAGGCGGTGCTCGGTCATCGCGCCACGGTGGCGGCGGGCCTCGGAAGCATCCGCGACCAGGCGTCGGTAGTGGGCCAGATGTCGGTCGCGCACCGCGGCATCCTGGCCCTCCAGCGCCAGCTTCTCAATGGCATACTCGTGGATGGTTTCCAGCATCCGGAAGCGCATTCGATCGTCGCCGGCTTCGATCTGCAGCATCGACTTCTCGACGAGTCTGGTCAGGGCGTCTAGTACATCGCTGGGATCCAGCGGCGGGAATGAGCAGATGTCCTGGACAGCGTCCGCATCAGCGCTGCTGGCGAAGACCGAGATGCGCTGCAGCAGGCGCTGCTCGGTGAGGTCGAGGAGCTGATAGCTCCAGTCGATGGTGGCGCGCAGGGTGTGCTGACGCGAGACGGCGTTGCGACTGCCGCCCGTCAGCAAGCGCAGGCTGTCCTCCAGGCGCGGGACGATGTCGTGCGGCGACAGCGTCGTCATGCGGGCGGCGGCAAGCTCGATGGCGAGAGGGATGCCGCTGAGCCGCCGACAGATAGTCAACACAGCAGCGGCGTTGGACGCGTCGAGAACGAAGCCGGGCCGCACCGAGCGAGCGCGGTCGACGAGCAGCCGCGCGGCATCGGAGACGTCAGCGGTCGTCACGTCCAGGCCCTCGGCCGGCACGCTGAGAGGAGGGACTCTGTAGATGGTCTCGCCCTCGACCTTGAGGCGTTCCCGACTGGTGGCGATCACGGTGAGTTGTGGGCAGGCGGTGAGAAGTTGGGTTATCACGGCCGCGGCCGGCCCGACGAGATGCTCGCAGTTGTCGACTACTACCAGGCGGCGATACTGCAGCTGACGGAGGAGCGACCCGAGATGGTCGCGACCCTGGAGCTTGATGCCCGCCGCTCGGGCGATAGCTTCGACCACGAGCCCGCCATCGCTGATGACGCTAAGGTCCGCGAAGACGGCGCGCTCAGCCCTGTGCGCTTCCTGATGCTGGACAAACTCGGTCGCCAGCCGGGTCTTGCCAGAGCCGCCGGAGCCAAGAAGCGTGAGTAGCCGGGTGTGCGGAAGGAGTCGCCGGAGCTCGGCGAGCTCTTTTCTCCGGCCGACAAAGCTCGACAGCCTGGGTGGCATACCCGACCGGGCGGGCATGCGCGGATTATGTGTCCGCGCGGTGAATCCGGGCCACCCGGCACTCGAGTCTCGGCGGGCTTCGTAGGAGTGGGATTAGGTGCGGTGCGCGCGGGTTTCGCGCGAGATTCGCGTCCTGGGCTCAGACGCGGGACCACCACCCGATTCACACATCAGACGCGGTAACCGAACTCGAAACGCTAGCGTGGGTAGCGCGGATCGCTCTGGATCAGAAGGTTGAAGGTTCGAATCCTTCCTCCCCCAGCCAACAAGATGTTATGGTCTGGTATCTCTCCAAGTACCATATGTGGACAGATACCCAGATTCGTGCGCGGGCGAATACTCCCGGCTACCGCGTGATTCGCGTATCAGACGTGCTATCACATGCCGACGCTTGACGTCTGAGGTCCCCCAGTGTCCTGACACATTGAAATGTGGACGCGTGGCCTTGGCGAGGACTTGGTCCGCGGTCTTGTGTCACGCCGCCGAGGGAGTTCGCCTCAGTGTCCCACCGCCGTACTCCTTGTGGTTGGGCCGAGCGGCACCAGTTACAGCATCGTCGGCGAGCACGCTGGCCAAAGCGGAGCGTAACTCGGCGACAGGATCTGCTCCTCCGGAATGGGAGCGCCATGCAACATACCCATCGGGACGCATCAAGACACAGCCGGAGTCGCTGATACCGAACAACGATGTCCATTCGTTTCCACCGGCCGCGGGGAGGAACTGCGTCCGCAGCGGAACTCGCGAAGACGTCGCCACCTGGGCGACGGCGTGCTTCCAACTGCTGCGCGGTCCCGCGAAGACGGTGAACGCCGAAGTCATGCAATCGACGGTGGAGCGCGATGAGGCGCCTTTGCGCAGCCACAGATGGGGAAGGCGGTGTCCCGGAGAGGCGGAAGGGATGTAGTCACCCGTGTCCGATGGCGCCACGCTTACGGGCTCCGCGACAAGCGCGCCAACCGCGTACGTGAAGCCCAGGTCGACGTCGAGCGCTTTGCGGGGAGTCGTGCTGACGGGTGGGACATCGGCCTGGTCGACATCGATCAAGCCATCAAGCGGGCCGCCGGCAGCCAGCAGCTCCACAGACCGTCGCATGTTGTACTCAGCGACCGGCCGCCGCTCGGTGTCGTAGGTCTCGAGCAGTGCCGGTCTCGCCCAGCCCTGTAGCACCCCCGCCAGCTTCCATGTGAGGTTGTGCGCGTCCTGGATGCCGGTATTCATGCCGAGGCCACCCGCCGGGGTCATCCGGTGCGCTGCGTCCCCGGCGAGGAAGACGCTCCCGGAACGCCACTGGGTGGCCACGTCTGCGAGCGTCGTCCAGGGCGAAACGCCCAGTACCTCCACGTCCAGGTCGGGGACGCCTGCCGCGTCCCTCACTAGCTGCACGCATCGTTCGACCGTGAAGTCGGCAGGCGATTCGCCGTCCTTCGGTCGGTAGCCTGCAGCCATGACCCATCGCGAGCGGCCGTCGGTCGCATAGATGACGCCGGACGCCCGCTCGTTTCTCACGCTGTGCAGAAAGATCGGTGGGTGGGTGAGCCGCTGCATAAGCGGCGCCAGGAAGTGGATGTTCGCGTTGTGTCCCAGCTCTCCGAAACCGGCCATGCCGATCCCGAGCAACCGTCGCACCGTGCTGCGGGCCCCGTCGGCCGCCACAACGTAGCGGCATGTCACATCGATCGTTCTGCCGCTCTCCCGCTCGACAAGCTGGGCACGCACACCTTCGGCAGACTGCCGGAGCGCGCGAAGTTCGACGCCGAATCGGACGTCGGCGATCGGG
>Ga0209648_10004355_pt1 | contig 12018 bp, 10 predicted proteins | sample GraSoi2013_115cm_FD_185830 | JGI IMG/M metagenome (GOLD analysis project Ga0209648, IMG submission 185830) | Grasslands soil microbial communities from the Angelo Coastal Reserve, California, USA - Sample 9_17_2013_115cm (SPAdes) (version 2) | ecosystem: Environmental > Terrestrial > Soil >...
CTCTGGCGTTTCGATCAGGATTACATCGCGCGTGATACCGCCGTAATTCCACCAGTCCGTGTGCAAGGCCGGAACCGCGTCGTCACGGCGCTGGTTGCTGGGCTCGACCACGAGGAAGTTATCCCCGTTGTGCAACAGCTTCGTCACCTCGAAATCGAACGGCGTGAAACCGCCTTCGTGCTCACCCAGTGCCTCGCCATTTAAGTAGATCCGTGCGCGATAGTTCACCGCGCCAAAATATACGAATACGCGCGTGCGCTCGCGTTTCGAGTAGGTGAACGACTTCTCATACCAAAGCGGCCCTTCATAAAACAGCAACTTTTCTTTCTGCGTATTCCAGTCGCCGGGTACGGTAAGCGTTTCAGACGCGTCGAAGTTATACTCGACGAGGTCGCTCTTGTCTTTCGGTTTGCGATTGCGGTAGTACTCCGCGTTCAGGCCCGACTCCAGGGGGTCGACAATAATGTGCCACGCTCCACTCAGACTCGTGGTTTTGCGCCCGGGAACGTTGGCCATCGGCGCCGCAGGCTGCGTTTGAGCCTGAATCATCACGGCAAACAGAAAGATCGGCAGGAAGCGTCGCATACAGTTCTAGCGCAGTTGGCGTCAAGAATACACGAGAAGCGCGCCCCAGCCGGTCAGCGAGGTTCGGTCAGTGAGGTTCGAGGCACCGGACGAGCGTGTCTCGGCCTGCATAATTTACGAAAGACCGAAGATTGTAGAACGATCGGCAAAACTCAGCGGACGCCCACCGTATCGGGGGCCGCATCTTCCACGCTCGCCTCGCGCAAAAACTTCGCCGCCTCTTCGGGCGGTGTGGGATTGATGTAGAAACCGGTTCCCCATTCAAATCCCGCCGTCTTGGTGAGCTTAGGCATGAATTCGATGTGCCAGTGGTAGTACTCGTTGGTCGGATCCTGCGCCGGCGAACTGTGCACGACCAGGTTGTACGGTGGATTATCGAGCACGCGGTCCGCTTTCATCAGCAGCAGCTTGAGAGCTTTCGCAAGATTTTCGAACATGTGCGACGACGAGTTCTCGAAGGCGGATTCGTGGCGCTTGGGGAGTATCCAGGTTTCAAAGGGAAACCGGGGAGCGTACGGGGCGAGGGTTATAAAATCTTCGTTCTCAGCCACGACTCGAATGCCGCTCTCGCTTTCCTGCCGGATGGCATCGCAGAAAACACAGCGCTCTTTGTAGATGTAATACTGCTTGGCTCCCTGCAGTTCCTCCACCACGTAAATGGGCAAAATCGGCAACGCGATCAGTTGCGAATGCGAGTGCTCAAGCGAAGCCCCTGCTGCTTCTCCATGGTTCTTGAACAGCAGAATGTACTTGAAGCGGCGATCTTTCTTGAGATCGAGAATGCGATCGCGGAAGGCCCACAGAACATCTTCGATTCTTTTCGCGGGAAGCGAGGCCAGGGTGGCATTGTGGTCGGGCGTCTCGATGACGACCTCGTGGGCGCCGATGCCATTCATCTTGTCAAACATGCCCTCGGCCTGCTTGTTCAAATTGCCTTCGATGCCGAGCGCCGGGAACTTGTTCGGAACGACGCGGACTGTCCAACCCGGACTGTCTTTCTGGGGAGTATTGCCATTGGCGCTGGGGCGATAGGCCAGGATCTCCGGCGGGGTCTTGCTTTCATTGCCATAACAGAAGGGGCAGAATCCCCCCTTGATTTTCACTGGTTCGCGCACAAAGTCGGTAGGACGCTTGGCGCGATCCGTGGAAATAATCACCCACCGGCCCACGATAGGGTCTTTTCTTAATTCAGGCACGTACTAAATCCTTTCAATAGGAGTTCGCAAAGCCCCGATTGTACGACACGGGAAACGCATTCTGAAACAGCTCGAATGAGGGTTGGCTGTGTCCGTGGTCATAATATACGGCGAGCACGTCGAACCGCCACTGGCACGAAGTGGGCATCTGGCGCAGGAAGTCGCGGGCGACCAGCGATAACTCCCTTTGTTTGTCGCGATCTACAGCGGATTCAGCGGGCTTGACGTCGCGCGCCGTCCGCGTTTTCACTTCGATGAAACAGAGGACGTCCCGATCCCAGCCGACAAGATCGAGTTCGCCACGATGATTGGGGGAGCGGTAGTTGCGGGCGATGATGGTATAGCCGCGCCGGCGCAGGTAGAAATAGGCGTCCTCCTCGCCGCGCCGGCCGGTACGGTGGTGCACTGGCGTGTCCTCCGGCGAAAGCGTGCGCGCTGCCAGCCAGTCCAACGCGCGTAGTGTGGCTTGGGTCAGGCGTCCGTCGAACATGGAGATGCTCCACTCTCACCCTAGCCTGGACGAGCTACGCATTATGTGATCTGTGTCACTGCGCGTCCGGTACAATTCGCTGCCCGTGCGCCCGCTAATAATTCTCCAGGAGAGACAAGAACGCGTCCCGCGTGATTCCAGCCGTTCTAATCAAGTTCGTAATAATATCTCGCCCGACTTCAGCATACTTTGGGATAATCAACGGTCGAGCAACGCCAGGCTTTTCCAGTTTTATGTGGCTACCCTTCTGGCCTGCCTGCCTGCCGATAGCCGATCTGCTCAAACACGCAAATCAGTTTGTGCCAAGGAAGCGGATTTAGGCGTGACATCGATTTTCTCAAAGCCAAAAGGAACTGGAACCTGGAAGCGGAACCCGCCTTTGCGCGGAACTACGGAGTGCTTTCCCTGTCGGGGCACAGGGCGGCCTGCCACAACGCGCCATCCGAGCTCTCGGAGTGCTTGTTCAAACGTTCCCCGCTCGAAGCAACTCACAACAAAAAGTTCTGATGCCTCGGCAAGATTCCTCTTGGCTTCAGCCTCAGTCCTTCCCTGGGTAGTAATGTCCAGTGGAGGGCAATGGGCTATGTACAAGCCGTTCTCTTTCTTGAGGACGCCGAAGAGATGGAATTGTGCCTGCAGCATCACACGCATACCTTCATGATAGATGCATTGTCAACTTCTATCAGCTTTCCTTTTCCGACTCCCGTTTTCCCAACGGTGTTGACCATCACCACCCCGCCCAGCGCGATCGCGCCGCCAACCAGGGAGAGCAACTTCGGCACCTCGCCCAGCCAGATCCATGCAATGCCGATGGCCACGATCGGAATCACGTAGAGCAGCGTCGCGGTGCGTCCGGCAGCGCCGTGCGAAAGAACGTAAGCCCACCCAACATAGGCGAGCGCTCCCGGAAAGATCCCCAGATAAATAACCGCCAGCGTCGCCGAGGCGGGAGCAGTGCGCAGGGTGTGCAGCAGGCCGTTGCCGAAGGGCAGCATCAGCGCGGTCCCGAACCAGATCGAGTAAGCGGTAAATTCCAGCGCGCTGTACCTACCCAGATAATGCTTCTGCAGAATCATGTAAAGCGCGGACGTAACCGCGGCTGCGAGAACGATCAGCGCCTGCGGTGAGAGGCGGATGCCTTCGCCTTCTCCGCTGGCGATCAGCGCGACTCCCGCGAAACTCACGAAGACTCCACACCATCCGATCGCCGTTAGTTTTTCGTGCAGCCAGAGTCGAGCCGCCAGCGCGGTCCAGATCGGCGTGGAGGCAATCAGCAGACTGGCAGCGCCCGCGGTCACGCGCGTCTCTCCGTAATTGAGCGCCAGATTGTAAAAAGTGATCCCGATGGCGCCGGTCAGGATCAGCCCCGGAACGTCGCGCAACTCCGGACGGCGAAAGTGTGCGATCCCGGCATAAATCGCGAGCACCAGGGACGCGACAAGAAAACGCACGATGGCGAGATTCGCAGGCGAATAACCGCGCAGGCCAGCGCGAATGCCGGCAAAGGCCGAGGCCCAAACCACCAGGGTGAATGCAAGAGCGACAAGAGTGCGAGACGTAAAGCGTGGCATCGAGAGGCCTCCTTCCAATAAGGATTTCGGTTGATGAATTCTGCTTATGCAGAGTGGGCGCGTCGGGATCGCGGCGCTACCGGTGCCGTTTACCCGTTGTCGTTTATCAGGGTAAAGTTCACCAGGTATCGCCGCCTCGTTCAGGAGGCCACGCGCCGAACTGGCGCCGCAACAATGCAATCTGACCGGCGTGATAACTGTTATGCGCCGCGATTTGCCACAGCATCGCGTGCACGGTGGACTCACGCGGAGACTGTCCTGGACCCAGGTGCTGAACTTTTCGCTCCAGCGCCGCCGTATTGGATTCCGCGAGGCGCGCAAGCTCGGCCAGTAGATCGGTAAAGCGGCGAGTCGTCGCCTGCCACGCCTCGACGTCATTAATCGCGCGACTTTCGGCGGCTGGACTTGGATGGGCCGGCCAGCCTTCGATCGCTTTGCCTGGGTAAGGTCGATTCTCGCCCGCGATCTTGCCGAGGTCGTAGTCCATCCAGTAGTTCATGTGCTCCACGATCTGCCAGATGGAGTGCGGATATTCCGCCACGGTCCGGGCTGCCAGCTCCGCCGAAATATCTTCGACGCAAGCGACCGGATCCACGTGCGCGCCTTTGCCATATACGAGTTCGCGCAGTGTGCTGTCGCCCATACGTTCCATCCTTTCTCCAGAGCGTGCAAGATATGTAGAGACGGGGCTTGCCCGGTCTCAGGCTGCCGATGCCCAGCCCCCCAAAAAGGGCATCTGATTTCGAAGGGCATGCGGTATCGCTAAAGCGATACCCTGATACGAAACTGGACGGTGCCAGCGGAGACGCGGCGAGCCGCGTCTCTACAGGACTGTGACCACGTCGCCGACGCGAATCGTACCCGGCGTAAGAATCTGGGCCCGCAATCCTCCGCGGTGCAGCAGGCCCTTGATCACGGATTTCCCCGTCACTTTCTGCAAGTGATCGCAGGGCTCGCACAGGCGGATGCCGCGAATGCGCACATCGCCGATGGCAAACTCCTTGCCCACCAGATGATTCAGTGGTACGTTGCGAGTCACGATGTTGCGGCGAGCTTCGCCGACAGCGAGCTCAACGCGGTAGTCCCGCCGCAGCGCCTCAATCGCCTCCACCTCAATCAGCGTGAGTTCGTGATCCGGCTCGGGCTTGAAGAAGGTGCCCAGTTTCAGCGCGTATCGGTCACCCTCCAGCCCCGCGCCCGGAATCGCCACCGCCTGAGCAACAGACTGCGGCGGCCCTTCGGCAACAGAGGCGACGTGAATCGACTCCACAGTCCCGTTCCACATGGCGTACCTCCGCCGACTTAACGACCAACGACCAACGACTACGCGTTCTTTTCGACGACAGCGATCGATTCTTCCAGCGCATCCATGGCAACGTCGGCTTCGTCCTTGGTAACGATGAGCGGCGGCGCGATGCGAACCGTGCTCGGGCCGCAGCCTAGAAACAAAACGCCGCGCTCGAACGCCAACTCCACAATGCGGTCGCGCTCGCTCGCCCCATACTCGCGTGTCTTCTGGTCTTTCACGATCTCGACGCCGATCATCAGGCCGCGTCCCCGGACATCGCCGACGATTTTGTGCTTCCTTGGCCAGCCGGCCATGCGCTTGAGCATGTGGTCGCCGACTTCCTGTGAGTTCTTGAGCAGCCCTTCCTTCTCGATCACATCGAGCGTCGCCAGCGCCGCGGCGATGCAAACGGGGTTCCCACCGAAAGTGGACGCGTGCGAACCGGGCACCCAGTCCATGATCTCGGCCTTGCTCATGGTGATGCCGAGCGGCATCCCGGACGCTATGCCCTTCGCGATGCAAACCATGTCGGGATGCACGCCGGTGTGTTCAACCGCAAACCATTTGCCCGTGCGGCCGATGCCACTTTGGATTTCGTCCAGCACCAGCAGGATGCCGTGCTTGTCGCAGATGCGGCGCAGCTCCTGCATGAAGATCGATGGCGCGATGACGTATCCGCCTTCGCCCTGGATCGGCTCGACAAAAATGGCCGCGACTTCTTCCGGCGCGAGAATGGTTTTAAACAATTGGTCTTCGATATAGCGCGCACAGCCAAGCGCGAATTTCTCGGCGTCCGGAGGGCCGCCCGCGCAACCCCGATACACATCGGGATAGCGCACGTGCGTAACCCCGGGCACGAGCGGCGAGAAGCGGCGCTTCTGCTGCGGCTTCGAGGCGGTCAACGAGAGCGCGCCCATGGTCCGTCCGTGGAAAGCGCCGAAGAATGCGATCACTTGCTGCCGCCGGGTGTGATAGCGCGCCAGCTTCAAGGCGCACTCGATGGCTTCGGTGCCGGAGTTTCCATAGTAAATTTTGTGCGGCCCCGGCATCGGTGCGATCTTTGAGAGCCGCTCGGCCAGCGTCACCATGCTTTCGTAGTAGAAGTCGGTGCCCGACATGTGGATCAGTTCGCCCGCTTGCTTCTGAATGGCGGCAACTACCTCCGGATGGCAGTGGCCGGTCGAGGTCACAGCAATGCCAGCGGAAAAATCGAAGAACTCATTGCCGTCCACGTCTTCGATCACAATGCCACGCCCGCGCTTGGCGACCAACGGATACGAGCGCGTATACGAAGGCGACATGTATTGCTCATCGGCCGCGAGAATGCGCGTGGCATTAGGGCCCGGAAGCGCGGTCTTGAGCTTGGGGCCGATGGTTAAAGTCTTGGTCATGGAGTCCTCCTTATTAGTTCCCGGTTCTCAGTTCTCAGTGTGGATTAGGCCCGGTTTCGAGCAGCTTCCACGGAGATAGGCTGCTTGGGCTGGGGGCTAAAAGCTAAGAGCCAAACGCTAAAAGCGATTAGCGGAGCAATGAAAGAAGTAAGAAAAATTAGTCGCTGCCAAAGAGATTGGCGCGCACGTGCGAAGGCAGAACGGAAAGGTACCGGCGCGGACACGCGCGTCCCTCGATCCAGCATGTCCGGAGAAGCGAAATGTGACCGTTCGAGCGCATAGCACTACGAACAGTATATCTTGGGTTTGATCGCGGCGTAACCCCCCAAAACCGAACCCGCCCAAGAAATCCCGCGCCACGAACACGTAGGGACGGCCGCCCTCCTTCGATCTCGCGCAGGACCCGTCCAAGCTGAGCGAAGCTCGGCGGCTGCCAGGTTGTATTCCCGCTGTCGATCGAAGATGGCTACTGGAGAGCCGGGCGTCCTCGCCCAGCTGGACGGGCGAGACGCCCGTCCCTCCATCGTATGACTCATCACGCAGTCACGGTGTCAGGTTCGCCTCGGCATCGAAGACGAACCGATCACTGAGCAGGAAATTCACCAGCGAACACAAGGCAATCGCAAAGACATTCGACGGGATATAGTCGAACTTTAGTTCGCCAACCAACAGCCGCATCATTACAAGATTCCCGACAATCGAAACCGTGCCGTTGCTGGCGTTGAACTTGGCCAGCCTGACCAGTGACTGCACTGGCCGCGCAGCCGGCCGGTCCGCCCAGGTGAAGCGTTCGTGCCACAAGAAGTTGTGGATCACCGCGATCTCGACCGCTAGCCCCGTGGCCAGCAGATAATCGAGCTTCAGCCCGGAGCGAAAAACGGCCAGCGCCGCCACCTGCACAACGATGCCGATTCCACCAACGGCGTTGAATTTCATCCAGCGAAAAAGGCTCTGCCGAGCTTCGCTCGGCCTTGACCCTTCGACTTCGCTCAGGGCAGGCTCGCGAGGGCGCCCGTCCCTCCACAAACCCTTCATGAAATTCTCTCTTCCCGATAAAGATGAACCGTATTCTTCAGGCTGACGACCACCAGCATCAGCAGCATTACCGCCAATCCAATCGCGCCGCCAATATCAAACAGCCGATAGCGCCCGTGAATCACCCACGCCCACCGGAACATCGCCAGGTTTCCGACCGCCAGCAGAACGCGCAACTCGGTCGGCCCGAAGCGCCACAACGAAAGATGGAATTCGCCGAGCGTATATGTCGCCAGATACGACTGGATGGAAAGCAACAGAAACGCAATCAGCAACCCAATCGCAATCACCGGATGCATGTATCCGGAGAGCGCCAGTCCGCCCATCATCGCCACTGCGCCGATGGAATCGATGATGTGGTCCACGTAGAAGCCGTAACGCGGCCTCTGCCGCTGGCGGACGCGCGCCAAGGTTCCGTCAAGGCTGTCGCCGAACCAGTTCACCGCCAGACAAACGACGGCGGCAAGCAGCATGCGGCGATCGTGAACGGCCAGTGCGTAGCAAACGCCAGTCGCGATCTGGGCGGCAAAACCGAGAAGGGTTAGGCGGTCGGAATTGACCCAGGCCGGCATCCGCTCCGCCATCCAGACGAGGGCCCGCTTCTCGGCGGCAGCCAGGAAACTTCCGTGAACCCGCGTCGCCTGCCGGAACCCGGCGCGCCGGGCCTCGGCCAAAGTCTTAGGGTTGATCTGTTCCGCAAAGTCTGCCAGTGAAGTAGCCACGATTGCCTCCGCACTGGCGGCACTATGCGGCGCAGATGTTGGGATGGCAATGCATCGCAGGTAAAACGGAGATCAACCGACAAGTCGAGGTACTTCAAGTATTTAGAGGAGAGTATCTCCTGCCAATCCAGCCCCGTACCCATTGAACATCCCAAGTGCGACGGTGGTTAAGGATTCCACAACTGTTAAACTTGGCCGGTTGCCTCCCAAAAAGAAATCGCCGCTGCAAGAGACTGCCGTGCCTGCGCCTATGCCCGCTTCCGGTCAGGCTCATGAAAAGGGCATAGGCCGGATTTTCCTGATCGATACGATGTCGTTTATTTTTCGCGCTTATCACGCGATGGCGCGGCAGCGTCCTATGTCGACCAAGACAGGGGTTCCGACGGCGGCGACGTACGTCTTCGTCAACATGCTGCGGAAGCTGCGGGACGATTTTTCGCCCGAGTATCTGGCGGCGGTGTTTGATGTGGGGGCGCCGACGATCCGCAATCAGCAGGCGGAAGCGATCACGACGATCCGCAAGTTCGACATCAAGACGCAGACCTTCAAAGAATCGCAATATGGCGGCTACAAGGCGAACCGCGCCGAGATGCCTGGCGACCTGGTGCAGCAGATTCCATATATTCGGCGGGCGCTGGAGGGATATCGCATTCCAATTTTGCAGCTGGAAGGTTACGAAGCCGACGATGTGATTGGAACGCTGGCCCGGAAAGCGGCGGCGGAATCGTATTCAGTGTTTGTCGTGTCGAGCGACAAAGACATGCTGCAATTGGTTAACGACAAGGTTTGGGTGCTGAATCCGCCGAAGGACAACCTGATTTGCGATGCGGCGAAGGTGGAGGAAATTCTCGGAGTGCCACCGTCGAAGGTGGTCGACGTAATGGCGTTGCGCGGCGACTCGGTGGACAACATTCCCGGAGCGCCGGGGATCGGCGACAAGGGCTCGGTGGATCTTATTCAGCGATTCGGCAGCGTGGAGCAGGCGCTGGAACGCGCCGGGGAAGTGGAGAAGAAGACGTATCGGGAATCGCTGCAGAACAATCGCGACAATATTTTGTACAGCAAACAACTGGTGACGATCGATACCGACGTGGCAGTCGAGCTGGATGTTGCCGCGATGAAAGCGGGCGACCCGGACGTTGAATCGCTCCGCGCGCTGTTTGCTGAGCTCGAATTTACTTCTTTGCTGAAAGAATTGCTTCCAGTAGTGGAAGTGAAGGAGGGCGACTACCGGGAGATCAAGTCGAAGGCTGAATTCGAGGAATATTTGCGAGCCTTGGGCGAGAACGCCTCGCTCGCGCTCGCGATTCCGACGGAGCACACGGAGAGCATCGAAGAGGACGACGACGAGCCCCAGCCTGCGCAAACCGGGTTTCTGGCTTTGCAGCACGCGGACGTGGAAGATCAGAATGCGACCGGTCTGAAGCGCATTGCAGTTTCGAATGCACCCGGGGCTGGGGCGATGGTCGCGCTCGAAGACAGAGCGCTCGCCGATCGAGTGAAGAGCGCACTCGAAGATGCCGCTGTGCCGAAGACGGTTCACGATCTCAAATCTACACTGCACTATTTTTCAGATTTTTCCGAGCGGGGAATTGCATTAGCCGGAGTGAGGCATGATCCCATGCTGTATTCCTACCTGCTCGATCCGACGTACTCGTCGCATTCGTTGCCCGAGGTTGCGTTGCGGAGATTCAATTTGAAGGTGAGCGGCAACCTGGCGGAAGCGGCGGATGTAACGGGCAGGCTGGCGAGCGCGCTCCGCAAAGAAATCGACGACCAGGGACTGACCTCGGTGTACGAAAAGATCGATGCGCCGCTGGTGCCGGTGCTGGCGCGCATGGAAGATGCGGGCGTGAAGATCGATCCGGCGGTGCTGGGGCAGATGTCGGTGAAGCTGCAGCGCGAGGCCGAAGCCAAGGCGCGGGACATTTATGAGCGCTGCGGCGTAGAGTTCAACATCAATTCGCCGAAGCAACTGGGTGATGTGCTGTTCAACAAGCTGGCGCTGCCGATGCCGGTAAAATACGGGAAAGGAAAGAAGATTTCGACGGCCGTGGATGTATTGGAAGGACTGGCTGCGGATCACGAGGTGCCACGGCTGGTGCTGGAGTACCGGCAACTGACGAAGTTGAAGTCGACTTATGTGGATGCATTGCCGGCGCTCATTCGCAATCAGAGCGGCCGCGTGCATACAACTTTTGGGCAGACCGGGACAGCGACGGGTAGGCTGTCGTCGACAAATCCCAACCTGCAGAATATTCCGATTCGCACGGAACTTGGGCGAGAGATTCGGGCGGCGTTCATTGCAGAGCCTGGGCACGTGCTGCTGGCCGCGGATTATTCGCAGATCGAACTGCGGCTGCTGGCACATTTTTCGAAAGACAAACTATTGGTGGAAGCGTTTCGGCGCGGCGATGACATTCACACGCTGACCGCGTCGCAGGTGTTTGGCGTCCCGCCGCTGATGGTGACGCCGGACCACCGACGGCAGGCGAAGGTGGTGAACTTCGGGATTGTTTACGGCTTGTCGGCGTTTGGGCTGTCGCAGCAGTTGGGGATCACGACCGGCGAGGCAAAAAAATTCATCGATGCCTATTTCGAGAAATATGCCGGAGTTCGCGCATTTATCGATGCCACACTCGAAGAGGCCCGTCGCGACCAGAAAGTCTCGACCCTGTTCGGGCGCATTCGGCCGATTCCCGATATCAACAGTAAGAACGCCACCCAGCGCGGGTTTGCAGAGCGGACGGCGGTGAACACTCCGCTGCAGGGAACGGCTGCCGACCTGATCAAGCTGGCGATGATCCGGATTGATGAGGAGATCCGGAAGCGCGAGATGAAGTCGCGGATGACTTTGCAGGTGCACGACGAACTTGTGTTCGACGTGCCGGAGAATGAAGTGGAAACGATGAAGCCGCTGGTGCGGGAGCACATGGAGGCAGCGCATTCGCTCGAGGTTCCGCTACTGGTGGAGATCGGAGTGGGGCCAAACTGGCGGGACATGGAGTAGGGGAACGCTTCGAGGCAGCACATGATGGAGTCGAACGCGAGGGAAACTATTCCACCATTTTCGTGACAACGTTTCCGATATACTCAGAGGAACGATCCTTGCGAGCGCCGCGTTCGTTTGTTCTTTCCAGCCGGTTCTTTCCAGCCGGATTCCAGCCGCATCACCAGGATTTTCGATCCTGCGGAGGCAGTCGGATGAGTGCAGGCCCATCGGCGGCGTTCGAAAAAACGCAACGGCGCGTTCTTCCCCGGCAACCCATCACCGTACCCCTGGACGTGATCGCATTGCGATGCGGAATCCCCGAAAATTTACCTGGGCGCTGCACCGACCTCAGTGAAGCCGGCGTGGGCGCGGTGGTGGCCGGAGAACTGGCTGCGGGTCAACAGGTCGCGGTCGAACTTCGCCTTCCGAATATTGGCGTGCCCGTTCGGGCGCGGGCGCAGGTTCGTTATCAGTCACAGCTGCGCTGCGGACTTGAGTTTATGGGGCTGGAGGTGGAGCAGCGGGAGATGATCCGGTATTCACTTTACCGCTCCGCACCACCGTCCACAAAAAAAGCAGAGAAAGTTGCGTCCGCAAACGCGGAAGCGCCGGTGGTCGCTGTGCAACTGCCCGCTCAGCCCAGACGCAGAATTCGCATCGGGCGGCGAGGATTTTATATGCTGTTCGCATGCCTGCTGGCGCTCGCCGGTCTGGGATTGTGGCAGTGGCAGAGGTCCTGGAGCGAACT
>Ga0209648_10004356_pt1 | contig 12018 bp, 9 predicted proteins | sample GraSoi2013_115cm_FD_185830 | JGI IMG/M metagenome (GOLD analysis project Ga0209648, IMG submission 185830) | Grasslands soil microbial communities from the Angelo Coastal Reserve, California, USA - Sample 9_17_2013_115cm (SPAdes) (version 2) | ecosystem: Environmental > Terrestrial > Soil >...
CGAGCACGAGGGCGAGTCTGGGCCGACGCCCGCCGGCGTCGCCGGCATGACGATGACCGCCGCCGTCGGCCAGATCCTGGTGCTCGACCTGGTCTTCTCGCTCGACAGCATCATCACCGCCGTCGGCATGACCAACGAGATCCCGATCATGGTGGTGGCCGTGCTGGTCGCGGTCAGCTTGATGCTGGCCGCCGCCGATCCGCTGGCGCGCTTCATCGGCAACAATCCGACCATCGTCATGTTGGCGTTGGGCTTCCTGCTGATGATCGGCGCCACCCTGCTGGCCGACGGCGTCGGCGTGCACGTGCCCAAGGGCTACATCTACGCCGCCATGGCCTTCTCGGCGCTGATCGAGGGGCTGAACATGCTGGCCCGGCGGCGGAAGAGGAAGAGGAAGTAGATCGAACGGATTGAGGCGACAAACCAGACCTCATCCTGAGGAGCGGCCGTAGGCCGCGTCTCGAAGGATGGGCAACAACGGTGTTGTCCCATCCTTCGAGACGCCGCGTGGAGTTTACCCCGAGGGTATCCGAGGGGCGCGGCTCCTCAGGATGAGGTGAGTGCTGGAGTGACGCACGCCTCTCGCGCTAAGCTCGCGCCATGAAGCTCAAGGACAAAGTCGCCATTGTTACCGGCGCGGCATCGGGTATCGGCGCGGCGTCGGCTCGTCTGTTTGCGGCCGAGGGCGCGCGGCTGGCGCTCGTCGACCAGGACAAGGTGGGGCTGGGCCAGGTCGCGGCCGACATCGAAGCGGGCGGCGGCAGCGCCATCATCCTTCCCGCCGACGTCAGCAGCGATGCCGAAGCGCGCGCCGGCGTGGCCCAGGTCATGGAAAAATGGGGCCGCATCGACGTGCTGCTGACGGCGGCCGGCATGTCGACCGGCGGCACGGTCGACGCCATCGAGGAGGCGGCGTGGGACCGCACCTTCGCGGTCAACGTCAAGGGCACCTATCTCTGGATCCACTATGCCATCCAGCCGATGATCGTGGCCCAGGCGGGCGCCATCGTCACCATCGGCTCGCAGCTCGCGCAGTCGAGCCCGGGCAAGAACGCCGCTTACGTTGCGTCCAAGGGCGCCATCGCCTCGCTCACCAAGACCATCGCCGTCGACCACGCCGCGCAGGGCATCCGGGTCAACGCGCTGATGCCGGGCGTCATCGACACGCCGATGCCGGCCCGCTCGCTGCAGCGTTATGCCGATCCCGAGGCGATGAAGGCCTACTGGAAGCAGCGCCATCCCATGGGCCGCATCGGCCAGCCGGAGGAGGTGGCGCGCGCGGCGCTGTTCCTCGCCAGCGATGATTCGTCCTTCGTCACAGGAACGCTGCTGTTCGTCGATGGCGGCTGGACGGCGCACTGATGGCGAAGAAGCTGACACCCGAACAGATCGCCGGCTACGAGCGCGACGGCTATGTCTGCCCCGTCGCTGCGTTTTCGCCCGAGCGGGCACGCCGATGGCGCGGGCGGCTGGAAGACTTCGAAAGGACCGAGGGCCGCAAGATGACCCGCGGCCACAATTTCAAGCCGCACCTGCTTTTCCCTTGGGTCGACGAGATCGTGCACGCGCCCGAAGTGCTCGACGCGGTCGAGGATCTGATCGGGCCGGACATCCGCCTGTTCCATCTCACCGCCTGGCCGAAGGATGCGGGCTCCGGCACCTATGTGAGCTGGCACCAGGATGCGACCTATTTCGCGCTCGAACCGGCGTGCCATGTCACCGCCTGGGTGGCGCTGACCGACGCGCCGGTCGAGGCGGGCTGCATGGAAGTGGTGCCGGGCTCGCACCGGCTGGGCCAGCTGCCGCATGCCGAGATGCAGGATCCGGAGAATTTGCTGTCGCGCGGCCAGACATTGGCGAGCGATGTCGATCGTACCAAGACGGCGTTCATGCCGGTGAAGGCTGGGCAGTTCTCGCTGCACCACACCCACCTCGTGCACAATTCGCGGCCCAACCGTTCGCACGACCGGCGCATCGGCCTTGGCATCAGCTACATCCCGACCTCGGCCCGCTGCATTTCGCCGACGCGCGTCACCGCCATGCTGGTGCGCGGCGAGGACAAGTACGGACATTTCGACGACGAGCGGCGGCCGATCCATGAGGCCGGACCGCAGGAACGCGCCTTCCATGCCGAGGCGGTGGCCCGCTTCCGTGCGATGAATGCCAGCGAATCATCGGAGAAGAAGATCGCTGTTGTAAAACGCTGACGCTTTATCAGGGCGCACATTATCAAGGGCGCACATTGTCAAGTCGCGCACATTGTCATCCCGAGCGTAGCGAGGGACCTTTATTGCTGCTTTAAAGGTCCCTCGCTGCGCTCGGGATGACAATATTGCTCTAATCGAGGATTGGCCCCTTATGCTCCGTCTCCCCTATCACAACCGCTACGCCTACTCGCCGATCACCGAGCGCGAGGACTACTCCTGGCCCGACGGCAAGCGGCTGGCGGTCTATCTCGGCCTCAACATCGAGCATTTCGCCTTCGGCGCCGGCGACGGTCATCTGCTGACCGTGGCCGGCACGCCGCCCGATCCGCGCACCTTCGCCTGGCGCGACTACGGCAACAGGGTGGGCGTCTGGCGCTGCCTCGAATTGTTCGACGAGCTCAACCTGCCGGCGGCGCACCTGATCAACACCACGGTGTTCGACTACGCGCCGCAGATCGTGGCGGCGCTCAAGGCGCGGGGCGACGAGTTCATCGGCCATGGCCGCACCAACGCCGAGCGCCACGGCCAGATGTGGGAGTCCGACGAGAAGCGTTTCCTCGAGGAGGTGCGCGACGCCATCGAGAAGGCCTCGGGCAGGCGGCCGCGCGGCTGGATGGCGCCGTGGATGAGCTCCAGCCATCACACGCCCGACCTTTTGAAGGAAACCGGCTTCGACTTCCTGATGGACTGGCCGGCTGACGACCAGCCGCTGTGGCTGAAGACGCGCTCGGGCCCGCTGATGAGCGTGCCCTATCCGATCGAGATCAACGACAGCCCGCAGATCCTGGTGCGCCACCACACGCCCGAGCAGTTCCGCGACTTCATCATCGGCCAGTTCGAGGAGCTCTTGCGCCAGTCGGCCAAGCAGCCGCTGGTCTGCGGCATCGCGCTCCATACCATGGTGGTGGGCCAGCCCTATCGCCTGCGCATGCTGCGCGAGGCGCTGCAGCACATCGTCGGCCATCCGCAGAAGGACAAGGTGTGGTTCACCCGGCCGTCGGCGATCTACGACCATTGCGCCGCTCTGCCCAAGGGCACGATGACGCCGCCGCCGGCATGACATGACCCTGGCGGCACTCGCCGACTGGCTGGCCGAATCGGGCCTGCGCAACCTGCCGCTGGAGGAGATGGTCGACGGCTTCTCGCGGCGACTGAATGATATGGGCGTGCCCGTGGCGCGCACCTTCGTCGGCATGAACACGCTCCATCCCATGGTGCGGGCGCGCAGCATGATCTGGGACCGCGCGACGGGGCCCGGCCCGCACTTCGAGTTCGGTCATGGCAACATCGACTCGCCCATCGTGCGGGAGAGCCCCTTCGCGCCGATGCTGCGGGACGGCATCGCCGAGCGCCGCCGCCGCGTCGACGACCCGGCGGTCGCCGGGGAAGCGCCCGTGTTCGAGGAGCTGCACGCGGCGGGCATGACGGAGTGGCTGGGCCACGTCTTTCCCTTGGGTGAGCTGATGCCGAAGATCGGCGGTCAGCGCGAGGCCGAGCATGCCCAGCGGCTGGGGCTCGTCTGTTCGGTCACGACCGACCGGCCGGGCGGCTATCTCGACTCCGACATGGCGGTGCTGAAACAGGCGCTGCCGCTGTTCGCTCTCGCTGCGAAGGCCGTCACCATGCGCACGATCGGCCATGGCCTGCTGGCCGCCTATCTCGGCGACGATCCGGCGAGCCGCGTCTACGCCGGCACCGTGCAGCGCGGCGAGGTGCAGAGCGTCGAGGCCATCGTGTTCTTCACCGACCTGCGCGGCTTCACGGCGCTGGCCGATGTCACGCCCGGCAAGGAATTGATAACGCTGCTCGACGAGTGCTTCGAATGCATGGTGGCGCCGGTCGTGCAGCGCGGCGGCGAGGTGCTGAAATTCATGGGCGATGGCCTGCTCGCGGCTTTCGACGCCGGTCCGGCGGCTCGCGCCGAGGCCTGCAATGCCGCGCTCGACGCCGCGACCGAGGCGCTCGCCTTGATCGATGCGCTGAACGAACGACGGCGGGCCGAGGGCCGGCGGGCGATTGAACTCGATATCTCGCTGCACATCGGCACGGTCCAATACGGCAATGTCGGCACCGCCGCGCGGCTCGACTTCACGGTGATCGGGCCGGCGGTGAACGAGGCATCGCGCATCGAAAAATTGTGCGAGCCGCTGGGGCACAGCCTCCTGATCTCGCGGCAGTTCGCCGAGGCGGCGGTGTCGTGCCGTTCCCGCCTGGTCTCGCTCGGCCGCCACCGCCTGCGCGGCGTGCGCGACGAGACGGAGCTGTTCGCGCTGTCATCCTGAGCGCAGCGAAGGATCTCATGCCAGTGGTAAGCGGCGATGAGGTCCTTCGCTTACGCTCAGGACGACAAGAAGAGAAATCGCGCTCGATGGCCGTTACTTCCCGTATACCGCTGACTCGAAAGCGTAGAACAGCGGCAACGCCTTCACGTCGGCGAAGGGCAGGACCTGGGTGACGTAGACGCCGCCCACGCCCTTCTTCTGGTCGATCCAGTAATAGGTGTTGGCGAGGCCCGCCCAGGCGAGCGCGCCGGCCGAGCGGCCGGTCGGCGCCTCTTCGTTGTTGATCATGAAGCTGAGGCCCCACTGCTTGTCCATGCCGGGGAAGAACTCCGCGTCATTGGAGAACGGCGGCGCCGCGGTCTTGAGCAGGCAGACTTTCGAATCGCCCATGGCGTTCTTGGACATGTCGGCCACCGTCGCGGGCTTCAGCACCGCCTCACCTTTGTCCGACTTGCCCTGGTTCAGCATCATGCGGACGAACTTGAGGTAGTCGCCGGCCGTGCTGTAGAGCCCGCCGCCGCCCATCTCGAACTCGGGTTCCTGCGGCAGCTCGAGCGCGGTGTCGGGCTGCAGGGCGCCGTCGGGACCGCGATGATGGATCTTGGCCAGGCGCTTGCGCATGCTGTCGGTGATGCGGAAACCGGTGCTGTCCATGCCGAGCGGGCCCAGGATGTTGTCGCGCATGTACTGGCCGAGCTTCTTGCCGCTCGTCGCCTCGACCATCTTGCCCGCCCAGTCGATGTTGATGCCGTAGAACCAGCGTTCGCCGGGATCGAACAGCAGCGGCGTGGTCAGTGCCTTGTTCTGGCAGCTGATGACGCCCGGCACCTCCATCGCCTCCATGTACTTGCCGACCTCGGGGCTCCAGATGTCGTAGCCGAAGCCCGCGGTATGGGTCAGCAGGTGGCGCAGGGTGATGTCGCGCTTGGCCTTGCGCGTCTTGGGCTTGCCGGCGGAATCGAAGCCCTCGAGCACGCCCACGTCGCCGAGCGCGGGGATCACCGACTTGGCCGGCGCGTCCAGCGCGAGCTTGCCGCGTTCCACGAGCTGCATGGTGGCCGCCCCGGTGATCGCCTTGGTCATCGAGGCGATCCACGCCACGGTGTCGGGCGTCATGTCGGCGGCCTCGCCCAGCACCCGTTTGCCGAAGCCGGCCTCGTAGGTCGTGCCCTTGGCGTCGGTCGCCGTGGCGGTAACGCCCGGCACGTCGCCTTTGCTCACGGCGTCCTTCAGGACCTTGTCGGCTGCTGCTTTCATGGCGTTTCTCCTGATTGTCGTTCTGGCGTGGCGAAAAGCCTATGCCTCCCGGCGGCCGGATCAAGCGCGGCCGCTCCGTTCGTTCCGTGGAACAAGCGCGGCGCGAACGGCGCGATGCCGCGGAAGATGATGCACAGGGCAATGCCGACACGTTGCAGGCAAAGGAACGGCACCGATGGCGATTGGCGGTACTTCTACAACGATGGAAATAACAATTGGCCCCCGACTGGTGCCTGCTTATTCGGGAGCGTAAATCGGCACTATTAGTGTTGCTAATAATTCACTTGACTATTACTTAAGTTCTGTTATCCTGCCGTGTGTCTTGCAGGAACGGTACTTGCGTATGCCGGCGAGTATTCGGTGGAAAGCGGCGGCACTCTGGTCTTGAGAAAGCGCGCTCGCGCGTCAATATTAGGAGAACATATTAGTAATATTACGACCAATAGTTGTACAGGTGATGGAGGAAAAGGTGATCCGATACATCGTCAGGCTCTGTGTCTGGGCAGGAGCCGTCATCTCACTCGGCGGCTGCTACACCGCGGAGGATTCTTGGAAGATATGCTGCAGCTTGCACATCGTCGGTGATGAAACGTCGAGTCCAGCAGCGCGAAAGACAGTCATCGATTGGGAGCGGCGGACGACCTTCGGCGGTGACGGCGTGGCGGACAGATCGATCAACTGGTCTCTTCCTCCTTACTACTCCTGGACGAAGAACCAAATCGCGTCAGCCGTCACCGACTTTCTGGCTGCCAATCCAGGGGCGCGAGCGAGCGACTATTTTCTTAGCTTGGGAATGAACTGCAGTCCCGCGACCATTACCTCGAAGGCTGATGTGACGCGGTGCGAGATCGAACTGCCAGTATGGGTCGAGTGCAGTTCACTGAACATATTTTTCCCCGGCGGCGCTCCTGTCCCTGAAGAGTTGCGAAAGCCGATCTCCGCACTTCTCGATGTGAGTGTCGAGGTATCGGCTTTGACGTTTCTCGACAGTTCCGCCCGGGTGGTTCGGGTTCTTGGAGGACGCCTATGTCATCGATAGCCCTGAGACAGTACACTTTCGGTGTCGGCCCTCTCACTTTCGCGCACAACTTCCTTGTCTTGTATGACAATCAGGGAAACGTGGTCGCTGAGCTCCACGGAAAGCCGGCCGACCCAGCGACCGGTGACGAGCTCGAAAAGCCTATAGGCCGCAGCAGTGACAACCTTGGAGCCTTTGAGACGGGAGGAAAGGGCCTTTTGAACATTCCCGGGCAGGCAGAGAAGATACTCTGGGAAGGTCCAGAGGACCCTACGGCTAGATGGCAGGCAGCCAGAGAAGCTCTCAAGCAGATCAATAGCCGGGGCCTGACTTACAACTTATGGGGCAGCGATCTCAATGGGCCAAGGGACTGGGATGCGCCGGTGCCGCCAGTCATCGCGGGCAACAGCAATTCGGTGAATCGTACGCTCATCGATGCAATGGGGCTTCAGTTGCCCGGCATGCCGACCATGGCGCCTGGAACCGAGAACCAGCTTCTGCCGCAAAATCAGATCGACCAGATCCGCCAAAACAACGGCATTCCGCCCGTGCCAAAAGGAGGTCTGTTCTAGGCGTAGTTGCCGCGCACCGTCGCTCGGCCGTTGCCCTTGCCTTCCTGTTGGCCCGCAGGACTACCAGCGCAGGCTTGGCGGCGGCCTTTGCCGGCTGGGCTGTCCCGAGCGACGGCGGGATTCACGTCCCCGTAACGTGCAGCGCGAACGCATAGGCGATCGCCACCTCATCGAGGCGATCGAAGCGGCCGGCCGCCCCGCCATGACCTGCGCCCATGTTGGTGCGCAGAAGGACCGGGCCGCCGCCGGTCATCGTTGCCCGCAACCGCGCGACCCACTTCGCGGGCTCCCAGTAGGTGACTCGGGGATCAGTGAGACCGGCCATCGCCAGGATCGCCGGATAGTCGCTGGCGGCGACGTTGTCGTAGGGCGAGTAGGAGAGGATGTAGCGGAACGCCGCTTCGTCGGTGATCGGGTTGCCCCATTCAGGCCATTCGGGCGGCGTCAGCGGCAGCGCGTCGTCGAGCATGGTGTTCAGTACGTCGACGAAAGGGACCTCGGAGACGATGCCGGCGAAGAGGTCGCCCGCCCGGTTGGCGATGGCGCCCATCAGCATGCCGCCCGCGCTGCCGCCGTGACCGACGATGCGCTTGGCCGAGGTGTATTTTCCGTCGATCAGCGCGCGCGCCACCGCGGCGAAGTCGTCGAACGTGTTCGTCTTCTTGTCGCGCTTGCCGTCGAGGTACCAGCCCCAGCCCTTGTCCGAGCCGCCCCGCACATGGGCGATGGCGTAGACGAAGCCCCTGTCGACCAGCGACAGGCGATTGGCCGAGAACGACGCCGGCATCGCCATGCCGTACGAGCCGTAGCCGTAGAGCAGGAGCGGCGCCAGGCCGTCGCGCGTGAAATCCCGGCGGTGCAGGATCGACACCGGCACCTGGGCGCCGTCGTGCGACGTGGCCATGATACGGGTCGTGACATAGGCGGCCGGATCGTGGCCGGCGGGAATTTGCTGGCGCTTGCGCAAGGTGCGCCGGCGGCTTGCCATGTCGTAGTCGTAGGTCTCCGCCGGCGTCGTCATCGAGGAATAGGCGAAGCGCAAGGTGGTGGTATCGAATTCGTAGCCGTCGATGATGTCGAGCGCGTAGGCCGATTCTGCAAAGCCGATGACATGCTCGGCGCCATCGACAAGGTCGCGGATCACGATCGAGGGCAGCGCGTTCGCGCGTTCCAGCCGCACCAGGTGCCCGCCATAGAGCGCCATGCGGATGATGTAGGTGCCGGGACGATGCGGGATCAGCGCCCGCCAATGGCGGCGCTCCGGCGTTGCCAGCGGCGCCGTGGCGATGCGGAAGTCGATTGCATCGCCTTCGTTGGTAAGGATGAAGAGTTCGTCGCCGCGATCGAAGGCGGTGTAGCGGACGCCGGTCTCCCGCGCCGCCACGAGGCGGGGCTGGGCGTCGACCTGCGAAAGGTCGATCAGCCAGCGCTCGGAGGTTTCCTGGTTGCCGGTGGCGACGACGGCGAAGCGGCCGCTCGAACTTTCCTCGATGCGGGTGAACCAGCCGCTGTCCTTTTCCTCGTAGACGAGGATGTCGTCATCCTGCGCCGTGCCCAGCCGATGGCGGTAGACTTTCAGCGGCCGATGGTTCTCGTCCTGGCGGACATAGAAGAAGAATGTCGAATCGTGGCCCCACACGACGTTGCCGCTGGTCTGCTCGACGCTATCGGGCAGGTCTTCGCCGGTCTGCCAGCGTCGCACGCGGATGGTGAAAAACTCCGAGCCGCGCAGATCGGCGCTCCAGGCTTCAAGGAGATGGTCCGGCGAATGCCGCGTTCCGCCGAAATGGAAATACGCCGACGCCTTGGCCAGGGCGTCGCCGTCGAGGATGATCCGGGCCTCGCCGCCGTCGCGCGGCGTGCGGCCGACCAAGCTGTGCTGCCCGCCTTCGCGATATTTCCACAGATAGGCGAACGGACCGTCCGGCTGGGGCACGCCTGAATCGTCTTCCTTGATGCGCCCGCGCATCTCGGCGACCAGCGTCTTCTGCAGCGCCTGCGTCGGTTCGAGGATTGCCTCGGTGTAACGGTTCTCCGCCTCCAGGTATGACCTTATGCCGGCATCGAGCCGCGCCGGGTTGCGCAGCACCTGTTGCCAGTTGTCGTCCTTCAGCCAGGCATAGTCGTCCGAGAGGGCGACGCCATGGAGCGTGCGCTGGAACGGACGTCTGGGCGCGACGGGCGGCTTCTCGACCAGACGCTCAGGCGTAATTGCCGCGCTCCTTGCCGTTGGGCTTTCCAGTCGCCTTGCCGCGTCCCTTCGAGACGACGACCGGCGCGGGCTTGGCCGCAGCCTTCTTCGGCTTGGTTCGCAGCAGCTTGCGCATTTCCGCGCCCTTGGTGTCCCACCAGTCGGCGAGGATGCGGACGTCCCAGCCGATGCAGAAATGTTTGACGCCCATTTCGAGATAACGGCCGGCCTGGCTCGGATCGCGCAGCTCGATGCGCGGATGCAGGCCCTTCTTCAGCGCCGTCTCGATGGTCTTGGTCTCGGCCGCCAGAACGTCGGGATGGCCGTACTGGCCGGTCTTGCCGATGCTCATCGAGAAGTCCGAGGCGCCGAACTGCACCATGTCGATGCCCGGGACCGACAGGATGGCGTCGAGATTGTCCACGCACGACTTCTTCTCGACCATGATGGCGATCACGACCTCGTTCAGCGCATCGACATAGGCGGGCGTTCCGCCCTGGCGCACGATGCCAACGTCGCGCCGCATGCCGACACCCAAAAGGCCGCGGCTGCGCACGCCCTTGGCCATGGTCGTCTCGGCGCGCACGGCGTTCACCGCCGTCCGGGCGTCCTCGACGGTGCGGATGTCGGCGAACAGCACGCTCTGGAAGCCCGCGCCGATCGCGCGCATCGCCTGGTGGGTGTATTGCGTCTGCTCGATCTTGATCATGCCGCCGACGCCCGAGAGCTCGAAGGCGCGGCCGAGATTGTCGAGGTCGTGCAGGTCGAACGGCGCGTATTCCGCGGTGAACTCGACATAGTCGTACTGCTTGGAATGGCCAATCAGCTCGACCAGGGTCGGCCAGGCCGAGAGGATGTGCGTGCCCACGGTCGGCTTGCCGGCGTTCAGGCGTTCACGAAGCAGATTGCGGCGCATGGCGGTTCCCCATTGTGGTTGGCACGCATAGTGCGCGATAGACTCGACTTGGGAAAGCGGGGAGGGGCCTTTTGAAGCAGCTCAAGATCACGGCGATGACGGTCTTCGTCACCGATATCCCGGTGCGCCTGGTGCGGCGTCACGGCTCGGGCGACGTCGCGGGCTCGGTCAAGAACGCCATCCTGAAGCTCGAGACCGACGCCGGCATCACCGGCTGGGGCGATGCCGCACCTTGGGCGGTGTTCACCGGCACCATCGAGGCCAATGTCGCGGCACTGCATGTTTATCTCCGGCCGCTGCTGATCGGCGCCGATCCCCATCGCATCGAGGCGCTGATGACGGCGGCCGACCACGCAGTGGTCGGCCATCCCGAGGCGAAGGCGGCGATCGAGATGGCGCTGTTCGATATCGTCGGCCAGGCCTCGGGCCTGCCGGTGGCCGAGCTTTTGGGCGGCCGCTGCCGCGACGACATCCCGCTGTCCTTCTCGGTCGCCGATCCCGACGTCGACCGCGACATGGAGATGGTGAAGCGGCTCTACGGCGAGGGCCTGCGGCTGTTCAAGATGAAGACCGGATTCGCCGGCCACGCCGCGGACCTCAGGCGCATGGAGCGCTTCCGCAAGGAGCTGCCGGCCGATGCCGAGCTGCGCATCGACTATAACCAGGGCATGGCGGCCCACGAGGCGATCCGTCAACTGCGCGACGTCGAGGCGTTCCAGCCGGCCTTCATCGAGCAGCCGGTGCCGGGCCATCAGCGCGCCGCGCTGGCCGAGATCACGCGTGCGCTCGACACGCCGGTGCTGGCCGACGAAAGCGTGTTCACGCCGAGCGACGCGCTGCTGGTCGCCGCCAACCGAATGGCCGACCTGGTCAGCATCAAGATCATGAAGCACGGCGGCATGCTGGCCGGCCGCAAGATCGCGGCGATCTGCGAGGCCGCCGGCATCGCCTGCTACGGCGGCGACATGTTCGAGACCGGGATTGCCCATCTCGCGGGCACCCACATGATCGCCGCCACACCCAATATTTCGCTGGGCTGCGAATTCTACCAGGCCAAGTATTTCCTCGAGCGCGACCTCCTGGCCAAGCCATTTCCCATCGAGAACGGCCGCGTGATCGTGCCTAAGGGGCCCGGCCTCGGCGTCGAGGTCGACGAGGCTCGTGTGAGGCACTATGCGGTGGAGACGCTGAAATGACGCACGCCGCCGGCATCGCCCACGGTGTCATCCCGAGCGCAGCGAGGGACCTTTGCTGCGGCCTTAAAGGTCCCTCGCTGCGCTCGGGATGACAGGGGACTCTTGGCTCGCATCTTGCGTCACGGGAGCGCGACACCTAGACTTTTGGCCGCGCAGGAAATGGGTGACCTGCGGCCAATAAGACCAACAAGTTCAACAAGGGGGCACACATGACTATCCGTCGTCGTGACATCGCCGTCGCGGGCGTCACCGCGGCCACGCTCGCGGCCGTGAGCGCCGCACCGGCGCGCGCGCAATCGAAGACCGAGTCGACCTGGGACCTGATCAAGCGCACCGGCAAGGTGCGCATGGGCATCTTCGACTATCCGCCGTACTTCCT
>Ga0209648_10004357_pt1 | contig 12018 bp, 6 predicted proteins | sample GraSoi2013_115cm_FD_185830 | JGI IMG/M metagenome (GOLD analysis project Ga0209648, IMG submission 185830) | Grasslands soil microbial communities from the Angelo Coastal Reserve, California, USA - Sample 9_17_2013_115cm (SPAdes) (version 2) | ecosystem: Environmental > Terrestrial > Soil >...
GGCGAGATCGCCACGATCTTTCGCTCAGGTTTGGGTGAAACGAGCGATCGATACTCTGGAAAGCCTGCGCGTTTTTTTCGCGCGGCCATCTCAGGAACGAGCGAGATGCCAACACCGGAATGAACAAGCGCTTGAATCGTCTCCAGTTGAGCGCTCCGAAAAGAGATCGTCGGTTTCAAGTCGCGCCGTTCGCAGAAATTCAACACCTGATCGCCCAGGCAGTGTCCTTCCTTCATCACGATAAAAGGCTCTTTTTCAAGATCAGCCAGGCGCACAGTTCGTTTGCGCGTTAACGGATGGCGCGGCGGCAATGCCAGGCGCAATTCCTCAGTGAACAAATCTTTCACTTCCATCCGCCGGTCCTGGATCGGTCGACTCGCCACCGCAAAATCGATTTCACACGCGTTGGCAAGCTTGAGCAACAGCGCCGTCGTCTCTTCCTCGACGACGATTTCCACACCTGGAAATCGTTTCGCAAAGTCACCCAGAACCGCCGGCAGCAGATAGGGAGCAATCGTTGGCAGCACGCCTACGATCAAACGGCCGCGCAATAAGCTACGGGCGTCCGACGCCTCGCGCCTGGCCAGGTCAACTTCCTCAAGGATCCTCAGCGCGCGAGGCAGAAAAGCTTCGCCGTGTGCCGTTAGCTTGGCCTCACGTTTCATGCGATCAAACAATCGCTCGCCCAATTCTTCCTCCAGTTTCTGGATCTGCTGACTCAACGACGGCTGGGACACGTGACATTGCTCCGCCGCGCGAGAGAAATTGCGCGCGCGCGCCACGGCCACCACATATCGAAGCTGGTGCATCTCCATAGGCGATTCCTATGATGATCACAGGAAACAAATATTTCAACTATCACGCCAAATTGCTCAGTGTTCTCCGCAGCTCTTATTCGAAATTCCGCTCAACCCATAAGGAGAAATCACATGACAACTGAAGCCAAGTGTCCATTCCACCACGCAGCCACCGGCGGCACGACGAATCGTGAGTGGTGGCCTAACCAGTTAAAACTCGAACTTCTGCACCAGCATTCGTCCAAGTCGAATCCGATGGGTGAGGACTTCGATTACAGAAAGCAGTTCGAGAGCCTCGACTTCGCCGCGTTGAAAAAGGATCTCGCGGCTTTGATGACCGATTCGCAGGACTGGTGGCCGGCGGACTTCGGACACTACGGCCCGTTATTCATTCGCATGGCCTGGCATAGCGCAGGAACTTATCGCACTGGCGATGGTCGCGGCGGCGGTGGCAGAGGCCAACAACGCTTCGCTCCACTGAACAGTTGGCCGGATAACGTCAGTCTTGATAAAGCGCGGCGCCTTCTCTGGCCTATCAAACAGAAGTATGGCCGCAAGATTTCGTGGGCCGACCTGATGATCCTTGCCGGTAACGTTGCGCTCGAAACGATGGGATTCAAAACATTCGGTTTCGGCGGCGGTCGCGAGGATATTTGGGAGCCCGATCAAGATGTCTATTGGGGGGCCGAAAAAAGGTGGCTCGGCAGCGACATCCGATACGCGCACGGTTCGCCCGGTGTCATTGAGGATCACGCGGTGCTCGTCTCCGACGAGGATGCGGATGGCGACGTTCATAGTCGCCGATTAGAAAATCCGTTAGCCGCAGTGCAGTTGGGTTTGATCTACGTCAACCCAGAAGGACCGGACGGTAACCCGGACGCGACTCTTGCGGCGACAGACATCCGGGAAACGTTCAAGCGCATGGCCATGAATGACGAAGAAACGGTCGCGCTCATTGCCGGCGGTCATTCCTTTGGCAAAACACACGGTGCTGCGCCTTCGTCGAACGTCGGTCCGGAGCCGGAAGCGGAAGGACTCGAGGCACAGGGACTCGGTTGGAAGAACAGTTTCGGCACGGGCAAAGGCGCACACGCCATCACTAGCGGTCTGGAAGTTACCTGGACCACGACGCCGACCAAATGGGGCACAGGTTTTTTTCAACACTTGTTCGGCCATGAATGGGAACTAACGAAGAGCCCGGGTGGCGCCCACCAGTGGGTGGCAAAGGGAGTCACCGCCACCGTGCCGGACGCACACGATCGAAGGAAAAAGCATAGGCCGACGATGTTGACCACCGATCTCTCGCTGCGGATCGACCCGTCGTACGAACGAATCTCGCGACGCTTTATGGAACACCAGGACGAGTTCGCTGATGCGTTTGCTCGGGCGTGGTTCAAACTCACGCACCGCGACATGGGACCGCGGGCGCGCTATCTCGGGCCGGAAGTTCCTGCGGAAGATCTCATCTGGCAGGACCCAATTCCGGCGGTAAACCACAAACTAATCGATGCGCAGGATATCGCCGCACTGAAGACAAAAACTCTGACATCGGGTCTGTCGATCTCGGAGTTGGTTTCAACTGCATGGGCATCCGCGTCCACTTTCCGCGGATCAGACAAACGCGGCGGCGCGAACGGCGCCCGTATTCGTTTGGCGCCGCAAAAGAATTGGAAAGTTAATCAGCCGGCCCAGTTGCGTAAGGTGCTGAAAAGGTTGGAAGAAATTCAGACCACGTTCAATCGGGCGCAATCTAATGGCAAAAAAGTCTCGTTAGCAGACCTGGTCGTGTTAGGCGGGTGGGCGGGAGTCGAGCAAGCGGCAAAGAACGCCGGTCACAATGTAACCGTGCCGTTCAACCCGGGACGTAGCGACGCGTTGCAGGAGCAGACCGACGTCGAATCGTTCGCGGTCCTGGAGCCGATCGCGGATGGCTTCCGCAATTACCTCAAAGGCACATACACTATTCCGAGTGAAACACTCTTAATAGATAAGGCGCAGTTGCTAACTCTGACCGCGCCGGAAATGACCGTACTCGTTGGCGGGATGCGCGTTTTGAAAACCAACGTCGGAGGGACGCAGCATGGTCTCTTCACCAAACGGCCGGAGTCATTGACTAACGACTTCTTCGTGAACCTGCTCGACATGCGCACAGAGTGGAAGCCACTGTCGCCAAGTGGCAGCGCGGAGTTGTTTGAAGGCCGCGATCGAAAAACGGGCGAACTAAGGTGGACCGGCTCGCGCGTCGACCTTGTTTTCGGCTCAAACTCGCAACTCCGCGCACTGGCTGAAGTCTACGCCAGTTCCGATGCGGAGAAGAAGTTTGTTAACGACTTTGTCGCGGCCTGGAACAAGGTGATGAATCTCGATCGATTCGACATCGCGTAATCTATCGAGAAGAACAGGAGGTTCCATGCATCTTGGAATACTCGTCCTTGCACCATTGACGAATCCAATGACCGACCAAGCACGTACACCGAATATGTGGCCAGAAGATGCAAGCAGGCCCAGATAATGTAGAAAACTGCACCGATCTTTGAAGTTGTGTTCGAGCTTCTCATAAAATCATCTGTTAAGGAGCTCCTCGGTTGCTTGTGCCGGCCATTCGGCATCCGACTCGTGTGGCGCAATAGCGTCGCGCGGAAGTCGTGTTCAGGTTCAGCGGTAGAAGAATTGCTCACACGGCCACAAGGCCGCCATCGACCGGCAAATCGATTCCAGTAATGTAGCTGCTCTCTTCCGAAGCGAGGAACACCGCTGCCGAAGCAATCTCCTCAGGCTTCCCGATGCGCCCCATAGGAACCATCGCCTTGAACCGTTCCTTCACCGCATCTGTGTTCTCGCCAAACTGACCTTCGAGAATAGGTGTCTCGACGGGGCCAGGGCTGATCACATTCGCGCGGATTCCTTTGCCTGCGAACTCCGCGGTCCAGGTGCGCACAAACGAGCGCAGAGCCGCCTTGGTAGCTGCGTAAGCCGCATACATCGGGATACCTTTCTGCCAGGCCCCGGAACCGTTCACGATGATCGATCCGCCGTCTTTCATCAGTGGTAGCGCCTTATGGACCGCGAAAAACACGCCACGTGTATTGATGTCGAAGGTTCTGTCGTAGTGCTCCGGCGTAACGTCGGGAGTAGGTACCGGCTCCGCAATTCCGGCATTCGCAAATAGCACATCGAGCTTGCCTTTCTTTGTTTCTACTTCCTTGTACAAGCGGTCCAGGTCGTCGAGATTGGAAACGTCCCCTTGGACGCCAGTCACATTTCTGCCGATTTCGGCCACGGCCTTATCCAGTTCCGCCTGCCGGCGGCCCGTAATGAAGACGTAGGCTCCCTCTTCGACAAAGCGCTTGGCAGTAGCAAGCCCGATACCGCTGCTGCCCCCGGTGATGACGGCGATTTTTCCACTTAGTTTTCCAGTTTTCATTTAATTCCTTTCAATTAGTTGGCAACCAATAGCTAGCGGAATGCCAACTAATCCAGTTCAACGGTTCCAAGCTGGCTTCTCGCTACTCACGGTCCGCATAATAAGCGGATCAGCTTTCTCTTATCATTCCAGAACGCTTCAACACACGGGCCACCCACATCCAGTGCTGTCCTCGCCAACCTCGGTGATTTTCTCTTCGGGATCACCTACGAAACGAGTGAGAAACGCGACCAGTTTGACTCTGGGAAATGATTCTGTCCACTGTGTTTCTAGTCAATGAACACGACAATTTCACCGGTTGACCGCGGCAAAATCGTTACACAAGCCCGAACTTGCAACGCCCCTTGCAATGGCGTTGCAGCGCGATTGCAAATGCGCACTTGTGTGACGATTCGCCGCTTGGCCGCTGCGATTTCAGACAATTACCCTGCCGAGCTACATGTGTGTCGCTGGGTCGGATAATTGTCCGAAATAATAAATAGGTGGAATCAGGTGAAAATAAGTGTAAGGAGGTATTTAAGGGCTTGATGAGTAGCGACTTACAAATCGGGCTGCCTCATAAATGAGGCGTATCAACTTGTCCGGAAAAAATGGATATGTCCGGAATTGGGTTGACACCCTTTTACCGAGGTAAGTGCCGGCTGGAAATCGGACAAGTAGGGTCCGAGCTGGGGGTGTCAACCGTCAACCCGGAATCGGAGGGTCTTGGTCAGCTTTGCGTGCAATCTGCACCGCCACTACAAGCCGCCGGCAAGGGGTGTCTACTGGGCCCAACCGGTAGGATCCTCAGAGTAAAAGGACAGGGGTTCAACTCCCCTCGCCTCCAGCCTCATAGGTAAATTGCCTCTAGAATCCGCTACTGACAACAGCACTGACAACAAGTCCGCCGAAATTCACCAATTTCCGTTGAACATCGCCCATATTTTGAAAGATCGGTTGGGCAATAAAGGGCCGGTGTTTCTTTATACTGGCTTCTATTTTTCTTTGGTGGCCTCAGTCATCAGCCGCGGCTAAATAACGTCAAACGGTCGCATTCACTCGTCCCCTTGGGGATTTAAGCCCGCAAGCTGCCTCGCGCGCGCGTGGAGTTGGTCGAGTGATCATGGTTAGCGCCTGCCGGGCGGAGTTGAGGCACTTCCTGGGAATTACGTCGCGGGCTCGCTACTCGTTCTTTATTTTTGCGCAGGAAGCAGATATACAGGCGAAAGAAGGCCGTTTCAAAAGATTGCTGCATGGAAGACTTCGTACAATCGAAAGTTCGCGATGATTTCTTAGGCGGGCTTGTTTCTGGTATCCTCGCAATTCCGCTCGCCATGGGATACGGCATGTTTGCCTACACCGCTCTTGGTGATAGCTATTTTGCCCACGGCGCGCTTGCGGGCCTCTACGCAGCAATTGGAGTTGGTGTCGTTTGCGTTGTTTTGGGCGATCGCACCACTACGGTTTACGCCCCGCGCATTACCACGACCTTTCTGCTTGGTGCGTTGCTGTACCACTTGGCGCATTCTGACATGGAGCTTCTGCGCAGCGGCAATGTACACATTGTTGTCCTCGCCTTTTTCTCGATCATACTTCTAGGCGGCGTCTTCCAGGGATTATTTGGCTTGGTGCGCCTTGGGTCACTGATCCGATTCACGCCGCATCCCGTTATGGCTGGCCTTCAAAATGCGGCAGCGGCGCTCCTGTTTCTCGTGCAGTTGAGTAATGTGTGCGGTTTCGATCATAACATCCCATTCAAAGCGGTCTTTGGTCATCTTGCAGAGGTGAAACCTATCAGTTTAGCAGTGGCACTTATTACTTTCATGGTGATGTGGAACGCGCGCGTCATCACGACGAAAATCCCCCCGCTGCTGATCGGTCTTGGCATCGGCACACTGCTCTATTTTGTTCTCGTTCTAGTGGGGTTTGGGCCACGACTTGGCCCTGTCATCGGCCTGCCGGTCGCAGTGGAAAGTCCAACGCCCTACAGGGCTATCGGAGATCTGCCGCACATGACGGAGTTTGCCGGGCTTTTGCCATTTATCGTCGGAGGCGCGCTCGCACTGGCGTTTGTTGCTGCAATGGATGCGCTCCTTTGCACCAAACTTGTCACGCCTCCCGGAACAAGAAAAAAAGTTGATGGCGACCGGCTCCTGATGCGCCTGGGTGTTGGCAATGTGCTGTCGGCCTGCTTTGGTGGAATCACAGGCGGTATCAACATCGGGCCCAGCCTTACCAATCGAGCTTTTGGAGCTAAGACACCGCTTTCAGTTGTGGTCAATGCCGTCATACTACTTTTGTTCAGCAGCGTTTTGTTTCCTATCGTAAGCTACATACCTCGCGTTGCGCTATCGGCGGCGATCATGGTCATTGCGGTCCAGCATGTTGACCGGTGGTCGATAGATCTTGTACACCGCATAGGCACTAGCGCACCACAGCAGCGCAGTTTGATGCTTCTAGATCTGCTGGTGATAGCGGTCGTTGCCGTTCTTTCTGTTACAATCAATATTGTACTCGCGGTCTTCCTGGGGGTCATCATAGCAATAGCATTGTTCCTTGTGCGCATGAGCCGCTCGATTATTCGTCGTAGTTACCGTTGCGACAATATCCACTCGCGCAAGACGCGCACACCTGTCGAGCTTGCGCTACTTGAGAAGCGCGGCGCGGATATTCTGGTGCTTGAACTCCACGGCGTGCTTTTTTTCGGCAGCGCGGAGATGCTGAGCGACGACGTCGAGCGCGCGGCCATCGCCGCTACGCGCACGATCATTCTTGACATGCGACGCGTAACCGAAATCGATGCGACCGGGGCGCGGATATTAGCCGATATTCACGCCATACTAACTCGAAAAAATCAGCGTCTTGCGCTCGCGGTCGCGAACAACAGTGAAGCCGCCGCACGTCTTTCTGAGGCTGGCATCATTGAGGCGATAGGCGCCGATTGCATTTTTGAAGACATCGATCGCGCCATCGAGTGGGCAGAAGACGATATAGTTCGTAGTAACACCCAGATTAACAAAGACGATGAGATTCCGTTTGAACACCTCGATTTGCTCGCGAGCCTGACGTCCTCGGAAGTAAAGTCCATAAAAAACCATACGCGGCGCGAAACGTTTCACCGTGGTAAAGTTATTTTCAGCGAAGGCGATTCCGGGAAAGAACTTTTCATCGTCACCAAGGGGTACGCCAGTGCCTACCTCGACCAAGTCAACGGTCGGAACATTCGTCTCGCTACGTTCGCGCCGGGCGCCGTCTTCGGCGAGCTGGCCATCCTCGATGCGAAACCGCGCTCCGCCTCCCTGGTCGCCGACGATGAAGTCACCTGTTATGTGCTCGGCGAAACACAATTCGCCGCGCTTGCAAAGGATGCGCCCAGCGTTGCCATCAAGCTGCTTTCGGGTCTGGGGCGCGAGCTCAGCAAAAGGCTTCGCCGCGCGAACCAGACCATTCAACAATTGGAAAGTTAAGCGGCTGCGGCATCGGCGTCTTCGCCCCGCAATTTGGCCAGCGGCGCGGCTTCTACGGCACAGTTGCCTATGATTTCTAATCCCGTTGCGATGCTTCGTGCGACAGATAGATGCCGATCTAAACGCCGTCCGGGAATAGATTCGTTAGGCGAGACAATTCGATTCGCCACGAATTCCAATTCTGATTCCCAAATTCAGGGCGCGGTCAGGTTTGACCTTCAACCCTCATTATGTTCGAGTGAACAGCATACACGCTGCGCGGCTTCAAAGCGCATTGGAACGACTCACCATCGCGATACGCGATGTTGAATCGGAGATCGCCACAATGAAAACGGAGCACGACCCGCTCGCCTTGCACATTTTCGTTGCACGTCGGAATTATCGAAACGTCGCCGACACGAAAGGCGGGAAGCGCCGCGAGATGAACGCGCGGGTGAGTTTCAACACCGCATGCGAACTTGGCTTTCGCGGAAGTTTCGACGAATGGGAGCGCCTCATGGGAGCAGTTACGAAGCGGTGAACGATTGCGGCGTCCGCAAGTTCACCGAGCTTGCGCCATGAAGTACGCAGAAGGAAGAAATGGATTTGCGCCAACGGATCTCTGCCCTCTGCCCTCTGTCCTCTTCGCCAACGGACGAAGTCGCCGTGTCCGCCGATGGACGGACTCGCCGTGGCGAGGCGACTGATCTCCCACCGGGGCGTAGGCCCTCTCTGGGCCGGAGGCCGCCCTCCGTCCTCTGATCTCCGTGCTCTGTCCTCAGCGTTTCCGTCTTTCAGCATTTCAGCTTCCCCTCTTCTCAACACCTCAACTTCTCAACGCCTCAACTTCTTCTTCAGTTTTTCAGTTTTCTCTCAGCGCCGAATGTCAAATAGCCTGCTCAGCCTGCCCGTCCTGGTCGCCGTGGCGACCGTGGCGGGCGAACGCTCCCTGCTCGCGAACACTTTCGGAGTTCGGAGTTTAGATGCGACCCCATCTCGTTCTTCAAGATTCCAAACGCTTCTTGCAGATCTCTCCCAAACGTCACAAGCCCTCCATCATGCGCCGCCATCACAAAAATCTTTCTCCTTTTCACATCTGTGGCTTCGAAAAGACGCCGCACCGCGTAGGCCATTTCGGGTGTCCCATATTCAACCCTCTTCGGCGTCGTCGGAGCTTCGTCCAGAAGCGCCGCCCATAACTTCTTGCCATGACAATGGATCACCGCGCGGGCGGTTGGATCTGATTCGTAAACAGCCGCATGTGTAAGCGATTCGGATGACGCAACTGTGATTCCCTCGCATTCGAGCCAATTCCTCACAAAATCGTAAGCAACCACTTTCGCGTAATCCGCCGGCATCAGCTCCGAGATCCCCGCAGTTGCCGAGCCTGTGATGTAGAAGCGCGGGGTCGTGCCGTTCCGGATACTTAGATTTCCGAAACCGACGCCATTGGCATCCACACCGATCACTCCAAGGACAAGGAGTTTGCGCCGGTATCTGTTCAGCTCGGCGAATCCGGCGAAGCGAGGCATCTCCACCGCCACCTGTTGGCACGTAAATTTTACTGAACCCGTTTCACTCACGACGCGTGCTCGGGAAAAAGTTCGAGGATGCTCTTTTCGTCCGCTTTGCAAACGCCCCGCTCAGTAATGAGCCCGGTCACCAGACGTCGGGACGTCACGTCAAATCCATAGTTCGCCGCGGGACTGTTTTCCGGCGCGACGCTGACTTCCAACATTTGGCCGTCTCGCCAACCGTCAGCGTGCTTGACCTCTTCGGCGCCGCGTTCCTCGATCGGAATTTCAGAGCCGTCGCGGATAGTCCAGTCAAATGAAGATGAAGGCAACGCCACGTAGAAAGGAATCCTGTTGTCCTGCGCGGCCAGCGCCTTAAGATACGTTCCGATTTTGTTCGCCACGTCCCCGGTGCGGGTGGTTCGATCCGATCCGACAATTACAAGATCGACCGAACCGCGCTGCATCAAATGCCCGCCGGCGCTGTCTGCAATGATCGTATGCGGCACACCATGTTGACCGAGCTCCCAGGCGGTGAGCTTGGACCCCTGGCTTCGTGGTCGGGTCTCGTCGACCCAAACATGAACCGATAAACCCCGATCGTGAGCCGCGTAAACTGGCGCCAGGGCGGACCCATAATCCACGAACGCAAGCCATCCCGCGTTACAATGAGTCAAGACATTGACCGGCTTTCCGTTTTTCCTCCGGGCAACCTGTTCGATGAGATCCAGGCCGTGCTGCCCGATCATTCGGCAATGTTCTTCATCTTCGGCGGCAATCGCTTTGGCGGTTGCCAATGCGAGGGCGACCTTTCGCTGCACCGTTTTGCGCCAGTCCGGTCGAAGACTCGCCGCGGAGAGCTCGGACTTTCCTTTGGCGATGCTGGTTAATTGCCGCTCAACCGCCCACGCCAGATTCACCGCGGTCGGCCGAGTGGCTTTGAGTTGCGCTGCTGCGTCGGTTACATGTCGATCAAATCCCGCGACGGCGGGACTGCCTGCCGCTTCGATTGTCGCCAGGTACATCCCATATCCCGCGGTCGCTCCGATCAGGCCTGCTCCCCGCACATGCATTTCCCGGATTGCGGTCGCCATTTGCGCGACCGTGCTGACGTCCTCGATCACGAAACGGTGCGGTAAAAATCTCTGATCGATCAACTGCACAATCTGCTCATTTGCTGGGTTAAGCCAGATCGTCCGAAAATGTTGTCCGCCTACCTTCACGTATCAATTTGCGCCGTCCTCCGCTCTCTGTCCTCTGACTTCTGACCTCTGACCTCTGTCCTCCGACCTCTTGGGCTGCATGCGCCCCCCTTTTCTCCTCTCTAATTCCTAATTTTTAATTTAGAAAAACCTTCCCCTCGCTTAGTTTCTCCCCCGAATGTCCACGGATCTAACGTTCGTTACTAACGAACCCGGCAACAACCTGCGTGATCGGGCGGATTTCCCCGCGTGCCCGCCACTCAAATTTGGCAGCACGATCCTCGAACGAACACCGTCCATTGGCAGGACGCGCCCACACCTTTTGCCAAAAAAGCGGTGCGAATGTGGCTCGAACAAAAGGGTGTGCGGACTGAACGTCACGTTCCTATTGGCGGCCAAATGTGAAACCGCATAAGACCATCACCATTGCAGCCGCGCGCGCCTGTTAACTGACTTGACTGGCCCCGGGCCATCAGAAGCGACTATTACGGCGGATTCGACAAGCCTTGCGGTGACTAGCGCTTCGCTCGCGGCGAAACTGGAATGCTAATTATTCTGGCGTTGCTCCCGTTAAAGGTGTCTCTGACACGATCGGCGATTCTGGCGGCGGCTCTGTTGCTGTTGGCGTTTCGCCAAGCGGCAGACTTTGTGTTGGTGACGGTGTTGGCGATTGCGATGCTTTGGCTCGGAGAAGTCTGGAAAAGTCTATTTCTGCAATCCGAACAACAGCTATCGGAACTACGACAGCAGCAATCACCGCCCAGCGCGCCCAAAATAAGATTTTCCGACCCTGGCGCTCTTGCATTTCGTTTCGCAACAACGCCAGATGTTGCGAAGCTACTAGGTTTTCATGCCCAGGCGCGTTGCGGTCATACTGTGACTCCAAGAAATAGGTCTGATAATCCCGCAACTTCCGATATGACAGGCGACGAAGCTGCTCTGGACGCTTGGTCTCGTCTACTTTGTCCCAAAATAGAACTCTATCGAACACAGACCGAGCTTATCGACAGGGCATCTAAATTACCATACTCAACTGCGCGAGGGACAAGAACTCGTTAGGTGTGCTGCAGCGACCTCGCCAACCTCGGGATTCCTTCTCTTTATTGGAACCACCTGTGAAACGAGTGAGAAACGCGACCAACTTGGCTCTGGAAGATGATTCGCTCCACTATGTTTCTGTCAATGAACACGACAATTTCACCGGTTGACCGCGGCAAAATCGTTACACAAGTCCGAACTTGCAACGCCCCTTGCAATGGCGTTGCAGCGCGATTGCAAATGCGCACTTGTGTGACGATTCGCCGCTTGGCCGCTGCGATTTCAGACAAGTACCCTGCCGAGCTACATGTGTAGCCGGGCTGCCTAATTGTCTGATTTTTGGAAGTTTGGCGACTACAAATCGGACAAATAGGTCGCGCAGCTACAGCCTGTAGGTGCGCACATTCGGCGTTACTCGCACTGGTCTCAAGTAGGGATCGCCCATCCTGATCGAGATGACCGAGAACTCGGCTTCCTCTGCTCCGATCCGTGCGCGTGGTCGGCAAAACTGTTTGCGTAAACGGTCGAACTCTGTGCGCGCTCGCTCCGGAGAAGCAGCCCAGACGCGCAGGAGAACTTCGTCAGGACCGGCCTCGCACTCCACCGCAATAATTAGTT
>Ga0209648_10004360_pt1 | contig 12017 bp, 7 predicted proteins | sample GraSoi2013_115cm_FD_185830 | JGI IMG/M metagenome (GOLD analysis project Ga0209648, IMG submission 185830) | Grasslands soil microbial communities from the Angelo Coastal Reserve, California, USA - Sample 9_17_2013_115cm (SPAdes) (version 2) | ecosystem: Environmental > Terrestrial > Soil >...
GCAACGGCTCCGGCACCCGCGCGTATTCCGGCGAAGGCCTGGTCGGCCTCTCCTGGGCCTTTCTGCGTGCGGGCGCGCACAATGTCATCGGCGCCCTCTGGGAAGTCAGCGACGCCTCCACGCCGCAATTGATGGATGCGCTTTATGGAGGATTGAGCCAGGGCAAAGACCCTGCCACCGCCCTCCGCGATGCCAAGCTGTCCTTATTACATTCCGCCGATTCGAACTCCGTCTTCAAAAAGCCCTTCTACTGGGCCCCCTTCCAGCTCTACGCCGGCTCGTAGTTTATCCACGGCCACGCCCAAAACACAGCTGGCGGGAACGCGCGGCCCTTCCGACGTTGAGGACTTAGTAGAAAATAGGGTGATACGTTTTGCGCCCTCAACCTCACTACTCACACAAAGCTAGCCTATTTCCGCAACGCCATTGGGGGAGTATATGCCGCCAGCCGGATTAGATAACCTGAAACACATCGTGGTCCTCATGATGGAAAACCGCTCCTTCGACCACATGCTGGGATTCGCGCAGAGCGACACTTGGCCGATCGACGGGCTAAAGGGTACCGAGACAAACGTCGACTCCGCGGGCGGAGCCGCGCAAGTCTCGAGTGACGCTCGTTATGCCGGCGACTTCACGCCTGACCCCGGTCACGCGGTCCTGGACACGCTCACGCAACTGTATGTCGACGCGAACACCCCGGTAACGCAAGACCCCTCCATGGGCGGATTTGTTCAGAGTTATGAAGGCAAGACCGGCAAACCGCAGGACGCCCACCGCATCATGAAGTGTTTTTCTCCGGGCAGATTGCCGACGTTGGTTTCCCTCGCTCAGCAGTTCGCCGTCTGCGACCGCTGGTTTTCTTCGGTCCCGGGGCCCACATTCCCAAATCGCGCTTATGCTCACGGCGCCACGTCCGTTGGCCGCGTCGATATGGGGGTCGATTGGCTCAACATGTCCAAGACCCTCTACGAACTGCTTGCCGAGAACAATCTGGACTCCAGAATTTATTACCACGACTCGACCATGGCCATGACCTTCAAAGGGCTCATGAACCAGGGCCGGTACTTCGACCAGATTGACGACTTTTATTCTGACTGCAGCAAGAATCGCCTTCCCGTCTACAGCTTTGTCGAGCCGCGCTACGCCAACTCCGAAGACGATTCCACCAACACATTTTTCTCGGCCAGCGATCAGCACCCTGACCACAACGTCGAGGAAGGGGAGCTTCTGATCCACCGCGTATTCAATGCGGTTTGGAACAATCCCGCCGTGCGAAACTCCACCCTCCTGGTCGTGGTGTATGACGAACACGGCGGTCTGTATGACCACATGCCGCCGCCCAAAACGGTGAACCCCGATAACAAGAACTGGAAAGGCAGCGCGGATTCGACGGACCCGCCTTTTGATTTCACCCGCCTGGGCGTGCGCGTGCCTGCCGTGCTCATCTCGCCGTACATAAAAGCGGGCACTATCGACCACACCCCATATGACCACGCTTCCATCGCCGCGACGGTTTGCAAACTGTTCCTGAAAAATGTGGCCAACGCCTCGCTGACCGCTCGCGACCGCCAGGCCAACACCTTTGAAGCCAATATCACCCTGGATCAGCCGCGCGCGGTCGCGCCTTCCGTTACACCGCTGCCTCTCCAGGCGCCCATCAACGACCACCTGCGCCAACTCGTCCGAGCTGCCTCCTTTCTCGCGAAGCAAAATCTTCCGGGAGATGACCTCAGCCGCGTGAACCCAGACGAGATTAAGACGGAAGGCGACGCCTCCAAGTACATGAATCAAGTCCATGAAAAACTGCGCGACATCGCCAACCAGCAAAGCGCCGGGGCCGCCGCGGGCGCCGCTGGTGGGAGGAACTGATCGGGAGGGATGGTTATGGTGAGGACCACGCTGAAGTCATCCGTAGGTTCGCAAGTCGTCCGCCTGGCCCTTGTTGTGGTCGTGGGCATCCTCGTGTCCGCTGCTGTGACTCGCGCCCAGGAACCCACCCGAGCCCCTGTTGCCCATCCCACGGTTGCCTACAAACCGCCCCTAACAAACGACTGGGCTAACTGGAAACGCGATTGCCATAACATGTTCACCAAGCCCGACAAAGACGACATCATCTCCTGCGCCACCGACACTTTTCGGAATCGTCCCTTCCATTTCGTCGCGCAAACCGTGGTGCCGGGGAGCGGCGTGGGCGGCGGCGGTTTCTACGGTCATGATTTCAACAACGATGATCAGACCCGGCTGGAACTCACTGGCGTGCTCACGATTCGGCAGTTTTCTTTCGCGCAGGTGAAGTTCACCAAGCAACGGCCCCATTTTGGCCCTGGCAGTTTCGAAGGCGATGCCGCCATTCAATTGTTTGCGCGCAACAAGCAGCTGACCGCCTTGCCCTTCTACGGTCTCGGGCCCAACACCAACGTGAACAATTCTGTTCAGTTCAGCGAGCGCGATACGCGAATCGGCATCACCGTTGCCAACCCGTTCCTCTCCTGGCTCGGCGTTAGCGGCACGTTTGAGAGCCTCTGGCCAAGCGCGGGCGGCGTAACCGGCACGAAGGTGATTTCCATCCAGAACGTCTACACCGAACAAACAGCCCCGGGATTGGCTACGCAGCCGAATTTTCTTCACTACCAGATTTTTCCTTACATCCATCACTTGTTCGCGGACCGGTTCCAGCTGGACTACCGGTTCCGCTATGGCTATTTCCAGGATACTTCGACCGGGCACTATTCCTTCCGCCGTCTCGACCTCGACTTCGGCCACAGTTTCTTTCCGGAGAGGGAAGACAACCACCGTCGACTGGACAGTGTCTTCACCACCCGTTTCAAAATCTCCTTGTCGGACAAGAGCGCCGCCCACGCCATCCCGTTCTATCTCCAGGAAACCATCGGAGGCAGCGACATTGATAACGAGGCGACGCTTCGCGCCTTCAAAGATTATCGATTCCGTGGGCCAAATGCGTTTCTGGTGCAGGCCGAGTATGACCGCAGAATTAAAGGCCCTGTGGGATTCCTATTGTTCTACGACGCGGGAAAGGTGGCCCTGACGCATAGCGACATAAACTTCAGCAACATGCATCAGGGATTTGGCGGCGGATTAGCTTTTTTCATGGCCGGTAAGGTGGTCTTCCGCGCTTACGTGGGGCTGGGAGGCGGGGAAGGCGCTCACCCTTATTTTGGGGTAGCTAATTTCATCTGAGGAAGACTCGGCACGTTTTCTTTCATCCGCAAATCTGTGACGACCCGCAATCCAACTTTGCACCTCGGCTTGCAATCAACGGCCATATCAAGTCGCAGCCTCAGACGCCATCGCTCTCACCGCCTCGTAGCTGTAGCCTAGACCCTGCAGAATTGCGCCCGTGTGTTCTCCGAGCAAGGGCGGCGGCAAGCGGTAGCTCACCGGCGTGTTTGAAAACCGGATGGGATTTGCGATGCTCTTCGCGGTTCCGATCGCCGGATGCTCGAGCTGCACGATCAAGCCGCGGCCGCGCGTCTGCAGATTCTCGAGGGCTTCCGGAACCGTGTTGATTGGTGCGGCGGGGATGTCCGCCTGGGCGAATTTTTCCAGCCACGTTGCCGCCGGCATCTGCTGAATAATATTTTGCAGCATCGGCACGAGAGTTTCCCGGTTCCTGATTCTCAGCGCATTGGTGGTGAATCGTTCATCGCTTCCAATGTCGTCTTGAATGTGCATCACCTGCACGAATCTTTTCCACAAGGGCTCAGTCCCCACTCCTACGACAAAATACCGAGCGTCGCTGCCGCGGTACGCCTCATACGGCATGATATTCGGATGAGCATTTCCCCAGCGCGTCGGCGACACATTGGCGTTCAGATAACTGCTCCCCGCGTTCGCCAGCCACGTCAGTTGCGAATCGAAAAGCGCCATGTCGATCAATTGCCCGCGACCAGTTTTTTCCCTCGCAAGAAGCGCCGCGAGAATCCCCATCGCCGCATACATCCCGCAAGTCATGTCCGCAATCGCGATCGGATAACGCATCGGCCCGCCGCCCGGCTCACCGGTGAAGCTCATCACGCCGGCTTCCGCTTGCGCGAGGATGTCGTATCCCGGCATGCCCGCTTTCGGGCCTGCAACTCCGTACCCGGTGATGCTGCAATAGATCAGGCGCGGGTGTTTGGCGCACAGCGAATCCGGATCGATGCCGCGCCTTTGAAGCGAGGCCAGCGACGGTTGGTTGATAATGAAAACGTCGGCGCTCGCGAGCAGTTTCTGCAACGCTTCCGCGCCGCGCGGATGATCGTAGTTAAGAGTAATCGATCGCTTGTTGCGATTGGCCGCGAGATAGTATGCGGATTCGCTGCCCACAAACGGCGGGCCCCAGCCGCGTGACTGGTCGCCAACGGCGGGCCGCTCCACCTTGATCACATCGGCGCCGAAATCGCCGAGCAGCATGGCGCAATACGGCCCGGCCAGCGCCTCCGTCATTTCGATTACACGGATCGCATCGAGAATTGTTTCCACGGGCCGCGATTATAGCTGAGTTCGCGCCCGTCATCGTTCGACAGGCGTGGTGCGTTTCCGCAAACCGATTCAGTGCATCCAAAACTTGGTTCGAAGTACCGAAGGTTTCCACAAGCGCCGCTCTTGTGCTTTCGGACAATCTCGGCATAAACTCCCTCGCAGCAGTTGTTCTTGCGAGCCGCCTCAACCTCTTGAGGAACTCCGTGGCTCGTACGAATGGGGGTTGTGATGTCTGGGGGGGGAGAAAATGAAAAAACTATTGTGTGCGTTTTTTGTCTTGACACTCGCGCTGGGCATTGCTTCGTCCGCGTGGAGCCAATCGCAGATTACCGCGGGAACCGTCCAGGGAGACGTACTGGATGAGAAGGGCGGAAGTGTCGCGGGCGCGACCGTCGAAGCAAAAAATCTGGCGACCAATTTCGTACAGACGGATATTACAAATACGGACGGTCATTTCGCCTTCCTGAGCCTTGCGCCAGGACGCTACACGCTCACCATCGGCAAAGCAGGCTTCGCCACCATCCTTCAACAAAACGTGAACCTCACTGTGGGCCAGACCATCAGCATCCCGGTCACTATGAAGGTATCTTCGGTCTCGCAGCAGATCGTTGTTACAGACGTACCCATCGTGGAAGTCACGAAAACGGAGTCCTCTTCCACCCTTGATGAACTGGCGGTGGCTACTACCCCCGTTCTTGGCCGCAAGTTTGAAGACCTGCTCACTCTGACCCCCGGCGTAAGCATTTCCCAGGGCCCGGACGGCGACGAAATCAACATCAACGGGCAGCGCGGTATCTTCAATAACGTCAGCCTCGATGGGGGTGATTACAACAACGGATTCTTCGGTGAGCAAATGGGCGGCCAGCGCGCGGCGATCGACATCACGCTGGAGGCCGTCAAGGAATTTCAAATCACGGCGAGCGGCGCCAACGCGGAGTTCGGCCGCAGCGCGGGCGGGGTCATCAACGTCGTCACGAAATCTGGCACCAACGCCATTCACGGTTCTGGCTTTGAATACTTCCGCACCGAAGCGTTGACCACAGCCACTTCCGACGGCAAACCGCTCGATGGCTTCCGCCGCAATCAGTTCGGCGGCAGTTTGGGCGGCCCCCTCATTAAGGACAAGCTATTTTTCTTTGCCGCCGGTGAGGGCATCCGCGAAAACCTGAATCGCAAGAATTTGGGCGCAGCGCTTGGGTCGGCCTGCTCCGTGGCAACTCCGGTCGCGGGAACGAATGATGGCGTGATCAACGCCAGCGCGGAGTGCCAACGGGTAGCGCTTCTGAACTACTTCAAGACGGCGACATTTCCGTCGCCTTTCAAGAACACAGACGAAAGCCTTCCCGTGATCCACCAGGTCCGCAACGCCGCGATCTTCGGCCGTGTGGATTACAACTTGAACGCCAAGAACCAGATCTTTGGTTCCTACAACTATGACTGGTCCAAGAATCCCAACCAGACCTTCGACGTACCTACCTACGGAACCTCCGCCAACGGAATCGAGGGTCCCTCCAAGATTCAGGCCGTCAGCACCAACTGGTTTAGCACGCTCTCGAACACGATGTTGAATGAGGCCCACTTCACCTACGCTCGTGAAAACCGGCCTCGCGCGACTATCAATTCTTCCAGCGCGCCGGATACCTCCATTGGCTTCGGCCCCAACTTCCGCTTCGGCCAGCCTTTCTTCCTGGAGCCGACCGTTGATGAGGTTTTCTACCGCACCGATATTCGGGACAATTTTTCACTCGTCAAAGGAAAACACACCTGGAAGTTCGGTGGAGAGTGGATCCACAGCCGGAACACACAGGTCTTTCGCGGCTTCTTTGCCGGACGCTATCTCTTCGACAGCGTGACAGGCTTCCTGCACTATGCCAGGCCCTCCGTGCCAGGAACACCAGGCTTTGGACCGACAGCTGCAGAATGCGCTGATGGGACCTTTACTGATCTTTCACTTTTAACAAATGCGAATACGAAATGTCCGAATGGGTCGGCCTTCACCGGCGGCCCTCTGCTCCTATACCTCCAGCATGGGCCGACGACCACAGGGGAAACTCTCGACCAGTCGGGAGCCTCGAGCATCGCTAATGAAGACTTCTCCTTGTTCGTCCAGGACACATGGAAAGTGTGGCGCAACTTTACGCTTAACTACGGCCTGCGCTGGGATGCACAGCGTTTTCCCAATCCGACCGTCGCGCCATCAAAAACTGCCTACGGCCAAAATCTCAGCAATTCGGCGTTTGACTCGACTGGATTCCTCCCGAACCAGAACAAGGAGTTCCAGCCGCGCGTGGGCTTCGCTTGGGATGTCCGCGGCAATGGCAAGTCCGCGCTTCGCGCCAGCTGGGGAATCTTCAACGCGCGCCAGAACATGCTGACTCAAGTGGGTGCCCTTACTACAAATGGAGTGCAACAGCAGACGATTGCCGCCGCAACTTGCCTCTTCAGGGACAATACAGGCACCTGTCACGAGAACTCAGCCGGATTCACCGCTCCTGCGCCTGCTTATCCGACAACGGTGACCCCGCCGCTTCTGCCCGCAGGACAATTCCCTTTCCAGCCGGGTATCACCTTCTTCAGCAAGAGCTACGCCAACCCGCGGATCTACACGACCAACGTTGGCTACGAGCAACAACTCGTCGGCGACTACGCTCTGTACGCGGACTTCACGATCTCCAAAGGCGTTCACCTGACTCGTTTCACCAATCCGAATGCAGGGACGGGATTTACGCTTCCCACGAAAGGGCAGGACACCGTCAATTATGTTGGCGCGCACGCTCCGTTCCCGAACCTAGGCGATATAACCGACACGGTCAGCTCCGCCAAATCGCTATATCGCGGCGTTACTTTTGGGATGCGCAAGCGGTTGAGCCAACATTTCCTCTTTGACGCCAACTATACATACTCCGTTGATAAAGACGACGACTCAAATGAGCGCGATCCGTTCACCTTCCGTTACGCAAATCTGTTCAACTTGGGGGCCGAGTATTCGAATTCCGACCGCGACGAGCGCCACAAATTCAACGCTTACACTGTTGCCGACCTGCCATGGGGTTTCCATGCCAACGCCCGCGTGCAAGCACATTCTGCCCAGCCCATTACAGACGTCGCGAACTTCAACCCGAGTGGCGCTCCATGCAGCATCACCAATTCGAACACGCGGTTTGTGATTCCAACGGGTGGCGGCACCGCCATCGACTGCGGTCGCAATCATCTCCGTAAGGACAATGCCTTCTTTACGTTTGACTTCGGCGTCGACCGCCCCTTTCATCTTGGCGAACGCTTCCAGATCATTCCAAAGATCGAAATGTTCAACACCTTCAACAACAAGAACAACGTGAATCCGCTGTCGTCGCCGCAGCTCTTCGACTTCAACGGGTTCCTCCGCGTCGGGGTGGGCGATCCGCGCCAGGCGCAGTTGTCCGTGCGCTTCGAGTTCTGACGAAGCGGCTGCGAGTCACAAGAACAATTCACCCGAGGAGGGGCGCTTTGGCGCCCCTCTTTGCTTTTCGGGATTACGATGGAACACCGGAGCGCGACGAAAAGGGCACATGCGGCTTCCGCAACGCTTGCTTGCGCGTCGCGAATCCCTGACAATCTAAGGTTTAACGATGCGTGTTTTTCTACGCGGTAGCGGTTGCCCGCGCCCAAAAAAGAAGTGAGTGAAATGGCAAGTCAGGTGAATTCGATAAAGCGGCTAGTCGCTTATTTTTCCATGGAGATTGCGTTGGAGAACGCCATGCCTAGCTACAGCGGCGGATTGGGCGTTCTTGCGGGCGACACGATTCGCGCCGCTGCGGACCTGCGCCTGCCCATGGTGGCCATCTCCCTGCTTTACCGCAAGGGATACTTCACGCAGCGCCTCGCCGAAGACGGCTTGCAAACCGAAGAACCGGTCGAGTGGCGCGTCGAGGATTTTTTGACGGAGGAGCTCGCGCGAGCCAGCGTCTCGATTGAAAACCGTCGCGTCGAGCTCCGTTGTTGGCGGTACTCCGCAAAAGGGGTGCGCGGATTCGAGGTGCCCATCTATTTTCTCGACGCCGACCTGCCTTCCAACGCCGACGCCGACCGCAATCTCACCGGCGCTCTGTATGGCGGCGATTCTTACTACCGTTTGTGCCAGGAAGTCGTCTTGGGAATCGGAGGCGTGCGCATGCTCCGCGCGCTCGGCTACAACGACCTAACGCGCTACCACATGAACGAAGGCCACGCGGCTCTGCTGGCGCTGCAATTGCTTGATGAAGAGGCCGAAAAGGCTGGGCGCGAATCCATCCGCAGCGAGGACATCGAAAAGGTCCGCAGCAAATGCGTCTTCACCACGCATACTCCGGTGCCCGCCGGGCACGACCGTTTCCCGATGGAGTACCTCACGCGGGTGTTTCCAAGCCAGACGGAGTTTCTCGATTTGAAAGACGCTTCTTCCGCGGATTTGATGAAGCGCGTTTTACAGGCGGAACAGAATTTTCCGGGCTTGCAGGAAGCCGCGCGCCGCGGCGCCTCCGTCAACATGACGCAGTTGGCGCTGAGCCTGAGCACCTACGTCAATGGCGTGGCCAAGCAGCACGGCGAGACTTCGCGCCAGATGTTTCCGGAAGTAGCGATCGAGGCCATCACCAATGGTGTTCACGCCGGCACTTGGACTTCGCCTGCGTTTCAGCAGCTCTTTGACCGCTACATTCCATCGTGGCGCGAGGACAATTACAGTTTGCGGAGCGCGCTGGGCTTGCCGGCGGAGGAAGTCTGGGCCGCGCATCTGATTGCCAAGCACGATTTGCTCGAGACGATTCGCAAGAAGACCGGCCTTAAGTTTGATCCCGATGCTTTCACAATCGGTTTTGCACGCCGCGCAACGGGATACAAGCGCGCCGACCTGATCCTGGCCGATCTCGATCGTCTACGGCAGATTGCCAAGAACGCCGGCCACTTCCAAATTGTTTATGCCGGCAAGGCGCATCCGAATGATCAGGGCGGGAAGGACATCATTCGCCGGATTTTCCAGGCGAAAAAAGCGCTGCGGAAAACGGTACCGGTGGTTTTCCTCGACGACTACAACCTCGAACTGGGCGGGAAGATCACTTCGGGCGTGGACCTCTGGCTCAACACGCCGCAGTTTCCTCTCGAAGCTTCCGGCACCAGCGGCATGAAGGCCGCGCTGAATGGCGTGCCGAGCCTGAGCATTCTCGACGGCTGGTGGGTGGAAGGCCACATTGAGGGAGTCACCGGCTGGTGCATCGGCGAATCGCGGCGCACCGCCGCCGGGAATACAGCAACCGACAACACGGCCGAAGCCGAATCGCTTTATAACAAGCTGGAGGGTGTGATTCTTCCGATGTACTACAACGAGCGCGGAAAATTCCTGGAAGTCATGCAGCACGCCATCGCCATCAACGGATCGTTCTTCAACACGCAACGAATGGTGCAGCAGTACATCACCGACGCGTATTTGCGCTGAGGCGGCGGGATGCGCTTGCCAAATCAGGGGCTTGAGAGAATACCAAAAGAGGATAGAGCGCGAGTCACCGCAGCCGGTTCTTGTACATGGCCATACCGACGGCGGCATCCATTCCCATCTTTTCCAGTGCGGCGATCTCGCGCCGCGTTTTGATGCCGCCCGCGGCGATAATCGGATGGGAAGTCGCGTCGCGCAGCCTGCGAAACCATTCGAGATTTGCCCCGGTCATGGTGCCTTCCCGGTCCACGTCGGTGCACAAAAATCCCGCGCAGAAGGGTTCGAGTTGCGTCATCACTTTTTCGGCCTGAAGCGCGATGCGCGTGCGCCAGCCGTGAACGGTGATGTTTCCCCTGGCAGTGTCGAGAGCGATGATGATTTGTTTTCGACGAACCTTTTTTGCGAGCCGCTGCAGGAATCCAGTGTTCACTTTTCCCTTGCGGAAAGCGGCGCTTCCCACAATGACCTGGCTCGCGCCCCATCCGGCAATTTCTTCGGCACGAGAAACGGTTCGAATCCCTCCGCCGAAGCGCACCTTCATGCCGAAATCTTTTCGCGCACTGGCGCAGAGTTCGCGCACGAGCTCGTCGTTCTGGCCTTTTCCCATGGCGGCATCCAGGTCGATGACGTGCAACCAGGGATAATCCTTGAATTTCTTCAGAAGGCCGAAGACGTCGGCGACGGCGAGTTCGCGTTTCCGCCCGTGAACCAACTGAACCGCCTGCCCGTCTTGCAGATCGATGCAGGGAATCAGCACGGCAGGCGTACCTCGACGCCGCGTCCCGCGAGAAATTCCTTCAGTGTTCGAATGGATTGCACTCCATCGTGAAAAATCGAAGCTGCCAATGCCGCGTCCGCCGCGCCATCCTGAAAGATTTCGACAAAATGTGCGGGTGATTTGGCGCCACCGGACGCGATCACCGGTACGGTTACGGCCCTGGAAATTGCCGCGGTCAGCGCTACGTCGAAACCGCTTTGCGTGCCATCGCGATCGACCGACGTGAGCAAAATTTCACCGGCACCTGCCGCGACTCCCATCCGAGCCCATTCAATGGCATCGCGGGATGCGGATTCCCGCCCGCCGCGAACCATGACATCCCAATGATCGCCGGCACGCTTTGCGTCAATCGCCAGCACGACGGCTTGCGCCCCAAATTCTTGAGACAATTCGGAAATGAGCTCGGGCCGTTCCACCGCAGCAGTATTCACCGTGACCTTGTCCGCGCCGGCGCGCACCACGGCGCGGCCGTCTTTGAGCGTTCGAATGCCGCCTCCAGCGGTGAGCGGGATGGACAATTCCGCGGCGACGCGGCGGATGGTTTCGAGGAAAGTGGGGCGGCGGTCGCGCGACGCGGCGATGTCCAGCACCACCAATTCGTCGGCGCCTTCCGAATTGTAACGCGCCGCCAGCGCGACGGGATCGCCGGCATCGCGCAGCCCGACGAAATTCACGCCTTTCACGACGCGTTCGCCGTCGGTATCGAGGCACGGAATGATGCGATGCGCCAGGCTCATGCCGCAATCCTCAGAAAATTCCGCAAGAGGCGCGCGCCCGGGTCGCCGCTTTTTTCCGGATGAAATTGCACGGCGAAAATATTTTGCTTTTCCACGACGGCGGCGAATTCCGAGCCGTGGGAGCAGGTGGCGGCTGCCGCGCCATCTGAATCGCGGACGGCGTAGGAGTGCGCAAAATAAAAATACGCTCCGGTGTCAATGCCTGCAAGCAGGCGCGATTCCCGTTTTGCGTTGAGCTGATTCCAGCCCATGTGCGGGAGTTTGACGTTTGATGGCAACGCGCACACTGTGCCCGGCAGCAGCTGCAGGCCGCGCAATTGGGGCGCTTCCTCGCTTGATTCGAACAGCACTTGCAGCCCCAGGCAGATGCCCAGAAAAGGAACCCCCCGCTGGATGGCGCCGATCAGAGGCGCGCGCATATTTTGTTCGTCGAGGGCGCGAACCAAGGCGGCGTAATGTCCCACGCCGGGCAGAAGCAGAGCCTTCGCTTTCGAGATGCGCTCGAGTGAATTTGTCCGCTCGGATTCCGCCCCGAGACGAAGCAAGGCGCGTTCCACAGAGGGCACATTACCTG
>Ga0209648_10004362_pt1 | contig 12014 bp, 13 predicted proteins | sample GraSoi2013_115cm_FD_185830 | JGI IMG/M metagenome (GOLD analysis project Ga0209648, IMG submission 185830) | Grasslands soil microbial communities from the Angelo Coastal Reserve, California, USA - Sample 9_17_2013_115cm (SPAdes) (version 2) | ecosystem: Environmental > Terrestrial > Soil >...
GCGACTTCGAGCCCGACGAGCGCGATCCCAAGGACGGCTGGGTGCCCAAGGCGCTGGGCGCGCTGGCCGAGGAGTCGGCGCTGCTGGCCGAAGGCACCGGCAAGGCCGATGAACGCTACATGAGCCGGGTGGCGCATCTCGCGCCTCCCCCAGCCCCTCCCAAAGGGCCTCCGGTCGAAGAGTCGAAAGCGTAAAAGATGGGTTTCAATTGCGGAATCGTCGGCCTGCCCAATGTCGGCAAGTCGACCCTGTTCAATGCGCTCACCGCCACGCAGGCAGCGCAGGCGGCCAACTATCCGTTCTGCACCATCGAGCCCAATGTCGGCCGCGTTGCCGTGCCCGATCCGCGGCTCGACAAGCTGGCCGCGATCGCGAGCTCGGCCAAGATCATCAACACCCAGCTCGAGTTCGTCGACATTGCCGGCCTGGTCAAGGGCGCGTCGAAGGGCGAAGGGCTGGGCAACCAGTTCCTCGCCAACATCCGCGAGGTCGACGCCATCGCCCACGTGCTGCGTTGCTTCGAGGATTCCGACGTCACCCACGTCTCGGGCAGCGTCGATCCGGTGCGCGATGCCGAGATCGTCGAGACCGAGCTGATGCTGGCCGACCTCGACAGCCTCGAGAAGCGCCTGCCCAATCTCGAGAAGCGGTCCAAGGGCGGCGACAAAGAAGCGGCGGCCGAAGCGCCGGTGGTGAAGAAGGCGCTGGACGCGCTGCGCGAGGGCAAGCCCGCCCGCGAGGCCGCGATCACGGCGGAGGAGCGGCCGGTGTTCCGGCTGCTGCAGCTCATCACCGCCAAGCCGATGATGTATGTGCTGAACGTCGACGAGGCTTCGGCCGCAACCGGCAATGCCCACAGCGCCAAGGCAGCGGCCTATGCCAAGACGCGCGGCATGCCGGCGGTGGTGATCTCGGCCGCCATCGAGGCCGAGGTGGCGCAGCTTCCGCCCGAGGACCAAGACGAATATCTCGCCTCGCTCGGCCTCAAGGAGACCGGCCTCGCGAGAGTCGTGCGCGCCGGCTACCAGCTGCTCGATCTGGTGACCTTCTTCACGGTCGGCCCCAAGGAGGCGCGCGCCTGGACGGTGCGCCGCGAGGCCACGGCGCCGGAGGCGGCGGGCGTGATCCATACCGATTTCGAGAAGGGCTTCATCCGCGCCGAGACCATCGCCTACGACGACTACGTCACCCTGAACGGCGAAGCGGGCGCGCGCGACGCCGGCAAGCTTAGGCTCGAAGGCAAGGACTACGGCGTCAAGGACGGCGACGTATTTCATTTCAGGTTCAACGTCTGAGTCGCGGGCTCGCTGGTCCGCTCGCTTGACTCTCCCGTAGGGGGAGACGCTACGGTCCGGCCATGATGCTCAGGATCGGCACTTTCAGCCGCCGCGGCCGCGTTTCGGTCAAGGCGTTACGCCACTACGAAGCGATCGGCCTCTTGAAGCCCGCGCACGTCGATGGCGCCACCGGCTATCGCTCCTACGAGCTGCACCGCCTGATGGTGCTGCGCGCGCTCGGCCTGCCGCTGGACCGCATTCGCGCCCTGCTGCAGGACGACCCTTCGCCCGAACTGATGCGCCATCTGCTGGCCGAGCGGCGGGCCACGGTCGCGCGGCGCATCGATGCCGAGCAGGCGCAGCTCGCCGCCATCGAGGCGCGCATCCGCCATCTCGAAGACGCCCAACCGACCTATGACATCGTGCTGCGCGACGTGCCGGCGGCTCTGGTCGCGAGTCTGCGCCGGGTGGTGCCCGACTTTGGCGCCGTCGAATCGCTGCTCGACGAGATCGCCAGGACACTGCCCAAGACCGCACGCATCGCTGGCCACGGCGCGGTGTGGCACCACTGCGCCCCGCACAGACGGCAAATCGACTGCGAAGCGATCGTGCTTCTGGAGCGGCCGGTCTCCGCGCCGCGCAGCCTGAAATTCTACCAACTGCCGGCCTGCCGCGCGGCCTGCGTGGTCCATCCCAGCGACGAGGAAGCCTTCGTCCCGGCCTGTACCGCCGCCTGGGCAGCCGTCGCCGACCAGCCATTCGAGCTCGAAAGAGGTCCGATGCGCGAGCGCTACTTCTCGAGCGCCGGCGATCAGCGCTTCGACCTCACCGAAATCCAGTTTCCGCTTCGTCCATCCACAGGAGCCAACGCATGACCGTCGTCCTCTCCAGCCCCAAGACCATGCCGCCGCCCACCGGCTATTCCCAGGTCGCCGAGGTCACGAGCGGCAAGATCGTGCTGATCGCCGGCCAGGTCGCGCACGATCCTGCGGGAAACCTGGTCGGCGAGAACGATTTCGCCGCCCAGGTCGAGCAGGTGTTCAAGAACCTCGATGCCGCCGTCCGTGCCGCGGGCGGCACCTTCCACAACATCGTGAAGATCAACAACTATTGCGTGGCCTCGGTCGACCCGTCGGGGCTCGCGGCCTTCCGCACGGTGCGCGACCGCTACGTCGGCACATCGGCGCCGCCGGTCAGCACCTTCATCTTCGTCAGTCGCCTGGTCCGGCCGGGCTGGCTGTTCGAAGTCGACGCGATGGCGGTGATCGAAGGGTAGAGCGAGTTCCGTTCGGCACCTTGCTCAATGGCCTTGCGCAGCGGCACGCCGGTGGATTTCGTCGCTGGTCAAATCCTCCTTGTGCGTGGCGATGAACCAGCGATGGCCGAACGGGTCGGTGATGCCGCCGACGCGATCGCCATAGAACTGGTCGGCCACCGGACGTGTGAGCGTGGCGCCCGCGGCGACCGCCTGGCCGACGACGGCATCGACATCCTCGACATAGAGATGAATGCTGACCGGCGAGCCGCCGATGGTCGCGGGGCCGAGCGCATCGGTCTCCGGATGCTCGTCCGCCAGCATCACGCGCGAATCGCCAATGCTGATCTCGGCGTGGCGGATCTTGCCACTCGGGTCCTGCATCCGCTCGCGTTCGATCGCACCGAAAGCCCGCGCGTAGAATTCGAGTGCCTTGGCACCGCCGGAGACGATCAGGTAGGGCGTGATCGCGTGATAACCGTCGGGAATGGGTTTGGCCATGCAAGCCTCCTTGGCATCGCCCATTCTGGCGCCGACGAGACGACGCGTATTGTAGGTTTTTTACCGGGCCCGCCTGCCGACGGAACCAGCCGTCACTGCGGCACGTGGTTCATGTGCTCCGTCCGGCGCGAGAGATAGTTGGCGGGGCTCAAGCCGGCAAAGTCGCGAAAGTCGTGATTCATGTGCGATTGATCGCTGTAGCCGCAAGCGAGCGCCGTGTCGGCCCAGTCGACGGCGTGTGCGCGATGAAGCAATGCCACGGTGCGTTGGAAGCGACGAATGCGGCAGAAGGATTTGGGCGTCAAACCGACTTCGTCGCTGAACAAGCGGATGAAGCGGCGCGGACTGAGGCCGGTCTCATCGACCACGTCGGCGATGCGGCGCGGGCCCCGGCGAAACGCGGCCAGCGCATGGCCGACAGCGGCATGACGGGAATGCGGCCGCTGCAGCAGGGACAGCAGCGCATGCTCCAGCAGCAGGAGCCTCGCCTCCGCCCCCTCTGCCGCGAGCAGACGCTCACGCAACTCGGTGGCTCGCCCACCCCACAGCGCCTCGAGCGATACATGCCGATTGCGCAGTTCGTCGACGGGCAGCGCAAGGAAGGGAAACGCCCCGCTCGGCTTGAAGTGGACGCCGATGAGCGCGGCCGGCCGGCTCGTGTCGAGAACGAAGAAGCGCGAGTGTGGTCCGGCAACGAGGGCGTCGAAGCTGCCGGTCCTCCGGTGCAGATTGATCACCAGCTCCACCGTGCCCGTCGGCAACACGCGTTCGCTCTTGTGCGATGGCGCCGTGTTTTCAAAGAGCCACAGCAGCTCGATGAATTCCGACAAAGGTGAGCGTGGCATATGCCGACGGTAAATCATGACAGTGACATGATAGCTCGCCCGCGACCGAGTCAACATGCACTGTCAATAAACCGTAGCGTCGCTGCAGTAGTTCCTCATGGTCGAACAGGGGGAGATCATCCAATGCGAGCCCACATGCTCTTCACGGTCACGGCGACCGCCGCCCTCGGCCTCGCGATGGCAGCAGCGGCGCAGACGAAATTCCCGTCGGTGCTGGAAGGCCACGCCATCCTGCCGGCCATGACGCTCGTTCCCGCGCCCGCCGACGCGCCACCCGATCTGCAGATCTCCGGCCGCTTTGCCGGCCCGCCGGGCCAGAGGGTCGACACGCCAGAGAGCATGCCCGGCATCTCGGCACTTTCCGACAAGGCGGCGCCACGGCCGACCGGCATCAGCCTGCCGTTCAAGGGCCAGCCGGTGCAGGGCCTGTCGGGCATCAAGGACCTGAAGGACGGCACGTTCCTCACCCTGACCGACAACGGCTTCGGCTCGAAGGCCAATTCGCCCGACGCTATGCTGATGTTCCACGTGGTGAAGCCGGACTGGAAGGCCGGCACGGTCGAGCACGTCTCGACCACGTTCCTGAGCGACCCCGATCGCAAGGTGCCGTTCCGCATCGTCAACGAGAACACGCCGAGGCGCTATCTGACCGGCTCGGATTTCGACATCGAATCGATCCAGCCGATCGGCGACGCGCTGTGGTTCGGCGACGAGTTCGGCCCGTTCCTGGTCAAGACCGATCGCGCGGGCAAGGTGCTGGCCGTCTTCGACGCCAAGGTCGACGGCAAGGTGGTGCGCTCGCCCGACAATCCCTACCTCGTTCCCCCCGGCGCGCCCGGCATGATGAAGTTCGAGGTCAAGCGCAGCAAAGGCTTCGAGGGCATGGCAGCCTCGCCGGATGGCAAGTTCCTTTATCCGCTGCTCGAAGGCCCGTTGTGGGTCGAAGCAACCAACAGCTTCGAGAGCAAGGACGGCAAAACCTACCTGCGCATCCTGGAGTTCGACGTCGACAAGGCCGCCTTCACGGGCAAGAGCTGGAAATATCCGCTCGAGCTGCCGGGCAACGCCATCGGCGATTTCAACCTGATCGATGCGACGAGCGGCCTGATCATCGAGCGCGACGACAGCGAAGGCGATCCGGCGCAGGCCTGCCCGGAAGGCGGCCCCAAGCCCGACTGCTTCAACGTGCCGGCCAAGTTCAAGCGCATCTACAAGATCGACTTCGCCCAGGCCGACGCCGACGGCTTCGTGAAGAAGGTGGGCTACATCGACCTGATGGACATCGACGATCCGAACAAGGTCGCCCGCCAGGGCGGACGGGACGGCAAGCTCACCTTCCCGTTCTTCACCATCGAGAACGTCGACATCGTCGACGCCGATCACATCATCGTCGGCAACGACAACAACCTGCCCTTCTCGTCGGGCCGCGCGCTCGGCAAGTCCGACGACAACGAGCTGATCCTCTTGAAGGTGACCGACCTGCTGCGCGCGAAATAGGTACGAAACCGAGCGCCTCGAATTACATTTAGCTGACGAAGAGAGAAAAACCGGGCGCGCGCAATCTCGACGAGGCCTCCTCGCCAACCTATCGTCTGGCATCGCAGAAGACGAGGCCGAGGGCAATGCGGATACTGGTGGTCGAGGACAACAGCCAGCTCGTTGGTCTTCTGACGAAGGCGCTGGCACGAGCCGGTCTCGATGTCGATTCGGCCAGCAATGCGGCTGCCGCCGAAATCTCCCTGAAGACGATGCGCTATGCCGCCGTCGTCCTCGATCTCGGTCTCCCCGATGCGGACGGTCTTGCCGTGCTCGACCAGATGCAGCGGCGCCGAGACCAAACGCCGGTCCTCATTCTTTCGGCACGCGGCGGCCTGGATGATCGCATTACCGGGCTGCACAAAGGGGCGAGCGACTATGTCGTGAAGCCTTTTGACATGGATGAACTGGTCGCGCGCATTCAAACGCTGTTGCGAAGATCGCCTGAATCAAAACGCGACGCGCTGACCCTGGGCAACGTGTCGTTCGAGACCGAAAGCCGGCAGGCCGTCGTCGCCGGCAAGCTGCTTTTCGTTCCGCCGCGGGAAGCCGAGGTCCTGGAAGTCCTGCTCAAGCGGGGCGGCCGGACCGTCTCCCATGAAGCGCTCGAGAGCCAGGTTTTCGGCATGTCGCAAAGCGTCTCGTCGAATGCGATCGAGGTCTATGTCCATCGGCTGCGTCATATCCTGACGGACGCGGGCGCCAACGTCGCCATCCACACGATCCGTGGCGTTGGCTATTTGATGGAGGAGGAGAAGGACGACGACCCGAACAAGCGCGCGCAATGACTAGGGGAGCACGCGCTTCATCCAGCGCGCCGTTCCTTGCGAGTCCTGGCTGTCGCTTGCCTCGAGCCGGGCGATGACGCGGTGGCGGTCTTCCATGTCGCGGTTCTGGCTGAGCTTGAGCTTGGTCTCGACCCTCGAGAGCGGCATGCGGAAGGCGACGATGCCCTTGGTCTGCGCCTCGGCATTGCCCGGCGGCAGGCGGTCGAGGCACCAGGCCTCCGCGCCGCCGCCTTCGTAGACCGCGGCCAGTTTGGCCAGCACGTCGAGCGCGCCCTTGGTGTCCTCGACGACCTGCGGCCGACCGTAGGCATGCACCGTGACGTAGTTCCAGGTCGGCACTTTTACGCCCGGCGTGTACCAGGTCGGCGAGACATAGGCGTGCGGCCCCCAGAACAGAGCAAGCGACTCGGCGCCACGCGCGAACAGTTTCCAATGGGCGTTGGCGCGCGCCATGTGGCCGATCAGCGAGCCGTGCGGACTGCCGTCGTCCTGCCAGACCAGCGCCAGATGGGTCGCCACCGGCGCTGCCGCGGCATCGGCGGTCATCAGCAGCGCCCAGCCATGGGCCTGTATGATCTCGCGGCCCGTGGCCTCGTCGCCTTCGAAGTGCTTGGGAACGTACATGATTTTCTTTCTGCGGCACGGCCCACGGGCCAGCGGGTTGAACCGCGCCGCATTACCATGTCCAATGCCCGCTGCAACCGGGAGGAATTCTCATGGGCGAAGATATCCGTCTTAAGTCGAAGGCCGGCGAGATCGGCGCCTACCTCGCCACACCGAAGGGCTCGCCCAAGGGCGGCGTCGTGGTGATCCAGGAGATTTTCGGGGCCAATCACCACATCAAGGCGGTCACCGACAAGTTCGCCGCCGACGGCTACCTGGCGCTGGCGCCCTGCTTCTTCGACCACATCAAGACCGGCATCGAGCTGGGCTACACGCCCGACACCATCGCCGAGGGCCGCAAGTACGTCACCGAGCTCGGCCTCGACAAGCCCGTGCAGGATGTCGAGGCGGCGATGGAGGAGCTGAAGAAGCGCGGCGCCAGGAAGGTGGTGGTCACCGGCTACTGCTGGGGCGGCACCATCGCCTGGCTGGCGGCGACCCGGCTGAAGCCCGATGCGGTGTCCGCCTATTACGGCGGCGGCATCTACGGCACCAAGAACGAGAAGCCCGCGGTGCCGACCATGATGCATTTCGGCGACAAGGACATGCACATCCCGATGACGCACGTGAACGAGCTCCGCAAGCTCCATCCCGGTGTGCAGATCTTCGACTATCCGGCCGACCACGGCTTCCATTGCGACGAACGCGGCAGCTACGACGCGGCGGCCTCCAAGCAGGCCATGGCCCGGACATTGGAGTTCTTCGGCAAGCACGTTGGCTAAACAGCCTGCAAAAAAGACCTTCAGCCCATCGGCGCGCGGTCCTCTGAACGGAGTCCGCGTCGTCGATCTTTCGCGACTGGTCGCAGGCAACATCCTGACCCTGCAGTTCGCCGATTTCGGCGCCGAGGTGATCAAGATCGAGCCGCCCGAGGGCGACACGCTGCGCTCGTGGCGGGTCAAGGGCATCGAGACGGCGTGGAAGGTTTACAGCCGCAACAAGAAGAGCGTGGCGCTCGACCTCCGTTCCGACGCCGGCCGCGCCATCGTGCGCGCGCTCGCCGCCTCGGCGCAGATCCTGGTCGAGAGTTTCAGGCCGGGCGTGCTGGAAGACATGAGGCTCGCCCCGGCCGAGCTGCACAAGCTCAACCCCCAGCTGGTGATCGTGCGCATTTCCGGCTGGGGCCAGGACGGCCGCTTCCGTCACAAGCCGGGCTTCGGCACCCTGATCGAAGGCTATAGCGGCTTCGCCTCGATGAACGGTTTCGGCGATCGCGAGCCGGTGCTGCCGCCGATGTATCTCGCCGACGCCATGGCCGCCCTCTACGGCTACGGCGCGGTCATGGTGGCGCTGCGCGAGGTCGAAGTGAATGGCGGCAAGGGCCAGACGCTCGACCTGCCATTGTTCGATCCGCTGTTCTCGGTGCTGGGCCCGCAGGCCGCCAATCACAAGCTCACCGGCGAAGTGAAGGTGCGGACGGGCAGCCGCTCGACCAACGCCGCCCCGCGCAACGTCTACCGCACGAAAGATGACCACTGGGTCTGCCTGTCGGCCTCGACGCAGGGCATGGCTGAGCGGGTGCTGGTCAAGATCGGCCGGCCGGAACTGGTCAAGGATCCGCGCTTTGCCACCAATATCGAGCGGGTGAAGCACGGCATCGAGCTCGACGAGATCATCGGCGGCTTCATCGCTGAGCGCGATCTTGCCGAGAACCTGCGCTATTTCGACGAGGCCGGCGTCACCATCGCGCCGGTCTACGACATCGCCCAGATCGTGCAGGACGACTATGTGCTGGAGCGCGAGGCGCTGATCGAGATCCCCGACGAGGAGATGGGCGAGCTGCCGACGCATCCCGTGGTGCCGCGCCTTTCCGGCACGCCCGGCGCGCTCAAGACCGCGGCACCCAGGATCGGCGAGCACAATGAGGCGCTGCTGAAACCGCTGCTGGGCGACGTTGAATACGACAAGCTCTGCAAGTCGGGAGCAATCAAGACATGAACCGACCCGTCCCGCCCGTCTGGCGTTCAATCCTCTACGTGCCGGGCAATGTGCCCAAATTCATCGACAAGGCGCACGAGCGCGGCGCCGACTGCGTGCTGGTCGATCTCGAGGACAGCGTGACCCTGGCCGAGAAGCCCAAGGCGCGGGAAATGCTGCCCGAGACCATGAAGAAGGTGGCGCAGGGCGGCGCCGACGTGGCGGTCCGCATCAACCGGCCGCTCCGGCTCGCCATCCCCGACCTCGAAGCGGCGGTGCGGCCCGGCCTCTCGGCGCTGTTCATCACCAAGACCGAAGGCGTGCAGCATCTAAGACTGCTCGACGAGGCGGTGAGCGAGCTCGAACGCGAACGCGGCATGGCGGTGGGCGGCGTGGGTTTCGGCGCCATGATCGAGCATCCGCGCGCGCTGGCCCATATCGACGACATCGCCGCGCATGGACCGCGCGTGATCGCCATGATGCTGGGCGGCGAGGACTTCGCGCTGGAAACCGGCTCGATCCCGAGCGACGAGACCCTCGAATTGCCCAAGCGGCTGGTCGCTTTCGCAGCCCAAGCGCACGACGTGGCGATGATCGGGATTTTGGGCACGGTGGCCGATTACAGCGATCCCGTCGCCTACAAGAAGAGCGCCATCCGGGAGCGGCGCTTCGGCTTCTCGGGCGGCACCTGCGTGCATCCCGGCCTGGTCCAGGCGCTGAACGAAGCCTTCACGCCCGACCGAGCCGAGGTCGCTCACGCCAAGAAGCTGATCGCCGCCGACGAAAAAGCCGCAGCCGACGGCCGCGGCTCCTTCACCGTCGATGGCAAGATGATCGACCTCCCGGTGATCGACCGCGCCCGCCGGCTGTTGGCGCGGCACGACGCGATCGAGCGCCGGTTCAGGAAGGTCTAGGCGTCGACGAGCTCGCGGGTCGGCCGCGTCTCGACGTCGGTCAGGTCGGAGATGGCGCTGACCATCTCGGCCGTGATGCCGGCATTGAGGCTCTGCAGCAGAACCTCCTTGCCGTTGGCAAGCCGCACGGCATCGCGGTGTGCATGGCCTGTGACTTCCAGGCGCGTCATCACCACGTGCTCGACCGGTCCGATGGCGAAAGCGCGCTGCACGGTCTCGCCGATGCCCTCCAGTCGGAGATGCGCAGGGTATATTGCTCTTCTTGAACGGCAGGTCGTGAACGATACAGTTCCAGTGAGTAATCACACATGACGTCCTCCAGTTAGGGAACGTGCTTAAGACGTAGTACGAGCCGCGATTCGGTCAAGCCGCAGATCACAACAATCCAGAACAATCGGTTCGTACGCGTTCCCTATTCGGCAACGTCAGTGCTTATCGGACCACACCTGGCGCTTCACGGCGTACATCAGGCCGGCCATCGCCAGCAGGAAGAGGATGACGCGAACGCCGGTGCGCTTGCGGTCCTCCATTTTCGGCTCCGACGCCCAGGTGAGGAACTCAACGACATCGGAGGCTTCCTGGTCGAGGGTCGCCTTGGTGCCGTCGGCATAGGTCACCTTGTCGTCGCTGAGTGGCGGCGGCATGCCGATCTTGTGGCCGGGGAAATACTTGTCGTAGTTGTCGTCCTTGGTGACGCTGAACTCCTTGATCTGCTCGGGCGAGAGCTTGTCGAACGGCACGTAGCCCGTCAGGATTCCGTGGACATAGTCCGGGCCGTCCTCGCGCGCCTTGATCATGACGCTGAGGTCGGGCGGCGCCTTGCCGTTGTTGGCGGCGGCCGCGATGGCGGGATTGGCGAACGGCTTCTTGAAACTATCCGACAGGCGCGCCGGCCGCTCGATCGGCTGGCCGTCGTCGCCGAGGTCGGGCACCTGGATGTCCTTGATCAGGCTCTTGACCTGGTTGTCGGTGAGGTCGAGCTCCATCAGATTGCGGTAGGCCAGCAGCTGCAGCGAATGGCAGGCCGAGCAGACTTCGGCGTAGACCTGGTAGCCGCGCTGGGCGGCGGCGCGGTCGTAGGTGCCGAACGGCCCCTCGAAATGCCAGTGCCTGTGCGGCGGGCGCTGCTCCGATTCGGACGCGGTGACGGACTCGGCGGCGACGGCGACGGCGCCCGCGACAACGGAGCCCAGCGCCAGGGCGGCGGAAACGATCGTTTTGCGCATGATCCTTAACCCGCCTTCTTCTTGAGCACCGCGTCGGCGATGCTGGGGGGCAATGGCAATGGCCGTTCGATCTTGCCCAGGACCGGCAGCAGGATGAGGAAGTGGAAGAAGTAGTAGAGCGTGCCGACCTGGGCGAGCGGCACATACCAGCCTTCCGGCGGATTGGCGCCGCAGACGCCCAGCAGGACGACATCGGCCACCAGCACGAACATGAACCACTTGTAGATCGGCCGGAACGTGCACGAGCGCACGCGCGAGGTGTCGAGCCAGGGCAGAACGAACAGCACGGCGATCGAGCCGAACATGGCCAAAACGCCGCCCAGCTTGTCGGGGATGGCGCGCAGGATGGCGTAGAACGGCAGGAAGTACCATTCCGGTACGATGTGCGTGGGCGTTACCAGCGGGTTGGCCGGGATGTAGTTGGCGGCGTCGCCCAAGTAGTTGGGTGCGAAGAAGGCGAAGCCCGCATAGACGATCAGGAAGACCATCAGGCCGAAGCCGTCCTTCATCGTGTAGTAGGGGTGGAACGGCACGGTGTCCTGCGGGCCCTGGGGCTCGATGCCCAACGGGTTGTTCGAGCCATGGACGTGCAGCGCCACGACATGCAGCGCCACCACGCCGACGATGACGAACGGCAGCAGGTAGTGCAGCGCGTAGAAGCGGTTGAGCGTCGGGTTGTCGATGGCGAAGCCGCCCCACAGCCAGGTGGTGATCGAATCACCGACCACCGGGATGGCCGAGAACAGGCTGGTAATGACGGTGGCGCCCCAGAAGCTCATCTGCCCCCACGGCAGCACGTAGCCCATGAACGCCGTCGCCATCATCAGCAGCAGGATGACGACGCCCAGGATCCAGAGAAGCTCGCGCGGCGACTTATAGGAGCCGTAGTACATGCCGCGGAAGATGTGGACGTAGACGGCGATGAAGAAGAACGACGCGCCGGTCATGTGCAGGTAGCGGATCAGCCAGCCTGACGGCACGTCGCGCATGATGCGCTCGACCGAGTCGAAGGCCATCGTGGTGTGCGGCGTGTAGTTGGTCGCGAGCACAATGCCCGTGGCGATCATGAGCACCAGCATCACCGTGGCGATC
>Ga0209648_10004363_pt1 | contig 12014 bp, 8 predicted proteins | sample GraSoi2013_115cm_FD_185830 | JGI IMG/M metagenome (GOLD analysis project Ga0209648, IMG submission 185830) | Grasslands soil microbial communities from the Angelo Coastal Reserve, California, USA - Sample 9_17_2013_115cm (SPAdes) (version 2) | ecosystem: Environmental > Terrestrial > Soil >...
GATCGCGCATGGGATTTGAGACGGTTTCCAAGTACGGCCGGCTTCTCGGCCTGGGAGAACTTGCCGGCTATAACCTGCCCGATGAACACCCCGGCTCGTTTCCGACCGTGGCGCCTGCCTTTGGCGGGGTGGCGCGAATGTCCAGCTATGGCGAAGGAATTCAGGTAACACCGTTGCAGCTGGCGGCGCTGTCCGCAGCGTTCGCGAATGGCGGAACTCTTTATTATTTGCAGTACCCTCACAGCGCGGAAGAAGTTGAGAATTTTACCCCGCGAGTGAAGCGCGAATTGAACATCGGCCCGATTCTTCCCGAGATCCGCGAAGGGATGCTCGCCGCGGTGCTGTACGGCACCGGGAAGTCGAGTTTCGACCGGGGCGGAGACGAGATGCCGCTCGGCAAGACGGGAACATGCGACGACCACACGACGCCCTCGAAAATCGGCTGGTTCATCACTTATGCCGACGACGTACACCCGAAAATTGCTCTGGCAGTTTTGCTTCGCGGGAATACGCGCCGCGTGAAGGGACCGACCGCCGCCGAAGTGGCGGGCCGTATCTACCGCAAGCTCCGCGAGCAGAATTATTTTGGGGTGTCCGCGCACGCGGTGGCCTTCAATGGCCTCGATAGGACGCGCCTCAATCAATAAATGATCGGAAGTTTCGAGAAATCGGAGGATGGTTCGTCGATCACCCGCAGGACGACCAGAGTGCGATCGTCGTGCGGAGCAGTGCCTGCCCCGCTGTAGCCATCGGTTGCCGCCAGAATTTGTTCAGCGATCTCGCGAGCCGAATCTCCCTGAGAAAATCCAGAAAGAAGCGCGGACAGACGCTTTGGGCCGAACTCTTCCTGCTCCGCGTTTTTGGATTCCAGGATGCCGTCGGAAGCAAAAAGGACTACGTCACCAGGTGTCAATTTTACGGTTGTTTCGTCGTATTGCGTATTGGGAATGAGGCCGAGAGGGACGCCTTCGAGACGGATGGACTGCACGCACCCGTCGCGGACGAGGAGCGGATAGGGGCCGCCGGCGTTGGCGAGAGTTAGGCTGCGCGAGGGCGCATCATACGTGGCAAAGAGCATAGCGATGAAGCGTGAGTCGAACCTGTCGTTGTACAAACGGCGATTGAGAGTCGCGAGCATTTCCGCGGGCGGGCACATGTGCGTGACCACATGCTCGCGGAGCATGCCGATGGCGAGCGAGCCGTAGAGCGCGGCGGCAGTGCCTTTGCCGGAGACATCGCCCAAAGCCAGGGCTAACCGGCCCTTGCCGTAAGGGAGAAAGTCGTAGAAGTCGCCCCCCAATTCGCGCGCGGGAACATACGCGGCAGCCAGGTCGAGACCGGGAACTTCGCGTGCGCCATTCGGAAGCAAGCCTCGCTGAATTTCGCGAGCCATATCGAGATCCTGCTGGAGACGGCACTGCGTGTCGCGTGTTTCCTGATAGAGGCGCGCGTTCTCAAGCGCAATGGCCACATACGAGCCAAGCGTAGAAAGCATGCGTTCGTGCTCCAAGGTGAACGCGTGAGGCTCCGAGCTTTCGAGATCGAGAACGCCGATGAGGCGGTCGCGCAACAAAAGCGGCACGACGAGTTCGGAGCGCGCTTCCAAGCCGGTCTCACAGCGTATGTAGCGCGGATCTTCGGTGACGTCATTAACGCGCAGGATGCGGCGTTCTCCGGCGGCAGTGCCTGTTAGACCTTGATGAAGAGGCAAGCGCAGACGCGCGGGAATCGAATCCTTGCAGCGCATTGCGAAAACGCTTTCCAGTAATTGCGCCTGTTCGTTCCAAAGCATGACGCTAAAGACGTCATAGTCCACAATTTTCTTGACGCGTTCGGCGACGCGGCGGAGAAGCTCTCCGCGGTCAAGAATCGAGGTCAGCTCGCGGCTCACCTCATGCAGCAGCATTAATGTCTTAGCCTGTTCCGGATAACTGACGAACAGACTCTGCGGCACGGGGTCCGCGTCACCCAGCAGGGCAAAAGCTCCGAGTTTTGAGAGTTCATCCATGACGGGGCGCTTGTCGCCTGACTCTATTGGATGTAGCAAATCTTCCCAGGTTGCACAATTCAAATCTTAAAGAATGGACAAGAATCCCAGGAAGGGCCTGGACGGGAAGAGAGGTTGCCGCGTAGGCGCACCATAGCGGAGGCTGTCCATCCTGCGAAAGAATCGGAGCTTCGCGAGTCGCGGCAATTCAAGTCTTGTGCGAAGCCGTTTTGCTTCCTGCTTCCTTATGAAACAGCGCTTTGCTGCAGCTGTGCAAGGACAAAAGCTCTGTTTCGTCCAGTCCGTAGCGCTGGACGGCTGTCCGGTAGCCATGCCAGTTGAACGGGCGATGCCGCCTGGCCATGGTCCGGAAAAATCGGTCAAAAAAGTAGAAACCGATGCCGAAGTTGGTGTCCATGAAGCCTTCGCTGTCCACGCTGCGGTGATGAATGTCGTGCATTCTTCTGGCTTTCAGGAACCACGATCTAAGGAGAGGAACTCGCGTCATCCAGAAGTTTTCGATGTGCATCCTGTCGTGCAGGTAGCTGAACATCAGGATGGGCCAGCCGAGCAACGTGGACAGTGCGAGCACCTGATAGGCATGCGGCACGCCGAGCAGCGCCATCACTGTCCAGCAAGACAACAGAATGATCGCGGAGGGCGCCAGCCATTCAATTCCCACGTTGCCGGCGGAGAAGCGGTTTTCCGTCGCGTCGTGGTACTCTCCGGCGCGCAAGGGTTGCCGGGGACCATAGACCAAGAAGTGATGGATCAGATGGCCCCGGCTGAGAGATGGGAACTTGTCGGTGTGTAGAAGCCGGTGCAGCCAGTAGCCGGCAAATTCCGCGACGACAACGGAGTCCACCAGCGTCGCGACGATTCCCACGAAGGTGACGTGCAGGCGTTCGTAAATCATGGGCGCTTCCCCTTCAACTTCTTCCTGCGGCTCAAGAAGCAAAACACGATGCCGCTGATGAGTTGACCTTAGGGGGTGTGGAGGCAGTCTTCAAGCGACAAGGAACGCCAAGGGGATACAGTAGGGAGATGTCGCACGATGTCGTGGGGGGTTGTTTCTTGGCAGGTTGAAAGCAAAGGACTTGCAGAGGAGAAAGGGAGCCTCGCGTGTTAGAGGGGAGAAGAATCTGAGGTTCAGGTGCAAGGTCCAGCTATCACGAATAATTGATTACCGGGAGCACTGGGACCGCCTCGCTCTTCGCTTTTTCGTGAGAGAAAGCAAATACTACTTTACTTCCCAAGTGTCGCCCGCGCGAAGAAGTTTGCCGAGGTCGCCGCGGCCGCGCTTGGCGATAACGTCCTTGATCTGCTGATTCATTACGTCTTCGTAGCGCGGGAGATCGTCCCAGGCGCGAAAAACGCCGATGGGCGTTGGGAAGCCCGGCCGGTGCTCCATGTGCGAGAGCAGGAAGGCGTAGGAAGGCCGCGGGTGGTGCGCGTCGTGCACCACGAGATCGCTCTCCGAGAAGCCATTGCCGAGTTGCACGACTTCAATGTCGCCGTCCGGCTTCCGGCGGATACCTTTGTCGCGGTTTTTGCCGAAGACCAGCGGCTTGCCATGTTCGAGCTGCATCACGTGTTCGCTGCGCGCATCACGCTCGGTCAGCGAGAACCACGCGCCATCGTTGAAGATGTTGCAGTTTTGGAGAATCTCCACAAACGCGGAGCCCTGGTGTGCAGCGGCGTGCTTCAGCGTTTCTTTGAGGTGCGCCTGGAAGACGTCGACGGAGCGTGCCACGAAGGTCGCTTCCGAACCGATGGCCAGTGACATCGGATTGAACGGCCGGTCTACCGACCCGAATGGCGTCGATTTGGTCTTCTTGTTGAACTCCGAGGTTGGCGAGTACTGGCCTTTCGTCAAACCGTAGATCTTATTGTTGAAGAGCAGGACCTTGATGCCGACGTTGCGCCGCAGCATATGAATGGTGTGATTCCCGCCGATCGAAAGCGCGTCGCCATCGCCGGTGGCCACCCAGACTTCCAACTCCGGGCGAATCGCCTTGATGCCTGTGGCCACTGCCGGCGCGCGGCCGTGAATCGTGTGGAAGCCATACGTGTTCATGTAGTACGGGAATCGGCTGGAGCAACCGATGCCGGAGACGATGACAAAATTTTCGCGCTTGATGCCCAACTCCGGAAAAACAGCCTGCACCGCGGAGAGAATCGCGTAGTCTCCGCAGCCGGGGCACCAACGTACTTCCTGGTCCGTTTGAAAGTCTTTCTTCGTGAGAGGCGGTGGCAGCGTCGCGGTGCTCATCTTCGATTCTCCTAGAGTCCCAGCATCTCTTCGATTTTTTGCTCCAGCTCGGCTTGCTTGAACGGCCGGCCCTGAATCTTGTTCAGACCGACCGCATCCACGAGAAACTTCGCGCGCAAAACCCACAGGAGCTGCCCCATGTTCAACTCGGGGACCAGAATCTTCTTGTAGCGTTTGAAGATATCACCCAGATTCGAGGGAAGCGGATTGAGATGCCGCAAATGCAGGTGGCCGATCCTGCGGCCCCTGGCGCGCTGCGCTTTCAGTGCCGCGGTAATCGATCCAGAGGTCGAGCCCCAGGCAACGATCAGCAAGTCGCCTTCCAGATCACCTGCGGGAAGCACATTGGGAATGTCCTGCGCGATCGCAGCGACCTTCGCCGCCCGGATTCGCACCATATTTTCGTGGTTCAACGGCTCGTAGTTGATGTTTCCGGTGGGGTCCATCTTTTCGAGGCCGCCAATGCGATGCTCGAGGCCGGGAGTTCCCGGAACCGCCCATGGCCGCGCCAGAGTCTGCGGGTCTCGCTTGTAGGGAAGGAATCCGTTCGGATCGCTCGCGAATTTGACCGGGAAATCCGGAATGTCACTCAGCTCCGGAATCCTCCACGGCTCGGCGCCGTTGGCAAGGTAGCCATCGGAAAGAATGATGACAGGCACCATGTACTTGACGGCGATCCGGCTCGCTTCGATCGCGACCCAGAAACAATCGGCCGGAGTCGACGCCGCGAGGACGGGAATCGGCGCCTCCGAATTTCGGCCGAACAGCGCCTGCAAGAGGTCGGCTTGCTCGGTCTTCGTTGGCAGACCGGTTGACGGCCCTCCACGCTGGATGTCGCAAATGACCAGCGGGATCTCGACCGCAACGGCCAGGCCGAGTGCCTCCGTTTTCAAGGCCATGCCAGGGCCTGAGGTGGTGGTGATGGCCAGGGCGCCGGCATACGCCGCGCCAATCGACGACGTAATCGCTGCGATTTCGTCTTCGGCCTGAAACGTCATGACGCCAAAGTCCTTGTACTGTGAGAGTTCGTGCAGAATGTCCGAAGCCGGGGTGATGGGGTAGCTGCCCTGAAAAAGCGTCAGCCCGGATTTCTGCGCCGCGGTGACAAACCCGAGCGCCAGCGCCTGGTTACCGCTCATGCTCCTGTACAGTCCTGGCGTGAGCTGCGCCGGAGGAATCTCATAACTGATCTGAAACGCTTCCGTCGCTTCACAGTATGAATAGCCGCCCTTTAACGCGAGCTTGTTCGCCTCCACGAGCAGCGGCTTGTTCTTGAACTTTTCCTCAATCCACCGGACCGTCGGCTCCATCGAGCGGTTGTACAGCCAGTAGCACATCCCCAGCGCGAAGAAATTCTTGCAGCGGTCCATAGACTTGGCGTCGAGGCCCAGATGCTCCAGCGAACGCCGCGTCAGCCGTTCCAGTTCGACCGAAAACAACCGGAATTTATCGAGGGAATGATCTTCCAGCGGATTCGAGGCCAGCTGCGCTTTGCGCAGATCGTTCTCTTTGAAACTATCGCTGTTGACGATCAGGATCCCGTTGGCCTTCAGATCAGCGATGTTCACTTTCAGCGCGGCCGGATTCATGGCAATCAGCACGTCGATGGCGTCGCCGGGCGTATAAACCTCATTCGAGGAAAAATGGAGTTGAAAGCCGCTGACACCGGGAATCGTCCCGGCGGGGGCGCGAATTTCCGCCGGATAGTCCGGGAAGGTCGCAATATCATTCCCGTAGAGCGCGGCGGTATTCGTGAACTGGCTGCCGGTGATCTGCATGCCGTCGCCGGAGTCGCCGGCGAACCGGATGACCGCTTGATCGAGCACTTCGCGCGTGTGTTTTACCAGTGGAACTTCTGCGAGTGTAGACATTCTTGTCCGGGCCTCCGTTGATCGATGAACTCCCCGTATCCCCCTGGGGAGTGCGGCTCAATCATATGGATGAGGCGGTGCGGTGAAAGGATTGCTTCTAAGGCAGCCCGCCGGGAGCCGACCCTCTGAGGATATCACACCGGCCCGCGCGTGGAGGCGGAAGACGCCATTCTGCGACGATGTGTCTCATTTGAAAAGACAAGAGGACGCACCCGGGCATTCCAAAGCAACACGCCGACGCTCGCGAGAATGCTGCGCATGTAAGCAACTGTTACGAGAGGGGTGGGACGAGCGTCCATGACGAAGATTTGTATACCATCAAATTCGAAGCGCTGCTGGTGGCGCACGGTGAAAGCAACGCGAAGAGAAAATCGTGCTTGACGTTCGCTTTCTTTTCGCCTAAATTGCCTATGGAATAGATTTGCAAAGGGAGGCGCGCTCATGGCACTCACCAAACGACAAAAAGAAGTTCTCGATTACCTGGTGGCGTTTGAGACCAAGCGCGGCTACGCGCCGAGCTTTGAAGAAATTGGCAAGGGCCTCAAGCTCACTTCGCTGGCCACCGTGCACAAGCACATCACCACGCTCGAAAAAAAGGGCTTCATTCGCCGCGGCTACAATCAGAGCCGTTCCATCGAAATCATCCAATTGCCGAAGTCGGTCAAGGATCAAGTCAGCGATCGCAAGTTGCAGGAGCTCCCGCTGGTGGGAAGGATCGCGGCGGGGCGTCCGCTGGAAGCCGTGGAAGAGCGGGAGACGATTTCGCTGGGCGATTTCGCGCGCGGCGGCAATTCCTTTGTGCTGCAAGTCAAAGGCACGTCCATGATCGAAGATCACATCATGGACGGCGACTTCGTTGTATGCGAGCAAACCCAGGTCGCCAACGCCGGTGATATCGTCGTGGCGCTGATCGGCGGCGAGGAAGCAACTCTCAAGCGCTTCTATCGCGAAGGCCCCGGCAAGATACGTCTGCAACCGGCGAATTCCGAAATGGCTCCCATCATGCTTGCGGCGAGCGACGTAAAAATTCAGGGTCGCGTCATCGGCGTCCTTCGCAAGTATTAGGTCTGCATGATGTGATTGTTCTCTTTAGCCACCACGGCCGGTCTGTCTCTGAATGGTCTGGTCCTTTCGATAGCTAAGTTTGACCGGTTCCCCGTCAGCTTTCCGCGGATGAATTGTTTGTGTCAGAATCAAGTTTCGTGCATCAAAAAGATGTCCCGGTTATTTTCGTGAAGCCTTCGGAGGCATCGCGGCAGGGAAGATGAAGCCGAGGGAAGATTTAACGGGATATCAAATTTCTGAGGGTGCGAATTTGTCCTCGAAGCGCCAAAGCATTCTGATTGTCGATCCTGACTCCGTCTCGCGCAGCTCGCTTGAGGAATCGGTGCGTTCCGCCGGCTATGACGTGGCCGTTTCGTCCTCCCAGGCTGAAGGATTCAAATTTGTTCAGGAGGCCAGCATCGACCTTCTGATACTCTCCGCCGACCTTGCCGACATCCAGTGCTGCGATGCCCTCGCCGAAATAAAAGGAAATTCTGCAACCGCGGGGACACGCGTGATTCTCATAATACAGGGTGGCGGAGCAGAGCGAGCGCGGGGCCTCGATCTCGGTGCGGACGAGGTACTTACTTCACCATGGGACGCAGCGGAATTACTCGCGCGCGTTCGTGTTCAGTTGCGCGAAAAACACGCCTTTGACGAACTCCAGGAAAAGACTCGTATCGCCGACCAGGGCCGCGAGATGGCCCAGACCGCTTTTCAGACGCTCGCCGTAACCGAGAAGATGACCCGCGATGCTTTTTCCCTGGGGCGCGCCTTGAAGATTGGCGTGTCTGCCCTGTTTACCCTCGCCATCGTGATCGCCGGCATCTTTCTTCTCTATTCCCGGCGTGCCGACAAGGAAGCGAAGCGCGCCTACTCCGTTATCGCGCAGCTCGAGCGCGGCGCCCACCGCCAGGAACAATTGATGGCGGACGCTCGCAACGCGCGCGCCGATCTTCGGCAAACCGATGTTCTCGAGCAAAAGCAGCAACTCAAGCAGAAATCGGATGAGTTGCGGCAAAAAATCTCCGGTGCGGAACCGGGCGAAGTGACCTCACTTCGCGAGCAGCTTGAGGAAACGACCACTCGGCTCAAGCGCGTGGAGACCGAGTCGCAATCCGCGGAAGAGGTGATCCGAGCCTATGCGCCAAGCGTGTGCCTCCTCCATGTATCCGTTTCCTTCGTCGACCGCGCTTCCGGGCGCCCCTTGCGTTACGGGGGGATCAATCCGGATGGCGAGCCGCTCCACGACAGCGATGGCAATCCGGTGTATACGTTGGAAGGCCGCGCACCCGAAGTTCGCGCTGATTTCTTTGGCACCGGCTTCATCGTCGGCGAAGGCCGCATTCTCACGAATCATCACGTAGCGCAACCCTGGTGGAAGAATGACGAACTTGCTTCCGTTTCGAGTCAAGGGCTTAATCCCAGCATCGCGGAGCTGACCGCCTATTTCCCCGATGCGACTGCCGGTGTTCCCGTGGGCGTGTCTGAGATTTCCGGGGAGGCGGATCTCGCGGTCTTGAAAGGCAATTTGTCTGGTTTGAAAAGACCCGTCCTTAAACTGGATGCCCGCAAGCAGGCTGCAGTCAGTGGCCAGCCACTGCTCTCCCTTGGCTACGCTACCGGTATTAGCGCCATACTCGCTCGCGCCGGGGAAGATGCCGTCAACGACATCGCCAAGACCACTGGCGGAAATCCGACACAGGTTGCCAACGAACTCCTCCGCCGTAAGCTCATCCGCCCGCTGGTTACTCAGGGCCATATCGGGGACGTTCTTCCGGACAAGATTGTCTACGATGCGCAGACCACCTCCGGGGGCTCGGGCGGACCGCTCATCAATCGAGATGGAGAAGTGATTGGCGTGACTTTCGCGGTTGTCAGAGGATTTGGCGGTTCGAATTTTGGCGTGCCGATTCGCTTTGCCCAGCCGCTCCTCAAGCAATGAGGAGCTGTTTCGCGTCCTTCTCGAACGTGGGGCCGAAACGGCGTCTTCCGTGGCAAACTGGAATCATGGATCAGCTGCGCGACCGCACTCGACTGATCATCGTCTACCTGCTCGCCGTTCTTCTGGCATTGCCGGCCCCTGTTCACGCCTACGCTGTCCTCTCTCATGAAGCCATCATCGATGCAGCTTGGGAGACGCACATCAAGCCGCTGCTCCTGAAAAATTTCCCGCAGGCAACCGAGGAAGATCTAAGCAGGGCGCAAGCCTACGCTTACGGCGGCGCCATTATTCAAGATATGGGTTACTACCCGTACGGCAGCCCTTTTTTCAGCGACCTCACGCATTACATCCGCAGCGGCGATTTCATCCAAGCTCTGCTGCGAGACGCGAAAGATCTCAATGAGTATGCTTTTGCCGTCGGCGCACTCGCCCATTACGCCGCGGATAACACTGGGCACCGCCTCGGCATCAACCGAGCCGTTCCCATTCTGTATCCGGGCCTGCGGAAGAAATACGGCGACAGCGTTTCGTTTGAGGACAACCGGCTGGCACATGTGAAAACCGAATTTGGCTTTGACGTTCTCGAAATCGCCCGGGAACGCTACGCTCCGGACAGCTATCATGACTTCATCGGTTTCGAAGTTTCACGCCCGGTTCTCGATCAGGCGTTCAGGGAAACCTATGGCCTCGAATTGAAAGATGTGCTCGTGGACGAAGACAAAGCTCTCAATTCTTACCGCCGCGACGTCAGCAAGATTATTCCGAAAGCCACGCGCATCGCCTGGCATCTCAAGAAAGACGAGATCAGGGACGATATTCCAGACGCAACGAAGAGAAAATTCCTGTTCAATCTGTCCCGCGCAAATTACGAGCGTGAATGGGGCAAGGACTATCGCAAGCCCAGTCCGGGCGAGCGTTTTCTCGCGTTCCTCTTCAAGTTGATCCCCAAGTTCGGCCCGCTCCAGATCCTGCAGTTCAGGACGCCTACGCCGCAGACCGAGCGGATGTTTGAAGCCAGTTTCAATGCCACGCTCGACCACTATCGTGAACTCTTGACGGCGCTTGGCGAAAGCAGGCTGGACCTGCCAAATAATAATTTCGACCTCGGCGAAACCACCGGGCCCGGAAAATACCGCTTGAATGATGAAGCCCATGCGGAATGGCTGAATAAACTGGCGGAAAATAAGTTCGTTAGCGCCACGCCGGAAGTCAAGGTAGAACTTCTGCGCTTTTTTGCCGAACCCGACGCGCCCTATGCGACTAAGCGTCACACCAAGGCTTGGGCCAGGGTGCAAGGAGAGATTGAACAATTGAAGAGGACGGCTCTATTGGGGCAGTCTGCGGCGGCGAAAGATTTGTTGGCGAAGATCGCGCCGTGAGCGCTCCGAATCTCTGCAAGCATGAAGGATTTCGCTCGCGCTTTCTCCGCAATCAGCGCAACCTTATCGTTTACACGCCGCCCGGATACTCCGGCCAGTCCCGGCGCCGTTTCCCCGTCCTTTATCTGCACGATGGCCAGAATCTCTTCGATGGCACCACTTCCTTCATCCCCGGGCAAGACTGGCACGTCGGGCAGACCGCGGACCGTTGCATCGAAACTGGCTCGGTCGCCCCTCTGATCATCGTCGGGATGTACAACACCACGGCGCGCATTCGGGAATACACTCCCACCCAGGTACCCAAACTCGGTGGCGGCCGCGCCGACCGCTATGCAAAATTTCTGATCGAAGAAGTGAAGCCATTCGTCGATCGCGAATACCGCACGCTCTCCGGCTCACAACACACCGGCATCGGCGGTTCATCGCTGGGCGGCCTCGTTTCCCTCTATCTGGGGCTCAAGCATTCGCGCATTTTTGGAAGAATCGCCGCGCTCTCGCCGTCCGTCTGGTGGAACCAACTCGTGATCCACCGATTTGCTCGAGCAGCGATTGTGGAGCCCCGCCCGCGCATCTGGCTGGATATCGGCACACGCGAAGGCCCGCGCATTGTAAAGGATGTCGAGAAATTCCGTGACGTGCTCCTCAAAAAAGGCTGGAAGCTTGAACGCGACCTGCACTACGAGCGCGTCGAAGGCGCGGAGCACAACGAAGCAGCCTGGGCGCAGCGTGTCGAACCGTTTCTGCAATTTCTGTATCCCGCGCGGGAGCCCGCTGTATAATCCGCGCTCTGCTCAATTCGCTCCAAGGGGGCGTCGAATGCCGGCGGACCGGCCTCTCACCATTCTGTGCGTCAGTTCCTACGAAAAGGGCCAGGAATTCATCCGCACCTGCAAAGCCATGGGATGCCTCGTTCTTCTCCTGACCGTCGAAAAGCTTCGTCATGCCAACTGGCCGTTCGAGTGTATCGACGAAGTCTTCACCATGCCGGAAGAGCTTCCCCTGCAGAGTCTGATTTATGCCGTAAGCTACGCAGCAAGATCCCATTCCATCGATCGCATCGTCGCGCTCGATGAATTCGACATGGAGAATGTTTCGGCGCTTCGCGAGCATCTGCGCATTCCCGGCATGGGCCTCACCACCGTCCGCTACTTCCGCGACAAGCTGGCCATGCGAGCGCGGGCCCGGGAGGCCGGCATCCTAGTGCCTGAATTCGTCCATGTCCTCAATTACGATAATCTTCGGGAATTCATGTCCCGGGTTCCCAGCCCCTGGCTGCTTAAGCCCCGCTCGCAGGCCTCCGGCATTGGCATGAAAAAAATTCATTCTCCGGAGGAACTGTGGCCCTGGCTGGACCAGCTCGGCGATCAGCAATCGTTTTACCTGCTTGAGCAATTCGTTCCCGGCGCCGTCTTTCACGTTGACAGTGTGGTTTCCGAGCGCAGTGTCGTCTTCGCCGAAGCTCACGCCTATGGCGCGCCGCCGCTCGATACATCTCACCAAGGCGGCGTGTTCACGA
>Ga0209648_10004364_pt1 | contig 12012 bp, 10 predicted proteins | sample GraSoi2013_115cm_FD_185830 | JGI IMG/M metagenome (GOLD analysis project Ga0209648, IMG submission 185830) | Grasslands soil microbial communities from the Angelo Coastal Reserve, California, USA - Sample 9_17_2013_115cm (SPAdes) (version 2) | ecosystem: Environmental > Terrestrial > Soil >...
TCGAAGGTCCGGTCGGCCTCGCGCACCGACGCCTGGCGATCATCGATCTGACCGAGACCGGCCGCCAGCCGATGGGAAACGAGGATGGCACCGTGTTGATCACCTACAGCGGGGAGATCTACAACTACCGCGAGCTGCGCAGCCAGCTCGAGCCTCTTGGGCACCGCTTCCGCTCGCAGTCGGACACCGAGGTCATCGTCCACGCTTATGAAGAGTGGGGCGAGGATTCCGTCAGCCGCCTGAACGGCCATTTCGCGTACGCCATTTGGGATTCCCGTAAGCGACGGCTCTTCCTCGCTCGCGATCGTTTCGGTACCCGCCCCCTCTACTACCTCACCGACGGCAAGCGGTTCATTTTCGGATCCGAGGTCAAGGCGATCCTCGCGCACCCGGACGTGCCGCGCGGAGTTGACCTGGCGGCGCTCAACGAGTACTTCACGTTCCAGAACATCCTGACCGACCTCACACTTTTCAAAGGCGTGCATCTGCTGCCCCCGGGCTACTGGATGATCGTCCAGGCAGAGTCAGGTAGGGCGCCCGTCACACAGCGTTACTGGGACTACCACTTCGATCCTGATCCTCCCAAGATGGCGATGCACGAGGCGGCCGACGAGCTCCAGCGCCTCTTCACGCAAGCGGTGACCCGACAGCTGATGAGCGAAGTGCCGCTCGGCTGCTACCTCAGCGGAGGCATGGATTCCGGCTCCATAACCGCGACCGCGCGCGCCAACCTCGGCCGCCTCTGCACCTTCACGCTGGGCTTCGACCTCTCATCGGCCTCAGGTCTCGAACTGGGTTTCGACGAACGTACACAAGCGGAGGCCCTTTCCAACCTGCTCAAGACCGAGCACTACGAGATGGTGCTTCATGCCGGCGACATGGAACAGGTGCTGCCTGCGCTGATCTGGCATGTCGAAGACCTGCGCGTCGGCCAGTGCTACCCCAACTACTACGTGGCGCGGCTCGCCTCCAAGTTCGTGAAAGTCGTCTTGAGTGGCGCGGGCGGCGACGAGTTGTTCGGCGGCTATCCGTGGCGATACTACCGCGGCCTCAACGCACCGTCCGACCAGTTCGATCGCAGCTACTACGACTTTTGGCAGCGACTGGTTTCAGACGATGACAAGCGCCGGCTGTTCCGCCCAGACGTCCAAACCGAGATCGGCAACCATTCGACGTTCGAGGTCTTCAGGTCGGTCCTCGATGGCGGTAACCTGCCGCTCGAAACACCTGAGGATCGGATCAACGCGTGCCTGTATTTCGAGCTGAAGTCGTTTCTGCATGGTCTGCTCGTGGTCGAAGACCGGATCAGCTTTGCTCACGGGCTGGAGACACGAGCGCCATTTCTCGACAACGACCTGGTGGAATTCGCGTTGCGCGTTCCCGTTTCGCTCAAGGTCGATGCCGAGTCGCTGGTCACGGAAGTCGACGAGGACGATGTCCTCAAGAGCCGCATGCGAACCTCCGGCGGCAAGCGCGTGCTTAGAGAAGCGATGAGCAGGTCGATGCCCGCGCTGGTTACCGGTCGCGCGAAGCAAGGCTTCAGCGCGCCGGACGCCAGCTGGTTCCGAGGTGAAAGCATCGACTACGTCAACTCCCTCCTTCGCGACAGGCGGAGCCCGGTCTTCGACTTTCTCGACCCCGACTTCGTGGCGAGTCAGCTCGACGAGCACACGTCGGGACGCGTCAACCACCGCCTATTCATCTGGTCTTTGCTCAGCTTCGAATGGTGGCTTCGGAACTTCCGGGGCGGCGATGGCCGAAACTGAGGACGATCTCAAGCGCCAGATCGTCGAGCTCTGGAGGCGGCTCCAGGAACAGGTCGATGATCGCTGGGATCGAACCCTGCCTTTTGGCGACTATTTCGTCGATCGATGGGAAAAGGCGAAACGGCTTGGCTTCGGCGAGGGGACGAGCATCTACGACTCGTCGCTCGTGCTCGGGGACGTGAAGGTGGGCAAAGGCACCTGGATCGGACCCTTCACGGTCCTCGACGGCTCGGGCGGCTTGACGATAGGCGACCACTGTTCGATCTCGGCCGGCGTGCATCTCTACACGCACGACACGGTCCGGCGGGTCCTCTCGGGGGGAACGCACGCAATCGAACGCGCGCCAACTGCGATCGGCTCCCGCTGCTACATCGGTCCCAACACCGTCGTCGTCAAGGGCGTTTCCATCGGTGACGGATGCGTGATCGGCGCCAACAGCCTCGTGCTGGAGGACGTGCCTCCGGGAAGTCGCGGCCACGGCAATCCTTGCCGGGTGGTCGGCACTACCGAAAGCCTCCTTGTAGATGAGGCATGACGTTCTCGCTCGACTCATACCGTGACCTCATCCGCACTGGTCTCGGTGCGGGCTTCTCACCGACGGCCTTCGGTGCCGAATCCACAGCTGATCGGGTGTTGATGCTTCGACACGACGTTGATTACTCGCTCGAAATGGCGGTCAGCCTCGCCCGAGTGAATTCGGAACTGGGTGTGACCGGGACTTTCTTCATCCTTCTTCGGGGCCACTCGTACAACCCTTTGTCGGCGACGTCGTTGGAGCGTGTCAGCGAATTGGTCTTGCTCGGGCAACGACTCGGCCTGCACGTAGCGGGGCAAAGTGAGGACCAGATCGCGGCTGATTTCGAATATTTGTCGTCTCAGGTTCCTCTCGACCGGGTCTTTTCGTGGCACAACCCCTCGCCACAGGTACTTGCGAAGTATCGCGACCAGGAAGTCGTCGACGGTCTCACCAATGTCTATTCGAGGCGATTCCTGGATGACGCCCTCTACTGCTCGGATTCCAACTTCGGCAGGACCTTCGATGAGATGTCAGAAGCGCTGAACGGCAAGCGACCGAGGGTTCATCTGCTCCTTCACCCCATCAACTGGGTGGCGGGTGGAAGCTCCATGCTCGAGGTGTTCGAGCATGCTTGGCCCTACCTTCTCCGCGAGTGCGAGCTAGAAGCGCGCACCAACCGGGTTTACTCCGAGAGCCTTCCGAATGGAATGCCCGATTCACTCCTGACCGAGTTCGCGCGCCGTTGGCGCGACACGACAGGCTGATTCTGTATTGACGAAGACAAGTGCGCGAAAAATACTCGTGGTCGGCGACAGCGTGGGAGTCCCCCAAGTGTTACGGCATGTAGAGCCGACACTCGTTTGCGGGATCATGGCCGCTGAGACTCGGCCTCAGTATTTGGACGAACTGGCCATGCTGGCAGCCAGTCGCGATGTCCCGATGCTGATCCAGCCGCGCGCTGTCTCGCCAAGCTTCCTTGAGTTCATCCGGCGCGTCGAAGAGTTAGCTCCTGACCTTATTGTCTGTGACTCATATTCGATGCTTCTGCCGGAGGAGATTCTCAGGATTCCCGACGCAGGTGCAATCAACGTGCACGGTGGCATCCTGCCCGAATACCGCGGTAGCAATCCCATCCAGTGGGCGATCATCGAAGGCGAGAGCCAGGCCGGTGTGACCATGCACTACATGGACAAAGGCTTCGATACCGGTGACATCATTGCCTGCCGACGAGTGCCACTGTTCTTTACCGACACGTGGCTGGACGTCAGAGACAGGATCGGGAACGCAACCGAGGAGTTGATGTCGGAGCAACTCCCGCTGCTACTGAAGGGCCGGGCATCTCGGTTTCCGCAGGAGAAAGCCAAAGCGCGCCATCACCGGCGCCGCAAGGCTGAAGACGGCCGCATCGATTGGAGCCATCCCGTTCGTGACATCTACAACTTGATCCGGGCTCTCGTCAGCCCGATGCCGGGCGCACACTACGTGGCCAGTGGAAAGGTGCACGTCCTGGATAGCTACCTCACCGTCGCCGAGGTCGCAGCCTTAAAGCAGCAGCTGGTACCACCGCGGCCTCTCAAACGAGACACCTGCCAGATCCGGGTCGTGAATGCTAAGTCCAACGATCCTGTTGCATTCGCAGTTGTCGACGTCGCGGAACGGCCAGCCGGAAGCGCTCAGCTCACGCAGATCGATTACGAAAACGGCCTGGCCAAGGCGCAGATCGACCTGGACTCGGATGTCTGTGACCGCGCCGCCACCAGGGACGCTGTCGCCCAGTTTGCTCGGTCAGAACTGAGGGTTTCGGCGAGCTGGCCCGACCTTCCCTAACATCTGATTGCGACATGACGTTGGTCGCCATCCACCAGCCGAACTTTTTCCCGTGGCTTGGGTTCTTCGACAAGATCCGTCGCTGCGACGTCTTCATCGCCATGGACAACGCGCAGTTTTCCAAGACAGGGGGTACCTGGACCAACCGCGTGCAGCTGATCGTGAACGAGGAGCCGGCGTGGGTAACCGTGCCCATCGTGCGCAACTATCACGGCCTTCGCTTGGTCCGCGAAATGAAGATCAGCGCCGATCTGGCGTGGCGGGAAAAGATGTTGCGCACAGTCGAGCTGAGTTACCGACGGGCGCCACATTTCAAGGACATCTTTCCGATGCTCGAGGAGCTCATCCGAAACCCGAGTTCGGATCTGACCGACTTCAACCTCGCCGCAATCCGCGCGCTGTGCTCCGCTATGGGCCTGCGGACTCCGATCGTGCTGGGCTCTTCGCTCAACGCCGAGGGCCGGGCGACCGAGCTCTTGATTAGCATGGTGAGAGCGGTCGGTGGAACGGCCTACCTCGCAGGCGGCGGTGCCGCCGGCTACCAGGAGGACAATTACTTTCACAAAGCCGGAGTCAAGGTGATCTACCAGGAGTTCAAGCATCCGACACACTCACAGTTCAACACGTCGACGTTCAAGCCGGGGCTCTCGATCGTCGATGCGCTCATGAATTGCGGCTTCGAAGGGACGCGGGAGCTGCTTACGTGACCTCCACGTACTCCGCCGAAGACGCACCGCTGATCATCCAGCGTTCGGAGGGATGGGCGGCGTTGCAGCTAGGGGACCTTTGGCACTACCGCGAACTGCTCTTCTTTCTCACCTGGCGCGACGTTAAGGTTCGCTACAAGCAATCGATCCTAGGGTTGAGCTGGGTGGTCATCCAACCGGTTGTTGTCATGATCATATTCAGCCTCATATTCGGGCAGTTCGCCCACCTTCCGTCGAACGGCATTCCCTATCCGATCTTCACTTTCGCAGCGCTTCTCCCATGGCTGCTTTTCTCGGGTTCGCTCAGCCGGGCCGGGAGCAGCCTCGTCCAGAACAGCAGCCTGATCACAAAGGTGTACTTTCCCCGCTTGCTCGTTCCGCTCGCTGCGGTTCTCGCCGGCTTGGTCGACTTCGCGGTTTCTCTATCGGTGCTCTTGGTGCTCATGATCGGCTATCGAATTACGCCGGGTTGGCAGCTCTTGGCTCTTCCGGCGGCGACACTGCTGGCGACGCTGGCTGCTCTCGGGTTTGGCGTGTGGTTGTCGGCGCTCAACGTCCAGTTCCGTGACGTTCAGTTCGTGCTGCCGTGGTTTGTTCAAGTTCTCTTCTTCCTGTCGCCAATTGCCTACTCCACGCAGCTGATCCCGGGCGGCAGAGCCCAGCTCCTTTATGCCCTCAACCCGATGGTTGGCGTCATCGAAATGTTTCGGTGGTCTCTGTTCGGAGGAGCACCGCCGAACCAGTTCCTGGTTGCTGCCATCGTCGTCACGGTGGTGGTCCTCGTGACAGGATTGTTCTACTTCCGACGGATGGAGCGCACGTTTGCGGACGTGGTCTGATGACATATGCCATCCACGTTGAGGGGTTAGGAAAGCGCTACCGGCTGGGCCATCGAACGGAGCCGTACCGGACATTGCGCGACGAGATCGCCGGCCGCTTCAAGCGGCGACGGCCGAAGGAAGCTAAAGACGACATCCTATGGGCCCTTCGCGACCTCAGCTTCGATGTTAAGGAAGGCGAGGTTCTGGGTGTAATCGGGGCTAACGGAGCTGGAAAGAGCACTCTCCTGAAGGTCCTGTCGCGGCTAACTGAGCCCACAGAAGGTCGGGCAATTCTCAGGGGCCGAGTTGGCAGCCTGCTCGAGGTGGGAACAGGATTTCACCCGGAGCTGACGGGTCGCGAGAACATCTATCTGAACGGTGCCATGCTCGGAATGCGGAAGGCGCAGATAGATCGCAAGTTCGATGAAATCGTCGCTTTTGCCGAGACGGAGCGCTTCCTCGACACACCCGTCAAACGCTATTCGAGCGGCATGTATGTCCGACTCGCCTTCGCGGTGGCCGCCCACCTCGAACCAGAGATCCTGGTGGTTGATGAAGTCCTCGCGGTGGGCGACGCCGACTTCCAGCGCAAATGTCTCGGTAGGATGGGATCAGTGGCCCGCGAAGGGCGGACGGTCCTGTTCGTGAGCCACAACATGGGTGCTGTGAAAAGCCTGTGTACACGGGCGATCGTTTTGCGCGGTGGCAAGCTTGTGGCCGATGGCACAACCGATCAGGCGGTCGCGGCCTATCTCGGCAGCGGGACCGCAAGCGGCGCGGAAGGCGAGATCCCGGACGACGTTTCTCGCCTCGGTAACGGGGATGCCCTGCTGCGTCGGGTCGAGTTGAGAGGACCCGATGGCCAGCCGACCGACCAGCTCTTCTTGGGGCAGCCGTTCACGGTGATGGCGTGGTTCCAAGCCCGCAAAGGGATCGATGAGGTCATGGTTGAGATTGGTATCTCGACCATAGAAGGGGAGCGTGTCGCGACCGTTTTCAACACCGACCGTCTCGGCGAACCGTACTGCCTCCAAGAGGGACTCAACCAGATCTCGTGCTCATTCGAGGTCGATTTGTTGCCGCGGGATTACGTGCTCGACATTTCGGTCCATCGGGTGTCAGGCGCGACTCTTGACTGGGTGGAGAGAGCACTGAGGTTTAGTGCTTTGAACGTCGCGGCCGACAGCGGGGACCACTACCGGCCCGCTCAAGTACGAGGCTTCGTACGCCCGCGCACGAATTGGGGTGGCCCGCGCTGAAGGCACTAACAAGGCTCCGCGTCCTGCACGTCCACCATGCCTTATACGTCCCTCACCTACTGGTTCGCGGACTTCGCGAGCTCGGTCACGAGGCTGCGACCCTCTACTTTGACTTCGGTGGGGCCAGCGCCGATGTAACCTGGGGGTGCGACTACAACCTCGGGAGCCGACCGCGGTCGTTACTTCATCAAACCGCGTTCTTTGCCTGGGCCATGACTAGGTTTGACGTCTTTCACTTTTGGGCCAGACCGTACATGGTGCCGCCGCTTTATACCATTCTTCCGCGCCATCATCCGTGGGACCTCAAGCTCCTCAAACGATTCGGCAAGAAGATCGTTTTCCAGTCCGACGGCTGCTACCCGATGGTCCGTCCGTCGGTCTGGAAGACGGCTGTCGATCCGGAAATCTGTCACGTCTGTCAGACGACCCAAGGCGACACATATGGCTTTTGCTCGAACGCCAACACCATCCGTCTTAACGAGGCGATGGATCGGTACGCCGACCTCAGATTCGGTATGGGGTTGGACCTCGACTTCGAGAAAAGTGCCGATTACGTTTTCGCGCCGGTGGACGTCGAGCGCTGGAACCCACAGATTGAGGTGCCCGAGCAGCACCGCTTCAAACGTAAGAGGCCCGGAAGCGTGCTCATTTATCATGCCGTCGGAAGCCATGTGATCGGCAATCGCGGCAACATCAAGGGCACAGACAAGATCATCGCTGCGGTCGACAAGCTTCAGCGCGACGGCCTGAACGTCGAACTCATGCACATCGAGCGAGTGCCGAACGACACTATTCGTTTCTACCAGGTTCAAGCTGACATTGTGGTTGACCAACTGCTGATCGGCGGCGGCGGCGCAAATGCCAGGGAAAGTCTGGCAGTGGGCAAGCCGGTCCTCACGCGGGTCCATCCTCAGCAGTTGGAGGCGTTCAAGACTGCCGCGGCGCCCCACAAGCCGCCGCCGTTCATTGAGACTGACAGGCACAACTTGGAGGAGAACCTCGTACGACTGGTACGCGACCCACACCTCCGAGCTCGAATCGGCAAGGAGTCTGGCGAATTCGCCGCGGCGGTGCTTTCTCCACGAGCGTCGGCAGAGCGCTACGTAGCACACTACCGGCGCCTTTTCGCCAAGCCATCCACAAGCGGAGTTGGCTCGGGATGAAGGTCGTCTCGATAGTCGGTGCTCGCCCGCAGTTCATCAAGGCGAGCCCCCTGAGCGAGGTTCTATGCAGCCGCCACTCCGAGGTCATGGTCCACACGGGCCAGCACTACGACGAAGGGATGTCGGCCATCTTCTTCAAACAGCTGGGCATCCGCGAACCAGATCACAACCTCGGTGTCGGCAGCGGACCGCACGGCGCCCAGACGGCTGCGATGTTGGCCGGTCTCGAGAGCGTGATGCAGCAGGAGAATCCAGATGGAGTGATCGTCTACGGCGACACGAACTCGACGCTCGCGGGAGCCCTCGCCGCCGCGAAGCTCGGCATTCCGATCGCCCATGTCGAAGCGGGGTTGCGGAGCTTCAACAGACAGATGCCGGAGGAGATCAATCGGATCGTGGCCGATCACCTCTCGACCTGGTTGTTCGCTCCGTCGGCCGGGGCCGCCCGCCAGCTGGGTCGCGAAGGCATCGAGGCGGGTGTCGAGGTCGTCGGCGACATCATGATCGATGCCCTTCGGCTTCACAGCGCCAGGGCGACCCCCGTTTCAGAGCTCGGCCTGAGCCCTCACAGCTACTGCCTGGCCACCGTGCATCGCGCCGAGAATACCGACCACGCGCAGAGGCTGGCCTCGATCATGTCTGCACTCGGCCGGCTGGGCCGTCCGGTGATCCTCCCTCTACATCCGCGCGCGCGCAAGATGCTCGGTGAGTTCCGGATCGCCGTTCCGTCGGCAGTCAGGCTGCTCGAGCCTGTCGGCTACCTCGAAATGCTGGGCCTGGAGGCCAACGCGGCCTTGATACTCACCGACTCGGGTGGCGTTCAGAAAGAGGCTTATTACTTCGGCGTGCCGTGTCTGACCCTCCGCGAGGAAACGGAGTGGGTCGAGACTGTGGAGGCGGGCTGGAACTTCGTCTGCGGCACGCAACCGGACCGGATCCTGGAGGCAGCCAGGCGTGCGCCGGCTCCTGGAGGTAATCGGCCGCAGCTCTACGGAGATGGACACGCAGCGGAACGGATCGTGGCTGCGCTCGAGAGGGTCACACCGATGAGCCGGGTGGTCTGACCGTGTGCGGTATCGCTGGAGCGATGACCATGTCCGCGGCGCCCGTGCCTGGGCTCCACCGCCGGCTGGATCTCATGAATGAACTCCAGGCTCATCGAGGGCCTGACGGACATGCGACCTGGGTGCATGAACGCGAGGTGGTCGGTTTCGCGCATCGCCGGCTCAGCATCATCGACCTCTCCACCGGAGACCAGCCGATGCGCGACCAGGCCGGCAACTGGATCTCCTACAACGGTGAGATCTACAACTACATCGAGCTTCGTGCCGAGCTCGGCGGTCAGGGGTTCCGCACGACCTCCGACACTGAGGTCGCGCTGCGTGCCTACGAACGCTGGGGCCCCGACTGTGTCAAGCAGTTTCGGGGCATGTTCTCGTTTTCGCTTTGGGACGAGGCGAGGCAGACGCTCTTCTGCGCTCGCGACCGTTTCGGCATCAAGCCCTTCTACTACGCGCAGGTCGACGGGGTCTTCTACTTCGCGAGCGAGATCAAGGCGCTGGTCCCGTTCCTCCCGGCCGTCGAGACAGATCTCGACGGGCTGAAGGACTACCTCTGCTTCCAGTTCTGCCTCGATGGCAAAACCTTGTTCAAGGGCGTGCGCGAGCTGCTGCCAGGTCACCTTCTTACTGTTCGCAGCGGCAAGTTGGAGGTGACGCGGTACTGGGAGGTCTACTACCAGCCAGACTTCGGCCGCCCCGCCGGCCATTTCGAATCCGCGATCCAGGACCTCATGGCTGAGTCGGTCGCACTGCACCTGCGTTCGGACGTGCCGGTCGGCGCGTATCTGAGCGGCGGCCTCGACTCCAGCATCATCGCCTCGGTGGCCGCCGACAGCGAGGGCCCAGGCTTCCTGGGCTTCACAGGTCGATTTGGCACCGACCCGGCCTATGACGAGAGCGGCTACGCGCGCGAGCTCGCCGAGTGGAAGGGCTTTCAGACGCTGGACGTCGACATCACAGAGAAAGACTTCGTCGATACCATTCAGAAGGTCATCTACCACCTCGATTACCCCGTCGCCGGACCGGGCTCGTTCCCGCAGTACGTGGTTTCCGGCCTGGCCAGCAAGCACCGCAAAGTCTTGTTGGGCGGGCAGGGCGGCGACGAGATCTTCGGTGGCTACGCGCGCTACCTCGTCGCCTATTTCGAGCAGTGCATCAAGGGGGCCATCGAAGGCACGATGCACTCGGGCCAGTTCGTCGTCACGTATGAGTCCATCATCCCGAACCTGGTGGCGCTTCGTAACTACAAGCCGATGCTCCAGGAGTTCTGGCGCGAGGGCCTCTTCGACGACCTCGACCGCCGATACTTCAGGCTCATCAACCGGGCGCCCTCGCTCGGTGACGAGATCAACTGGGCAGCTCTCGGCGAGTACGACCCGTGGGAGACCTTCAAGTCGATCTTCCATGGGGCCAACGTGGGCAAGGAGTCGTACTTCGACTCGATGACACACTTCGACTTCAAGACGCTTCTGCCTGCACTGCTCCAGGTCGAGGACCGGGTCAGCATGGCCCACGGCCTCGAGTCCAGGGTGCCGTTCCTCGACCACCGCATCGTCGAACTAGCCGCCACGATACCCTCCGACATCAAGTTCGAGAACGGCAACATGAAGCATGTCCTGAGGACGGCCATGCGCTCCAAGCTACCTGAGCGCATCTACAACCGGCAGGACAAGATGGGGTTCCCCGTCCCTCTGAACGAGTGGCTGACCGCCGACGGTCCCGTGAAGGAATACGTCCACGATGTGTTCTCGTCGCAGGCAGCGCGTTCCCGTGAGCTCATCGACAACAAGCGCGTCCTGCCCGGCATTGAGTCGGAGGGCAGGTTCGGGCGCAAGGTGTGGGGGTTGCTCAGCCTCGAGCTTTGGCAGCGGTCATTCCACGATCGTGCCCATCAGTTCCGAAGCCGCATTGCCGCACCCGCTCACGAGGTGATCAGTTGAGGGTCCTGATCACAGGCGGGGCCGGGTTCGTCGGCTCCAACCTTGCTGACCGCCTCCTCGCCCGCGGCGACCACGTCGCCGTGGTCGACAATTTCGAGACCGCTCGGCGTGACAACCTCACCGCCGCCGGCCGGTTGATCCTGATCGAAGGATCGATTGTCGACCGTGGCCTGGTCGACCATATCTTCGACGACCACCGACCTGAGGTGGTTGTCCATGCAGCCGCGTCCTACAAGGATCCCGCCAACTGGTACGGCGATGCGCAGACGAACGTGGTGGGGACCGTCAACGTCGTGCAAGCGTCGGAGCGTCTCGGCGTCGGCCGCCTCGTCTACCTGCAGACGGCGCTCGGATATGGCCTTCGTCCCATCGAACAGCCGATCACATTGAACCATCCGCTGCAGCCGGGAGGCTCTAGCTACGCGATCAGCAAGACCGCAGGCGAGGAATACATCTTCCTCAGCAAACTTGATTTCATTTCCTTCCGGCTGGCGAATGCCTACGGACCTCGCAATCTGAGCGGGCCGCTCCCGACCTTCTACCAGCGGCTGACCAGTGGCAAGCCGTGCTTCGTGATGGACACCCGCCGGGACTTCATCTACGTCAGCGACCTGGTCGACGTGATCGCGTCGGCGGTCGACGGCCGAGGCCGGCGCGGGCCATACCATGTCTCGTCCGGCAAGGACTATTCCATCAAAGAGCTGTTCGATTCCACCGTGAAGGCTCTGGGGTTACACCTCGACCGCGATGTGGAGGTCAGGCCTCGCAGCGCGGACGACGTGGCGACCATCCTTCTCGACCCGACCAAGACCGAGGAGGACTTCGACTGGCGGGTCAGCACACCGCTCGAGGTCGGCGTGGCCGCGACCGTGGACTACTACAGGTCCCACGGCATCGAGCAGACCTACACCCACCTCAAACCGATCGAGGAGAAGACCTGAGCTCCGCGCA
>Ga0209648_10004365_pt1 | contig 12011 bp, 11 predicted proteins | sample GraSoi2013_115cm_FD_185830 | JGI IMG/M metagenome (GOLD analysis project Ga0209648, IMG submission 185830) | Grasslands soil microbial communities from the Angelo Coastal Reserve, California, USA - Sample 9_17_2013_115cm (SPAdes) (version 2) | ecosystem: Environmental > Terrestrial > Soil >...
TTTGCGACGACTCGTACTTGGCGAAATAGTCGCGCAGCCTGTTGCCGAACGGAATGATGCCGAACAACGTCTTCTTGCTGAGAAGGCCCTGGCGCGACGGGTCGAGGTCCTCGACGGTACGGCGCAGCTTGACGAGGTTGTTCGACACGTCAGAGGTCTTCGAGAGCGGACCCGAGTCCATCGCTTTGGCCGGCTGCTGCAGCAGGCGGTTGGAGACGGCCGCGGATGCCCTGATGTCGGCGTCGCCCAGAGAGTGGATCGCTTCGACCTTGCTGTCGAAATCGGGCGAGTGCTCGTCGAGCGCCACGAGCTGGTCCACATAACCGGTCACCGTCGCCTGGATCTGTTTGGCGGCGGCAGGGTCGACCTGCTGCGCCTCAGCCATCGCCTGCTGGTCGGTCACCTGGGTCACCGGCTGCGGGGCCACGAGTGCGAGCGCCGTGCTCGAGCCCGTGTCTGAGTTGGTCGCGGTCTGGTCGCTCACGATCTATCCTCCTTGAGCCTTCAGCAAGTTCATCTCTTTCTCGATGCCGCTGATCATGGCTTCGAGAGGGTCATACGCGGGGGGCTCGATCACGTTGATGAGCTGGGGCGGTTGCGGCACCTGCTTCGAGTCCAGGTAGCTCTTGAAGGCCGTAGGGTCGCTGGTGCGGAACCCGTATTTCACGGCAAGCTTCTGGAGCTGCGGATCGTTGAGCAAGAGCTGGCCGATCGCGTCGCCGTGCGGCGTCAGGGGTACAAGCGTGTGCTTGGACAGCACTGTTGGGCTCGGGTACATGAGCACGTTCTGAGCTGTTATGGAGCCGTCCTTCGCTGTCTCGCGGGCGACGAACTGAGCCTCGTAGATCATGACCATCGGGCTCTTGCCGATGCCGATCGAAAGGTAGTCGTTGAAGGGCACTTCCGAGGAGGTCTCCGTGAGGCCCTGCCGCAGGAACAGGGGCGAGACGAGTGGTAGAACGGTCTGCGCCTGCTGCGCGTCCTGGACGACGTTGTTTCCGTTGGCCACGTAGGACGTCAGCGCCAGGTACATCGCCGCCGAGTTCGACGTGCGTACGTCCGTCGATGTGATGAGGATGCTCTTGCCGGCGGGGTACGTGGTGTTGTTGGGGAGGTCGGTCCAGCGCTTGTTCGCAGCGACGAGCTTCAAGTAGGCATTGACGTCGAGAAGATAGGCTCCGCCCTGGTTCGTCACGACGCCCGCCTGCACGAGGAGGTCGGCAATCGTCTTGAATGACGCGATGGCCATCGGGGTGTAGAAGGGTGAGTACGTGGCCTTCGCCTTGTGATCGGCCTTGATCTTGTTGGCTTGCGGAACCCCGGCCGGGAAGGCGAAGTCGTACTTGGAAAGGTCCACCGTCGTGGCGATCTGGCGGGACCCGGCGACGTCGACCTGGACGTCATAGCCGTGGTCGTGGAACACCTTGATCACGTCCGCGTCCTGGAAGTACGGCTGCTTCTCGGAGCCGATCACGCCCCGCACCGTGATCAGGCTCGCCGCCGGCGTGTGGTGTCCGAGCACGTACGAGGCGACGATTGCGACCAGCACGCCGACGGCCAGCAGAGCCGCCAGGCTGAGGCCCAGCACCCGGTTCATTGGCGCCATTCTCACCCATCGGAGCCGAAAGACGGTTAAGCAACGGCTTTACCTGCCGACCGGCAGGAACAAACAGAGTTCGCTTCCGGGTATAGAGATGCGATGAAGCCCCTGGATGGAATCCACCACATCAGCGCAATCACCGCCGACGCAACGCAGAACCTTCTCTTCTACGAAGGGGTGATGGGCCTCCGGCTGGTCAAAAAGACGGTGAACCAGGACAACCCTTCCGTCTACCACCTCTTCTACGCCGACGAAGACGGAAGCCCGGGCGCCGACCTCACGTTCTTCGAATATCCGGGGCTCGCCCGGGGCCGCGCCGGCGCGGGCATGATCCACCAGATCGGGATCCGGGTCGGGTCGCCCGAGGCGCTGGAGTTCTGGGCTCGCAGGCTTGCTTCGGCCGGGATCGAATCGACGCTCGAGGGCGACCGCCTCCGATTCGAGGACCCCGAGGGCCTTGGCCTGGAGTTGACTGCACAGCCGAGTGCCGATGATCCCTTGGTGGCTGAGCACCCTGAGATCCCCAGGCAGTTCGGCCTCCAGGGATTTGCTGGCGTGCGTGCCTACGAGCGGCACAAAGGTGGGAGCCACCAGTTCCTGACCGAAGCTCTCGGCTTTTCGAGCTCAGACGTGTTTGCGTTCGAATCGCGTGGCGAGTCGCGCGGGTCTTACTACGTCTACGACCCCGCTCCTGAGGCCCGCGGGATCAGCGGATCGGGCACGGTGCACCACGTGGCGTGGTCGTCGACCATGGCCGAGCACGAAGAGTGGCGCGACCGGGTGATCGCGGGCGGCGGCAGCCCGACCCCCGTGATCGACCGCTTCTACTTCCGCTCGATCTATTTCCGGGAGCCGAGCGGCGTCCTGTTCGAGATCGCCACCAAGGGCCCCGGATTCACGTCTGACGAGCCGAAAGAGCACCTGGGCGAGCGCCTTTCTCTGCCGCCCGCTTTCGAGCACCTTCGTGCGCAGGTGGAGGCAAACCTCACACCCCTGCCGAACCTTCGAGTCAAGTCCGCCGGCCAGAAGGGCTAGGCCCCAGAACTGCCGGACGCCCATGATTGACGCCGATGGCCGTCCAGCAGCTGAAGCTCGAGTCAGTCCGGCGCAAGACCGGCGGGCGGATTCACCTCACACCACGCGTTCCCAAGAGCGGCCCGGTCACGACCCTGTGCAACCAGACCCTGGCCGCAGGCACCTTCACGGCCGTCGAAGTCGAGGCGGATTGCTCGAACTGCATCCGGCGCTCACAGGACCAGGGGCGGATCTCAGGCGCCTTTTTCGCGCAGGACGAAGGGTCCGAGCTGCTCCGGCTTTCTCTCGAACAGGCTAAGTTCCGCAACCCGACTCGCGGTGACGCGCCGCGGCGGCCGGGTGCGCCCGAGAAACCGGTGGTATGGCCGACCGCCAAGCCACCGCCCGAGGTCATACCCGATCAGCTGGGCGAGCTCGTCACGAGGGGCTTCCGGCCGGCTGGGGAAGGCGTCTGGCGCAGCCCAGGCGGTGTCGTGGTGAAGCTGCGCAAACGCGCCAAGGAGTGGCGGTTCGAGGAGCTCGTCTTCGAAGGCGCGATCATCGCAACCCGGGTCGACGAAGGCGTGCGCCTGAAGGCGGGTGACGTCGAGGTCAACCCGACCGACGACGGCTACGAGGTAATCCTCAAGAAGGGCTGATCCTCTGCGTCAGCGGAGCAGGCCCACTGCGCGCGCGACCACCAGGCCCAGCAGGACGAGGACGTCGACGAGCAGGAGCAGGCCCGCGAGCTCCCAGTCAACGCGGTTCGCCAGCACCAGCCAGCGCGGATAGGTAGGCGCGCCGTCGGGGGCCCAACCGCAGATCGGACAGCGACCCTGCGTGTAGCGCGGATCGAACGACCAGCGGTCGAGCTCGCAGTAGGCGCGGGCGCCCGTGGGTCGCGTCCGGCGCAGGGACCTCAAGGCGATCACGGCACGAGGACCTCGTCCGGGACGATCTCGGCCGGCGTGTTGCGCGCCCAAACCCACGCCGCGGCCGCCCCGAGGATCAGCGCCTCCAATGTCAGGAACATGAACGCGAGAGGCAGCCGGTTCGCGACCAGCGCCGCGCCGAGGCTGTTGCCGCCCGACCCGGCGCCCGATCCCAGCCCGTTCTGGTCGAACCCGCCAAAGCCGCCAAAACCACCGAACCCGCCAAAACCGCCAAAACCGCCAAAACCGAACGCACCGCCGGAACCGGCCTGTGTGTCCGCAAAGCCTTCACCGAGCACGTACTCGGTGCTCTGCTGAGGCACCCCCGAGCCGGGCGTCGGATGAGTGACCAGGATGTGTAGCCCCGTCGCCCAGATCGTCGCGTGACTGCCGTCGAAGGTCTTGGTTGGCTGGACCGTGAAGATCTTGATGTACGTGATGTCGACCCCGGGCACGCACCCACTGGACGATCCGCCGCCGGACGACCCCCCGGCCGAACCCGAGCCGCCGCCTGATGAGCCACCGGTGGGCAGCCCGAGGGGTGGAATGGACGGGGGAGGAGGCGGCGATGGCGCGCTGGGCGCGGGAGGCGGTTTCGGAACCGCCGGGCACGGGATGGGCTGCTTGTCCTGGATCGTGATCCCCTGGTCGTTCACGGCGACCGGCTGGCCGTTCGCCGTCACCTGCCCCGCCACCACGTGGGCATCGCCGCCGGCTCCCGACACCGTGCTCGTGGCGGTCACGTCGACCACCACCTTGCTGACCTGCACATTGCCTATCGCGAAGCTCTGGACCTCCGAGTGAGTGATCACGGTGAGGCTGCCGTTGGAGCCGACGACCGTCTGGGTCATCCCTGACGCTCCGCTGAACGGCTGCGCGCCGCCGCCGGCGTAGTAGCCCGAAGCAGTCGCGGCCAGCTGCGCCGCGTCACTGTCGGCGCGGGGGCTGCCGTCGGGGCATGTGCTCTGTCCGCTGCACGAGTCGATGTGCGAGCGGGGAGGGCCCCCGGGATACATCGCGCGTGCGTACGGCACCTGGTTGTTGGGGTTCTGGCAGACCTGGGGCGGAGGCGGCGAGCTGCCCGTGCTGCAGCTCTGGTTGTACTGAGACCCGGCCGTCGCGGATGCCGGCCCGCCGTCGGAGTAGGTCGCGAGTGCAGTGGATGACGGGCTGGCGTCCTGCTGGACCTCGGCCAGCGGATACCGGTTGTTGACGGCTCCGTTCTGGAAATTCGGAAACGCGTCGCTTCCCGCGATCGTGTGCACGCCGGTGGCGTAGCCGTAGCTGGTGTAGCTCGGGGGCACGTCGGCGAGGACCCATGCAGGCACCATCACCACGCACGCCACAACCAGAAAGAGGCCGTTGAGCACGAGGAACAGCCGCCTCATCGCTTCACCTCCTCGAGCAGGTCCATCACCACCGCGCCCGCGGATCGGCCCTCTGTTTCGGCGCGCTCCTCGAGCGCGCGCTTTAGGTTCGCCGGCACTTTCACCGACACGACCTCCATCAATGCGTGATCGATCCGGTGACCGTTCCCGTTGGCTGCCGGCGCCCCGACGGCATCGACCGCCGTGCCGAGGTAGGACCCTGAAACCAACTTGCGGTCGGCGCGAATTTCGGCCGCCGAGCCCTGGTGGCCGATGGCGCCGTGTCCGAACACGTAGGCGCGGTCGGCCACGTCCAGCGCGGCCTCGACGAACTGCTCCACGAGCAGCACAGCGATGCCCTGGTCGCGAAAGACGCGAAGGATCTCGAAAAGCTGATGCACCACCGTCGGCGCGAGGCCCTGCGACATCTCGTCCACCATCACGAGCCGCGGGCGCGCCAGGATGGCGCGGGCCAGCGCGACCATCTGCTGCTCGCCGCCGGACAGCGTGCCGACCGCCTGCCGGCGGCGCTCGCGCAGCTTCGGGAAGTGCTGGTACGCCTCCGCGATGTCGGCCTGCCGGCCGGTGGTGTTGGAAACGAGTCGGAGTGTGTCCTCCACGCTTAGTCGCGGGAAGAGCCCACGTCCTTCGGGAATGTGAGCCAGGCCCAGGCGAGAGATTCGCTCGGGCGAGCTCGCGGTAATGTCCTGGCCGCCGAACGTGACACGCCCCTGGCGAGGACGGATCATGCCGGAGATCGCTCGGAGCGTAGTGGTCTTGCCGGCGCCATTGGCGCCGATGCAAGCGACCACCTCGCCGGGGCGCACGAAGAGATTGACGTCGCGAATCACTTCGAGGCGGCCGTAGCCCGCGGCCAGGTTCTTCACCTCGAGCAATGGGTGCTCGTCGCGCGCTGCGATTGTCCTGGTCGCCTGTGGTTTCGCGGGCTGCTCTTTCGATTCCTCCCCCAGGTAGGCGGCGATCACCTTCGGATCGTCGCGAATCGCGGCCGGCCGCCCTTTGGCCAGCACCTTTCCGAAATCGAGCACGTACACGTAGTCGCACACGCGCATCACGAGGCTCATGTCGTGGTCGACGAGCAGCATCGAGACGTGGAAACGCTCGCGCACGGCCCGCAGCAGCTCTCCCAGGTGGGAGGTTTCCGGACCGTCGAGGCCCGCCGCCGGCTCGTCCAGCAGGAGCAGGCTCGGCTTCATCGCAAGGGCGCGCGCGATCTCGACGCGCCTCTGTACACCCGCCGGGAGGTCTGCGGCGAGCGTTCCGGCGTGGCGACCGAGGTCGAGCGCGTGCAGAATCGCCCGCGCGCGCTCCGACGAAGCGCGCTCGGCGTAAGCGGAGAACGGGAGATGCAGCGCGTCGCTGAACGTGTTGCGCCCGCCAAGGGCGTCCATCGGGACCGTCAGGTTCTCCTGCACGGTCATCGATCCCCAAAGCTGAAGGTTCTGGAACGTTCGGGCGATGCCCATCCGAGCCCGCTCGTGCGGCGGCGCGAACTTCAGCGAGCGGCGGTCGAAGAAGATCGAGCCACGCTCAGGGGTGATGACGCCTGAGATGCAGTTGAAGAGGGTGGTCTTGCCCGCTCCGTTGGGCCCGATCAGCCCGAGGATCTCGCCGCGATTGAGGTCCAGCGAGACCCCGTCGAGCGCGACGATGCCACCGAACCTTACTGAGACGTCGCGAACCCGCAGCATGGTCATGCGACTTTCACCCTCCTGCTCGCGAACCCGCGCATGGCAGACCGCGCATTGACCACGCGGCCGCGCAGGTCGCCCCACACGCCGTCGGGAAGAAGGATCAGCTGCACGATCAGCAGCACACCGACCGCGATCTGGAACCAGTCGTACGAGATGTCGTAGCTGTAGCGATTGAACAGCGTGCCATGCCCAAAGCGGGTGAGGACGTCCGGCACGAACGACATGAAGGCTCCGCCTAGCGCCGCGGCCGGCACGTAGCGCACGCCCATCAGCACAACGATCGCGGCGAACTGCAACGACGTGAACACCCAGAAGGGTTGTGGGCTCACCGAGCCGGCGACCAGGGGATAGAAGGAGCCGCCAAGGCCCGCGATCGCCGCCGAGAGTCCGAAGGCCAGCAGCTTGTAGCGCGTGAGGTTGACGCCAACGGTGGCGGCCGCGAGCTCTGAGTCGCGGATCGCCCGGAAACGCCGGCCCGCGCCCGATTCGTGCAGGTTGACCATCAGCAAACCGACCAGGCAGAACAGCACGAGCAGGACGAGATATGCGGCGAGGAGATGCCTGGACGAATCCATCCGCAGCCCGAACAGGGTTGCGCCCTCCACCCGCCAGCCGCCGCTGCCGCCCGTGAACCACTCGAAGATGTGGTCCTGGAAGACATAGCGGTCGAACACCAACGCGATGCCCAGGGTGACGATCGCCAGGGTGATCCCGTAAAGCCGCAGGGCGGGCAGGCCCACGACAAGCCCGAGCGTGAAGGCAGCCAGCACGCCCACGGCGATCGCCACCCCGTAGTCGACGTGAAAAGTCGAGAACATCATCCCGGCGGCATATGCTCCAACCCCGGCAAACGTCGCCTGGCAGAGCGACACCTGGCCGACGTAGCCGGTCAGCAGGACGAGGCTGAGCAGCCCGAATCCCCAGATGACGGCCAGCGCCGCGTCGAACTGGAAACCTACGTCAAAGCCGACAGGCAGCCGGGCCAGCAGCGCAAACGCGACTAGCGCCAGGCAGATGCGGATCATCAATCGAGAAGTCACGGCCCGAGGAGCTCCGGCTGGGACTTCATGGTCATGCCGCCACCCTGAGTCCACGCGGGTTGCGCACGATCAGCACCGCGAGGATCACCACGAGCGCGACCAGGCGCGGGAACCCGATCGATTGGATCCAGATCGTCGGATATGTCTCCAGCAGGCCGAGCGCGAATCCGCCGACAACGGTGAGCGGCAGCGAGGTCATGCCGCCGATCAGCGCCGCGGCCAGCGCGTCGATGATCAGCAGCGTGAGGCTCGTCGTGTCGAAGTTGATGAAGGGGGTGATCAGAATTCCCGCCACGGCTGCGATCACGCTGCCGAGCATCCAGCTGACGGCCCCGACCTTTCCCACCGGCACGCCCCACAGCGATGCGGAAGTCGGGCTGTCCGAGACCGCGCGCATGGAACGACCGAAGCTCGTGTAGCGGAGAAATGCCGCCAGTCCCAGCGCCAATCCCAGGGAAACCACGACGATCAGGACAGCGTTCGCGCTGATCGGAACGTCGGCCACGGTCCACGACCAACCCTGCGGCGCGATGTAGATCGGAAGGTGGTAGGCGTTGTTCTTCCAGATCAGCGACGCCGCCGACTGAAGCGCGAGCAGAACGCCGATCGTGATCACTGCCTTGACCACCGGCGGTCGTGTCCGCACCCATCGAAACACAGCGAGCTCGAGGAACAGGCCAAGGAGCGCGGCAAACACGATCGCGGCCACGACCGCGACTGCCACCTGCAGCCATCCAGGCCAGCCGGGATGCGACCAGCCGTAGAAGATCTGCCACGCGACGAATGTGGAGAACATGCCCATCGCCCCGTGGGCGAAGTTCAGGACGCCGGTGGTGCGGTAGATCAGGACGATGCCCAGCGCGGCCAGCGAGAAGACGGCGCCGAGGCTCAGCCCGATGATCGTGTACGCGGTGAATGCGGCCATGCCCTACGCCACCTCAGCTGCAGATCCAACCCGAGGTCGTGTGCCAACCACTGCCGGCATCAGCCGTGTATGTGAAGCAGTGGTTCGGATCGTGGGCGCCCGGCCCGTACGAAAGCGGCACGGACCAACCCGTATTGAAATTCTGCGTGGAGTCCAGCGCCTGGACGAGCGACGCGGATGTGAGGTTCGAACCGGCCCTTCTCGCGGCATCAACGAAGAGCATCGCCGCCGTCCAGGCGTGCTGCGTGTAGATGTCGAGCGCCTGGAACTGACCGGGGTAGAAGTGCTGCACCGTGCCCAGGTACTGCCGCACCGTCGGGTTTCCCTGGTGGTCGTAAGGCGACAGGAACGGCACCAGCGAGTGCGCGTTGCGAAGCTCCGCTCCGTAAGACTTCTGGACGTTGAACTTGTCCAGCCCCGCGCCGAGGACGCCGGGATACCAGCCGACCGCCTGCATGGCATCGAACAGCCTGTGATAGCTGAACGGATCGAGCGCGGCTATGACGAAGTCGGGGCACGACTTGTCCGTGGGAGGACATGAATAGTTGGGTCCGGCCCCGCCGCTGCTCGGGCCGTGGTGCGAATGCTGGAGGTTGAAGACGGTGCCGGTGTAGCTCGCCTGAGTGGCCGAGACCTCCTCCACGTCCGTGTACCCGATGCCGTCGGCGGACAACCGGTTGAGCAGGTTGGCCTCGACCGGGTGGACCCACGGCACATCGCCGAGGACCACCACTGCCGGGTGTTTTGCCCCGATGGCTTTCGCCTCGTCTGCGATCGCGGTGCCGTAGCGGTAGAAGCTGGTCGATACAGGGAAAGCGAGACGGTTGCTGTATTCGTTCGGAGTGCCCAGGCCACCGATCACCGGTATCCCCGCATTGGTAAGGATGGGTACGGCGTTGTCTTCGCCCAGGGGCGCGGTCAAGCCGACGACCGCCACCACGTGCTGAGCGACCAGGTAGTTGGCGCATTGGACAGCGGCGCTGGCATCGTATTTCGAGTCGCACCACACGTACTGGACATGGCGCCCGTTGATGCCTCCGGCCCCGTTGACCGCCTGCATATAGGAGCGCACGGTGTCGCGTTCGACGGACGAGTCGATCGGGCCGGTGATGTCGAAAAAGCCGCCAATGGTGATCGTGCCGCCGCCGGCTGAGTTCGACCCCCCGGCCGCAGCCCCGGCGCCGGAGTCCGTGCCCGTGCTGGTCGCGCCCGCCGAGGCTTGCTGCTGCTGGCCCGATACATCTCCTTGGGCAGCGACGAGCGATGAACCCGGCTGCGTGAACGACCTCACCGTCATGACGCCAAGCACGGCCCCCAGCACCAGGGCTGCGGCCAGAAACCCGATTGCAATTCGTTCCCGGATGCCACGTGCTATCACCGGCAATCCCCTTTGGGGGCGAGTGAAAGAAAGCTGCCCCTTTCAGGTAAATACGCATGAGAACGCCAAAGTACTCAGACGTACTAAAAATCGAGTCGGCCCCGGAATAGCCCGGCTGTCCTGGGGCTTGTGCTTGGTGTGGCTTCAGCACAGGCCCGTTCGATCTACGAGATCGAGCTGCCGAGACTGAACAGTGAGCCGGCTCGCCTGTCCGAATACGAGGGCAAGGTCGTCCTCGCGGTCAACGTGGCGTCCCGTTGCGGGTTCACCCCGCAGTACGCCGGCCTCCAGGCCCTCTACGAGCGCTATTCCGATCGCGGGTTGATGGTGCTGGGCTTTCCGTGCAACCAGTTCTTCAACCAGGAGCCTGGTTCGGCCGAAAAGATCCAGGAGTTCTGCAGCGGGAACTACGGCGTGACGTTCCCGCTGTTCAGCAAGCTCGACGTCAAGGGCGCGCACCAGCACCCGCTGTACGAAATCCTGAGCGAAGCCGCTGACGACTCCGGGAAGGCGGGCAACGTGAAGTGGAACTTCGAAAAGTTCCTGGTCGGCCGCGACGGCCATGTGGTGCGCCGCTTCCGGTCGAAGGTGGTCCCCGAAGACCCGCAGCTCGTGCAGGCGATCGACACCCTGCTCTAATTCGATGGGGCGCCTTGCGCGCGCCCGGCGTAAGCCCGCCTTTAAGGTTGCGACCATGAAGGTGGTCGCACAATCCTTCTCGTGGCCGTTTCGCGGTCAGTGGAAATCGAAATGGATAGTCGGACTTCTCACGGTGCTGCTCCTGCCGATCGCTTTCATCCCGGTGCTCGGCTATGCCGTCGCCGCCACGCGGCAAGCCGAGCTGGACCCCTCGACAGGCCCGCCTGGATGGAAGCTGTCAGGGCGGCTGCTTTCCGAGGGTTTCTGGACGGCGCTCGTGGTGGCGCTGTTGACGGCGCCCCTCGTGCTGCTCGTCAGCCCGTTGGCGGGATGGCTCTTCGACGCACACGTCTTGAGAGGGACCGATTCGTCGGTCTCCCAGCTGTACGCGCACACGATCGCTCTTTTCGCCCTAGCCCTTCCGTGGGGCCTTCTTCTGCTGATCCACATGCCGCACGCGACCGCTCGCTTGGCTCACTCCGGAAGGGCCCTTGTCCTCTTCGATCTTCCGGCTTCGATCAGAGCCGTGAGGCGCGACTTCACGACGTGGAACCTCGCCGCCGCCGCGATGGTGACCGGGTGGGCCATCGGGTTGGCCTGCGTCGGGCTTCTATGCGTAGGCCTCGTCCCGGGTGTGTTCTACGCGATCCTAGTGAGCGCACATGCCAGCGCCGCGCTCCACGACAAGGGTTCGGACTCACGCGCTCGGTGATGCCGCGCTCCTCGCGGAGCTTGGGACCCGGCTCGACACGGCGCTCAACACGAGAGCGATCGCGCTTGCCGCTGCGCTGAAGAAGCGGCGCGACGTACGGCAGGCCATCGCGGGCTACGCCAGCGTCACGGTCCATTTCGACCCCGACCTGGTGACCCACGAAGCGCTCACCGCGGCGATCAAGCGGCTCGCGTCTAAGCGACCCCCCATGGCCGAACCGGGCCGCCTCCACCGGATCCCGGTGGTTTACGACGGGCCAGACATGGAGGCGGTCGCGGCAGTGCTGGGCCTGGATGCCGCGACGATCGTTGAGCTGCACACCCGGCCGATCTATCGCGTCTTTCTCGTCGGGTTCGTGCCCGGTTGGGGTTATCTAGGGCCGCTGCCGGAGGAGCTGGAGCTGCCTCGGCGCCAGGTGCCGAGGACGAAGGTGCCTGCCGGCTCCGTCGCGATCGCCGGGCGCCAGACGGGAATCTATCCGCTCGCCACGCCAGGAGGCTGGCACCTGATCGGAAGGACCTCGCTCAAGCTCTTTCTGCCCGATTCGGATCCGCCGTGCCTTTTCCGTGCCGGCGATCGCGTCAAGTTCTTTCCTACACCCGCGTGAGCGAGGTTCTGCGCGTCGAGAAGCCCGGCCTCTTCACGACCCTGCAAGACCTCGGACGTCTCAACGCGATGTCCGCCGGCGT
>Ga0209648_10004367_pt1 | contig 12010 bp, 12 predicted proteins | sample GraSoi2013_115cm_FD_185830 | JGI IMG/M metagenome (GOLD analysis project Ga0209648, IMG submission 185830) | Grasslands soil microbial communities from the Angelo Coastal Reserve, California, USA - Sample 9_17_2013_115cm (SPAdes) (version 2) | ecosystem: Environmental > Terrestrial > Soil >...
GCGCAGGGCGATTGCGCTGCGGCTCAATGCCGGTGCCATCCCCGCTCCCCGTCCAGGCCGCGAGCGCGCCGTGTCTGCGCATACTATGGCGCCCTGATGGACGAGATGGGCGCCTTCTTCACAATGGGCGGTTATGCCGGGTTCGTGTGGTCGGCCTATGGGATCGCGTCCGCAGTTCTCGGGGGTCTCTCCATCTACTCGTGGCGGCGCTACCGTGACAGCATCGTCGCCGTGGAGCGGCTGCAGCAGGATCTCAGAAGGCGAAGATGACCCGCAAGCAGCAGAGACTGGGGTTGCTCGCTGTAGGCATGGCGGCTCTCGGCGCGGCGACGCTGCTGGTACTGAGCGCGTTCAACGACAATCTCGTATTTTTCTACAGCCCGAGCGAGTTGAAGGCGAAGGCGGTCGCGGCCGATCGCCGGGTGCGGATCGGTGGTCTGGTCGAGGCGGACAGCCTGTCGCGTGGCGCCGACGGGCGCAGCTTCTCGTTCCGCATCACCGATGGCGCGGATGACGTCGCGGTCGTCTACCAGGGCCTTCTGCCGGATCTCTTCCGCGAAGGGCAAGGCGCCGTCGCTGAGGGAAAGTTGGGTCCCGACGGGATCTTCGCCGCATCGAGCGTGCTAGCCAAGCATGACGAAAACTACATGCCGCGCGAGGTTGTCGACGCATTAAAAAAAAGCGGGCATTGGCAGGAGGGCGGTGCGGCGCCGGCCGGAATGGCCCAGAAGACCGGAATGGCCCAGCAGAAATGATCCATGGTACGCAAGCTTTTGTTCCTTTTGCCGGCGGCGCTGTTCGCCGTGCTGGTGATCGCGTTTGCGGTCGGTCTGAGGCATGATCCGCACTTGGTGCCGTCGGCGTTGATAAACCGTCCGGCACCCGATTTCGCGTTACCCGGTCTTTACGAAAGCGCCAAGGGATTGACCCGCAACGACCTTGACGGTCGCGTGACGCTCGTCAATTTTTTCGCGTCCTGGTGCGCTCCGTGCCGCGAAGAGCACCCCGAACTGATGGCGCTGGGCCGTCTTCCCGAGGTCACGCTCGACGGCATCGCCTATAAGGACAAGCCCGAAGAGTCGCGCCGTTTTCTGGAACGCCTCGGCAACCCCTTCGGCCATATCGGTGTCGATCGCAACGGTACGACCGCGATCGATTTTGGGGTTTACGGGGTGCCGGAGACGTATGTCGTGGACGGCACCGGCCACATCCGTTATCGCCACGTCGGTCCATTGACCGCCGACGATGTCAAACGCGAAATTTTGCCCCTGATCCAGCAACTCGGCCGGGCCGAATAGCTCCGGAGTCAGGGCTCCGGCTCTCGGTCCTCGCTGGAGACTTCGGCGAGAAAACCGGGGAGATCTGGCCAGCCGTAGGCGATGGCCTGGATCGTCGTGCCGCCAACCGCGATTGGCTTTCGGCTCACTTGGTGCGCGCCGAGCCGCTCATAGAAGAACCGAGACGGATTTTCGCGCAGCACCCAAAGGATCGCCGAACGGCGCCCTGCAGCGACGAGCCGCCGGAACAAGGCGATCAAGAGCCGTCGCCCGATCCCTTGGTTCTGCCAATCCGGCGCGACGTAAAGGGTGAACACTTCGCCGGTGAAAGAGCGGTCGCCGCGATGGGGCCCGCAGCTGCCAAAACCAAGGATGGCGCCGTTCGAACCCACCGCGACGCGCACATCGCGCGGCTCCCGCAGGATCACACCACGCCACCCGGCCTCGCGGCGCCGTTCCGACAATCCGACGAGGTAAGCCGTGGAGAGCACCCCGGCGTACGTGGCACGCCAAGTCTCGACATCGAGTCGGGCAATACCGCGCGCGTCCCCCGGCCGCGCCGGCCGGATCGTGATCTCACTCATGACGGCCATTTTGCCCGGTTTCGCGCGCCGAGGGGAGGGCCATCAGAGCGAGGGACGTTTGACTCGTCGGCGAGGTTTCTGCGCTTGCGCGATGCGTTGCCGCGTGGCCTTGCAACGCTGGCCCCGTTATGGTGCCGATATGAGGGGATGTCGGCCGCTTCAGTTCAGCTTTGTTGTCGGGCTGCTATTCTCGATTTCTGCTGCGAGTCATGCCGAGAGCCCGAAAAAACCCGGTAATTCCGCGCAGACCACGACGGGAACGCCGGCCGAGCGGCTTGGCACCGTTGATGCGTGGACGGCGTACGCCTACAGCGAGAAATCCGGGAAGGTGTGCTATCTGGCCGGTGAACCGAAGAAAAGCGAGCGGGCCGGCGTCAAGCGCAAGCGTCCTATGGCCATGATCACCCATCGGCCGGATGAGAAGATCGCCAACGTTGTCAGTTTTGTCGAAGGCTACGCGCTCAAGGAGGGCAGCGACGTGTCGCTCGATATCGGGGGTGCGAAATTCGATCTGTTCACCAAGGGCGACAGTGCCTGGGCGCGGACGCCCGAGCTCGACAAGTCAATCGTCGAGGCGATGACCAAAGGAAAACAGGCGATAGTCAAGGGAACCCCACAGAAGGGACCGGCCACTACCGACACCTATTCGCTCGCGGGCTTTGCCCAGGCGCTCGCGCTAATCGACAAGGCCTGCGACGTGAAGCGCTAAGCCGCTCGGCTCCCCATATAACGGCGAGCCATGCTGACCGAGACCTTATCCGAAACGCCATGCCGCAACCTTGTCGGGTTGGGCCGCGAGGCGCTTGCCGCCGAAATGGCCGAATTCGGCGCCGAGCCATTCCGCGCGCGCCAGCTCTGGCACTGGATCTATCGTCGGGGCGCCACCGATTTCGCGGCGATGACCTCGTTGTCGAAGCCGTTCCGCGACAAGCTCGCGGCGCGCTACGTACTGCAGCGGCCCGCGATATCGCGGGCGCTCGCCTCGGTTGACGGAACCCGCAAGTGGCTTCTGCGCTTTGCGGATGGCGAGGAGGTCGAGACCGTTCATATCCCCGAGGAGGATCGCGGGACCTTATGCGTCTCCTCCCAGGTCGGCTGTACCTTGACCTGCTCCTTCTGCCACACCGGCACACAGCGGCTGGTCCGCAATCTGGCGTCGGAGGAAATCGTCGCGCAAGTGATGATCGCGCGTGATGCACTCGGCGAATGGCCATCGCCGCAAGATGACCGGCAAGTGACAAACATCGTCCTGATGGGGATGGGCGAGCCGCTCTACAATTATGACAATGTCGCCGCGGCCTTAAAGGTCGTCATGGACCCGGAAGGTCTGTCGATCTCGCGGCGCAAGATCACATTGTCGACCTCCGGGGTGGTCCCGATGATCCGCCGCTGCGGCGCCGAGCTCGCGGTCAATCTCGCGGTCTCACTGCATGCGGTGCGCGACGACATTCGCGACCGCCTAGTGCCGCTCAACCGCAAATATCCGATCGCCGAACTGCTCGAGGCGTGCCGGAGCTATCCGGGGGCGAGCAATGCCCGCCGCATCACCTTCGAATACGTCATGCTGAAAGGCGTCAACGACAGCCCGAGCGATGCTCGCGAGCTGGTGCGGCTGGTGACCGGCATTCCTGCGAAAGTAAATTTGATCCCATTCAACCCGTGGCCCGGGGCGCCCTACGAGTGCCCTCCGGATTCGGCGATCAAGGCGTTTTCCGACATCGTCTTTGCTGCCGGCTATTCGGCGCCGGTGCGCACGCCGCGCGGCCGCGACATCCTTGCCGCCTGCGGCCAGCTGAAATCGGCGAGCGTCAGGGTGCGCCGGAGCGAGCGGCCGCCCCTGCCCGCCGCCTGAGTTTTGCTGCCGTCATATTTTCGGCTACCCCGCGTGTTGTATGCGCTCCTCGGATCTGCGCTCGCCGCCTATGGGGTGCTGGTCGGCGGTCTCTATGTCTTTCAACGCCATCTGCTCTACTTTCCCGATATCGCGCGCCCCGAGCTCGGCGATCTCGCTGCGCTCGGCATACGCGAAATTACGCTAAAGACGGCCGACGGGCTGTCACTGCTCTCCTGGTACCTGCCGCCGCGCGATAGCCACCCGATCATCGCGTATTTGCACGGCAATGGTGGCCATATCGGATACCGCGCCGAGCGCCTGAGGTGGTTTGCCCGGAACGGGTACGGGGTGCTGATGGCCGAGTACCGCGGCTATGGTGGCAACCCCGGGACGCCGAGCGAGCGAGGCCTGGTCGCCGACGGTGCCGCGGCCCTCGAATTTCTCGGTGACGAGGGGATCGCGCCGAACCGGCTCGTGATCTACGGCGAGTCTCTGGGATCGGGAGTTGCCGTGCTGTTGGCCGCGCAGCGAGAGGTCGCGAGCCTGATACTCGAAGCGCCCTTCACGAACGTCGCCGAAGTCGCCCAGTACCATTATTCGTTTATCCCGGCTGCCGCGCTCGTACGTGACCGTTTCGACTCGTTGGCGAGGATCGGCAATGTGAAGGCGCCGATCCTGGTCCTTCATGGCGAGCGAGACCGGGTCGTCCCGCTTCGCTTTGGCCGAGCCCTGTTCGACGCAGCACCGGAGCCCAAGGAGCTGTGGCTCTCGCGCGAGGCTGGTCACGAGGATCTCGTCCGGTATGGCGCATTCGAGGCGGTCCTCGACTTTTTGCGGCGGAGAGTCGGCTGACTGTGGACGGTTTGGGGGATAGAGTCGCTATCCTGGGGGTAAGCCTGTGGGCAACGATTCCGGCGCTTGTCCCGGAAACTTCGCGCGATAATCTGTCTCACGTGGTCGACACGGTGGACTCGAGGCCGTGGCCGACGGGTCGGCGGGCCAATTCAGGGGGAAATCGGAGCCTTCAGACCACGCCAGGGGCGGTCCATTTGGACCGCCCCTTTTGATTCCCTGGCAGACTTCAAGCCCGGATCTCCTGGCGTTGAAAGACGACATAGGCGACCACGAAAATCACGATCATTCCGGCGACGAGACCGGTCATCTGCGGCCATACCAGGATAAAGCTTTGCGCGGCCGGCAATGGCGCGCCGAGCAGGGCGCCCTGAACCTGGCTATAGAGCACCGGGCCCAGGGCGCGGGTCGCCGGCTGCAGCAATGCGAGGGCGATCTCCGCGAAGAGCGTGTTCGGCGAGATCCGGTCGAGGGCTTGGGCGGTGTGCAAATGATCGAGGTTTGGGCCGAAGATCCCTTCCGGCGAACCGGCGATCAATGTCGCAACGAGCGGGGTGACGACCGACCAGAACAATGAGAACAGGAGCCACACGCCCAGAGCGGCGAGCGCCGCGGTGGCGGGAGCGCGGAACACCACGGAAAAGAGAAAGGCCACCGCCAGCCAGACCCCGCCATAGGCGATCGTCGCGACGAGAAACCCGAGCATGCGCACCATTTCTTCGGTATTGGGCGGCAAACCGAGGAGCAACAGCCCGAGACCGATCGTCAACAGCCACAGCGAGAACAGGCCGATCGCGAGCGCCACCAGCCCGGCGAGGAATTTCCCGAGGAGAAGGGCGTCGCGGTAGATCGGCTGCGCCAGCACCCGGCTCAGAGTGCGGCGATTGAATTCTCCGTTGATCGCATCGAAGCCGATCGCAATCGCAACCAGCGGGATCAGAAACCCCAACAAGGCGATAAAGGAGGGCAGTGGATCCTGCGCCATTGTAAGCAGCCGCAGGAAGAGGAACGGGCTCTCGCCGATACTGGCGCGGATCGACAGGATCGCGGCATAGGCGGCGGCGATGGCGGTCAGAAACACCAGGGCTTCGAGCACCCACATCCGGGCCCCCGAAAGGTAGTCCGCCGCCTCCTTGGCGAGGACGACCCCGACCCCGGTAAAGGGGGAGCCTCTACGCCGCATCGCGGACCTCGTCGAAATAACGGGTGTAGACCTCGTTGAGGCTCGGCTCGGCGAACCGGATGCCGAGCAGGTCGAATGACGGCGCGAGCCGCCGGGCGATCTCGGCGCGCAGATCGCGCTCGCAATCGACACGGTGTAGTTCGGGGCCCAGCGCCTGCACCCGGACTACACCTGGCACGGCGGCGAGCTGATTGCGGACCGCCTCACCGCGCGCCTCGACGTCGATCACATACCCGCCGCCGAGCACCCGCTGCGCCAGTTCGGTTACGCTGCCCCATAGCGCGATGCGTCCGCGATTGAAAAGGGCGACCCGGTCGCACACGCTCTGCACCTGATCGAGATGATGCGAGGATAGGAGAACTGCGGTGCCGTCGGCCTTGAGCCCGCGGATCATGCCGAGAAATTCCTGCGTCGAGTGCGGGTCCAAGGTCGCCGTCGGCTCGTCGAGGATGGCGATGCTCGGGCGCTTCATCAGCACCTCGGCGAGCCCGAGGCGCTGGCGCATCCCGCGCGAAAAGGTCGCCACCCGGTCCCGCCCGACATCGGGCAATCCGACCCGCGCCATGGCCTCGCTAAACCTCTGGTCGATCTCCGGCCGAGACAATCCGGCGAGCCTCCCGGTGTAGGCGAGGTTGTCGCGAGCCGACAGCCCGTCGTAGAAACCGACCGAATCGGGGAGATAGCCGACCCGGCGCTTGACCTCGAGCGGGTCGCGCAATGGGTCGAATCCGGCCACTTGGGCCAGCCCCTCGGTCGGTTCGGTCAGCCCGAGCAGCATCAAGATCGTCGTCGTTTTTCCCGACCCGTTGGGCCCGAGGATGCCGACGATCTCGCCGGCGCGGACATCGAGATTGATGTGGTCGACCGCGATCGTCGCGCCGTAGCGCTTGGTCAGCGCCTGGGCCCTGATGGCGACTTCGTCAGCCATTTCCGCCCTCACCCACCAAGCGCTGCGCGCTTGGTCCCCCCTCTCCCGCCGTGCGGGAGAGGAGCTTTGCGCTGAAGGGACTAATGTAGCCCCTCTCCCGCACCGCGGGAGAGGGGGCCGAGCGGTAGCAAGGCGGGTGAGGGTTTGCGTGCATCCGACTCAGCGCCGGCCGAAGCGGGCGACCGCGAAAACGACCACCAGCAACGAGATCGCGATGACGCCGATGCCGACGGCACCCCACAGGGTCGAGGTCAGGACCGTGATGCGGAAATTCGCCGATTCGGACTGACCACCGGCCGCATTGGCCCGGATCGTCGTCTGGTAATCGCCCGCAATGGCGCGCGGCGACGGGGTCATACTGACCTTGATCGGTTGCGATTTCCCCGCGGCCAGCTCGGGCAGCTGCTTGGGGTCGAAGCTGGTCTTCCACCCCTCCGGCGCCGTCGCGCTGAAATCGACGTCGCGCGCCGCTTCGCTGCCGTCGTTGCGGACGACGACGGTCAATTGGCCGTCCTGGCCGGCATAGGCCTCGCCGCTCAGGCGCCCGCCCTCGCCGGCCAACGCCAGCCGCGCCTGGCCTAGGACGGTGATGGCGAGATCGAGATCGGCCGAAGCCGCCTCGCTCTTGGCATGCAGCGCGAGCTTGTAATCGCCGGCCGGCGTGTCGCGCGGCAACGCCACCGAGGCTTCGATGTCCTTCGATTTGCCCGCCTCGATCGGAATGCTGGTGAGCTGCTGGCTGCCATAGGCTTCGGTGAAGGTGACCTGGAAATTCTTCGGCGCATCGGCGCTGAAATTGATCGTGGCGTCGCGCCCGCTGTCATTTGCGACCGTCACTCGGAACTTGAACGAGGTTGTCGCGGTGCCGCGCAGCGAGGGGAAGTTAGTGGTGAGTTTGAGCTTGGCCGGAAGCTCCTGGCCGATGGTGACGGTGATCGGCAATTTGAGATCGCTTCCCTCACCCTTGGCATCGACGCGAAAATGGTATTCGCCCGGTCCCGTACCGGCCGGCGGCTCAAGCCGCAGCTGCAATTTCTCTTCGGTGTCGGGTGCGACGATCGCCGACTCGATTGGCTGCCCGCCACCGAGGATTGTTGCCTTCCAGCCCTGAGCGACATCCGGGACCGAAAGAGCGAGCTGCTGCGGCGGATGATTGAAGTTGCGCAACGACAGATCGATCGTCGTGGCCTCGCCGGCGCGTACGGTCAGCGCGGGATAACGTGTCGTCAAATAGACGCCTGTAATACCAATCGACGGCTTGTCCGCGGCTTCGGCAACCGAAGCCATCACCAAAACTAAACAGAATACGATAAGCCGCGGCAGCATTCTTTGGCACCTCCAACGAAATCACCGCCCCGGGATCCTGCCGCGGCTTGGGTCGGCGCGGTGAGCCGGGACTTCTGTGGCGCGCTGAAATACGTCAGACGGCAGCAGGCGCGAAATTAACAATTTTTCATGTTATGGGGCAAATCGGGCCGCCAAAGCGGGTCAGAAAGCACTCCCGATGTTCCGGGCGAACCAGCTTTTGGCCGGCGTACCGGGTGTGCCGGAAGTGACGAAGGAATACGCATCGACATACCACTCGCTGCCCGGGTAGTTGTGGCCGAGCACCGCGGCATTCGCTGTGGCCTCCTCGTTGAGGCCGAGCGCCAAATCGCACTCGACGAGACGTTCCAGCGCTTCGGGAACATGCGTCGTCGTCTGAAAATTATCAATGACGCGTTTGAACCGGTTCATCGCCGCCAGATACTGTCCGCGCTTCAGATAATAGCGGCCGATCTCCATCTCCTTGCCGGCGAGGTGATCCCGCGTGAAATCCAACTTTAGCTTGGCGTCTCGCGCATATTTGCTATCGGGAAAGCGCCTTACGACGTCGTCGAGCGCCTTCAGAGCGAGCTCGGTTGTCTTCTGATCGCGGCCGATATCGACGATCTGCACGTAATAAGAGATCGCCTTCAAATAGTAAGCGTAGGCGATGTCACGATGGCCTGGATGAAGTTGAATAAAACGATCAGCCGCGATGATCGCTTCACCGTAGTTTCCTGCTTCGTACTGAGCATAGGCCGACATCAGCTGGCTTTTCGTGGCCCAGACGGAATAGGGATGCTGGCTTTCCACTTCCTCGAATGTCTTGGCCGCCGTGGGATAGCGCTCCTCGACCAGCTCATCCATGGCTTTGTTGTAGAGATCGTCGACCGGCTTCTCGACATAGGCCTCCTTCTTCGCGCCGCCGCAGGCAGTCAGCACGGCGACCAGGGCGGCCACGCCGAACCAGCGAAGGAAGGGCAACAAACGCATCGACCTACTCTGGAGTGGAATGTTGATGCGCCGATTATAGCACAACTCGCCGGTGGACGGGCAAGCCGGTGCCGTCAATCGCCGGCGAGCTGCAGCGCGTCCGGCCATTCTCGCTCGCTACGATGGGTCGATCGGCTGAGAGTGGTGTAGCACCAGGCCTCACGGTCGGCGAACAGCGCCGCCAGCAGGCGCCGGGTATGGGCATGCCCCGAGCGCACTCCGCGGAAGGATCCGAGGAGTGGACCCCCGGCGAGATAAAGGTCTCCGAAGGCGTCGAGGAGCTTGTGGCGCACGAATTCGTCGGCATAGCGCAAGCCGCCGACGTTCAAGACGTGATCGCGACCGACTACCACGGCGTTGTCGAGCGATCCGCCGCGCGCCAAGCCCGCCGCCCGCAATCGGTCCAGTTCATCGAGAAGGCCGAAAGTGCGCGCCCGACTCAGCTCTGTCTTGAACGTTTCCGCATCGAACATCAGACAGATGTCCTGCCGCCGAATCAGCGGGTTGTCGAAATCGATCTCGAAGCTCATCGAAAAGCCGTGATCGGCGAACAGCGCTGCTGTCGCGCCGTCTTCAGTGATGCTGACTTCCTTCAACACTTTGATCGCGCGCCGCGCGGCATCCTGTTCGACAACTCCGGCGCACTCGATCAGAAACAAGAAAGGCGCGGAGCTCCCATCCATGATCGGCACTTCGCGGCCGTCGAGCTCGATGATGGCATTGTCGACGGCAGCACCGGCCAACGCCGCCATCAGGTGCTCGACCGTCCCCACCGTGTTTCCCTCGCCGTTGGAGAGCACGGTGCAGAGCGGCGACTCGATCGTATTGGCCCAGTTTGCACGGATCTCGACTGCCGAACCGGTTCGGCGGAACACGATACCGCTATCCGGGGGAGCAGGGTGCAAAGTCATTGCGACCCTCTCGCCCGAATGAAGTCCAATTCCCCGGCACCCGATAGCTGTTTTCAGCGTCTGTTGAGACGCCGTCGCGATATCCCCCAACATGCGACAGACTTCTGTAAAGTGGTCCCCTGGCGAGCCCGAAACTACTTTCGCCCCGACTTCGCCTCAAATCACTCTTTGTTGCCGATTGTTGCATTGCCGCGGACACTTCAGCCGCTGTCCTGCCGGATTGACAATAGGACAACCTGGATCCCCGTCAGCCCGCTTGGCCGGGCTTAAGAGAGCGCCGGGAGCGGCAAATTCAGTTGGCTTGGCGGCGCAGGAACGCTGGTATGTCGAGCAGGTCGTCTTCCTTGCTCAAATTCGGCCGGTCGTCCGGCTCCAGCGGCGCCAGCCGGGGCTGAGCATTCGGCTGGCCGGCCGGCTTTCCCGGTTGGACGGGCGGGCGGGGCGGGGGCGCGGTCGCGCGAGCGCGGCCCACTCCGGTCACTCGCTCGATGAGGCTGGGCACCCGCCCTTTCGGCTTCGGCGCGGCCTCTTTGGCTGCAGGAGGAACGGCGGGCTGGGTCAGCGGGACCGGGCGCGCCGCCCCCGCATCGGCCGGTTTTGGCGCGATGAAGGCACCGTTGCGTATTGCCGCGGTCTCAGCCGCCTCCGCCGCTTGCGGCAGCGGTTCGCTGTCGATCTCCGGACGCGGCCTCGTCGGTTGCGCCGCATTCTGCGTCAGCACGGGCTGGGTGTACCCGCCCGTCGTCGCTTCGCGCAGCGGATGCACCGAATCGCGATTGCTGACCAGGCTGATCGCCGGGCGCGGCTGCGCGACCGCTTCGGCGTCGATGCCAGTGGCGACGACGGAAATCCGCATCTTCCCTTCGAGCCTCTCGTCGAAGGTCGAACCGAAGATGATGTTGGCCTCGGGATCGACCTCCTCGCGAATGCGGTTGGCCGCCTCGTCGACCTCAAACAAGGTCATATCGAGACCGCCGGTAATGTTTATGAGCACGCCTCGGGCGCCCTTCATCGAGACGTCTTCGAGCAGCGGGTTCGAGATCGCGGCCTCGGCGGCGTCGGTCGCCCGCTTCTCACCTTCGGCCTCGCCGGTTCCCATCATCGCCTTGCCCATCTCGCCCATAACCGTGCGGATGTCGGCGAAATCGAGATTGATGAGGCCGGGCATGACCATGAGGTCGGTGACGCCGCGCACCCCCGAATGCAGCACGTCGTCGGCCATCTTGAAGGCATCGGCAAAGGTCGTGCGCTCGTTGGCGATGCGGAACAGGTTCTGGTTCGGAATGATGATCAGGGTGTCGACAAACTTCTGCAGTTCCTCGATGCCGTCCTCGGCGCTGCGCATCCGATGGCTGCCCTCGAAATGAAACGGCTTCGTCACCACACCAACGGTCAGAATCCCCGATTCGCGCGCGATCCGTGCGATCACCGGAGCGCCCCCGGTGCCGGTTCCGCCGCCCATGCCGGCGGTGATGAACACCATGTTGGAGCCTCCCATCGCCTCGAGGATGTCGTCGAGCGCCTCCTCGGCTGCAGCCCGCCCGACATCGGGGCGTGAGCCGGCGCCGAGCCCGCGGGTCACGCCAATCCCCATCTGGATTTTGCGCGGTGCGCTCGATTGTAGGAGCGCCTGCGCGTCGGTGTTGCAGACCACGAACTCGCAGCCGATCAGGTTCGACCGGATCATGTTGTTGACGGCGTTCCCCCCGGCGCCGCCGACCCCGACCACCGTAATGCGGGGTTTCATCTCGTGCTCGTCCCTCGGGATGCTCAGATTGATCATGCGGTCCCCCTCCACTGCTGTGCCCCTAACGTTACCCGGTCCGGTCCGGGCTCCCCCTTCGCTGGCTCACGCGTGGCCGGGCGAGCTACAAAGCCGAATCTGCCTCAAAAATTGTCCTTTAGCCAATTCCCCAATCGGCCGAGAACACCCCATCGCGGGCCTTGCGGGCTATGCCTTGCACCCGAGACCTCGGCGCGCTCGGACAGGGCGAAGTGCAACAGCCCCGCGGTCGTGGCAAAGGCCGGACCGCCGGTCGCCTCGGCGAGGCCGGCGACTCGCTGCGGCCGGCCCATCCGCACCTGTTTATCCAGAATCAGCCCGGCAAACTCGCGCGCCCCGTGCAGCTGGCAAGCCCCGCCG
>Ga0209648_10004368_pt1 | contig 12010 bp, 12 predicted proteins | sample GraSoi2013_115cm_FD_185830 | JGI IMG/M metagenome (GOLD analysis project Ga0209648, IMG submission 185830) | Grasslands soil microbial communities from the Angelo Coastal Reserve, California, USA - Sample 9_17_2013_115cm (SPAdes) (version 2) | ecosystem: Environmental > Terrestrial > Soil >...
GATAACTACCCCGTATCGACAGCTCGCAAATCAGGGGGCGACAAAGCATTTCCTTGGTAAGGAAAAGGTCCCCGGTTCGAATCCGGGCGTGGGCTCCACCATCTCCTTTCGAATACAAAAACCCAGCTTTCGTCCTGCAATCACTCCCCGGAAGAAGTCTTTCATTTGTATGGGGGAACCGCTATTCTATAGCGGGTTCTAATGAAAGCCGCTGTTACTCCGATTCCCCGACTGGTCGAGGACTACCTGGCCGATGCACGTGCCCGGGGGCTCTCACCGTCCACTCTCAGCCAGTCGTATGGTTACCCGCTCCGGAGTGTCCTCATCCCCTGGTGTTCCAAGCACGGCATCGAATCGGTGGAGGGGCTAGACAGGCGAGCGCTCAACAGTCTGTCGACTCACCTTCTCGACGTGGGCGGAAAGCGCGGTCCACTGTCCAGACACTCGGTCCATACCTACATGCGGGCCGTTAACCGGTTGCTGACCTGGGCCGAAGCGGAAGGACAGGGCGGAGGTGCCAAGGCACAGCTTCCCAAGTTGCCCAAGAAGCTGGTCGACGTTCTCGGCCGCGACGAGATCGAGCGCATGGAGGATGCGGCCAAGACTGAGCGAGACAAGCTGATCGTCCGCCTCATGGCTGACACCGGGCTTAGGGTCGGCGAGCTGATAGGCCTGAGGGTTTCGGACCTCTTGGAACGAGACAGGAACCATTTCGTCCGTGTCCGGGGAAAAGGCAGCCGGGAAAGGCTCGTTCCCATTCCGCGTCTCTATCGGCGCTTGGTTAAGTACGCCGAACGTGGAAGGCCCGACGACACGGTTAGCGATCGCCTGTTCATTGCATTGCGTCGGCGTCCTAATGGCGACTATGAAGCGCTGACGACGTCGGGCGTTGACCAGCTGATTCGCCACCTGGCAAAGTCGGCCGCCATCAAGAAGCGGGTTTACCCTCACCTGCTTCGGCACTCCTATGCAACCTGGGCGTTGGCCCGGGGGATGAACCCGATCCAGCTTGCCCAGATCCTCGGCCACTCGTCTTTGGCCATGATCCAGAACGTCTACAGCCACTTATCGCCCTCGGACGCTTATGAGGCAATGCTGCGAGCACTCTCGGACGACTGACGATTCACAACCGATTCCAATTCAGGAATCGCAGGGTGCTTCTTCAAGGCCAAAGCTAGCCTGAGCGCGGTAGATGATCTGACCGTCTTTCCCCCGAATGCCCTCGAGACAGTCGCTTCGCTCACGCCGGCGGCTCTGGCGAGACGCGCCTGATCCCAGCCCCTGACCGCCGCTTGGTATTCGATTTCCGTCGGCCGGAACCTCATGTCATCAGCCTTCGAGCCTTCTCGGTGACCAGGGTGGGTAAAGAGCGGCCGCGCAACGCAAGGTCGGAGTCCACAGCTTCCGCACGTCGGCCAAAAGGCACGATGGTCGACTGCTTGGCTGTCATCTGATGGCACCCATTTGCGTAACTGACGTGATGGTGGGCTCTAGCGAGACGAATCCGAGGTGATCAAGCGAACGTATGAACGGCTCGTCTGAGGCGACGTTGATCGTGTCGGGCGCGTCGCGGTCGGCAACGGTGAGCTGCCGGCGGTCGACCTCGGCGAGCAGCCTGACCTCATCGGCGAGCCGAAGGCGAGCGACAAGGCGGGTCTCGACGTCCGCCAGCTCGTAGTCGGGTTCATCGAGCAGCGCCGCGACCAGGCCGCGGAAGCTGTCAGCTTCGCACGCCCGGTGGAATGTTCCGTTGCCCAGAGGCTGGAACAACATCCTCATCGGGAGTTCCTGTCGGCTCGTCGGGTTTATTCGTCGGTACATCAGGCGGCCCTCCTCGCCGGTTGCCAGGCGGAGCGCTGGAACAGCCAATAGAGCTTCAGCTTGTCCTGCGGGCGGACAAAGATCGTGTCCGCGAATCGGCGGAGCAGGCCGTCATTGGAGTCAATTACCTGGCCGTCAGCGTGGCTGCCGAGGCGCACGCGCTCGGTCGGGATCGCGGAATCCGGCAGGATCGACGCCCGCTTCGTGATCCAGCACGCGAGCTTGATGTTGGCCTGAAGGCGGGCGGGGTCGAGGCTGGAATCGAAGTAGCGGTACTCGATCGTCCTCCGGCTTTCCAGGAGGTTCCCATAGTTGAGCCCAAACCCATGGCTCGCTCCGACGCGGCTCGCGAGTTCGTTCATGCTCTGCGCCTCCTCGAACTGGCCGGCTCCCATCGGTCCGCACCAGCGGTAGCCATTGCCCGCTCCCCTGTGGCGTCGGCCACCGCGTCCGGTCGCGGCCGCGAGGCGGTACATCAGATCCTCCGCCCAGGCGCAGGCGTTGGCGACGCGGCGGAAGCGGCCGACGTCGTGATCCAGTCCTGCGGAGTCGGCGCCGACATGGACGTGGCCGCCGGTTCTCGCGGTGACCCGGGCGCCATTCTCGCGAAGGATCGCGCAGGCCCTTTCCAACTGCGCCCAGGTTTCGGGTGTGTCTTGCAGTACCGGGCTCACGACCTCGCCCGTGACGGTGGTGTCGCGCTCGACCACCCACTTTCCCGGTTCTCGGTGTGAGTGGTAGCCCTGCAGGTTCGGTGTGGAGGCGAGACCTGCGGCGTGGAAGGCGCGCGCCACCTCATTCGCATCGGCACCGTCGAATTCGATTTCAACGCCGAAGGTCTGGTTGGGATCCCCGATCACGTTCTCCCTCTCGTACTGTCCGCCGGAAGTCCGTGCGAGCTGGAGCAACTGCCGGTGCAGGTCGTCGTTGGCTACCAGCGACCGCTCGCCTTCGGGCACCTCGGAGCCCTGGGCAGCGAGGAAGTCGTCCCACAGCCGCTGGGCCCCCGCCTGCTCGCGGTCGATGCGCTCGCGCTCGTCGCGGTGGCGCTCGACGGATCGCGCGTAGACATCAGCCCACTCGGGCGTGCCGACGGATGGATCCTCGATTTCCGGCACGAAGGCGGCGGCCGGGATCGGGACCGGGCCGGGCTGCGGCGCGGCACCAGCGGCGCCGGCTGCATGTGGCGCCCCTAAGACGGCCTGGATCGGCTCGGCGACATCGAGGATCGCCTGCCTCATCGCGTGTCGGACCACGACTGCAGGCCCCGCGACCGGCGCGATGGTTGTCGCCGAGGTTCCGGTCTGGTTCGTCGTGCGGCTGCCGCCCTTGCTCGGCATCCGTCAGCTCGCCCGCTCGAGTCGGCGGCGCAGTGTCCGCTGCAGGTGGGCGTAGAGGCTCCGGAGTGTCTGCTCCGACATACCCGGGGCGGCGTTCGCCTCTAGACAGTGGGCGCGGCCGGTGCGACGGTCGACGATGACGTCGACACCCGCATAGTCGAGTCCGATCCGGCGCGCGCCTTCGCGTGCAGTTGCCACCACCGCCGCCGGCAGGGTCGTAACCGGCTCGTGCCTCCACTCCGGCCGGAGGTCTTCCGGGTTTGCACCCGCTGGCGGCTGCTTCGCGTAGGCCGACACTACGCGACCGTTGAGGAGGCTCACGCGGTACTCGGCTCGGTCGGGAATGAACTCCTGAAAGAGGTCGTGGCGAGCCCGCTCGCTCCACGGGGCGTCGGCAGCGATGACCGCTTTCCCGCTACCCCGCGCTCCCTGGCGCTGCTTGGCGACGACGCGATCGGAGCCCAGCAGATGCATGTCGTCGGGTCGGAGCACCGTTCGCGGTGCGAGTTCACCAAGCCGGCGCACCGACTCCACCTGGTCAGACGCGATGCGCACCGCGTCTGGCCGATTCAGCGCCACAAGGTCCGCGGGCAGAGAGTCGCTCCCGCCCCAGTTGAGCACCAGCGGAGGCAACTCCTGCCCGCGCGGGATCTCGGAAGGGTCATAGACGACGTGAAGGTTTGCCCCCTGATGTGCCACCGCCTCGACGTTGCGAACGAGCGCGTCCGAAGGCAATGAGCGCGGCGCCAGGATGTAGACGGGAACGTCGTTCGGCGCCGCCTGGAAGGCGATCGGCGGTAATTGCACATCGCCGGTAGGCTGCGCGGGCGCCACATCGGAACCGGCGACCAACCCAGGTGGCCTTCGCCTAGCCAGCTCCAGAAGTTGGCCGATAGCGGCTTGCCGCTGGTCCAGCTCCAGCTCGTAGCCGATCGCCAAACCAGAACGCTGCCGCTCTCCTTCGAGGCGGCGCAGCTCGGCCACCCGGCCATCGAGGTCGTCGATGGCGGCGCGGATCCCTTCTTCGTCGGCGCGGGCGCTTGCGCGGGCCAACTGACGCAGCCGGGATTGGACCCGGCGGAGGCGATATCGGTACAGCTCCTCCGCCTCCTCCGGAACCAACCCATCCTCGCGAGCTGCAAGCTCATTGAGCCGCTCGACGTCGATGTCGCGGCGCAGGGCTCGTCCGATTTCGGCCACTGTGAAGCCCGCCGCATCCCACTCCTCACGCGTTCGACCAACTGCTGGTCCCGCAACGACGGGTGGTCCGACCACTGGGTTGGTGGTGGTCGTGCCGCGGCCGCCCTTCGATGGCACTACGCTGCCTCCTGTCCGCGCAGGATCGATGCGTAGACGCGGTCGTTCTCGGCACAGTTGAGAAGGAAGCACTCGCGGGCAGATCGGGCCACTAACTCGTGGACTCGCCCCAGCAACCGGCGGCGCTGCGCCAGGCCGTATGCCATCCCGTTGCAGATCACGAGGTGACGATGTGGAGCCGCGCGCCGGTAATCGACGAGTCGCTCCGCTGCATGGATCCCGCCCAGGATGAAGGTGACGTCAGGCCTCACGGCGCGGTTGAAGAGCGCGATGTCCTCGACAGTCTCGCGGTGCGCGCGCACCTCGGCGTGGATCTTGCGGCCGCCGCAGAAGATCGACACCGCCTGCAGGTCGGGCTGACTATTGATCCAGTCTGCCCACAGCCGGCCATCTGGCTCGAAGAAGCTGAAGCCGATATCCGGGACAGCCCGGACCCCGGCTTCCACGAGCTCGTGGTAGACAGCGATCGATCTTCTTTGCTGGACGATCTGATCCCAGCGACTGGCCGTCCGCCACACAGAGAAGTTCGGCGTCAGCACCAGATCGAAGCCCATGCCGGCCAGTTCGGCGATGATGCGGCGCCTCGCCACCCAGAAGCCTTCGAGCACTCGGTCCTCCACGTAGAGCTGCAGTGCGACCTTGGTGTCCGGCCCAAGGCGATAGACCTCGCGCAGCGGCCTGCGGTGCTTCCTGGTTATCCATCGCCCAGCCACACCGAAAACACGGCCCCCGTGTAGCGCGACCCACGGCACATCCACTGGATCGGCGTACGCCTGGACCAGGACGGGAAGGTGATCAGGCAGCTCGGGAAGAACGGGGTGGCGCACCGGTCGCGGCCAGCTGATATCCAGGCCTCCGAGATGCTCGAACACCTGTCGGCGCGCCGCCATCGTTCGGACGAGATCCGCGCATTCCTCACACCGGCCGCGCAGGCAGAAGTTGGGCTTCTTGCCACACTTTGCGGCGGCCGGACACGCATCGCAGTGCGCGCCGCAGGCGATCCCGGGCATTAGCTGACGGCTCCCTTGCGCCGCAGGTAGTCGCCGAACAGTGGAACTGTGAAGGCGAGCCGGCCGCGTTCCGGCCGGTACAAAAGACCCTTGGCCTCAAGACCGGCAATCAGCGGCTGCATCCTTCGGTTGGGCAAACTCAATCGCTCCCTTACGGACTGGAGCGATGTGATCTCACCGCCTATGGCTACGGCCCGGAGAACGCGGCGCTCCCGCAAGGTAGTACGCGCCAAGCGGGCGTCGAAGAAAGCGCCATCAAGGGCACGAAGGATCGTGGGTCGGTGCCGCATGAAGTCCGCATTGGTGACGGCAGCCGACGGTGAGCACGCCTCCCAGAGCAGCGCTCCGAAGAACTGGATATGAAATGGGTAACCCCCTGTATCGCGCCGCACCGACTCGATCACACCTGTGTCGACTCCGCGGCCGGCAGATTCAAACGGGCGCGTGAAGGCGAGAACGTCCTCTGGAGGGCGAAGAGCGTCGAGCAACTCCGCCTGGAACATGCGCTCCGAGTAGCTCTTGGCGCGAGCGAGGTTGTCGGTGAGCGTTGGCAACCCGCAGACGACAAGCATCACCGCCAAGCCCGACCTTTGCGCCCTGGCTACGCTCGCGAGGAAAAGGCCCAGCGGAAATTGGCGGCGGCGAGGTGCGTCGCTGAGTACCTGCGCCTCGTCGTAGCAGAACAGAACTCCGGGGCGGCGGGCTCCTGTGGCCCCTTCGCATGCGAGTTCGAGAGCCTGGAACAGCTGGTCCTCGAGCACGGCAGGTTGGCGGGTCGCGTACGTTGGCGGCTTTACGGCAAGCGTGACCCCTTCGAGCGTTACGGTCAGGCCACCGAGCAGATCGAGCGCGCGACGTGCGGCTGCAGTGGATCGCTGTCGGAGCGCGAGGGTTCGCGACGAATGCTCCACTGCGCTTCTGCAGTCCTCAACCAGCGCGAGCGCGAATGTGGACTCGTTCTGGAGGTGCTCGCTACATTCGCGGCGGACAACGACCCAGCCACGCGCCTCGGCCGCCGCTGCGTAGTGCTGCAGAAGCACCGTCTTTCCGACGCCTCGCAGGCCGGTCAGCCTGACGTTGCGTGGAAACGTCGGGAACCCGGCCAGATACTTGTCGAACCGGCCCAGCTCGGCGGCGCGGTCCGCGAGGTAAGGCGGGTCCAGGCCCATGCCTGGGCGGAATGGATTCGGCGGCTCGGAATGATCCTTTTCTGGCTGGATCATTTCGGATCATTCCCGCGACCGGATCGGAAGTCGGTGAACTCTGTGTTCAGGCAAACGAGGAGTTCGTCCACTGCCGTCCGCTCGTCGGCCGAAACCGTCGGACTTAGGTTGCGAAGTGCTCGGACCAGTTGCCGGCAAAGGTCGGCGAGGACCTGGAGCTGCTCATCGAAGGTGACCGGCCCAGCTGTCTCGGGATCGCCGGCGAGCGCACCATCAACGTCGAGCTCTCGGTCGGCGAGCAGGCGATCGACTACCTGGTGGACCTGTCGATGAGTAAGCTCGGGGGCGTGCTGGATCAGTTCGGCCCGCTGCTCTTTGTCCGCCAAGCGAGAAATCTGTACGGCGTGCTCCTGCGTTAGGGAACGCACGCGCTCCAGCTCCTCGGGGTCCAACCGCAGAACGCCAACCTTCGCCTTGCGCTGCGACTCGGAGATACCGAGTGCCCGCTCGCTTTCGCGCCAGTGCGAGAGCAGGCCCGCGATCGGCTTGCCATCTGCGCCCTTGACCGTGTGGGTCTTGTGCCTGACCAGCAACTTGCGCAGACCTTCGAGGTGCTCGGCGAATTCCTCACGATGAAGGATTCTTCTTTCGTCGAGTGGCTGGAAGGGGACCAGCGAATCGCGCAGCAGCTGTTCGGCAACCACGATGTCGCGGATCGTTTTGTCGAGCAGAATGCAGTGAGCCTCTTCGACCAGGTCGAGGTCTGCGCGCAGGCGATTCTCCTCGTACTGCTTCTCGAGCCGCTCGAGATAACCGAGGTGGGGATGGATGCGCACCAAAATCTCGAGCAGACCGGCCGCCTTCGCCGCCCTCCAGCGCTGCTCCCCGAAGACGATCTGGTACTTGCCGCGATGTCCAGGGGCCGGTTCCACCTCAAGCAGCGGTTTGTGTCGGCCGGCCTTGATCGAGCTAGAGAGCTTGTCGACGAATTCGACTGAGACGTTGACGCGAGGCTGGATCGGGCAGGGCTGGATCAGGTCGACGGGAACGATCGCGAGCCCAGCGGGAAGGCGATTCTGTCCGGTCATGCGGCGTCGTCTCCCGGGTAGCGATTGGGCGATGGGCTTCGCTTTGCCAGAACCAGGTCGATCGGCTTTGAAAGCCTCCTTGCGTAAGTCAGCTCATGCGCCGTGCCGGTGCTCTCGCCGTCCCAGAAGGCGAGAACCCGGTCCGCGGAGCGGAGCATCTCCTCGTCTCGCGCGAAGTACGCGTCCTCGGCTGTGGGGAAACGATCGCTCATTGCGGTCCACACCTCCAGGCGGAGGCCAAGACGCATGGTCGCGTCACGAACCGCAGCCGACGCGCCATGTGTTCGACTGGTCAGGATCACGGCGCAGCGCGGCAGTGCCTTGAGCTTCGCGTCAATGAGCTCGCGATCATCGATGGTGCGGCTCCCTCCGGCGAAGACCCTCAGATGGCAGGTCGGTTCTGAATTGACGACATCGACACGAGCGGTCTCAGTCGTGAAGGCGAAGCCACCGTGTTCGCCAGGCGTCCACTCTCTGTTCCAGACTTGTGTCGCCAATCGGGGGTCAGAGTTTGGCCCCCGCATTCCGTTGACCACCTGAAGGCGGGGTCGGGGGCCGATCATGCTCCCTCGCCTCCCCCAGGTCGCCTCTTCCACCATTCGGGTTTCGCGAGGCAGTCGCTTGCCAGCCGCGGACTGCGTGGGAAACCAGGCATGTCTGCGAAGGCGTTTCGGCGAGGTGATCCAGCGATCTGCAGCCAGACCGCCCCGAGCCAACCTATTGACGAAGTCGTCTCGATGGCCGTCGTCCAGAAGCGGCACAGATTGACGTCGGGAGGGAGAACAGGGCCGATCAGGTCGTGGAGTTCGCCTTCGCGCACACGGGTTGGAGCCACGAACAACACGTGATGGAGATCGGCGTGCCGGCGGCCGCGGAAATATGTGACGTAGCTGCTCGCCTTCGTGCGGACGCGTCGCGCGTGTTCGGTGCCACGATCCCACTCGAGGTCGAACACAATCTCGCGGTCCGGCAGTAGATAGCGACCCCATCCATCCGACGGCGGGCTGCCCTCGCGCTCATATGCGGCTCGGCACGTCGCCTCCCCGAGCCAGTTGTAGAGGCCCTGGTCAGGTAGCTCATGCGCCGCGGCCGCCAGCTTCGCGAAGAACCGATTGGCCTCAAGGTCATGCCTCAGGTGGTAGATCTGCTCTCTCGCACGCCTGGCCCGCTCGCAGATCGGTCTCGGATCCTGGTCGCGAAGCTTCGCGATGTGTCTTGCTCCTGAGGTCGTGAGCGCATAGACAGTCGGAGTCAGCGGAGATCCTTGTTGCAGGTCAGGTGGCCAGCGGTAGATCAGCCCTCGCCAGAGCAGATCCTTGAGGCGGAGCTGAGCCTTCCTACGGCTTTGATCGAACAGTTCGGCGACTTGATCGCTGTCGATGTAGCGGTACTGATCTATCGCCAGCAGGACGGCTGAGTCTCGGTCGGAGGGCGGTCGACTACACGCATGTGTTGTAGGAGACAGTCCGCGCTTGACGCTCTCGATTTGAACGGGGAATCGGTCCGCAATCATTGTGACCTGCGACCCTCACTGCGACCCCCACTGCGACCCCCGTGGTCGGCCGTCGCAACCTTGTCGCGATGCTTGGCTTCGGAGGCGTATGTGCGGAGTCGGTCTTCGATTTCTCTCTCGACATCCGCGCGAGGCCGGCCACAGTGCCTGACCGCCGCGGCGGCGAGTGCCGAGGCATGATCAGCTCCCAGGCTGGGCGGCGCCGGAGACGTCACTCCGGTGAACGGGCGCTCCGTGTGTCCATCACGAAACAGACGAACGGCAACCTGATACCGCTGAAGGTTCAGCAGTTGTTCCGCGCTGAGCCATGGCGAGAACTCACGAGCTAGGCTGCGCGCGTCGTCCTGACTGCACTGGAACACCACGCGCGTCCGGGCGTTGGCCGCCACGGCCTCGCGGGTGTCTTTCGTCAGTTGGTCGAGGTGCTGGTGGGCCAGGACCAGTCCCAGGTGATAGCCGCGGGCTGCGGCCAGGACGTCGTCGAGACTCTGCGGCAGGTGGAGGTAGTCCTGGAACTCGTCGAGATACACGATGAAATCGCGGCGATCCGATGCGGGTTGCGCAGCCCGCTTCATCGCTGTTTGCCACAAGCGAGCTACCAGGAAGGATCCAAGAAGGCGACTGGTGTCCTCGCCCAGCAGTCCTTTGGCCAGAGAGACGAGGAGGATGCCTCCTTGGTCCATGCACGCGGCGAGGTCGACGGTGGAGCGGGACTGGCCCATGATGTTGCGCACGGTCGGACGCAACAGAACCGACCGCAGCTTGTTCAGCACTGGGCCTGCCGCTTGCAAACGCTGGCCTTCGGTCATGTGGTCCCACTCGTGCCAGAAGGGCTGCAACCCGACGGGATCGTGGAGATCTTTGGTGAAGACCTTGCGTGCATCGGGCTGGAGGAGCAGCAGGGGCACTTCGCACAGGCTGCTGCCGGGGTGCCGCATAAGCGTGAGAACCGCGGCGCGCAGCAGGTCGTCTGTCCGCGGTCCCCAGAACCTTTCGTATGTCTTGCGGAAGATCGTGACTACCTGATCGCACGTGACCTCGTATTGATCCGGGTCGTCACACTCGAGCAGATTGAGACCGACCGGCTGTTCGCGAAGGGACGGATCGATCAGCACGACACGGCCCCAGTGCTGGCGCGGGATGCGCTCCAGGAGGTCGTTGACCAGATCCCCTTTGGGGTCGATCACGGCAATCCCGCGCCCCGCTTGGATGTCGTCCAGGGCCAGATTCATCAGGGCCGTGCTCTTGCCGACTCCAGTCGGCCCGATGAACTGCATGTGGTGCAGCGCATCGGAAGGTGAAATCTTCACCGGAGTCTGGCGTTCGTCCTCGAGGTGACAGACGGTCTTTCCGTCGCCGCTCGGCCGTCGCGCCGGAGCAAGCCTCGCCGGCGCCACCCCAAAACCCGGGATGTCGACCGGCAGGTGGAACAGATTTGCCAGCTCGTCGGCGACCAGAATCATGTTGCCTGCAGGACCGCGCCGACTCGCGACTATCCGGTCAAACCGGCGCCCAAACCAGACGCCGACCGGGCGCAGACCGTTGGCTCCATCGAAGCCACGAAATGCTGCAGTCATTCCGTGCATCAGCGCCTTCGCCTCTGGCTCGCTGGCAGCCGCGACCCTGAGGCGGATCTCCGCGCGATATCCGGGGGCAACCGCTTTGGCTGCTGGTGGCACCGGTCGCGAAGGTCGCGTTGGCGGCGCCGGCGGCGTGGGCTGCTCGGGCAATATGAGGTGGAAGAGCCCGCCTAACACCCAGCCCAGCACCGAGGTGAGCAGGCCGCGCTCTGGCGGCACGCCTGCCAACGCGTCAAGCGTTCGCCGCGCCCTTGTCTGCCAGCGTTCGTCAGGGCTGAGAGCGAACTGGATCAGGCCCGAGGGGGCTTCAACCAGCGCCTGCGTGACTGACCTCAAGGCCTCAGGCTGCAGATCGCCAAGGGCCTGCACCGGATCGAGGTCGAGCCGCAGGCGAGCGCGCGCCGCACCGACCGACTGGTCAACGGGTGCTGTCGACCGCTGCACCCGCACTCCGGGCAATGCGCCCCGGACAAGTGTCCCGATCATCGGCTCGAGTCGTGCCGGAAGCCAGCACCGAGCGCCGAGGTCGCCGTCTTGCGACCAGAGTTCGAAGACAACGGAGGGCTGTCCAAAGAGAAGCCGCTTTAGAACCGGATGAGAAATTCCGAATAGGCTCCGGTAGAAGCGGGACCAGCTGCGAAGGTCAGCGGTCGCACTTTCCGGCGGCAAGATGTCCAGCAGCACGCCAGGCCGCCGGCGCTCGCGCACACGAACAATCGCGAGCCCGATTGTGGCGACCAGAAGCGTCAGCTCGGCGAGCACAGCCACGACGACGAGGTGGCGAGTCATTGAAGATCCTCCTTGCTGAGCGGGATGAATCCCTGGATGTGGGGATCTGGCCACCAGATGGTTCGGGTGTTGACTTCGCCGAAGCTGATGAAGTACATCTCGCTGATCGTGTAGGCGGTCGATGAGGCAGCTATGACGACCGCGACGTGGCCGAGCTGGCTGTAGCCCGAGCCCGGCCGATAGACCGCGATCGCGCCGACGCTGGGTGTGGGTTGGGTGTGGAATCCCTGTGCAGAAGCGTTGGCGAGCCAGTCGGCCGCGTTGCCGTTCCAGGTGACGTGGCGGTTGTAGGCCGCCCACCAGGTGCACCAGCCATACGGAAAGCGGTCGGGGTAGCCGCCCGGCGGCACCCACGAAAACAACCGGACCTGTGGCGCGGGATGGGGCGC
>Ga0209648_10004369_pt1 | contig 12010 bp, 13 predicted proteins | sample GraSoi2013_115cm_FD_185830 | JGI IMG/M metagenome (GOLD analysis project Ga0209648, IMG submission 185830) | Grasslands soil microbial communities from the Angelo Coastal Reserve, California, USA - Sample 9_17_2013_115cm (SPAdes) (version 2) | ecosystem: Environmental > Terrestrial > Soil >...
ACGTCGCCGACCGTCCAGGCCGACGCGGTGGCGATCAGCATGACCACCTCTTCGCTCGTCAGCGCCACGATCACCTGGCTCACGCGCGCGTCCGCCGCGCGGCACGCGGCGTCGATCTTGCGCATGAGGTCGAGCTTGCGCGTGAGCTCGGTGACGACCGGCGCCTCGGCGAGCGTATAGAGGTCGTGCGGGCGGCCTCGTCCGGCCACGGCGACCACCCCGGACTGGCCGGCGCGGTCGGCGATCGCCCGCGCCTGACGCGCGGCTTCCTCGAGATTCTTCACGGCGAGATCGTCCGTGTGCGCGTAGCCCGTGCGCGTGCCCGACTGGGCCCGCACGCCCGCGCCCTGGCTCACGTGACGAGAGGCCTTTTTGACAACGTTCTCCTCGAGAACCAGCTCTTCGTTGACACGGTACTCGAGGTAGATGTCGGCGTCGTCAACGCGGCCGACGAGATTGCTGCCGAGCAGGCGCTCCATGAGCCCGGGCGTGACGTTGAACCGATCGGAGAAGAAACTCTCGGGACGCGTCCGCGCGATCTTTTCAGTCATCTGGAAGGGCCCAATCCTAACCGCCGGCGCCGGCCGGCCCCAAACTTTTCGAACGAGATCATTGTATCGGCTCTGCCAAGCCGCTATCGCGCTTGAAAGGCCTGAATTATCTCGTGGATACGTCGTAGGCCGTGCACAAGCGAGGGCCCCGGTGAGAGCACGTCCTCGGCGGCGATCTCGTGAATCTCGCCGGCCGCGACGGCGGCGACCGTGTCCCAGGCCGGGCGCGCGGCGATCGCGGCGGCGTCGACGGGCTTTCCGCACCACGACGCCAGGATGATCTCGGGATCACGCGCGGCCACGTCCGACGCGGTCACGACGCGCTCACGCGCGGAGCGCCGGTCGCGCAGGTCCGCGAAGACGTCACGGCCGCCGGCGACCTCGATGAGGTCGGACACCCAGCCGATGCCCGCGATGAGCGGGTCCATCCACTCCTCGAAGTACACGCGCGGGCGATCGGGCCACACGGACGTGTACTCGTGCATCTGCTTGAGCTCGTCGCGCAGGTCGGTTACGACGTCGCGGGCGGCGGCCTCGCAGCCGAGCGCGCCGCCGATGAGGAGAATGGCAGCCAGCACCTCGTCGAGTCGGCGCTGGTTGGTGCAGAGCACCGTGACGCCGACGCCGATGAGCTCGGCGACGATATCGCGCTGCAGATCCGAGAAGCCGAGCACGAGGTCGGGCTCGAGGGCCAGGATCCGATCCGTGCGGAACGTGGTGAAGCCGCCCACGCGCGCCCGCTGGCGCGCCGTCTCCGGACGCCGGGCGGTGCCCGGCACCCCGACCACGCGGTCCCCCGCCCCGACCATGAACGCGATCTCCGTCGTCTCCGCGGTGAGACAGACGATGCGCTGCGGGAACTCGACCGGGCTCTTGCCGTACATCAGTGCCGCCGCACGAGCCCCGTCTGCGCCTCGATGGATGACCACTTCGTCCAGCGTCCGTCCCTTGCGTCGTCGCGAAAGACGCCCGAATCCTTCAATTCGCCGCTCGGATACGACACGCGATACGGGCCGTGTCTCACGTTGCTTCCGGCGTCCGCGCGGACAGAACTGCGCGAAGCCGGCCGGCGGCGGGGCGCCCTCGACACGAGTGCATGGCGGTTCATTCGGCGCGCCCCGTTCCCGTGTGGCGCATGACCCACCCCAGGAAGACATGCTCGACGGGAAAGATCTCCTTGAGCGAGCGTTGCGCCGGCGCCTCGCGGCCCGTCGCGTCGTAAACATGCGCGAGTGGCAGCTGGCCACCGGCGGCCGGCTCGAACACCGCGCGCTTGCGTCCGTCGGCGTCGAACAGCACGAGCGGCGTCGTCACCTTGCCATCGGTGATGGCATGCACTCGCCCAGCAGGCGGCCGCTGTCGTGCCACGTGATCAGCCTGCCCTGCGCGACGCCGTTGCGCAGTCGCCGCGAAACGTGCCGTCGATCGTGAAGCCGAGCACCCAGCCATGGAGCGGCCCGTCGCGTCCGCCGCCCGCGTCCTTCACGCACCACTCTTCGCCCTTTTTCGCGTCGCCGAAGCGCTCGACGTGCGTTGCCGCGGGACACGCGACGTCCGCCGTCGCGGACGCGACCCCGGTCAGGCACCACGCGGCGATGGCCGCGCCGAGCGCGGACGCGCCTCGTCTCACCCCTCGTAGGTCTCGCGGCGCGCAAGCCCGCGCTGGAACGCCAGGTACTGCTCGCGCGTCATCGGCGGCTTCGCGGCCTTGAGGACCTCGCGCGCTCCCCTGGCGCCGTCCGCCAGCATGTCCACGGCCATCGCGGCCAGCGCCTTCGCGTTCGTCACGTACGCGAGCTGCGGATCGACGATCTTGTAATCCGCGCCGTGACCGCTGCCGGTCGCGCCCCCGACGTAGGGATGCAGGATCGGCATCACCATGCTGAGATCGCCCATGTCGGTCGAGCCCGTGCGGTGCCCGATCTGGCGATAGTGCTCGGCGCCGACGAGCGCGCCGGCGTTGGCCTCGTGGTGACGCGCCACCTTCGCTCCCAGCGCGAGGGCGCCCGCCTTGAACGCGCGGTCCACCTTCTTCTGCGCGTCGAGGATCGCGTCGACCGTGCGGCCGCGGACGTAGGTCTCCAGGCGCACCTCGCCCGGGATCACGTTCACCTGCGAGCCGCCGTGGGTGATGATCGGATGCACCCGGATCGTGTCCTCGTCGCGGAACGTCTCGCGGATGGCGTTGACGGCGGTAAGCCCGACCTGCGCGGCGTAGAGGGCGTTGATGCCCATGTGCGGCGCGCCACCGGCGTGCGAGGCGCGGCCGACATAGCGGATCGTCTTCACGATGCAGCCATTGTTGGACGCGGGCACGCCGGTCTTGCCGTCCTCGGGGCGCGACGTGAGGTGGATCATCATCGAGAGGTCGACGTCGTCGAAGTGGCCGAGCCGGAGCAGCTCGGGCTTGCCGCCCAGGAATTCCAGCTTGCCCGCGCGCGCCTGCGCCACGCGCCACTCGATGTCGCCGTACTCCTCCGCGGGCACGGCGAAGAACACCACGCGACCGCTGAGCGCGTCGAACGCCCTGGCGTCGAGCAGTCCCATCGCGGCGCCCATCAGCGCGGCCACCTGCGCATTGTGGCCGCAGGCGTGGGCGGCGCCGGTGGCGGGATCGCCATCGGGATGGCCGGCGACCACGAGGGCGTCGAGCTCACCGAGCAGCGCGAAGGTCGGCCCGTCGCCCGCCCGTCCCGGCGCCTCCGCGCGCACGCCCGTGAGCGCGAGGCCGGTCCTCGGCTTGAGCCCGAGTCCGGCGAGGGTCTCCTCGATCAGCCGCGCCGTCTTGACCTCCTTGAAGCCCAGCTCCGGATGCGTGCGGATCCGCTCGCCGAGCCGGACGATCTCCTCGGCGCGCCGGTCGATGGCGGTGTACACGCGCTCCTTCAGCTCGTTCTTCGTCATGGAGACTCCTTTCCGGCGCTATTCTACCCGCCATGGACTACCACCACGTCGTCGAAGCCGCGGGCGCGGTCGCACTGGCCCTGGTCTTCTACTCCTACGCGTGGCGCTGGTTCGACGCCGCGGACTCGCCGCGGCGTGCGCGCTGGCGGCCGGTGGTCAATGGCGTCGCCTTCGGGATGCTCGCGGTGTTCCTCATGATGTCGCGCATCCAGGTCGGCGATGGCCACTGGGTCGACGCGCGCGCGGTGCCACTCGCGCTGATCACGCTCGTCGAGGGAACACCGGCCGGCGCCATCGCCGGCGGCATTGCGCTGGCGCGCCGACTCTGGCTGGGCGGCGCCGGCGCGCTCCCGGGCGGCCTCGCCATCGTGGCGGTGGTGGCGGCGGCGGCGGCCGCGCACGCGTGGGCCAGGCGCGACGGCGGCGTCGGCTTCCGCCACTCGCTCGCGCTGGCCGTCGCCGTCTACGCGATCACGTGGGCCTCGTTCGTCGTCCTCGGTCCGCGCGGCGCCGCCATCTTCGCGCCCGTGTGGCTGCCCGTTCTCCTGCTCAACGTGGTCGGCATCGGGCTGGTGGCGCGGCTCTTCGGCGACGTTGTGGCGGGCCGCGCCGCGGAGGCCGCGCGCCGCGACGCCGCACAGCTGCGCGCCGTCACGCTGCTCGCGCGCGCCGCCGCGCACGAGATCAACAATCCCCTCACCGCCGTGCTGGGCGGACTCGGCCTCGCCGCGCGCCGGCTGACGCCGGACAGCGAGGAAGGCAAGTGGATCGACCGCGCGCGCGAAGGCGCCGAGCGCATCCGCGACATCGTCGTGCGGATGAACCGCATCACGCAGGTGGAGGAGGCGCCGCAGATCGGGGCGCTGCCCCCGATTCTCGACCTCAAGAAGTCGAGCGAGTAAGAACCTCGGAGGGGGCCCAGATGGCCCCCTCCGATGCCTCCCCCCAGGAAACCGATTGCGCCGGCAAAGCCGGCGCTCGGAGAGCGCGACCTCAAAAGGTTGGGCGATCTTTCATGAGGAAGCGCTCCGGAGTGAACTCGTCGACGTCGACATCTGGCGCGCCGGTCGTCATCCAGTCGGTCATGAGGCGCGCGGTGATCGGGGCGAGCAAGATGCCGTTGCGGAAGTGCGCGGTGGCCACCCAGAGGCCCTCCACGTCGGGCCACGGGCCGAGGATCGGCAGGCTGTCGGGCGCCCACGGGCGAAAGCCGTACCACGTGCGGGCGATCGGCAGCGCGCCGAGCGAGGGCACGAGCCCGATGGCGGCGGCAAGCAGGCCGGCGATTCCCTCCGCCGTCACCGAGCGCTGGAAGCCGACGCGCTCCACGGTGGCGCCGATCAGCAGCTCGCCCGACGGCCGCGGGACCAGGTAGACGTCGTCGGAGTGGACGACGTGGTTGAGCAGGGGCGGCACGTGCAGGAGCGCCACCATCTGGCCACGCGCGGGCTCCACGCGCAGACGCGCGCCGAACGACGCCGCCAGCGCGGCCGTCCACGCGCCGGCGGCGAGCAGCACGGCGTCGGCGTCCCAGCGGTCGCCGTCGACGACGACGCCGTGGGTGCGCCCGTCCTCAACGATGATCCGGCTCACCGAGGTGCCGGAGCGGAGCACGACGCCGGCCGCCGCCGCCGCCTGCGCGTAGGCGACGACCAGCCGCTGGTTGTTGACCCAGTGATCCGCGCCGACGAACATCGCGCCGCGCACGCGCGTGGCCAGCGCGGGCTCGCGCGCGCGCACCTCCGCCGTGTCCCAGGCCTCGATGCCGAACTCGCTCGACAGGTGCCCGGCCACGCGCGCCTCCGCCTGCCGCACGTCCTCGGCGTCGAGGAGCGGATAGATCGTGCCCCGCGTGACGTACTCGACGTCGATGCCGGTGCGCTCGCGCAGCTCGTCGACCAGCTCCGGGTACAGTCGCCAGCTCGCCAGCGCCAGACGCTCGAACGCCGAACCGGTGGGCGCGCCGAGCGGCGCCAGGAGCCCGGCGGCGGCGCCGGAGGCCTCCGCGCCGGGCGTCGCGCGCTCGAAGAGCGTCACCGCGCAGCCGGCCTTGGCCAGCTCGTAGGCCGTCGCGCAGCCGATGATGCCGCCACCGACGACGGTGATCTTCACGCGGCGGCCAGCGCGTCGAGGAAGCGGCGCACGGCGTCGGCGGGCGACGGCGCGCCGAGGATGGCGGCGATGGCGGCGACGCCGAAGGCGCCGCTGCCTCTCACTTCCGCCACGCGTGCGGGCGTGACGCCGCCGATGGCGATCACGGGCAGCCGCACACGCCCGGCCACCTTGGCGAGGGCGTCGAGCCCCTGCGGTGCGCCGTAGGGACGCTTGGACGGCGTATCGTAGACGGGGCCGAACACCACCCAGTCGGCGCCCTTGGTCTCCGCCTCGACCGCGTCCTCGAGGGAATGAACGGAGGCGCCGACGCGCAGCCGGCCCCCCGCCAGCGCGCGGACGTCCTCGAGCGGCAGCGAGGCGCCGGTGCGCTGCACGGCGTCGGCGCCCGTGGCGAGCGCGACGTCGACGCGGTCGTTGACGATCAGCAGCGCACCGCGCTCGCGCGTGGGCGCGCGCAGGCGGCGACACAGCACGGCCAGCTCGGCGGCCGCAAGGTCCTTCTCGCGCACCTGGACGGCGGGAAGGCCGGCGGCGAGGCATTCGCCCACGACGGTGACGAGGTCACGGCCGCGGGTCTGGCCACGATCGGTGACGAGGCAGAGTCTCAGCTGGTCCAATCGGGCAGGCCCTCGAGCGGCGAGGACGCTGTCGCGTAGAGCTTCTTGCCGATCCTTCCCGCCTTGTAGGCAAGCCGTCCGGCATCGACGGCCAACCGCATCGCGCGCGCCATGGCCACGGCGTCGCGCGCGCCGGCGATCGCGGTGTTCATGAGCACGCCGTCGCAGCCGAGCTCCATCGCGATGGCGGCGTCGGAGGCGGTGCCCACGCCGGCGTCCACGATGACGGGCACCGAGACCGTCTCGAGAATGATCTTGATGTTGTACGGGTTGCGGATGCCGAGACCGGAGCCGATGGGGGCGCCGAGCGGCATCACGCACGCGGCGCCGGCGTCCTCGAGGCGCTTGGCGATGATCGGATCGTCGTTCGTGTAGGGCATGACCACGAAGCCCTCGCGCGCGAGCGTCTTGGTGGCCTCCAGCAGCCCCTGCACGTCGGGGAAGAGCGTGCGCGCGTCGCCGATGACCTCCAGCTTCACCATCTCGCCGAGCCCGGCCTCCCGCGCGAGATACGCGGTGCGGATGGCCTCGTCGGCCGTGTAGCAGCCGGCCGTGTTCGGCAGCAGCGTGAAGCGCTTGGTGTCGATGAAGTCGAGGATCGATTCGCCCTTGCCGGGCAGGCTCACGCGCCGCACGGCGACGGTGACGATCTCGGCGCCGGACCCCTCGTGGGCCTGGCGCATGATCTCGTTCGTCGAATACTTGCCGGTCCCGACGATGAGCCGTGACGTGAAGTCCTTGCCGCCAAGCACGAGGTTCGTGTCGTGCATCTCAACCGCCTCCCATGGGTCGAACGATTTCCACGCGGTCACCGTCGCGCAGCGCCACCGAGGGGTACGACGCCTTCGGCGTGATCTCGCGGTTCACCGCCACCGCGGTGTACTCGCGCTTGACCGCGAGGTGCGCGAGGAGGGCCTCGACGCTGAGCCCGTCGGCGACCTCCATCTCGCGCCCGTTGACCGTGATCTTCATCGAGACGAAAACGGCCGCTCCCCCTGTCGAGGGTGCGGCCGCGTCTGTTCGCGCCGTGTTCCCTTCGCCGGCATTACCCGGAGCAGGTTCGAGGGGTCCCGGGCCGCACCCGGTTCTCAGGAATCCTCCCCCCACGACGCCAGGGCCGAGTATACCAGCGCGGGATCGCCGCCGCAGGTCGCGTCCCGTTTGACTTGGCGGGAGTCGGATGCTACTTAGTCCGCCACGGTCCGCGACCCCACCGCCGCCCAAGGAGAGTGCCCATGACCGGCACGACCCGTCGTGAGTTCTTGAAAGCTTCGGCCGCCGCCTCGACCGGTCTCGCGACCTCGCTGGCGCTGGGCCGTGCCCCCGCGTTCGCGCAGAAGCGCGAGCTGACCTTCCTGTCCTGGAATCACTTCGTCCCCGCTTCCGACGACGAGCTGCGCCGGCAGGCAGAGGTCTTCGCCAAGCAGGCCAACTGCAGCGTGCGCGTCGACACCATGGCGCACCTGCAGATGCCGGCCAAGGTCGCCGCCGAGGCGCAGTCGCAATCCGGCCACGACATGTACCGGAGCGCGGGCGCCGATCCGTTCCTCTACGAGCACCTCCACGCCAACCTCGACGACCTCGTGGACAAGCTCGGCAAGCAGTACGGCGGCTGGTACCCGTTCGCCGCCGAGATGAACCAGACGAAATCCGGCTGGAAGGGCGTGCCCTGGTTCTGGGTCTCCTTCCCCGGCAACTACAACCAGGCGCACTTCAAGAAGGCGGGCTTCGAGAACCCGCCGAAGACGTGGGCCGAGCTGCTGTCGATGGGCAAGGTCCTCAAGAAGCAGGGCAACCCCGTCGGCATCCCGATCAGCCACTGCTCCGATGCGCACTCCACCTACTGGTCGGTCGCGTGGTCGTTCGGCGCCAGGGTGATCGAGGCCGACGGCAAGACGCCGGCGATCAACTCCGACAAGACCGCGCAGGTGCTCGACTGGTACAAGGAGCTCTACGCGGAGGCGATGGAGCCCGAGGTCCTGTCCTGGGACGACGCGGGCAACAACCGCTTCCTCCTCTCCGGCAAGGGCTCCTGGATCCACAACCCCGTGAGCCCGTACAACGCCGCGCTGAAGGAGAAGATGCCGATCGCCGACGACATCAACCATCACAACAGTCCCGCCGGCCCCGCCGGCGCGCACTCGGCGCCGCCCATCCTCGGCATCGCCGTCTGGAAGTTCAGCAAGAACGTCGAGCTCGCGAAGGAATTCATCCAGTTCCTGTTCAAGAAGGAGAACTACGACGCCTGGATCGTGGCCTCCAATGCCTTCAACCATCCGCCGCTGCGCCATCTCGCGGACCATCCGATCTGGGCGCGCAACCCGAAGTTCGCGATGCTGCCGAAGGAAGCGGAGTTCGGCCACCCGCGCGGGTGGCCGGCCAAGCCCAGCGACGCCGTGCAGCGGATCGACGACAACTACGTGATGGCAGACATGGTGGCCAAGGTGGTGAACGGCATGCCGCCGAAGCGCGCGATGGAGTGGGCGCAGGACCAGGTCGCGCGCGCGATCAAGGGTCAGCTCAAGGTCGGATAGCGTGGCCGTCGGACAGCGCGCCATCGAGGCGGCCGGGCTGCGGCATGTGCCCGGCCGTCTCGAGCGGCTCCGGCAGTGGTGGGAGCAGGAGGACGTCTTCGGCTACGGCCTCATCCTGCCCGCGCTCGTGCTGCTCACATGCTTGGTCGCCTACCCGTTCGGCATGGCGATCTACTTCAGCCTCTCGGACTACTGGGTCGGCTCGCCGGGCCAGTTCGTCGGCCTCGCGAACTACCGCGAGATCCTCGGCAACGAGACCTTTCGCCAGACGGTCCAGAACTCGTTCGTCTTCACCGGCATCGCGCTGACGCTCAAGACGGTGCTGGGCGTCTGGCTGGCCGTGCTGCTCGCGCGCGACGTCCGCTTCAAGCGCGTGCTGCGCGGGGCCGTGCTCCTGCCCTGGGTGATCCCGACCGCGCTGTCCACGCTCGGCTGGTGGTGGATGTTCGACTCGCTCTACAGCGTGGTGAACTGGACGGCCATCCGGCTCGGCCTCATGAGCGCGCCGGGACCGAACTGGCTCGGCCAGTCGAGCTACGCCATGGCCGCCGTCATCGTCGTCAACATCTGGCGCGGCCTGCCCTTCTTCGCCATCACGGTACTGGCGGGGCTGATGTCGATCCCGCGCGAGTTCTACGAGGCGGCCGAGGTGGACGGCGCCAGCAGTCGCCAGCGCTTCTGGCACGTGACGCTGCCGCTGCTCAAGCCGGTGCTGGCCGTCGTCATCCTCTTCTCGACCATCTTCACCTTCAGCGACTTCAATATCGTCCAGGTGCTCACACGCGGCGGCCCCGTGAACACGACGCACCTGTTTGCGACGCTCGCCTACCAGATCGGTCTGCAGGGCGGCAACCTCGGCCAGGGGGCGGCCATCTCGCTGTTCCTGTTCCCGATGCTGGCCATGGTCGTGTTCCTGCAACTGCGCTACATCAGGAAGGACTGAGGTGGCCGGCCGCGTCCGCACGGCCCGGCTGCACGCGGCGCTGACGTACACCAACCTCGCGCCCTTCGTGTTCTTCGCGCTGTTTCCCTTCTATTTCATGTTCGTCACGTCGTTCAAGCGCAATGCGGAGCTGTACAGCCTGAAGTCGGTGCCCTTCTGGATCCAGACGGGCGTGATCACCGACCACTACGCGTACCTCTTCCAGCGCACGGAATTCCTGACCTGGATGAAGAACAGCCTGATCATCAGCGTGCTCGCCACGAGCATCTCGCTGGCCATCGCCATCCTCGCCGGCTACAGCCTGGCGCGGCTGCGCTACCGCGGCGTGGGCTCGTTCGGCACCGCGGTCTTCATCTCCTACCTGGTGCCGCCGACGCTGCTGTTCCTGCCGCTCTCCCAGGTCGTGAACTGGCTCGGCCTCTCCGACTCGATCTGGGCGCTCGTCGTCACCTACCCGACCTTCCTGGTGCCGTTCTCGACCTGGCTCCTCATGGGCTATTTTCGCACGGTGCCGCGCGAGGTCGAGGAGTGCGCGCTGGTCGACGGCGCCAGCCGCGTGCAGACGCTCTTCCGCATCGTGCTGCCCATGGCCGTGCCCGGCCTCGTGTGCGCCGCGCTCTTCGGCTTCACGCTGTGCTGGAACGAGTTCATCTACGCGCTCACGTTCGTCTCGCAGAGCGGCAACAAGACGGCGGTGGTCGGCGTCACGGCGGATCTGATCCGCGGTGACATCTATTACTGGGGCTCGCTGATGGCGGGCGCCGTCCTCGCGAGCGTGCCGATCGTCGTCATCTACGTCTGGTTCCTCGACTATTACGTCTCCGGCCTCACCGCGGGCGCCGTCAAGGGCTGAGCGATCAGGTTCTGACCACTGACCGGTTTAAAGCTACACGCATCGCCTGCTAAGTAGCTGATTCAGCAGCTGTCCAGGGCTGGTATTCACCTTGCGTCTACTCAGAGCCATGAGCTTCGACTTCCTAGCCGGCCTCGTCCTCGCGCACGGCTACGTCGTCGTGTTCCTCGCGGTGGCGCTGGACTGCGCCGCGCTGCCGATTCCCGGCGAGCTGTTGCTGCTGACCATCGGCGGGCTGGCCGTCCAGGGGCACCTCGATCCGGTGCGGGGTATCGCGGCCGCCGCGGCCGGTGTGATCATCGCGGACTCGCTCGGCTACTGGATGGGACGGCTCGGCGGCCACCGCGTGTTCGCGCGCGTCGGCATCGGTCAGCGCTGGACGCCTGGAATGACGACGGTGGTCTTCGGCCGGTTCGTCATGGGCGCGCGCGTGGTGCTGGCGCCGATGGCCGGCACACGGCGACTTCCGTTCGGCCGATTCCTGGTCTGCGACGCGTTCGGTGCCGCGCTCTGGGCCACGGCCTACGTGCTGATCGGCTACGGGGCGGGCACCAACCTCGGTTCGCTGCAATACCAGTGGGCCAGCGCGACGGCGGTCATCCAGATTGCGCTCACCATCGCGATCGTCGCGTTCGCGACCGTCAAGTTCCTGCGCGCCCGCTGGCTCCGGATCGCCGTCGGCGCCGCGCTGCTCGCGATGTTCTCCCTGCGCGCGATCACGCTGGTGACCGAGGAACTGCAGCCCGGCGCCGACGAGGGCCAGGCGCAGCTCGGTCTGCTCTAGCGCGCCTCGGCCACCGCCCTCACCGCTGCCGGATTCTCGAGCGACGAGAGATCCCCGGGCTCCTTGCCGAGGTAGGTGGCGCGGATCACGCGGCGCATGATCTTCGCGCTGCGCGTCTTCGGCAGATCGCGCGCGAAGAGCACCTTCTCGGGCTTGAGCGCCTTGCCCATCGAAGCGGCGACGCGCTCGGCCAATTCCCTGCGCAGGGACTCGCCGGGCACGTGGCCCGGGCGCAGCACCACGAAGCAGACGATCGCCTCGCCCTTGATCTCGTGCGGCACGCCGACGACGCCGGACTCCGCCACGGCGGGATGGCCTACCAGCACGGACTCGACTTCCGCCGGGCCCAGCCGCTTGCCCGCGATCTTGAGCGTGTCATCCGAGCGTCCCTGGATGTACCAGAAGCCATCCTCGTCGATGGTCGCCCAGTCGCCGTGCACCCAGACGTCCTTCCAGCGCGACCAGTACGTCTCCTCGTAGCGGGCGGGGTCGCGCCAGAACCCTGCCGTCATCCCCGGCCACGGCTTCGTCACGACCAGCTCACCGACGGCGCCGCGCACCGGTCGACCGCCGTCGTCGAAGACCTCGGCGGCCATGCCGGGAATCGGGCCCGTGAACGAGCACGGCTTGATCGGCGCGATCGGGAAGCAGCCGAGGATGCCGCCGGAGATCTCGGTACCGCCCGTGTAGTTGCTGATCGGGATGCGTG